>OGZI01000007.1_pt1 | contig 337642 bp, 323 predicted proteins | sample 1576711 | NCBI WGS metagenome assembly OGZI01 (sample SAMEA3541482, study PRJEB24748) | human gut metagenome | biome: human gut; feature: human-associated habitat; material: faeces | place: China | collected 2012
GTTAGGCACGCCGCCAGCGTTCATCCTGAGCCAGGATCAAACTCTCGTTAAAAGTTGTGATCGCGGTCAGAATCAACTCTTGGCTAATTCTTTCCCGTTATTACTGTTTTAAGGTCGGACATCTCTTCGATGTCCCGTTCTGTTCTGAAATTCTCTCTTTACAAGAAATTTTCAGGGTTGTTGTCTATTGTTCAATTATCAAGGTTCTGTAGGTTGTTGTCGTGTTTCGACAGCCATATTAGATTATCATATGTTTTGTCGTTTGTCAACAACTTTTTTATTTTATTTTTTGCAGTCATCTTGTCGCTGTAATGCGGCTCAATCGACAGCCATATTAGATTATCATATTTGTCGAATCTTGTCAACAACTATTTTAATCTTTTTAATAATTGTCGCTCGCTGATCTAGCCTTGTTGTTTATGTCCCCGCGACAACTTTGATAGGATATCATATGCTTACTTGAGTTGTCAATATTATTTTTATTTTTTATTTTATTTATACAATTTACACAATTTATTCCGCCCATATCTGGATTTTGTAAGAGATTTGTCGAAACTGCAAGCCTGCTCCTTTTATAATAGATTCATTGCCTGGTTTACAGATCTGACTCCTATCACCTCGATTCCTTCAACCTGTCCAAGCCCCTTCACCGATACTTCCGGAAGAATACAGGTCTTAAACCCTAGTTTCTTAGCCTCCGCGACTCTCTGCTCCGGCATGGTAACAGCCCTTACTTCCCCGCTCAGTCCTACTTCTCCAAATACAATAGCATCTTCTGACACCGGCTTATTCTTATAACTGGACGCTATCGCCATCACAATTCCCAAATCCGCTGCCGGCTCATTCATCCGGATGCCACCGGCAATATTTACGTAGGCATCATAACTGGACAGCGGCAAACCTGCCCTTTTTTCCAATACTGCCATCAGCAGGTTGACACGGTTATAGTCTAAGCCTGCCGCCGTCCTTCTGGGCATGCCGAAACTGCTTTTGCAGACCAATGCCTGAATCTCCATCAGCATAGGACGTGTTCCTTCCATTGCACATGCCACTACGGAGCCGGATGCATGTTCCGGCCTGCCGCTCAGCATGAATTCCGAAGGGTTCTCTACTTCCACGAGGCCGCTTTTCTGCATTTCAAAGACTCCTATTTCATTGGTCGAGCCAAAGCGGTTCTTGACCGCTCTTAGAATACGGTAGGACGCATGCCGGTCTCCCTCAAAGTAGAGCACTGTATCCACCATATGTTCCAATACCCTGGGGCCTGCAACCGTACCCTCTTTCGTTACATGTCCTACGATAAAGATGGATATGCCTAGCCCCTTGGCCAGCTGCATCAAGATATTCGTAGACTCTCTGACCTGCGACACGCTTCCTGGTGCTGACCCCACTTCTTCATTATACATAGTCTGAATCGAATCGATCACCACCATGTCCGGCGTCTGCTGCTCGATCACGCCGCGTATCATATCCAGATTCGTCTCGCACAGAAGAAAAAGGGTATGGGAGAAATCCCCCATCCGGTTTGCCCTAAGCTTGATCTGCTTTAAAGATTCCTCTCCCGATATATATAATATCTTTTTATTCATAGCAGCCAGCCTCTGGCAGACCTGCAGAAGAAGCGTAGATTTCCCGATTCCAGGATCGCCTCCGACCAGCACCAGAGATCCCGGTACGATTCCTCCTCCAAGCACCCGGTCAAGTTCTGCCATTTCTGTCATCATGCGCTCATCTTCATCCGTCTCCACGCTGGACAAAGCTACGATCTGCGCTTCCTTCTTATCCCGCACGGTTCCAGCCTTTACAGATGTCACCTTCTCTTCAACAAAAGTATTCCATTCTCTGCATGCTGGGCACTGTCCCAGCCACTTGCTTTCTTCATGCCCGCAATTCTGGCAGAAGAATACGCTTTTTTTTGCCTTTGCCATCATTCATCTCCTTACGATCGCTATCGCCTATGCTGAAAGAAGGGCTGCTATCTGCAGCCCTTCTGACTTTATTCTCATATTCTGCTACTTCTTTACAACCTTTACCTCTACGGATTGATTTGGCTCCAGTTCCGTACTTACGCTTAACTTGCCGCTTAAATTGGTCTTCATATCCCCTACATTCACATCATCCATGTATACGACATATTCGCTGTCTGCTTCCAATTCCAGAGTAAACTGAGCATCTTTCATGCCAGATACCTTGAATGTTACTATGTCTTCCGTCGCCTTAAAGTTTTCAACCGCCGTTCCCGGCACAGACTCATATACAAACATGCCGTTCTTTTCCAACTTTGTAATCTCAGCAAAAGTCTTTACTTTATATAAATCTCCCTGAAATTCAAAACCATCCAGCTTTGTCTTATTCTCTAGTGTGTAGTCCCCAAAACTAAGCGTGCCATCAACTTCCGCTTTCAATAGGTCTTTCACTGCTGCCATTATTTTTTCCTCCTAAGGTTCTTCTTTTGTATCCCTATTATATATCAAATCAATTTTAATTTGTAGTCTTTGGAATAAATTTTATTTCTTTTTTAGACATTCCGACCGCCACTTCAGAATCCCTTGTAATCTCTCCGTTTAAGAGCGCTTCCGCAAGTTTATCCTCCAGCTGGTTCTGAACGGCCCTTCTGAGCGGACGGGCGCCATACTTCTTATCTGTGCCCGTTTCAACAATATGGCTCTTTACAGAATCCCTGATTTCCAGCTTAATGCCCAGCTGGTCTTTGGCGCGTCTGGCAAGTTCTCTGCACATCATGCTGACAATCTTCCTCATCTGCTCCTTATCAAGCGGATGGAATACCAGGATCTCATCAATCCTGTTGAGGAATTCCGGCCGGAAGATCAGCTTGATCTCATTCATAACGTTGCTTTTCATCCGCTTGTAATCCCCTGCGGCATCTTCCTTGGCATTGAATCCCAGTTTTTTCGGATCAATAATTGCCTGGGCGCCTGCATTGGATGTCATGATGATCACCGTATTGCAAAAGTCCACTTTCCTTCCCTGGGAATCGGTGATATGGCCATCATCCAGCACTTGCAGCAGGATGTTGAATACATCCGGATGCGCCTTTTCAATCTCGTCAAACAGGATGACAGAATAAGGATGCCGCCTCACCTGCTCGCTTAACTGGCCTCCATCATCATGGCCCACATATCCCGGAGGAGAGCCTATCATCTTGGCCACGCTGTGCTTCTCCATATACTCTGACATGTCAACCCGAATCATGGCGTCTTCATTACCAAACAAAGCCTCGGCCAGCGCCTTGGATAATTCTGTCTTTCCAACGCCAGTAGGACCAAGAAATAGAAACGATCCAATGGGACGCTTAGGATCCTTGAGTCCGACCCTTCCTCTTTTGATTGCCTTGGCAACCGCGGATACCGCTTCTTCCTGCCCGACAACCCTCTTATGAAGCGTCTGTTCCAGTTTATTAAGTCTGGCGCTCTCTGATTCTGCCAGCTTCTGCACCGGAATCTTCGTCCACTGGGATACTACGCCTGCAATATCTTCTTCCGTGACCGCCACTGTCCTGTCTGCATTTCTTTTATGGAAGCGCTTCTTAATCTGCTCTAGTTTATTCGCCGCCTCATCCCTCTCTTTTCTAAGCAAGGATGCTTCTGTCATATTCCCCTGGCAGATCTCCTCTTCCATCTCTTTCGACAGTTCAGCCACCGATTCTTCCAGGGTGAAGATACTGTCCGGCACCTTAAAGCCTCTTAAGCTTACTTTAGAGCACGCTTCATCCAGTACGTCAATTGCCTTATCTGGCAGGAATCTGTCATTAATATAACGGCTGGAAAGCTTTACCGCCGCCTCAAGCGCCTCTTCTTCTATCTGTACATGATGGTGCGCCTCATATCTTGTACGCAGGCCTTTGAGTATGTTCAGGCAATGCTCCTGGGTAGGCTCTTCCACCGTAATCGGCTGAAAACGCCGCTCCAATGCGGCATCCTTTTCGATATACTTGCGATACTCTACGATCGTGGTGGCTCCAATCAACTGAATCTCGCCTCTTGCGAGAGATGGCTTTAATATATTCGATGCATCGATAGCACCCTCTGCGCCTCCCGCACCTATGATCGTATGAACCTCGTCCAGGAACAGGATGATATTTCCCGCGGCTTTTACTTCCTGGATCAGCTTCTTCATCCTTTCCTCGAATTCTCCGCGGTACTTAGAGCCAGCAATCATACCGGCCAGATCCATAGTCAGAATCCTCTTATCCTTCATTCCTTCCGGAACGATTCCGGATGCGATCTTGGCTGCAAGCCCTTCGATCACCGCAGTCTTACCAACACCCGGCTCGCCTACCAGGCAGGGATTGTTCTTCGTCCTCCGGCTTAATACCTGCATCAGCCTGCCAATCTCTTCTTCCCGCCCAATGACAGGATCCAGTTTCCCTTCTTTTGCCTGGGCGGTCAGATCCGTTCCATACTGCTGTGCGACCCCTTCTTTCTTTCTGCCGGACTCCTGCAGCATTTCCTCCTGATACTCTTTCGGATCCACGCCAAGGACAGATAGGATATCCTGATATAACTTCTGAAGGCTGATATTCAAGGTCAGCAGTATTCTCGTGGCCACGCAGTCCGTCTCATGCAGCAGCGAAAGAAGCATATGCTCCGTCCCAATCTGACTAGACTGAAACCGCAAGGCTTCTGCCTTGCTCTCTTCCAGAATATATGCAAGCCTCGGGCTGATCTCCGGGTTATGGGCAAGCGCAACGCTTCCCACCGGAGATACCAGTTCATCCACTACTTTTAATATCTTTTCTTCATCAACTCCGCTTATGGCCAGCACCTGGCCCGCGACTCCAGTATAGACTTTTCTCAAGCCTAGAAGCAGGTGTTCTGTTCCTACATAAGGATGATCTAATTCTTTTGCAATATTCTTCGCAATTCTCAAAACATCATTTGCCTGTTCCGTATAATTCATTGTGTCTTTCCCTTTCTATACTCGTCAAATATCTCATCTACCAAAGCATGTACCTCTTCTCTGGAAATATCCTTGCAGCTTCCTTTTGCAAGCAGTATCCGAAGCTGCTCCTTCATCTCCAGAAGCGCCCTGGCCTTATCCACATCAATGGCAATAACCGCTCCCTTCCTTCTGTCCAGCTGGATAAATCCTTCCTGTTTCAAAATCGTATATGCCTTATTTACCGTATGCATATTGATGCCAACAGTGTCAGCCATCTGCCTTACGGAAGGAAGCGCGTCGCCCTCCCGGATAATATCCATGGCAATTCCCATAATAATCTGGTTCTGCAGTTGGACATATAACGCCTCATCACTGTTAAAATCAATCTCTATCAGCATAGTATCACCTTTTCCATCATTCGTTGTGTTATACACATAATATAACACAACTAAAAGGAGCTTACAACCTAAATTGTAAGCCCCTTTCGCAACTTTGAAGGAATTAAGTTTGGAAATTGTCGAATTAATTAAAACAGACCTTTGATATCTGCGAACTCATAGCAGTCAAAACTATCTGCAACGTTCTTGCATGTAAGTTTTCCATCGTATGTATTGATTGCAGAGTACAGAACGTCATTGTCCTTGCAAGCCTGCTCTAAGCCTTTGCCTGCGATCTGAAGGCCATAGCTTAATGTAGCGTTAGTCAGAGCGATCGTAGATGTTCTCGGAACTGCTCCTGGCATATTTCCTACGCAGTAATGAACAACGCCTTCTTCGATGAAGATCGGATCATCATGATAGGTAACCTTTGTTGTCTCGCCGCATCCGCCCTGGTCAACAGCAACGTCTACAAATACAGCGCCTGGCTTCATCTCTTTGAGATATTTCTTCTTGAATATCTTCGGAGCAGCCTTTCCTGGAATCAGCACGCAGCCGATAACAAGGTCAGCTTCTTTAACTGCTCTCTCGATATTTGCATCGTTAGATACTAACGTCTGGATACGTGCTCCAAAGATGTCATCGAGATATGCCAGTCTCTGAAGGTTGATATCCATGATCGTTACGTTAGCGCCCATACCTACAGCGATCTTGCAAGCGTTTGTTCCAACAGATCCGCCGCCAAGGATAACGATGTTAGCCTTTGGTGTTCCTGGTACTCCGGCAAGAAGAACGCCTTCGCCGCCATATGTCTTCTCTAAGTACTTAGCACCTTCCTGGATACTAAGACGTCCAGCAATCTGGCTCATTGGAGCAAGAAGAGGAATGCTTCCGTTTCTCTCGATCAATGTCTCGTATGCAACACCCTTTACTTTTCCGTTTAAGAGTGCATCTGTCTGCGGCTTATCAGCTGCAAGATGAAGATATGTATAAAGGATCAGTCCTTCATGGAATAATGGATACTCCTCTGGCAATGGCTCTTTAACCTTGATCATCATCTCAACTGTATCCCATACTTCTTTTGCAGTATCGATCATCTTTGCGCCAGCTTCTACATACTCTTCATCTGTAAATCCAGATCCAAGTCCAGCACCTTTCTCGATATAAACATCGTGGCCTGCGTTTGAATAGCTCTTAACATTATCAGGTGTCATACCTACACGGAATTCATTGTTTTTAATTTCTTTTACGCATCCTACTTTCACTTTACTTTACCTCCTGGTTTGTAATTAAATAATTATATTTTGCCTGCCGTTCGTTCCGGCATACGACTTTGAATGAACAATATTTTTCACCACTTTTGCTTTGTGAAGAATATTATTCATTTGTCTCTAAAATTATACTAACACACCCGTCTATATTATTCAATAAAAGTTATTTTTTTCACAAAAACTTTTAATTGTGTTAAGAATATGTCAATTGTATTTACAATTGCACTTGCATATTTCCTCATTTCATGATTAAATCTAATTATAAATAAGAGAGGGGAATTTCATATTCCTGTTCTGCCGGAGGTAAACATATGAAAGAATTGAGAGAAACCATCCATAGTGCCAATTTGACGAAAACGCAGAAGATGATTGGCCAGTATGTCTTAGACAATTCGGCTGACGCTTGCTTCATGACTTCCACCGAGATAGCCATGAAATTGGGGGTAAGCGAGTCATCCGTCATCCGCTTCAGCCGGTCGCTGGGCTTTAGCGGATTCATGGATTTCCAGAAATCTTTGAGAAAAGATTATCAAGATAAGGTTCTAAGCATCTCCAGTACCATCACGGTACCGGCACAGCGGGTGGTAAAAAGAGCAAAACTTGAGAGCAACTCCGATTATATTAACCGGCATTTTAAAAATGCGGCTAAAAATCTGGAGTCCGCCCTGGTTCATAACGCTCCCGCAACATTTGAAGAAGCTGCCGACACTATCATATCAAGCAAGCGCAAATACGTTGCGGCTTCCAGAGGCAATTCATGTTTGGGCGACTATTTCCTGCTATATTTAAAGCACATGGTGCCAAATGTAGAATCAGCCAACAGTTCTGCCATCAGCCCCATTGACCACATCTGCAACATATCCAGGGATGACTGCCTGATTATGTTCAGTTTTCCAAGGTATTCTTCTATTGATAAGATTACTGCCAGAATGGCCCAGGAAGCCAACGCGAATATCATCGTAATTACAGACAAGCCAAGCGCGCTTCTGGCACAGTATGCCACCACCCTCTTCACAGTTCCGGTAGACAGCAATGCATTCTTCAATTCACTGACTGGCCCTCAGTTCGTTGCAGAGGCGCTTCTTGATACCATCAGCCACAAGGTGAAAGGAATCGAAAAAAGGTTGAAGAAGATCGACCGCTATCTGGCCGAGCTGGGCAACTATTAGTCATCTGTTTTTCTTTTATGCAGCAAGAGGGCAGGCGAAAGACTCGCCTGCCCTCTTGCTGTTATTTCCAAACTATATCTTACGCCTCATCTATCGCTTTGCCGATATCATGACGCATATATTTGTTGTCGAACTGAACCCACTGCGTCGCCGCATAGGCATTTTCTCTTGCTTCCTTCAGATCCTTCCCTTTGGCGGTCACGCCGAGCACGCGTCCTCCATTCGTCACGATCTGGCCTCCGTCAAACTTGGTTCCGGCATGGAAGCAGTAGTATCCTTCATGCTTCTTGAATTCCTCAAGGCCTGAGATCGGAAGTCCCTTCTTGTACTCCACCGGATATCCATCGCTGGCCAGGACGACGCACACGGCTGCATTGTCCTCAAACTCCAGGTCAACCTGATCCAGAGTTCCGTCAATGCAGGCTTCCACAACTTCAATAATATCATTCTTCATTCTTGGAAGAACCACCTGGGCTTCCGGATCTCCGAATCTTGCATTGTATTCCAGGACTTTCGGCCCTTCCTCTGTCAGCATCAGTCCAAAGAAGATGACGCCCTTAAAGGGCCTTCCTTCTGCTTTCATCGCATCCACGGTTGCCTGATACACATATTTGTTGCAGAATTCCTCTACCTCTTTCGTATAGAACGGGCTGGGAGAAAAGGTTCCCATGCCGCCTGTGTTAAGCCCCGTATCTCCATCGCCTGCCCGCTTGTGATCCTGAGCGGATGTCATGGTCTTGATCGTATTGCCGTCTACAAAGGATAGGACGGATACTTCGCGGCCTGTCATGAATTCTTCGATGACCATTTCATTGCCTGCAGAGCCAAACTTCTTATCCAGCATAATCGTCTTTACGCCCTCTCTGGCCTCTTCCAGGGTGCTGCAGATAAGCACGCCTTTTCCCAGCGCCAGTCCGTCCGCCTTCAGGACAATGGGGAATTTGGCTGTCTCAAGATATGCAAGGGCCTTCTGCGGATCCGTAAAATTCTCATATGCAGCCGTTGGAATATTGTATTTCTTCATCAAGTCCTTGGAAAATGCCTTGGAGCCTTCCAGGATCGCCGCGTTCTTCCTGGGTCCGAATGCGCGGATTCCTGCCGCCTCCAGTTCATCTACCAGGCCGCCCACCAGCGGATCGTCCATTCCTACGATCACAAGGTCAATCTCTTTTTCCTTGGCAAATGCTACAATCTTGTCAAATTCCATTGCTCCAATGGGAGCGCACTGTGCATATTCTGCAATGCCGGCGTTACCCGGGGTGCAGTAAATTTCATCTACCTTATCGCTCTTTGCGACACAGTATGCGATCGCATGCTCTCTTCCGCCGCTTCCGACAATCAAAACCTTCATTTCGGACCTCCTATGTATGTATCATTCTATTCTTCTTATCTCGTTCGCTTAATCTGTCGTTTCATCTGTGATCCTGGCTATGCCATCCGTCACCGTCACCTTTCCATTGGCAATCAAATCGATCGCCTTCGGAAGTATCTTCCATTCCGCCTGCTCCATCACGCGCCTTTGAAGTACTTCCGGAGTATCAGTGCTTTGCACCTCCACTGCCTGCTGCAGAATGATCGGGCCTGTATCGGTCCCCTCATCCACAAAATGCACGGTCGCCCCCGCCACTTTCACGCCGCGCTTAAGCGCCGCCTCATGCACTTTCAGCCCATAATACCCGGTACCACAGAAGGAAGGGATCAGGGATGGATGAATATTGATAATCCGATTCCTGTACTTTTCAATCATCTTTGGTGGTATGACTACCAGGAATCCAGCCAGCACGATCAGGTCCGGATTCATCCCATCTACCGCTTCCATGAACTTTTCGTTGAAGACCGCCCTGGTTTCATAGTCCTTCGGAGATATGCAAAGATTCTCGATTCCATGGTTCCTGGCTCTTTCCAGCGCATAGGCCTTCTTATTGTTACTGATCACTCCGGTAATCTTTGTATTGGTAATGGTTCCGGATTCTATGGCATCAATGATTGCCTGCAGATTTGTACCGCCTCCGGATACCAGCACGACCACATTTAGCATAACGTAACTCCCTTTTCTCCTGCTTCGATGCGTCCCACCACATAGGGCTGCTCTCCTGCCGCTTTCATTGCGTCCATGGTCTTATCCACATCTGCCGGATCAACAGCAACCATCATGCCGATGCCCATATTATAGGTATTATACATAGCATGCTCTTCAATTTGGCCTTCCCTTGCAAGCATCTTAAAGATGGGCGGTACCGGATAACTATCCTTTTCAACAACTGCGCATACTCCATCGCAGAGCATTCTTGGGATATTCTCATAGAAGCCGCCACCTGTAATATGGCTGCATGCCTTAATCTTCACGCCTGCCGCCTTCACGCTCTTCAATGCCTTCACATAGATCTTGGTCGGTGCAAGCAGCGCCTCCCCAAGGGTAGTTCCCAATTCGTCATAATATGTATTCAGAGACTCCGCCGTCATCTCAAAGACTTTGCGGACAAGAGAGAATCCATTGCTGTGCACGCCGGAAGATGCCATGCCGATCAGCACATCTCCTGGCTTTAATTCCTTCCCTGTAATCAGGTCTTTCTCATCTACCACGCCAACCGCAAATCCGGCAAGATCGTATTCGTCTTCCGGATAGAATCCTGGCATCTCAGCCGTCTCCCCGCCAATCAGGGCCGCGTCCGACTGCACGCATCCGTCGGCAACGCCGCTTACGATGGTCGCGATCTTCTCAGGCTTGTTCTTTCCACACGCAATATAGTCAAGGAAGAATAATGGCTCACCGCCTGCACATGCAATATCATTTACGCACATAGCCACGCAGTCGATACCGATCGTATCATGCTTGTCCATAATAAATGCCAGTTTTAACTTTGTTCCGACGCCGTCTGTTCCGGATACCAGCGTAGGCTTCTCCATATTCTTGAATGCCTCCATGGAGAAAGCCCCTGAGAATCCTCCGATATTCGTCAGGACTTCCGGCCTCATAGTCTGCTTTATATGCTCTTTCATAAGTTCCACTGACTTGTAGCCAGCTTCAATATCTACACCTGCATTTTTATAATCCATAACATATCTCCTTGTATATTGTTTTCATCATTCTATTCTTTTATTTCAGGTATTCCTCATAGCCGATCTCTTCCAGTCTTGCAGCCTTCGCCTGGACAGTCTCTTTCATCTCTTTGGAATATTCTTTTAATCTGCCTAAGAGTTCCTCGTCAGAGGTGGCCAGGATCTTTGCTGCCAGAATCGCCGCATTCATGCCTCCGTCAATCGCAACGGTCGCAACCGGAATTCCAGGCGGCATCTGCACGATTGAAAACAGCGCGTCTTCTCCTCCCAGATTCTTGCCTGACATCGGCACGCCGACTACCGGCATCGGGAATAATGCGGCGCACATTCCAGGCAGATGCGCTGCCATTCCTGCTCCTGCGATAATAACCTTGATTCCTTTTCCTTCTGCTGCCTTTGCCCATTCAAAGAACACGTCCGGCTCTCTGTGTGCAGAGATGATCGTCATCTCATAGTCAATTCCTAATTTTTCCAGCATCGCTGCAGCCTTGCTCATTACTTTCAGATCAGAGTCGCTGCCCATCACAATTCCTACTTTTGGCATAATCTTCATCCTTTCTCGTATAACTGCGCCAAAGCCGCGCTATCCAGGCTTCCGGCACTATGGGTTCATGATACATTATTTATCTGCATTTTTCAACGGTTCATTGAGAATCTCCGTTCCCGGAAGGACAAATCTTCCATTTTCAAGAAGGATAATTTCCTCCCCTGAATTCGTCACGACCGTAATGCTCTTTAATTCCTCATAAGGAATGGTAATGTCCGTATGGCAGTAGAAATATGCCTTGGACACATCTTCCTTGCGCTGGATGGATACGGAATTATCCCGCGCTATGATCTCTTTTCCATTGGGATTATATACTTTGATATCCTCGCTCCAGCTATAGCAGGTATCGCCCACCGCAAAGTGAGGACCCATCTTCTCCGCAATCAGAATCGGCATCTTCTCTTCAATTCCGTACTTTCGTGCCGCCACATACGCGGTCGTATTTGTACCGATTGCGAACTCTCCAAGCGGCAGGGTCGGATGCTTGTGGAGAATATTATCATGGATGTATTCCTTATTCTCCAGTTCCCGGTCAAAGTTTCCGCAGTTATAATCCGCGATCATCCCATTGGCAAATGTGATCTCCAGATCCTTATACTGCAGTTCATTCAGATAGACCTTGCTTACATGGAGCACGCCGCTGGTTCCTTCCAGCACCGGAGAAGTAAAGACTTCTCCCACCGGAATATTTACATCTGCTACGCAGTTTTCAAATATCGTCTCTTTCTGCGGATCCTTTAACGGATGCAGCTGGACCTTCAGATTCGTCCGATTGCCGTTTCCTCCGAGAATATGGACATACGTTCCCTGATCAAGTGCATCGATCAGCGTCTGCTGTACTTTCTCATAGGTCCCGGCGTCCAGCGTATTGATTCGGATGATCTCATCGAAGATCTCTTCATACTTCTCGCCAATCTCTGGGACCGGATAAGCCACAATAGTGTAACTCCTCTCATCCCCCCGGATATACTCATTGGTAATCTGACTCTGGCGGCTGTCGTAGAGCAGTACAAGTTCCTCCTGCTTTTCGGACAGTTTCAATACCTCTTCCTTCTGCTTGGGCGCAAAAGGTTCTTCTCCAAACATCTCAATGCAGGCAGGACCGGCAAACCCGGCAGCCAATTCCTTATAACGCTCATACGTAGTCTTGACGACTTCCAGCTTCCGTTCCAGGAACTTTTTATCCAGAAACAGCGCCTGGTCATTCCTATGGTCATATTCGTACTGCTTATTCGCGACAGCCCCAAAATACCCAATCTTTAGATGCTGCCTTTTGGTCAGGACGCTGACCCCAGAACGGTAGATCACCGGCTTAAGCCCCATCTTCTCAAAATTAGCAATGGCTTTTTTAATGACCCGCTCAAATCCAAGGACATAGCGGATATTAACCGTAGATTTCTTTGACAGATCCTTTCCGGTATTCACAAATCCGATCCGGTATCCTTCCGTGTAAACATCGGCCATCCTCTTTATGGCTGCGTCATCCAGCTTCATCAGATGCCTGGCCGTCTGAAGTTCATTCTCGCTTATATACTCGCCGAACTGGTACAGGTATCTTATATCGTCAAGATCGCTGTCCATAATGATGCCTGCGGCGAAGCTTTCATCTGGGTCAATCTGCTCCCGGATCCGGTCTGCGACGAATACATCGCAATAATCGCTGGCATACCAATAGATGGTCTCCTTTATATTATCAATCGCCGGATACGGCTCTCCTTCAAATTGATTGTATACTTCGACCAGAAGTTCAAATAGGATATCCAGATATTCCGTCTTCTGCTCGAATGTATAGGCAATGGCTCCTCTAAGTTCCGCGTACAGGAAGCTTAAGACTAAGCCGTAGTCCTTCCCGCACTGCTTCACGGCATAAGAGGGATTCCCATAACTGGCTTCATACCGTTCCGGAAGAATATCCTGATACAGCCGGCGGTTCCATTCCTTAAGTTCATCCAGTCCCAGCGCCTGGAATCTGCCGCTTTGAAGTTCTGTCCGCAGTTCGTCTATCATGATGGCAAATCCTGCCATATCGTGGAAATAATCCCGAAATTCGCTGCCAACCGTACTCTCTTTTTCTATTTCACGGATACGCCCGATTGCCAATTCATATCTTTCTTCTATCATTTAAAACAGCCCCCTGATGAATATTGCAGTCAGTCCAAGGAGGAAGGCCGCATTGGCGCCAATCCCCACCTTGCACGTTATGTAATTCTTATCTCTTTCCCGGAAGCCCCGCACGCCCAGCAGCAGGCCCATAAAGGATAGCGCCAGCGTGCCTAGGCCGATGAATCCTATCAGGATATTCACCTCGCCCTTGCTTGCAAATGCGATGATCAGCATGAGAACCAGCAGGATAAACACGACCACTGCGTAAAAGCAGGAATATACCCCCTTCTTTGAATGCCGAAGAGGCGCCTGGCCATACTTGGTCTTGATCATTTTCTTTCTCTGCTTTTCCCTGGCCTTTGCGATGGCTTTTGCCCTATCTTCTTCTGTGGTTATTTTTCTTTTTATAAACATGTCTTCTCCTTATTGCCGCGCAAATTATGAATAAGATGTAGCCTGCCAGTCCCCCAATCGTATTGAGCAGAAGGTCATCCACATCAAAACTTCCTACCTTTGTGACCAGCTGGAACGTCTCTACGCAGAGGCTTAGACCGAAACTGTAGAACACCGTCGAGAATAAGCTTCTGTATTTGCTGGCCATCGGCATAAAGAATCCAAACGGCATAAAGATAATAACGTTTCCAAACAGGTTGGTAAACATGGCAAACATGCCAACCTGGTCCCTATACTCCCAGAATCTTTTTATTTCTTTAAAGAGCACAAGATTATAATGGTACTCCTGCATCTCTCCCGTGCGTCCGTACCAATCGGAAAATATCAGAAAGTAAATAATAAATATAATATACAGTACGAACAATATCTTTCCGAGAATACGGATTCTTTTTCTGCTCTTTGAATTCAAAAATCAAGCACCCTTTCAATCCGGACTTCTTAGAAAGTAAGCCCTTTTTTCTCTCTCAGTAAGCGTGCTCCACTGATGATTGCCAGCACTCCTGCCGCAACTCCTACGACTGCTATCACAATTCCAACTGCAATATTGACTGCCCCGGCAAAACTCATAGCCTTATACGCTCTCTCGTTCATCATAATCCCTCCTGGTCTTATTTCACGCCATACTGTTTATAATATGTGTCAATTGCTGCTTTTAATGTATCATCAATAATAATTTTTCCTTTATATGGCTTATTGTACAGATGTTCTACCACTTCCGCCATCGTTACGATAGCCGTTGTCTTAAGTCCGTATTTTTCTTCAATCTCAGCCAGCGCGCTCTTCTCTCCCTGTCCCCGCTCCATACGGTCTACGGAAACGACCAGGCCCGCGACGGTTACGTCTCCCTGTGCCTTGATGATCGGCAGCGTCTCCTGAATAGAGGTTCCGGCAGTCGTCACGTCTTCAATGATTACAACCTTGTCTCCATCGGCAATGGGACTTCCAAGAAGGATTCCTTTGTCGCCATGGTCCTTGACCTCTTTCCGGTTGGAGCAATACTTGATATCCTTGTCATAGAACTGGCTGATCGCCATCGTCGTCGCCACCGTCAACGGAATCCCCTTATAGGCCGGCCCAAACAGCACGTCAAAGTCAAAGCCGAACTTGCTTTCTATCGCTTTGGCATAGTACTCACCTAATTTGCGAAGCTGCGCTCCTGTGCGGTAAAATCCTGTATTTACGAAAAATGGCGTGTTCCTTCCGCTCTTGGTAACAAAGTCTCCGAATTTTAATACTTCGCAGTCAATCATGAATTCAATAAATTCCTGTTTATACTGTTCCATAGTCAACATCTCCTTTTTATGGCACCTTCTGTGATTCTAGTGCATCAAGTTATTATAGCATCTGAAAATGAATCTTTCAATTGCCTTTCATGCAAAAACATCTTTATCATTTTCAGGGATTGCTTTGTATATTGCATCTTTCTTATTACAAAGCATAAGGGAGACCCTCCTGTGGAAGTTCTCCCCCGGCAGCCTTTTCACCGGCCGCTTCTTCAACTATTTAACAATGCCAACCATATCCTCAACACGGGCAAATCCATACTGCTTCATATACTGCTTTATTCCTTCCGCCACTTCTATGGTCGCGGCAGGATTGAAGAAATTGGCTGTTCCCACGGAAACCGCCGTGGCCCCTGCAAGAAGGAATTCTATTGCATCTTCAGCCGTAGCAATTCCGCCCATTCCGATGATCGGAAGCTTCACCGCATTGGCCACCTGATAGACCATTCTGACGGCAATCGGCTTGATCGCCGGACCCGATAGTCCCCCGGTCTTGTTGGCCAGGGCAAATGCCCGCTTATGAATGTCAATCTTCATCCCGGTCAGCGTGTTGATCAGGGAAAGTGCGTCTGCTCCGCCTGCCTCTGCTGCTTTTGCAGTCTCTGTAATGTCTGTTACATTGGGGCTAAGCTTCATGATCACCGGCTGCCTGGCCCGTTTCTTCACCTCCGCGGTAATTGCCTCGACCGCCTTGGGATTCTGTCCGAAAGCAATGCCTCCTTCTTTTACATTCGGGCAGGAAATGTTGATCTCCAGCATATCCACTGCTTCATCGGCAAGGCGTTCCACCACTTCGCAATAATCTTCCGTTGTCCGTCCGCAGACATTCACGATGATCCTGGTGTCAAACTGCTTAAGGAACGGGATGTCCCGCTGGCAGAATACGTCGATTCCCGGATTCTGCAGTCCGATGGCATTCATCATGCCGCATTTTGTCTCCGCGATCCTGGGCGTGGCATTTCCCGGCCATGGCACATTGGCCACGCCTTTGGTGACAACGGCTCCCAGCCTGTTAAGATCTACGAATTCGCTATACTCTTCCCCGGATCCAAAGGTTCCGGATGCTGTCATGACCGGATTCTTAAACTCTACACCAGCAAGATTAATTCTCGTATCCATTATAATTCCACCTCCGTAGACAAGAATACCGGCCCGTCCTTGCAGACCCGCTTATTATGCACATGGCTGTGGCCATCCACTTCCTTGGACTGGCACACGCATGCAAGACAAGCGCCGATGCCGCAGGCCATCCGTTCTTCCAAAGATAGATAGCATGGAATATTCTTTTCCTCGGCATACGCCTTCAGTGCCCGGAGCATTGGCGTCGGTCCGCAGGCATAGATAATCTCTGCATCCAGCCCGTTCTCACGGATGGCATCCAGTACATTTCCCTTGGTCCCAGAACTTCCGTCTTCCGTAGCCACATAGACGCTGCCGTATTCTTTTAGTTCTTCTGTCAGGAATAATTCGTCCCGGTATCCTGCTACAATCTGTTTCTCGCAGTCTAGCTGCTTTGCCAGTTCCAGCATCGGCGGTATTCCAATTCCTCCGCCGATCAGAAATGCCTTCTTCGTGCAATCCGTTAAGAATCCATTTCCCAGAGGTCCCATGACTGAAACCTGGTCGCCTTCCTTCAGTGCCGCAAACTGCTGCGTCCCTGTTCCTTTACCGGTCACCCGGTATACCAGCCGGATATAGCCCTTAGCCTTATCAATCTCGCAGATACTGATGGGACGGGGAAGCAGCTTGCTCTCATCTCTGGTATATACGGACAGAAATTGTCCCGGTCCTGCCTCTGCGGCAATATTCTCCGTCTGAATCCACAGGCTGTAGATATCTGTCGCGATTCTCTCCTGCGAGACGACGGTCGCCTGTTCTTTATACTTGCTCATCTTTGTCCTCCTATCCCCTTCATCCAATCTTTGCTTATGCGCGGCTCTCCAAGGCACCCTTGATATCCTTTACCATGTCCTCCACGGCTGCCCTGGAGGCATCCCCGAAGTTCTCCGGACCGAAGGATTGATATTTCTCCTGCTTATAGGCGGCTATGATTCCCCTGGAGGAGTTGACGATTGCTCCCAGCCCATCTTCATTAAAGAAATGTACCAGGTCCTTTCCTTTTCCGCCCTGCGCGCCATACCCCGGCACGAGGATATAGGCTTTCGGCATGATCTTTCTGAGCACCTTTCCCATCTCGGGATAGGTTGCCCCTACTACGGCGCCCACATAACTGTAAGCATCTCCCATGACTTCTTCACCCCATGCTGCCACTTTCTCGCCCACGAGTTCATAGAGCGGGCGGCCATCGATCAGCTGATCCTGGAACTCTCCGCTGGAAGGATTGGACGTCTTGACCAGCACGAAGATGCCCTTTTTCTCTTTCTTGCATACATCCAGGAACGGATTCACTCCATCCGATCCAAGATACGGATTTACCGTCACGAAATCCTCATCAAACGGCGCATAGGCCTTGTCCCCAACCTGCACCCTGCCAATATGTCCCGTGGCATAAGCGGCTGATGTGGAGCCGATATCGCCTCTCTTGATATCGCCGATGACGACCAGGCCCTTTTCCTTACAGTAATCTACCGTCTTTTTAAAAGCCGCAAGCCCCGGGATCCCGAACTGCTCATACATGGCGATCTGCGGCTTTACCGCCGGTATCAGGTCATAGGTCTTATCAACGATCTCCTTATTAAACTGCCAGATCGCTTCCGCTGCCCCCTCAAGCGTCTCGCCGAATTCTGCGAAGGCTTTCTTCTGTACCTGTTCCGGGATATAATTTAGCATTGGATCCAGCCCGACAACGATGGGGGCTTCCGTCTTTTTTATATTTGCAATCAACTGGTTAATCAACTCTTCTACCTCCTAGTTTTTCTCATCTTTGTACACGATTCTGCCATCGACCAGCGTATACCTTACTTTCCCTGTCACTGGATAGCCGTCAAACGGCGTATTCTTTCCTTTGGACGCAAAGGTATTCTTATCAATGGCGTAGGACTTGTCCGGATCAAAGATCACAATATCCGCAATCTTCCCCTCGGATACAGAGCCTTTCTCCTCAAGCCCCAGTATCTTCGCCGGATTGAAACTCATCTTTTCCGCCATATCCATGATGCTAAGAATGCCCGGCTTTACTAATTCCGTATAAGTCAGCGCCGCAGACGTCTCCAGCCCAACGATTCCAAAGAATGCCTTTTCCATGGACTGGTTCTTCTCTTCCTCCGAGTGGGGGGCATGATCGGTAGCTATGACATCCATAACGCCGTCCGCCAGCCCTTTTCTCAATGCTTCCACATCCTTTTTGCTTCTAAGCGGCGGATTCATCTTATAATTTCCATCATCTTCCTTGATATCATCTGTGCACAAGGTAAAATGATGCGGGCACACTTCGCCGGTAACCGGCAGCCCCTCTTCCTTGGCCAGGCGGATCATCTCCACGCTGTCCGCTGTAGAGCAGTGGCACAGATGAAGCCGCACGCCGGTCTCCTTCGCCAGCAGGATATCCCTTGCCACGATCACATCCTCCACGGAGTTGGTGATTCCTTTCATTCCCAGACGTCTCGCATTCTCATCCGCGTTCATCACGCCGCCTTCCACCATGTTGATATCCTCACAGTGGGCAAAAACCGAGATTCCACATGCTTTGGCTGCCTTCATTCCCTTTCTGTAGAGGGAGGCATCCATTACCGACTTCCCATCTTCGCTGATGGCATGGCATCCTTCCCTCGCCATCCCCTCAATATCCGCCAGTTCCTTCCCCTTCTGCTCTTTTGTCACTGCGCCGATCTGAATCACATTTGCAAGAGAGTCCTTTTTTGCCCTTTCATGCACATCTCTGACTTTGGCTCCATCGTCAATGACAGGCTTAGTGTTGGGCATGGCGCACACCGTCGTGACGCCGCCTCTTACGGCCGCCGCGCCCCCGGTCTTGAGCGTCTCTTTATACTCCAGTCCCGGATCTCTGAAGTGCACATGCAAGTCTATGAACCCTGGCATAACATAGCAGCCCTCCGCGTCGATGACCTGCCCTGCCTCTTCCTCTATCGTTGCCGCAACCTTCTTGATTCGGTTATCTTCAATCAGCACATCGTAGTCTCCGTCCATCCTTGTAAGCGGATCAACGACATGTCCATTTTTAATTAATATCGTCATATATGCTTTCCTTTCCGCTGTCCCTGCCTTGGCACGACAGCATGCCCATGGGGCATAGAATTCCATACTGTAGTTTATTTTATCACATGGAATAATAAAAGGGAATGCCCCATTTGGCATTCCCTTTGGATTTTTGGCTCTTTACAGTTTGTTTTTTATCGTTTCCACGGCCTTATCCAGCTGATTGTCGGCTTCCGGATTATTCTCATCCGCCTCATACTCAACCTCTACGTCGGGGGTGATTCCTTTACCGTTAATACTTCTCCCCTTAGGCGTAAAGTATTTTGCAATGGTCAGCTTCACGCAAGTATCATCCTTCAGGTCAAAGATCTGCTGTACCACGCCCTTTCCGTACGTCTGGGTTCCAACAATATCTCCGATTCCGTAATCCTGAATGGCGCCTGCATAGATTTCGGAAGCGCTGGCGCTATTGCCATTTACCAATACTGCCAGCGGCAGCGTGAACTGGTTCTCATCATCGGATGAGGCCTCCTGCCGATTGCCGTCCTTATCTTCCGTGTATACGATCAGCCCTTTGGGCAGCATCAAATCCAGCATGTCGCAGACGGTATTCAGATTGCCTCCGGGATTGTTGCGCAGATCCACTACCAGCCCCTTCATCCCCTGGCCTTCTAAGTCTTTAAGAGCCTTCTGATACTGGTCATAGGTGACGCTGTCAAATTCAGAGACCGATACATACCCGATCTGGCCATCCATCATCCGGTACTTGACCGTCTGGGCCTCGACCGTATCCCGGGTAGCGGTTACCGTCACTTCTTCATTGTCAGCGCCTCGCAGCACCGTCATCTCTACCGTCGTACCCTTTTCCCCCTTTATATGGGAGACGACCTCCGTCAGTTCTACGCCGGTAACTTCCTCCCCATTTACCTTGTAGAGAATATCGTTATCCTTAAGCCCTGCCTTCATCGCAGGAGAATCATCATAGATCTGCACCAAGGTGATGATGCCGGTGTTCATATTCTGGCTCAGCACTGCGCCGATTCCCTGATACTCTCCCTCGGTGGTCTCATAAAGGGATTTGGTCTCTTCCTCGTCATAGTATACGGAATAGGGATCATCCAGTCCACTGATGAAGCCTTTGTAGATGCCTTCTTCCAATTGCTTTTCATCTACATCGCCCATGTAATTCTGATCGATCAACTCCTTTAGTTCCGATACTTTCTTCTGCGTGCTGCTATCGACAGCGTCTTTCCCGCTGCCGCTATCCTTCATTTTTAATCCGCAGGATACAAGCCCTGCCACCAATAACATAGCAAGGGCGCCACAAAGCGCCCCCTGCAAAAATCCTTTTTTGTTTTTCATCTAATTAAATCCTGTTCTTATAGATAATTTGCCGGATTAACCGGTGTGCCATTTAAGTTTACCTGGAAATGAAGATGCGGTCCAGTAGAATTGCCGGTTGTTCCTACAGCCGCAATGTTCTGTCCTTTGCTGACTGACTGCCCCGCGCTTACATACAGGTCATTGCAATGCATGTAATACGTCGTCAATCCGTTCCCATGGTTGATAACGATCATCTTTCCTGCATTCCCGCTGTATCCTGCTGAGACAACCGTCCCTGCTGCCGCCGCATAGATCGGGGTTCCGGTTCCTGCCGCGTAATCGATGCCTTTATGGTTTGTGCTTGCGCCTGCCAGTGGCTGTTCCCTGTAACCAAACGGACTGGATATATAAGAATATCCCGGACATGGATGGGTAAAGGTTCCATTGCCAGTCACTACAGCCGCGCCGGCTGAACCGCCTCCGCCTCCGGACGCTTCTTTCTGCTTGCGCTGCGCTGCCGCCGCTGCCGCCTCCAGCTGGGACAATTTATCCTTGGTGTCTCCCAGCTCGCTGTCCAGCTTGCTGATCTCGTCCTCTTTGCTGGCCATAAGGCCGGATACTTCATCCTGCTTCGCGATCAGGTCATTCTGCATCGTCTCCAGTTCTGCGTACTCTTCTTTGAGCGCAGCCTCCTGGTCTTCCACCTTCTTTACGACCTCCTGGAATTCTACCAGCATATTCCGGTCATATTCCGAAATGGTCGTAATATACTCCGCATTGTTAAGAAAATCCCCTATGCTCTTAGACTCGCACAATATCTCGATAAACTGAGAATTGCCGTTCTCATACATATATTTGATTCTCTTCTTCATGCTTTCATACTGGTCGTTCTCATCGACTTTGGCCTGGATCAGTTCGTCTTCCTTCTCTGTTATCTCAGACTCTTTCTCGTCGATCTTTGTCTTGGTATCCTCCATCTCCGAGACAATCGAACTTAACTGTGCCTCCAGAGACGCCTTCTCGCCCTCCGCCGCTTTCTTTTTTTCTTCCAGTTCCTGCGCCTTTTTCTTCGTGTCGCTAAGATCAGCCGCATTCGCCTGGATAGCCAGGCCTAAGCATAGCATAAGCGCCAGCAGAAGGCTTATCAACCTCTTCCCTCGTATCATATGTATCCCCCTTAAAAATTATACTTTCAAGTGCTTACGGATGGTAAAGAAACTTCCAAGGAAACCGATACCGACTCCCAGTACGATTCCCACCGGAAGCAGTGTCTTATAGACGGTTGCCACTGGAAGGAAGTCTACAATATTATTCAGAAGGCTGAATCTGGTCATGATGTAGGAAATCGCCTTGTCATACATAAAGTACAGCATCACCAGCGGAATCACGGCCCCCACCGCTCCGATGATCAGACCTTCTATCACGAACGGCGCCCGGACGAATCCATCCTTCGCGCCTATGTATTTCATAATCGCTATCTCCTCGCGCCTTACCGTAATACCCATGGTGACCGTATTGCTGATCAGGAATATGGATACTGCCAGCAGGATTGCAATGATTGCCACGGAAACGTAGCCCACTAATTTATTCACGCTTGTCAGCGTCTTTGCCACGACATCCGACTTGTTGACCTTGCGGACCCCTTCCAGGCCTTCCGCAAATGCAACGACATCCTTCTGCTTGGATACGTCTTCCATATAGACTTCATAGTTGTCAGAATTAGCCAGCGGATTGTCGCTCTTGAATCCTTCCGCAAGATCTCCTGACTCTCCGAAATAATCGCCCTTGAACTTATCCCACGCTTCATCCGCGCTGATATAGTTTACTTCAAGAACGCCATCGGCCGTCTTAAGCTCATCGCCAATCTTATCCTTCTGGCTCTGGGTAGCATCCTCTTCAAAGAATACGGTGATCGCCACCCCTTCTTCTGCTTTTTCCACGATATAGTTAAAGTTGATGACAATGGAGTAGAACAAGCCGAACAGGAAGATACACGCTGCCATCGTCGCAATGGATGCGATAGAGAACATCTTGTTTCTTCCAATGTTCTTCACCCCTTGTTTCATCGAATATCCTACTGTACTAATTCTCATTATTATACCCACCTTTTTTCTCGTCGCTTACAATGACTCCCTTCTTCATTGTAACAACTCGCTTTTTCATCTCGTTTACAATCTCCTGGTTATGCGTAACAACCAATACGGTTGTTCCCCTGTCGTTCGCCTCTTCCAACAGTTTCATAATCTCCCATGAATTTGTCGGGTCCAGGTTGCCAGTAGGCTCATCTGCCAGCAGGATTGCCGGTTCATTCACGATCGCTCTTGCGATGGCAACACGCTGCTGCTCTCCTCCGGAGAGTTCCTTTGGATATGATTTGTACTTCTGGGCCAGCCCTACCAGCGATAATGCCGCCGGCACCTTTTTCTTGATGATTCGGGTAGGCGTCTCTGTAACGCGCTGTGCAAATGCTATATTATCATAGATATTCCTGTCCTTCAAAAGCCGGAAATCCTGGAATACGACTCCGATTCCTCTTCTGTACATCGGAATCTTCCTGTGCTTCATCCGGTTCAGGTTCTGTCCGTTTACGATAATCGTTCCTGAGGTAGGGTCCAGTTCCTTCATGATCAAACGAATCAGCGTAGACTTTCCTGATCCGCTGTCCCCTACGATAAATACAAATTCGCCCTGCTCAACCTTCAGGTTAACGCCGTTCAGGGCTGCAACCCCTTTCGAGTACTCTTTCGTTACTTCTTTTAATTCAATCATACTTTCCTCCTGATTATTAATACTCCAGTGATTCCATGTACTTCATATACTTCACGACCATAAGTGCGATCTTGAATGTAATGGCATCTTCAAACACGCGCAGATCTAGCCCCGTGCTCTTCTGAAGCTTATCCAGCCGGTATACTAATGTGTTACGGTGAATATATAATTGTCTGGATGTCTCTGATACGTTCAGATTATTCTCGAAGAATTTGTTAATGGTAGTCAACGTCTCTTCATCGAAATCATCTGGCGATTTCCCCTCAAAAATCTCACGTATGAACATCTTGCATAGCGGAATCGGCAACTGGTATATCAGGCGTCCGATTCCCAAAGCACTGTAAGCGATTACGCTTCGCTCCCCGAAGAATATCTTGCCCACGTCCAGGGCAAGCTTCGCTTCCTTATAAGACTTAGACACTTCCTTAATGTCATTGACTATGGTTCCATAGGCGATCAGGATCTCTTCTTCTCCATCTTCCTTCAGGAGCACATACAAATTCTGCGCGATCTTCTCCAGTTCCTCGTGCCCGTCGCCAGGCTCCAGTTCCTTTACGACAATGATATTCTTCTCATCAACTGCCGTTACGAAATCCTTCGTCCGGTTGCCCAGCAGATTGCGCACATTGTCGAGAGCATTGCTGTCCTTTTCGTGCTTTGTCTCAATAATAAAGATAACACGTCTCACTTCTGTGTCAATATGTAATTTTTTGGCACGGTTGTAAATGTCCACTAAGAGCAGGTTGTCAAGCAGCAAGTTCTTAATGAAATTGTCCTTGTCAAATCGTTCTTTATAAGCCACTAAAAGATTCTGAATCTGGAACGCGGCAATCTTTCCTACCATATATACATCATCGCTGCCTCCATTGGCAAGCAGGATGTATTCCAGCTGATGCTCGTCAAAAATCTTAAAGAACTGATATCCCTGTACAACCTGACTGTCTGCCGGGGATTCTACGAAGGAGACTGCCTCTTCTTCATAGTTGTCCTGTTCTGAAAATGTACTTGCAAGAGATTTACCGTCGGTGTCCATTACGCAGAAGTCAATTCGTGTAATCCCTTTCAATCCTTCAATCGTATTTTGAAGTATTTGATTAGATATCATATTCCATCTCCTCCACTCATTTCAATATGCATTTTTCACAACAAATTACTTGAAAAAGTAGCCAAAATGCATACTACTGAATTCTATCTTAATATATATCAACAAAAAAATAAAGAGGAAATCACATATTTTTGTTAATTTCCTCAAGATTTTAATAAAATATTCAGTTTTTGGCCATGTACATAGTGACGAAAAGTCAAATCTTATAATTTTCTTATTTATTTTGCGGGGGAGAATTGATTCGGCTCGCTGCGCTTGCGCTTCTCAATCTCTTTCTTGAAAATGCGCCGGATAAGGAACTGTCCAATCCTGCTCTGCCCGAGGCCTGCCTTCTTTACCGGAAGGCTTTCCTTCCCCAGCCCGATAAAGACGCGGGCATCCAGAAGACTCCGGTTCTTCATAATAAAGTCCTCCTGAAGAGGCGCCGACAGCGCCGCGAAGATACAGTCCACCTCGCCGCCGTTGATCGCATTGACCAGCATATCATCCGCCCGGTTCCTTGCCGATACCTTTGCCAGTCCGATAATCTGGAGTCCGCTATAGTATCTCTGAAGGTAGTCATAGAACTCCTGGCCCTCCTCTTCCGTCTCCACCAGAAGATAGATTCTCTTATGGTTCTTATGAAGGTATCGCATAAACATCTTCAGGAACAAATGGCCTTCTGTCTCCTGAAGGAACTTGCGGTCTGTGATATCTGCTGCCTCCAGGATTGTCTTATCCCCAGCCAGTACAAGATCGAATTCCTGCATATTCTCTTTGAGTTCCGGCAATTCGTCCATCTGCATCAATCCATCCACTGTAACCATCTCTATCACGCTTACCGGCTCGGACTTCAGATACTCCATGGTTTCCTTCATGGCTTCCTTGGCCGTGCAGTTATCTATATCAATATCTAAAACTTTAATCTTATCGCTCATAACTTCACCTGCTAATGTTTTTACCAGTTTTTCGATTATAGCAAATGGATACCCTCTTTTCAACCTTTATGACCAATTGTTCACACTAATTAATATTCGTAATATTTTTGTTACTTTTTCTCGGCTTCCCGCCTTTTCTTCGTCATCAGGCCTCCGATTCTGCCTGTCTCCTTGGATGACAGCGATCTCCATCCCTCCTGCATTACCTTGTCCAGCAGTCCCAGTTCCTCCGCGATCTCGTATTTCATCTTTTCTTCCTGTGTCAGTTCATCCAGCTTGATCGGTTTATTCTTCTTTCCAGCCATAGCACAATACCCCTTTCATTTTTTAGTAAGTATTGACACCTTTTGGATGGAATATACTGGCAGCCCCTCCCGCCTTCCTTATACGCGGAAAAAGCACCCTGTACGGATGCTTCTCCCTCTTTGAAGATTAATATGTTCTTGGTTGGTCCGGAATTATAATAGCCGCTATAAAATAAGCCAGGATTCCTGAACCAGTACAAGCTAATAACACAAGTCCCAGACGAATCAGCGTCGGGTCTACATTGAAATAATCGGCTATGCCTCCGCATACCCCGCATATCATGCGGTTTTCCCGTGATCTATATAGTCTTTTCTGTTCCATTTAATAATTCTCCTTTCATTCACGCGTCCGGTTTTCTTGGACGTCCCCGTTATAATGCATTTCCAAAATTAATCGTAATGGTCCCCACTCCACAATCTACCTTAATATCTCTTGAAGCCCCATTGTCAATATTCTTTTCGTTGGCTAAGCCTGAATAAGTAGTATTTCCACAGATGACTTCTCCTACTCCGCAGTCGATATCATAATTGTAAGAGGATTCTTCTCCGGAAACCGTCAGGATAATCTCGCCCACTCCGCCGTCAATATCGATCTCTGACCTTGCATCTCCATTCGCATGGATGCTTCCGGCTCCACAGTCAAATTCTACCTCGCCTGCTTCAAAATGCGTAAGATTCGCATCGCCCGCTCCCACGCCCACATACAGATCCTGGGCAAAAATCTTTTCTATATCCAGCGTACCGGCTCCAATGTCAAAGGATGCCTCATTCAGCCTTAAGTCCCTGGGCAGGGTAATCGTAATCGTTCCTGACCCCACATTGTTGACATGCCATATCCTTTCCTTAGACTTTATCTTTAATTCGTCGCCGTCCTGATAGCACTTAAGTCCCAGACGCTTGTTGATGCCTCTTGTCTCGACTGTTACATCTTTTGCATCGTCGGAAAGCACGACCTTCACCTGTCCCGCGAAGATGTCTACATCTATTTCGGTTATGTTGCTATAACTATTTTTCATATCATCCGCAAGGGGGATGTCATCATCGTCATTGATATAATCATCCACCGTATAATTGTAGGAAAACACCCCTATGCCATGCGGAAAGCGTCCTTCTATCATATCTGTCGTAACACCCAGTACCTTGGCGATCACACAGCACACAAAGCCAATCGCTGCCGTTGCCGCGCATACTATCCAGAATATCTTCCATCCCTTTTTCATGCTTATGCCACCGCCTTTCCTTGAAACGGCCTGCGGCAGATCCATACGATTCCTCTACAGATCCCCGGGAATACTACCAGGCAAAGCTTCACGCTTGCTACGGTTGCTATCACGCCCAGTACCGTCAATATCAGTCCTGTTCCTACCAGCGCTAATCCTACGGCAAGTTCCGGAATCAATGTAGCGATTCCAACACAGAATACCACGATTCCTGCAATCGCTACTGCCACGGATGCAATTACCAGCGCTATAAACGCGCAGAACAACGCAATTATGCATCCAAGTACCGCCAGCGTTATTCCAACTCCCAGCGGAATCAGAACTGGCGCACCAACCAGAATGATCGCGATAATCAGTACGATCTTCAACGCCCTGCTGGTCTTCGGAGGCTCTTTTTCTTCCTTCCTCTGATAGTCCCTGCCCGCCGGCATCTCCTTCTGGTCAAACCTGGAGTCGGTATATCCATTCTCCGAATACTCCGCGTAATCGCCGGCCTGGCTTCCCAGATCGGCCTTGATCGTGGCCGCCACCTTTGCAGGGCTTCCTAATTCAGATATCACCTGCTCTTCATTCTCTTCTCCCGCATCATCAAAATAATCGTTATAATACTGCATCGCCTCTCTGCGTTCTTCTACTGGCACATCCTGTAATAATGCGGCTAATTCTGTCATAAACTCTATGCGGTTCATGCAGTCACACCTCCCTCAAACAATTCATTAATCTTCAAAGAATAATTTTTCCATTCTACCCGATATAGATTCAACTGCGCCATACCTTTTTCCGTCACCTTGTAGTAGCGCCGGTTGCGTCCGTCAAACTGCTTATCATATACTTCCAGACATTCGTCTTTCTGCAGCCTCCTTAGCACAGGATATAATGTTGATTCTGATACGTCAATGGCCTTTCTTACGTCTTGGGTAATCTTATATCCGTAAGTCCCTTCCTTCTCCCTGGATACGACCGCCAGTACTATGGCGTCCAGAAGAGCGGCTCCGGTGTTAAATACCATATTCTCACTCCTTTGCTGGAATTTTATAATATATCTTTCATTACAATATTGTTTTGATGGTTATATTATATGTCGTATAATATGATTTGTCAACACATATTATATTTTTTGCGAGAATATTTTTATGGAAATTGAGGAATTGGGGATTGTGGTACGCCGGGGAGGGCGGGGAGGCTGTTTCTTCGACGCTTCGGCGCCTGCATCTCATGCACCGGGATGTAAGTCTGCGGGAGAGTCGTCGGCTGACTCCTCTCCCGCGGCCTAACATTCCGGGCATGGATATTCCGGACGCCTCCGCTTCCCTGCGAAACAGCCTCCCCGCCCTCCCCGGCTACCGGCAATTTGTTGGCAATTCTGCGTGGTGTACCTGCGTTAAATTACACTTTTCACCGGATTTATTTTAGTCGCGGAAGTTTAGCAATAGAAATCTTTAGACTTTAGCCTCAACGCAGCATTGAGCAAAATGATACGAATATGTACTTCTTGCGGCTTCCTGGCGATTTCTCCCCCACGGCGCAGCATCGTGGCTTCTTAGAAAGCAGGCGTAGGGAGGGGCTGTGGCTTGCGGTGGTCCGTCGAGGGAGCCGTAGGAAAGTGTTAGCAAAAAAAACCTGATTTCCAGATACGAAGATTTTGTCTCAAACAAAATCTTCGAGGACATCTGAGGTGCGAAATTCTTTCAGAATTTCACGCCGAATATGTCCGGTTATCTGTAAATCAGGTTTTTCTGCTTATACTTTCCCGGCGAAGCGAGTCGGAGCCGCTGCAAGCCACAGCCCCTCCCTACGCCGTCCTCCTTAACAATCACAAGCCTACGCCCAAAAAATCCACCACCCCGCCACACACTGCGCTCCCAATATCAGCGGCATTCCCAAGCGGAACTTCCAGTGTCTGGTCTTATGGCGGAATATCTGCATTCCTGCTATAGCGCCAATGCTCCCTCCAGCTGCCGCCAAAAGGAAGAGGGTCTTCTCCGGCACGCGCCAGCCTTTGTTCCTGGCCTGGCGCTTGTCATGTCCGAACACCCAGAATGTAACAATATTTATGAGTATTATATATACAGCTAATATCTGTGTCATGGCAATCGAATCTCTTTCTTTATAGTAAAGGAATAGATAATCTTCTCCTTAACCTTTTTCTGTGTCAGCTGCTCCAGCGCCTTCGCATAGTAGTCCAGCTGGGAATGGTACCGTTCTATCAGCCCTTCCGGCGTGTATATCTGGTCTGTCTTATAGTCCAGGACTACCAGCCCGTCCGCCTCTTCAAAGTAAGCATCTATGATTCCCTGTACCAGGATCAGCTCGCCTTCCTGTTCTTCGGGGTACATTTCTCTGGCGTCCACCCCTAGCACGAAGGGCTGCTCTCTCCATAGGGCGCCTGCCCGGGCAGCCGCTTTCATTCGCTGTCCTGCCCCGCCATTTAAAAAGCCCAGGATATCGCCGTGCCGTATGCAGGCAGCCATATCCGCGTCCATCTTTCCTTCTTCCACATATGCGCTCACCGCGTCCGCCAGTTCCGCTTCCCCATAATCCTGTGCAAGATCCAGAAGTTCCATCAGGCGGTGGTATGCCGTACCTCTGGAAGCCCCTGTCAGTTCTTCCTCTTCCTTAAGGAATCTTGGAATGAGCGGAACCACTTCAGGCTCTTCATACAATAATTCGCCTCTTTCGTCTAATTCCTCGCCCAGGCTTTCCTTCAGATAGATTCTCTTCTTAAGTTCGGAAACGGTAAATTTTAATTTCTGCATTCCGCTTCCGGCATATGGATACTGATATCCAAACTGCTCTTTTATCGCCTCATGCATGGCCGGATCATAGACCTGGCTGGTATTCCATGCTTCCAGCATCGCCCTGGTCATCCTTCCGGCAGTCTCTTCTATGACTTCTTCTTTTACAATATCGTCAAATGCTATCCTTTTTACTGCGATAGGAACCTCGGGCGGCACGCTGGATACTGCCGGAAGAATCCAGTCCCAATAAGTAGATGCCTTGCTAAGACGGCCAAATGTAATCCCCATCTCATAGAGCGGCATCTTCTTCTCCAGATTTGGAATAGTTCCCGTAATGATCAATTTCTCCTTAGCCCTAGTTAATGCCACATAGAGGACCCTTAATTCTTCGCCCAGGCTGTCCAATGCTTCTTCCTTCTGGATAATCTTTTTTACAAGGCTTGGACTTTTCGTCCTGTTGGCAATATGAATCGCGTCCAGGCCCACGCCCATTTTTGAATGAAGAACCACGCTGCTTCTGGCATCCTGCATATTGAACCGTTTCCCCATTCCGGCTACGAACACAATGGGAAATTCCAGTCCTTTGCTCTTGTGAATGGTCATAATACGCACCGTGTCAGACTGCTCATCTTCAATACTCGCTTCCCCATAATCCACGTCATACTTCTGCAATTGTTCTATATAGCGTATAAAATGGAACAGCCCCTTATAACTGGTAGATTCAAAAACCCTTGCCTTCTCTGCCAGCATGTCAAGATTGGCCTTTCTCTGCTCGCCTCCCGGCATGGCGCAGGCATAGTCGCCGTAGCCGGTCTTCTCCAGCACCATATGCAGCAACTCATGCATAGGCGTATAAGGAACCACCTTGCGAAATGCCTCCATCTGGCCCAGGCACCGGCCCAGCTTGCCACGAATAGACTCATCTTCGCCTCCCGCAAGATAGTCTGACACTGCCTGGAAGAAGGGCCGTTCTTTATAACTGCTTCTTATAATCGCTAGTTCTTCCTCCGTCATAGCGCCAATCGGCGAGGCCAGCACCGCTGCCAGCGGGATGTCCTGCCTCTGGTTATCCAGGACACGCAGGTAATCCAGAATCACCCCAATTTCCTGGGTTGCAAAATATCCCTCTCTGGTGCCTGCATAGGTCGGAATCCCTTCTTTGCTCAACACCTCCGTAAACACATCCGCAAATCCTTTTATGCTGCGGGTCAGTATGACAATATCCGAATAGCGCGCCAGCCGGAATTCCCCGGTCTTCTTGTCCGTCACCTGCTGGTGATGGATTAATTCCCGGATACGCCCGGCGATCGCCCTGGCCTCCAATTCTCGTTCCGTAATTCCCTGAACTGACTGCGCCTCATCTTCCCATGCATCCACGTTGCTGTCAATGACCAGCACCTCTGTCTCCATATTTTCTCCATCTTTATAATCCGCGCCCACATACAGCGCTGCCTGGTCGTCATAGACGATGCCCCCCAGTTCCCGGGTCATGATCTGGCGGAAGATATAGTTGACTCCTTCCAGCACTTCCCGCCGGCTGCGGAAGTTCTTATGAAGGTCGATTCTCTGCGTCTTGCTGTCATCCGTATCATAAGTATCGAATTTCTCCATAAAAAGTTCCGGCCTGGATAAGCGGAATCGATAGATGCTCTGCTTTACATCCCCGACCATGAATATGTTATAACGTCCCTCAGACACGGTAGAGATGCTGGTTAGGATAGCTTCCTGGATCAGATTGCTGTCCTGATATTCATCAATCATGATTTCCAGGAACTGCTGCTGGTACTCCCTGGCGATGACCGAAGGGGCAAATCCTTCGTCCGTCTTATCAGTAAGAATCCTCAGCGCGTACTGTTCCATATCAGAAAAGTCAATCATATTTTTGGAGCGCTTCTTTTCTTCGAATCTTTCGGCGAACTCCCGGACAAGGCTTGCCAGTTCCTCCATCGCAGGACGGCAGATCTGAAGGTCTTCAAGAATTCCCGGCGCATCCTGATAAAAATACTGGCCGGCCAGATCTTTGACCAGCCCTTTTACCTCCTCCCGGATTGCCTTTACCTTGGCTGTCTTTTCCTCCGACACCGTCTTATCCCGGTTGGCTGCAAGCCTCATCCACTTTACGCTGTTCATCTTTACTCCAAGTTCCGTAAACGCGCCCGTCCCCCTCAATTCCTCGATCATCTGGATGTCGCTTCGAAGAGCTGTATCATAGGCCGCAGGCCCATCCGGGTCATTGCAGATATCCAGCCCCTCATGAAGAAGCCTTCCGGCATCATAAAGGTACCGTCTCACATTATCCATCACCAGAAGAATATAGCCGCTTTCCTCCAATTCCGAAAGGCTGTCCGCGTTATAGGCCTCCAAGCAGGAGGACAGCCATCCTTCACTGTCCGGGTAACTCCTGGAATACTCATAGATTTTCAGCACCAGTTCTTCCATCTTCTTATCGCTTCTCCCGCCGCCATAAGCAGCAGCGAAGTCCAGGAATCTCTGTTCTCCCCGCTGGTACCGGTCCTCCAGCATCTCTTCCAGCACGTCATGGCGCAGAAGTTTCAACTCGCCTTCCTCTCCAATCCGAAATCCAGGATCCATGTCAATCGCGTGAAAATGATCCCGGATCACCGACAGGCAGAAACTGTGAATCGTCGTAATCTGCGCATTGTGTATCAAAGTGGCCTGCTGCTTAAGATGCTCGTTGCCCGGGTATTCTTCCAGTTTCTTCTCAATGGCATTGCGGATACGTTCCTTCATCTCCGCCGCCGCTGCCTCCGTAAATGTTACGATCAGCAGACGATCTACATCTACCGGGCTTTCATCCTCCGTGAGCATAGTAATAATGCGTTCCACCAGGACGGCCGTCTTGCCAGAGCCTGCCGCAGCTGATACGAGAATATTCCTGTTTCTCAGGTCTATGACTTTCTGCTGTTCCTTTGTCCACGTAACTTTCATGACCTATTCTTCTCCTTTCGAAGCGGCTTGCATGGCAGCGATCGCTTCTTCTTTGCTCATCTTCCCGATATCCCGGTAAGCGTATCCCGGAACCTTCACATCAAATCCGCATACGTGCCGGTACTTGCAGTAATCACAGCCGGTCTCCTGACCTCTTCTGTATGGCGAGGCCTTCGTCTCTCCTCTTAAGATGCTCTGGTGGGTTTCTTCTACTTTTCTTGCCGCATGCCGCATCATGATCTGGAATTCTTCCTCCGGCACGGCCTTGGAACTCTTTGCCAGGCTTCCGTTTTTGTTGAACTTCACCGGAACTGCCAGGGATTCCCCCTCCGTCCGGTGTTCCAGATGATGGAGCACCTCATCTTTGAGGTTGATCATTCCATCCGGCTTCAATTCCTTCAATAGGGCCTCTTCCACCGAGGCCTCTTCCTGCTTGTCAACAAGCGGATCCTGGATCCGATAATAGAACACGCCAGCCGGAATGACTTCCTGCTCCTTATGCTTTTTCTGCTCCGCTTTTACCGCCGCGTCCATATACACCATCAGCTGCAGTTGGAGACCATGATACAGGGCGACCACATCGAACGCCTTGCTCCCGGTCTTGTAATCCAGCACCTTTACATAGACCTTATCCCCATCCTCGCAGGTATCGATCCGGTCGATCTTGCCGTTCGCAAACCGGAATTCATAGGCAGAAGGCTGGAAGTCTCCGGCAGACAGCTGCTTGGTAAGCGCCCACACCGTACGCTCCAGCATGCGCTTCATGCGCACGATCATATATTCATTCCTTGCAGAACTATACAATACCGAATTGCCATAGTCCGTGATCGCCTCTTCCACGCTTTCGTCAATGAAGGAAGCCCGCTTCTCCTCTTTTAATCCAACCCAGCCGCAGCCTTCCCTTTCAACCTTACGGGAAAAGCGCTCCAGCGCGTTATGGCACACATTTCCCATATCCACTGCCTGGAAATCATACTCCTGTCTTTCCTGAAGATTCAGCCCATAGGTCAGGAAATGGGCAAACGCGCAAGTCTGGAACCTTTCCATTCTGGTAATGCTGTCTTCAAATTCTTCCCCATAAAGCCTTTTGGCAACGGCCTCGGTCAATCCATCCATAGGCCGGCGGTAATACCCGGCTTTTAACAGGCTCTCCACCTTGCTCTGCCACTTAGGGCTCTTCTTGTACCAGGTATAGAGTTCTTTCCACGCCGCGTCCATGCCTTCCCCATTTCCCTGAAAACCGCGAATCAGATAGCTAATTCCCATCTTCTCCGTAATCTCCCGCAGCGGAAGCGCCATGCCTTCCTCATCCTGCACCGGAAGCAATGGAAATAGCCGTCTCAATTCCTGTATCAGATAAGACGGACGGATACTCTTGCCGTCCGCAGACACCTTGCTGTAATAGATATTCAGCTGTTCGGACGGCTTTGTAAGATTCATATAGAGATAAAACTTCTGGATATAGGCCTGTTCCTTGCCTCCCGGCGACAGAGAAAGCCTCTCCCTGGCAAATTTTTCCCGATCCCTTTCGGACAGAAGCCCGGTTCGAAGCAATGGCCCCGGAAGATATGTGTCATTGGCTCCCACGAAGAACAGCGCCTTGATATCCTTAAGCCTGGTCCGCTGCACGTCTCCCGCCACCACCTGGTCAACGCTGGGTGGGATTACGCCTACCCTCGCTTCTTCCAGGCCGGCATCCAGCAGCTTGCAGTATTCATTCAGGCTGACCTTCTCATCCCCCAGAAGTTCTACGAATTTGTCGAACAGTTCTATTACTATCCTGTATACTTGGGCGTATTCTTTTGCAAGCGCCAGTTCCCCTTCTGCCTGGAACCGTTCTTCCAAAGCCGCCAGTTTCACCTGCAGGTCCTCGCGCACCATGAATTCATACAGAGCCATAGTAATGTCACGAACCGTCTTGCTTCTCTGCTTCAGTACATAGAGCAGGCCGTCTACCTTCTCTACCAGGATTACGCGGCAGTGGTTCAACGCCTCCAATTCCTCTTCTTCCATCCCCTTCAAGCGGCGTACCCATTTCTCCTGCCACCTTTTATAGCCTTTGATCCCCAGGCCAATGACATAGTTCTCTAACCTGTCCACTTCATCAAAGCTAAACCCTGCCAGGTTGGTCCGAAGAAACCGGAACACGCTTTCATAAGTAAAATTCTGTTCTGCCATGTCAAGCAGGCTCCTGATATACTCGACAAAAGAATTTAGAAGAATGCTTCTCTTATGATCCATAAAAGCCGGAATCTCATACATGGCAAAGGCCTGCTCCAGATCGTCGCCGTACACGTCCATATTGCTTACGATGACGCCGATCTCCCGGTAGCGGTATCCTTCCTTCCTCACCAGCGCCCGAATTGCTCCTGCCACGGCCATGGCCTCCTCCTTCGGATTTCTTGTCACATGAATTCCGATCGACTCCGGCTCTTTTCCGAATCCCTTCCCATGATAGCGGAACAGGTTTCTTTCCAGAAAAGCCAGGGAATCATGATCCTTAAAACGATAAGGAGGCCTGCCATACAGGCAGACCGGCTCGTCAACCGCTATGTTATGATCTCTGGCAAGCCGCATCAGCGTGGTCACCATATGCTTTCCAAGCCCGAAGAGCTGGTATGGGTGCTGATAGACGTAAGGATCTTCCCGGTCATCCATGGTCACCGTAATCACTACTTTGCGGCAATGGGTCATAAGTTCCAGAAGCAGCCTGTTCTGCACCGGCGTAAAGCCGGTAAACCCATCCAGCACTACCGTGCTGTTCTTGAGCATATCAGACTTGCAGACCATCTGGCTTAGAACATCCAGCAGTTCCTCTTTTGTAATATATTTCTTTTCCAGATACTCCATGAATCCTCTGTAAAGCACCTGGATGTCTTTCAGCTTGTAGTATAGCCTGGATTCCTCTCCCGCCGTCTCCATGACGCGTTCGAGTTCTTCTTCCGTAATGTCATATTGGGCAAACTCGGAGATGACTGACTTCACCTCGCTGATGTACCCAAGCTTCTTCATATTTCCCCCCAGAACCTTGAGTTCCCCTTCGTAGTCTCCGGCTATCTTTCTCAGAATCAGGTTCTTGCCTTCATCGTCCAGAACGGGCAGCGTCCCTCCGCCCGTCTCTTCGAACACGCGGTAAGACAGCCTGACAAAACTTAACACATCAATATTCATGATTCCATGGCAGGGGTGCATATTGACCAGATCCTTCTGCGTCTGCATCGTAAACTGCTCCGGCACAAGGACGATATAATTCTGCTCCTGATGGAGCCTAGATTCGTCAATTATCTGATGGTATAGGTGATATGATTTTCCCGAGCCCGACGGCCCGAATATAAATTGTAAAGGCATAGGTTTTCCTCCCTATGCCTTAGTATATTATATCGCTCTTAATTTTTCAACAAACTCATTGCTCAGGGTAATCTTTGCCACATAGAACACGTCGCCTGTCATAAATACGTTCCAGTCTTCTTCAATCTCGACCTGAAGCTCGCCTCCCGGCATCTGTACTATGACCTTGTTGTTGGTCATTCCCAGTTTATAGGCGACTCCGGCGGCAGCGCATGCGCCGGTTCCGGAAGCCAGCGTATAGCCTGCACCTCGTTCATAGATCTCGATCGCCACATGCTCTTTATCGATCACCTTCATAATCTGCGTATTGATCCGTTTGGGGAAGTATCTTGCCAGTTCTGCGTAATCGCCAATCTTGCATACCAGCGGCTTCGAGATCTCCCGCATCGGAATAACGCAGTGCGGATTGCCGATGGATACGCAAGTAACCGGATACAAGGTTCTTCCAAATACCATATCTTCATTGATGACCTCCCTGCGCTCTCCTGTCACCGGGATATCATCGCTCCAAAAAGACAGTTTTCCCATGGATACGCGAAGGCGGCTGCCGTCTTCATTGAGGAATGTAACTTCCACTGGCCCATTGCCTGTATAGAGTTTAAAGTTTTTCTTCTGTACGTAGCTTGCGTCTTTCAGGTACTTTGCGAATATCCTGACCCCGTTTCCGCTGGTCTCCGACTCGCTTCCATCCGGATTCCAGACCTTTACATGCATTCCATCTTCTTTCAGGATAGGTCCTTCCAGCACGCCGTCCGAGCCAAGCCCTTCATTACGGTCGCAGATCATCTTTACATTCTTCGGTGTAAGTTCCAGTTCATTCTTATTAGGGTCAAATACAACATAATCATTTCCCAGCCCATGATAACGTTCCAACACAACCTTCATAACATACCTCCGTCTTTCCATTGGGATTGTCCTTATTGCTCCCCGTTATTATATCTCTATCATATCAGGCATTATTTCCCATTTCAACACAAATCGTGCTTAGCATATTGCAAATAATGCTCTCTTGCTATAAGATAAACTCTAAGAAGGAGGCGCCCTTATGGAACAATATGTAAAAAAAGGATACTTAAATAGCGAATTCCGACTGTTCCACCTTACGGATCAGGAGACTCGGGAGGTGGAATACCATTATCACGACTTTGACAAGATCACCATATTTATCAAAGGAAATGTCAATTACATGGTGGAGGGAAAATCATATGAGCTCATCCCTTATGATATCGTGCTGGTAAAGCACAATGATATCCACCGCCTGATTGTAGATAATTCTACCGTATATGAACGGATCATCGTATATATATCGCCCAATTTCATCAATGCCTATCAGACGGATTCCTATGATCTTAGCTACTGCTTTCAGAAAGCCGAAGAAGAGCATTCCAACGTTCTTCGCATCCCATCTCTTGAGAGAAGTTCTCTATTCCGCTCCATCACCCAGCTGGAAAAATCCTTTTCCGACGACGGATATGCAGCCGGATTATACCGCCAGGTCCTATTCCTGGAATTCATGATACATCTGAACCGCGCCGCGAGAAAGAACCGGCTGGAATTTATCGATACCGCCAATTGCAATGTGAAGGTTCTGGATATCCTGCGCTATATCAACGAGAATCTTGGCAGGGATCTGACCATAGACCATCTGGCGGACACTTTCTACATCAGCAAATATTATATGATGAGACTATTCAAGCAGGAGACCGGCTATACTATGGGACGCTATATCTCCCAGAAGCGGCTCCTGCTTGCAAAAGACTTGATATTATCCGGCGTGCCCAGCACGCAGGCCTGTTTTGACTGCGGATTCAAGGATTACTCCACGTTCTCCCGCTCTTATAAGGGGCTTTTTGGCGAATCCCCCCGGGAAACCTTGACTTTGTCATAGATTTCCACAGGTACATAAGCCCTGACAAAGATGCCGTCCTCTCGGTATTCTTCTTCCTGCAGTTCCCCGAATCTTCGGATCATCTGGATCTTCGCCGCATCCTGGTAAGGATAGAGATTCTCAATGGCAACCTTCTGCTGCCTGAGTACTGCCTCTATAGTCTTGAGAAGTTCCGGTATTCCTTCCCTTGTCTTTGCGGAGATCTTGACCGTATAATCTGCATGAAAGTCCCGGACGATGGCATCGTCCTGTGCCTTGTCCTGCTTGTTGAATATAGTAATGATCGGCTTATCGGTTACTCCAAGATTCTGAAGCGTCTCATATACGATATACATCTGCTCGTCCATCTGGGGATTGGCCGCATCTACTACATGAAGAATGATATCCGCATACCTGGCTTCTTCCAGCGTGCTTCGAAAAGCCTCTATCAGATGATGCGGCAGCTTGCGGATGAATCCTACCGTATCCGTAAGCAGTATCTCCTGTCCGCTGGGAAGCTTCAATTCCCTGGTGGTGGGGTCAAGGGTTGCAAACAGCTTATCTTCTGCCAGGATACCTGCCCCGGTCAGCGTATTAAGAAGCGTAGACTTTCCTGCATTGGTATACCCTACGATGGCCGCCACCGGAATCCGGTTGCGGCTTCTCTGCTCTCTTGTGACCTCCCGGTGACGCTTCACGTCTTTCAATTCCCGGTTCAGCTGGGCAATCCGTCCCTTGATCAGCCTTCGGTCCATCTCCAGCTTCTTCTCTCCCGGCCCTCTGGTACCTATGCCGCCTCCCAGCCTGGAAAGCGCCGTGCCAAATCCGGTAAGCCTAGACTGACGGTATTTTAACTGGGCCAGTTCTACCTGAATCTTGCCTTCGCTGGTAGAAGCCCGTGACGCAAATATATCGAGTATGACCAGCGTCCGGTCCATCACCTTCGCGTCTAGCTCATCCTGAAGGTTCTTCATCTGCGCCGGGGATAGTTCATCATCACAGATAATCCCGGTTGCTTCCAATTCCCACAGCAGATCTTTGATCTCTTCAATCTTTCCCTTGCCTACATAAGTGCCCGGATGGACCTGCTCCCGGTTTTGAATCACCACGCCCACAGTATCCGCTCCGGCTGTGGAAGCCAGATCCTTTAATTCCTCTAACGACTTCTGGGTGTCATCCTCATCCGTTACGCTGACGCCTACCAGGATGACCCGTTCGGTCTCTTTTTCCAAATCAATCATATTTCCCATATATTATCTTGTCTCCAGAAATTCCAATTCTTTTTTTGCTGCTTCATCGTCCGGATACTCTGCCAGGTATTCCTTTAGTTTGGCCTTCGCACTTTCCCAATCCTTCATCTGTTCATATGCTACGATCATGTTAAAGTGCATCTCTTTTTTGAGTTCCTCGCTGCTATCCTCCTGGCCGACGCCAAGGCGGTAATAGTTAAGGGCAGATTCCGGCCTGGAGAGCTTCATATCGCAGTTTCCCATAAAATTATAGATGGTGCCAGTCTTCTTGGCACCATTATCAAGCGCGTTCTGAAACGCTTCTTTTGCTCCCTCATAATCTTCCTGCTCCCATTTTGCAATCCCGATTCCTCTGTAGGCATCTCCTATATTCACCTCCGAATCGATTGCATCCTGGAACTGTTCGATCGCTTCTTTATATTTTCCATCTTCCAGGTATTCTACTCCTTTTTCAGATGGATTTTTTACACAGCCTGTCAATACAATGGCAGCAGCCATCACAGACAGGGCTATCTTCCTATACTTCATATATCCTCCTAAACAGTATAACGGACAACCCAGACGGCATTCAGGATTGCCGCGAACATTACGCCGACTTCAGCCAGAATTGCTTCCCACATTCCAAAATAGCCAATTGTGGCAAGTATCAGGATCAGCACCTTCACAATCAATGCAAAAGAAATATTCTGGCTGACTACTCTTAAGGTCTCCTTCGCAATCTTGATCGCGTCCACGATTCTTGGCAATTCATCTTCCATCAATATAATATCAGCCGCCTCAATTGCTGCCGCCGAGCCCAGCGCGCCCATAGCGATTCCTACGTCAGCTCTTGCAAGGACCGGCGCGTCATTGATTCCGTCTCCAACGCATACCAGACGCTCCGTAGAATCCTGAAGATCTAAAAAGTCCTCCAGCTGCTCTAATTTATCCTCTGGCATCAGTTCTGCGTACGCATAGTCTATCTTCAGCTTCCTGGCTACTTCCAGGCTGCTGCTCTTGGTATCTCCGGTAAGCATTACCAGTACTGCCTTGCACTTTTCCTTCAAGTATTGGAGTGTCGTCTTTGCATCTTCCTTGACAGAATCGGCGATCACGATATAGCCGGCATATTTCTTGCCGATGGCAACATAGACGACCGTTCCATCACGGCTCACTTCATCGCAGAGAACCTTCTGCCGATCCATCAGCCGCTTATTACCCACATAGACCCGCTCGCCTTCAAAAGTCGCATTGACGCCATAGCCCGGCAGTTCCCGCATCCGGTATACCTTGTTCTTATGGATCTCTTTCCCGTAGGCTTCTGACAGGGACTGGGCGATCGGGTGGTTGGAATAACTCTCCACATGGGCTGCGATACGAAGCAGCTCGTCATTGTCCATCCCCACCGCTTTTACTTCCTTTACCTTGAATATGCCTTCCGTCAGCGTTCCAGTCTTGTCAAACACGAAGGTATCTGCCTTGGAAAGGTCCTCCAGATAGTTGCCGCCCTTGATCACGATCCCCTGTCTGGCTGCTGACGCAATGCCGCCAAGGAAAGCAATCGGAATGGACATGACCAGTCCGCAGGGGCACGCTACTACGAGGAAGATCAATCCTCTGTAGATCCAGGTATCCCAATTCCCATAGGAAAATGTAAGGGGCGGATAGATCATGACGAGCAAGGCGCACACCAGCATAACCGGCGTATAGATTCTTGAGAACCTCGTAATAAAATCTTCGCTTTCCGCCCTTTTCTCCTGAGCCTCTTCTACCATCTCCATAATCTTGGTTACGGTGGAGTCAACATACAGCGCCGTGACCTTTGCCTCGATCACCCCATTGAGGTTGATGCATCCGCTATATATCCGGTCTCCCGGCCATGCGGACTGGGGCATGGCTTCTCCTGTCAAAGCCTTTGTATCAATGCTTGTAGTGCCGGAGACGACAACCGCATCCACAGGGATGCGCTCTCCCGGCTTGATTACAATAATATGTCCTAGTTTCAGCGCGGAAGGATCCACCTTGAATTCTTTTCCGTGTACCTTGCGGGTCGCGTATTCCGGCCGGATATCGATCAGTTCTTTGATGGAACGCTTGGCGCTGTCCGTGGAATAGGCTTCAAACATCATCCCCAATTCAAATAAGAGCATAACAAGTACGCCCTCTACATATCTCGCCACGCCAAAAGCCCCTATCGTAGCAAGTATAATCAGCGTATACTCTGTCAGGAACTTCTTCTGCGCCAGCTTCTCTTCCAGCACCTTAAAGGCATCAAAGCCTATAATCAGGTATGCTGCCAGAAACCATATGAACTTTGCCCGGTCGGACATCGTATACTGGATGGTCACCGCTATCCCGCATACGTACACAAACACCCCCACCGCATAAATGATACACCTTTTCTTCAATTCCTCGGTCATAATATTGTCCTTTTTGATAACTATATGAAAACTATTCCGCGATATGCTCCATTCCCTGACTGATTATCGTCTGGATATGGCCATCGGCCAATGAATAGTATACCGTCTTCCCTTCTCTTCTGTTCTTTACCAGTTTCATCTGCTTTAAGACTCTAAGCTGATGCGAGATGGCCGACTGGGTCATCCCCAGAATCTCTGCCAGGTCGCAGACGCACATCTCTGATTCCAGCAGAATCCACAAAATCTTGATTCTGGTAGCATCCGCAAACACTTTGTAAAAATCCGCCAGTTCTTTTAACCGTTCTTCCTCCGGCATCCTCTGCCGGACCGCACGGACTTTATCATCATGAATGCATGTAATATCGCAGCACTCTACTTCTGTCTTCTTCATACATTCCTTCCTTTCAGCATGATAAACCCTATCGCGGCATGCCCCAATAGGTATGAATATTCACTCATTTATTAATTATGCCAAATGGTGATTGTTATTTCAACCATTTGGCATTAAATGAATTAAAATTAATATTTTCGTAACTATTTCTTATGCATTTTCTTATGCATTGCCACTATTTTGACCGGCATACAGTATCCGGATTGAATTCAGCACGCAAAGCATTGCAACGCCTGTGTCGGCAAATACCGCCATCCACATATTGGCATAGCCTGTGAATCCAAGAATCATGACAAGGAATTTGATGGCCAGCGCGAATACTACATTCTGCATGGCGATTTTCCCGGTCTTCCTTGCAATGGAAACTGCTTCCGGTATGGCGTCCACCGAGGATGTCATGAATACCACATCCGCCGCCTCGATCGCGGCATCCGCCCCGTTCCCCATGGCAGCGCCTACATCTGCCCCGGCAAGAACCGGCGCATCATTGATGCCATCGCCTACGAACATGACGGAGCCATGCTTCTTACGGATCTGCTTTAAATGGCTTAATTTATCTTCCGGCAGAAGCTGGGCATGGACTTCGTCAATTCCGGTCTCTTTTGCAACCGCCATCGCATTGTCCCTGGCATCTCCCGTCAGCATAGCCGTGATCAGGTTCTGTGACTTCATACGCTTCACGGACGCTCCTGCTTCCGGCTTGATTACATCTGCGACCACCAGATAGCCTTCCAGTTCGCCATCTACCGCTATCAGCACTTCTGTGCCATACAGATCCGACTGATATCCGCTGACATCCACTCCGTATTTTTCCAGAAGTCCCTTGCTTCCGCACAGCACGGTTCCTTCCGGGAACACGGCACGAATCCCTTTGCCTGAGATTTCCTCCGCTTCTTTCGGACTGGATAGTTCCAGATTCTTTTCCCTTGCCGCCGACACGATGCTGGTGCCGATAGGGTGCGTCGAACTAAGCTCGCAGTCCGCAGCGATTGTGAGGATCTGCTTCTGCGTCAATCGTTTCAAAGAAACCACCTGCTGTACGACAAAGTTTCCCTTCGTTATGGTTCCTGTCTTATCCATAACGATGGCCTTTACATCCTTAAGCGCTTCAATGGCTACTCCTCCTTTAAATAGGATTCCCCTCTTAGAGCCTGCGCCGATTCCAGAGAAGAAAGCCAGAGGAACGCTGAGTACCAGAGCGCATGGACAGCTGATTACCAGAAACGTAATCGCCGTATAGATCCAGTGATTCCATTCGCCGGTAACCAGGGAAGGAATCACTGCCGTAGCAGCTGCGACTGCTACGACCACCGGAGTATAGATCCTGGCAAACTTGGTAATGAAGCGGTCGATCTTCGGCTTGCTGGCAGCCGCATTTTCTACGGAATCCAATATCCGGGTTACCATAGACTCGCTGAGCGGCTTTCTTACCTCCATCTTCAGAACCCCCTGGTCATTTACACATCCGGAGTAGACTTCGGTTCCCGGGTATACGTTTACCGGAACTGGCTCCCCGGTGACCGGCGAGGTATCGATCTGACTTCTTCCTTCAACGATGACGCCATCTAGTGGAATTCGGTCGCCCGGACGGATCAGGATCATATCCCCCACCTTTGCCTCCTGGGCCGGGATGCTCTTCGTTTCGTCTCCACGGACAAGGTTTACAACTTCCGGCCTCAGATCAACTGCTTCCATGATCTGGGATCTGCTGCGGCTTACTGCAATGTCTTCAAACAATTCTCCAACCCGGTAGAACAGCATGACGCCTACCGCTTCCGCAAAGTCACCAATGGCAAATGCCGCCAGCGTTGCCACGCTCATTAGAAAATTCTCATCAAACACATGCCCCTTTGCCAGATTCTTAACTGCCGTCCACACAATGCCAAGACCCAGAATCACATATGCCGCTATAAACAGTACCGTGCTAATCAAAGATGCCGGATAAAGATGCTCGATCACCTCTCCAGCCACAAACATCACCGCCCCCACGGCTATGGCCAGGATATCCGCCTTTTTATCCTGGACAGTGCTGGTCTTTTCCTGCTTTTTTACTGGTGCGCTGTCCCTGGGCGTTACCGTAACATCCTCCTCGATGGATGCGCATATCCTTCTGAATTCCGGAAGCAATGCCTCCTGGTGGTCTGCCGCTACTGCCAGCTGCTTTGTGGCATATGTAATGGTAGCCATCTTTACCCCTGGAAGTTCCCCGATCATGCGCTCCATCTTGGCGGCACAGTTGGCACAGCCCAGATTCTCAAGTATATACACTCTCTTTTCAACACCCTCCGGCATTGGAAGCGTCTCCCGGGATGCCGCTGCTTCATGCTCATGGTGATGGTGTTCATGCTCTTCATGCCCATGTTCATGATGGTGCTCATGGCCGCATCCACACGCTTCGTGCTCATGATGATGGTGCTCATGCTCTTCATGCACGTGCTCATGATGATGGTCGTGGCCGCATCCACACGCTTCGTGCTCATGTGCTACCCTCACTCTTTCTGCTTCTTTCATATCTCAAATCCTCCTGAATGAATGTTGTGATTTCGCCTGAACATATGAACAGTTATTCATATGTTCATTTATATTATATGCACTCCGTTATGGATTGTCAATATATAATCTTGAAAAAAGAAATGAAAAAGCACCATGGATTTTCATCCATGGCGCCAATCTTAAAAACGCTATTAAAACGGACCCCGTCCCAAGTCCGTTACCATCTGGGAGCCTGCTCCCTGCTGTTCTCAACTGCGCAGGAAATGGCCTCGTTGAACGTCGGATGGGCGCGCATCGCATACATTAACTGGGAAGAAGTCAGGCCGTTCGCTATGGCCGTAGCCAATTCTCCAATCATGTCGGTCGCCCTCTGGCACATCAGCTGGGCGCCCAAAAGCACATCGCTGTCGGCTGCGAACAGTACTTTTATGAATCCCTGCTCTTCCTTGGAAATAATAGACTGTCCATTTACATTCATGATATATTTGCCACAGCGTAGAGAAATCCCCTTTCTCCGGGCCTCTTCTTCCGTAATCCCCACAGACGCGATCTCCGGATCCGTATACAGACAGCTGGGCACGATAGAAATAGAGGTAAACAGGCAGCTAGGTACCATCTCGATAATAACGGACGGCTCTACATCGTTCATCCGTTCCACTACATAGGTTGCCTGAGCCGAAGCCACATGGGCCAGCTGGATTCCTCCGGTGACATCGCCGATGGCATAGATCCCCGGAATATTGGTCATGTAAAAATCATCTACGATAATCCTTCCATTCTCCATCTTGACGCGGACATCCGGATCGAAGAGCCCTTCCGTATTCGCAACCCTTCCTACGGATACCAGGACAGCATCCACATCAACCTGCTGATTTTCCCCCTTATACACGAAATGGCATCCTACGCCATCCTCCTGCTGCGTCACTCTTTCCAGTATGCTTTCCCTATAAATGCTGATTCCGCGGTTCGTAAGGATTTCCTCCAAAGCAGATGAAAATTCGCTGTCCATATTGGGAAGCAGCCTGTCTGATACTTCTACGATCGTCACATCGCTTCCAAGCGCATTGAATACGGTCGCCAGCTCGATTCCGATAACGCCTCCGCCCAGTATCAGCAGCCTGCGATACTGACTCTCATTGGACGTCAGCAATTCTTCGCTGGTCATGACTCCGGGAAGGTCCAGACCCGGAATATCGATCGTGCGGGCCCTAGCCCCGGTAGCAATCAGGATATGCTTGCCATAATAGTACTCTTCTTCCTTATTCGGCGTAACTACCCTGACCTTTTTGTCGCTCTGGATCGTTGCGGTTCCCCTTACGCTGACTACCCCAAGCTCTTTAAACTCTTTTTCCAGTTCCTCCCGCATCCGGGCCGCGGAAAGATCCTTATACTCATATATCTTCTGCAGGTCGAACCCGACCTTTTCTGCTGACAGCCCGAACTTTTCGCATTCTGTCATCTCCCGGTACAGCATCGCCGCGTGCACCAGGGCTTTCGTGGGAATGCATCCTCTGTTGATACAGGTTCCCCCCACATCCCCTTTGTCAATAATTACTACCGACATTCCAAGCTTCGCCGCCTTCTTCGCGGCAACATACCCGCCTGGGCCGGCTCCGATAATGATCAGATCAAATTGCTTTCCCATGACATACCTCCCTTTTTACTAATCAATCTGCCAGTCAATTGGTTCTATCCCATGTTCTTCAAGGAATGCGTTGGTCTTGCTGAATGGCCTGCTTCCAAAGAATCCTCTGAATGCGGATAATGGGCTTGGATGGGGCGCTTTTAGGATCAAATGTTTCGGATTATTAAGCATTCTTGCCTTCTGCTGAGCCGGGCTCCCCCATAGAATAAATACGATAGGCCTGTCCTGGCCATTTAAAGCCATGATCGCGGCATCTGTAAATTCTTCCCAGCCGATTCCCCTGTGTGAATTGGCCTGATGGGCGCGTACGGTCAGCACCGTATTCAGCATAAGGACGCCCTGCTCGGCCCACTTCGTCAGGCATCCATGTTCTGGGATGGCGCATCCAAGATCATCATGAAGTTCCTGATAGATATTCACCAGGGATGGCGGGGTCTCCACACCTTTTTTCACGGAAAAGCACAGCCCATGGGCCTGTCCATTGTTATGGTAGGGATCCTGTCCCAGAATCACTACCTTTACTTTATGTAGCGGCGTCAGATGAAATGCATTGAAGACATCGTCTGCCGGCGGGAAAATCAGCCTGGTCTTATACTCCTGGTTTACTGTCGCAAATAACTTCTTGTAATACGGCTTCTTAAACTCATCATTCAGAGCCTCGAGCCAGTCATTATTAATCGCTGCCATATTCTAATTCCTTCCATGCTACAGGCGTACGGATACGCCCTTATTCCGCAGATATTCTTTCACCTCCCGGATCTCCAGTTCTTTATAATGGAACAGGGAAGCGGCAAGAGCCGCATCTGCTTTCCCTTGCGTCAGAGCCTCATAAAAGTGTTCCATGGTTCCTGCGCCGCCGGACGCGATAACCGGGATGGAAACCGCCTCGGCAATGGCTCTGGTCAGTTCCAGATCGTATCCAGCCTTAGTCCCGTCACAGTCCATACTGGTAAGAAGAATCTCTCCGGCTCCCAGGCTCTCGACCTTCCTTGCCCATTCCAGCGCATCGATGCCCACATCAATACGTCCCCCATTTTTATAGATGTTCCAGCCGCTGTTATCGGGTCTTTTCTTGGCATCGATCGCCACCACCACGCACTGGCTGCCGAACTTGTCTGCCGCGTCCGAGATAAGCCTTGGAGTATTGATGGCTGAAGAATTGATAGAAATCTTATCTGCTCCTTCCCTGAGCAGCATCTTGAAATCCTCGACCGTACGGATTCCCCCTCCTACGGTAAAAGGTATAAACACCGTCTCCGCCACTTTGCGTACCATGTCCACGACCGTTCCCCTTGCATCGGAAGTTGCCGTGATATCCAAAAATACCAGTTCATCCGCCCCCGCCTTATCATAGGCTTTTCCAATCTCCACCGGGTCTCCGGCATCCTTCAAATCCACAAAATTTACGCCCTTTACTACGCGTCCGTTATTCACGTCCAGGCAGGGAATGATTCTTTTTGTATGCATACTCTCTCCTCCGTCTATAGTTCCACAAAATTCTTAAGTATCTGGATTCCTGTATCGCTGCTTTTCTCCGGATGGAACTGGCAGGCGAATATATTGCCCTTCTCCACAGAAGCGTGAATCAAAGTTCCATACTCGGTGGTAGCCGTCACGATCTCCTCCTCTTTTGCCTTAAGATAGTAAGAATGTACGAAATATACGTACGGCTCTTCGGTCAGGCCTTTGAATAGCCTTCCCTGATTCGGGAATCTCAGGGAATTCCATCCCATATGCGGAATCTTAAGCCCATCGCCATCCGGAATGCGAAGAATCTCCCCCTTCAGAATGCCAAGGCCTTCTATCTGCGGCGCCTCGTCGCTTCTCTCAAATAACAGCTGGAGCCCCAGGCAGATGCCGAGAAACGGCGTCCCGCGCCTTACTACTTCCTCTATCACTTCCACCAGCCCATACTGGCGCAGTTTCCCCATCGCGTCTCCAAAGGAGCCCACTCCCGGAAGAATTACCTTGTCTGCCTTTAAAATCGCATCCCTGTCCCTGGTGATGACTACTTCCTGGTTCAAAAGCTGCAGCGCTTTTTCCACGCTCTTAATATTGCCGGCATCATAATCTATTATTGCTATCAATGTACTGACCTGCCTTTCTTTGGTACGGTATAGTGTATCGTTTTATTTTACATCAAGTTCGAACCAGAATTCAACACCATTGTCATAATTATTCAATCCATACTTCTGATGAAGAGACTCCATAATTGCCTTTACGATTGACAAGCCGATGCCATTCCCCCCATATTCCCTGGTATGCGCCTTATCTACTTTATAAAACTTGTCCCAGATATGCGCCACATCTTCCTCCGGGATCGGAGCTCCTGTATTAAATACGCTCACTCTTGCCTTCTCTCCATCCGAGAGGATCTTGACCTCTACTACCTTCTCCCCTCCCACATGATGGAAGGCATTGCTCATATAGTTGCGCACCACCTGCTCTGCCTTGAATTCATCCGCCCACACATATACTGGCTCCTGCTGTCGGAAGATGACCTTCGCCTCCGCCTGCTGGGCAAGGATCTCCATACTCTGAATCACGCCTCTTACAAGTTCCGTCAGGTTAAACCGCTCGAACACGATGTCTTCGTCGCCAAACTCCAGCTGGTTCAGCGTCAGCAGATTCTTTACCATCTGGTTCATCTTGGCTGCCTCATCCATGATGACGTCGCAGTAGAATTCCCTGCCTGCCGCGTCTTCATTGACTCCTTCCTTCAGTCCTTCCGCATATCCCTGGATCAGGGCGATAGGCGTCTTTAATTCATGGGAGACATTTCCCAGGAACTCGTTACGCATCTTCTCCAGTTTGTCCTTCTGCTCAATATCTTCCAGCAAACGGTTATTTGCCTTTTTCAGTTCAGATATCGTGCTCTCAAGCCGCTCTGACATTCTGTTAAAATTGGCTCCTAATTCCCCAATCTCATTGCTGCCTCCACTGGCATACTTGGCGTCAAAATCCAGATCTGCCATCTTCTCGGACAGGACCGCCAGTTCCAGAATCGGATCTGTAAGCCGCTTTGAAAAGTACCATACAAGAACCACGGATATCAGAATCAGAAGGCTGCCAATATAGATCAGGAACCGGTTGGAGACGGCGGCGCTTTCTTTGATGCTTTCCAGCGGGCTGCGCAGCAGGAATCTGCTTCCGTCGTCAAAACTTCCCCACATCTCTATATAGTCCGTCTGGTTCCACGGGTCGAAAGACTGGCTGATCTGATACTCCTTTGTGCTTTCCAGAATCTTGCTCCCCTTCTGCGCCTGGTTCAGCGAATATCCTCGCAGCTGGTTTACCAGCATATCCGAGTCATAGACATTGGTATATCCTTTTCCTGTGGCATCATTTACGATCAGGAATGAGATATTATTCTTCTCCGCCAAATGGATCATTTTCACAGACACTTCCTTGTCCTCCATCGTGCCTTTGTCCATACACTGGCTTAGTTTTTCATACATATCTATAAATTGCGTCTCTTTGTTGCTGATATAATATGGTTCCAGAAAACTGACGTTAATGATCAGAAGCAGCAGGACCATGGATGCCAGCAGGCCTATAAAGACCGTGATCATCTGCCGCTTGATTGAATGCTTCATCATGCCTCTACCTCGAATTTATAGCCCATGCCCCAGATTGTCTTGATATAGTTTCCCTTGTCGCCCAGCTTGCTTCTTAACTTCTTCACATGGGTGTCGATCGTCCTTGCATCCCCGAAATAGTCATAATTCCACACATTGTTCAATATCTTCTCCCGGGACAGGGCGATTCCCTGGTTTTCCACAAAGTAGGCCAGAAGCTCGAATTCTTTAAAACTTAAATCAATCTCTGTGTCGTCAATCTTAACCTGATGGGCCGCCTTGTCTATCATGATTCCACCCGCATCGATCACATCCCCGGTTCCAATCGCGTGGGACCTCCTTAGGATTGCTTCTACCCTGGCAACCAGAATCTTCGGGCTGAAAGGCTTAGAGATATATTCATCCACACCCAGCTCGAATCCTTGCAATTCGTCATGCTCCTCTGATCTGGCCGTCAGCATGATGATCGGCACTTGGGAAGACTGCCGGATCTCCCTGCAAGTCTGCCATCCGTCCATCCTTGGCATCATGACATCCAGGATGATCAGCGCAATATCCTTCTCCTCGTAGAAGATTTCCAAGGCCTCCATGCCATCTCCCGCCTCCCGGACGAGATAGCCTTCCCGCCCAAGGAAATCTTTTACCAGCTTGCGCATCCTGCTCTCATCATCTACGATCAAAATTTTAATTTTTTCCATATGACATAACCTCCATCCAAAGATGTTCCAATACTTTTCTTAAATCATACCAAAGAAATATGTCGTCTTTGTGAAATTACCATTTATATTATAACATAAATCATGCCTTGCGTCGGGGATAATAGTAGTGTATAGCAATATACAAGCCACTTTGGCTAGAAAGGAGTCGATCTATATGGACAAAAACCAGCAGAACACCCGTCAGGAATGTACTTGCGTCCTGGCAATGGCTGCTATTCCCATGCAGATATATGGACAGCTGTATGAACCTGAAGAGGCTTTAGCAAGAGGAACGGTCTTCAAGGAACTGGACCTTCCTTTCTTTATGGGAGGTGGCACTGATGGAAGATAGACATGCATTACTGCAGAAGATCAACGAGATCAGCTTCGTATTCAATGATCTGACCCTGTATCTGGATACCCATCCGATGGATTCAATCGCCAAGTCTGATTTCCAGCAGGCCGCATCCAAGAGGAAGGAACTGATGCAGAAATACGCGAAGGAATTCGGACCTCTGACTCTGGACTGCTCATGTGAATATCATTCCTGGGCGGAAGGGCCGACTCCTTGGGAAGGAGGGCATATTTAATGTGGACTTATGAAAAACGACTGCAATACCCGGTTAAGATATCAAAGACCTGCCCTAAGACAGCACAATTGATCATCAGCCAGTTTGGCGGGCCTGACGGCGAATTGGCCGCCTCTATGAGATATCTTTCCCAACGTTACACCATGCCATGCAAGGAAGTAGCCGGACTTCTGACCGATATTGGTACGGAGGAACTGGCACATCTGGAGATTGTCTGCGCGATCATCTATCAGCTGACCAAGGATATGTCTCCGGAAGATGCAAAGACAGCTGGATTTGATGCTTATTACATCGACCACACTTCCGGATTATGGCCGCAGGCTGCAGGCGGAATTCCATTTAATGCCTGTGAATTCCAATCCAAAGGCGATGCAATCACTGACTTGTTCGAAGACCTGGCTGCCGAGCAGAAGGCAAGGACCACTTATGACAACATCTTAAGAGTCGTTGATGACCCGGAGATCAAAGATCCCATCCGGTTCTTACGCGCAAGAGAGGTGGTTCACTTCCAGCGTTTCGGAGAAGCATTGGAAAAGACCAAAGACAAACTGGATGCAAAGAATTATTATTATGCAAATCCGGAGTTCGATAAGAAACTTTTTGGTTAGCATTCCATTCACAACTGCAAAAGGAACTGCCGCAGAATAAGCAGCAGTTCCTTTTTGCATGACATCCGCCTTAAGCAAGCGGCAGGCGCCATTTTATATCTTCTAATCACATAGCCCATTAAACAGGGCAGCCAGCATATCCACTGCTTTTTCGATACCGGTCCGGCTTACATTCAATATCACCTGGTATGTTCCCGATTTGCCCCACTCTTCTCCGGTATTGGACTCGTAATAATATCTTCTCTCCCTGTCAACCTTCTTAATCTTCTCTGCCGCCTTTCTCTCAGGCAGATCTCTGAGGGCCGCTATTCTGTGGATTCTGTCTTCTTTATCCGCGCAGATAAATACGCTGATGCATTTGGGGCAGTCACTTAAGATATAATCCGCACACCGTCCGACGATGACGCAAGGGCTTCTATCTGCCAGCCTCTTTATGATCTCAGACTGGGCCCGATAAACCCGGTCTGTCAAGGGGCGCATGTCGTCTTCTGCATTCATATAGACTGCATAGTCGCCAGGGCCTACAATATAGGATGACAGAAATCCTTCCAGTGCCGTCTCATCCGCTTCTTTGGCTTCCTTCTCGCTGATACCCAGCTCTTTTGCCGCCATTGCCACCAGATTGTGGTCGTAGAGAGGAATCTCCAGTTTCTTGGCAAGCCGGATTCCAATCTCCCGTCCTCCGCTTCCGTACTGGCGTCCAATCGTAATAATTACATTTTCTGTCATACTGCCCACTCCCTTCCTCAATCCTGCTACACCGTTTATTGTTCCTATCTATAGTATACCCTGAATCCCATAAAATTCCAATCTAAATGTAATCGCCGCACCGTCAGAACCTAAGATCCAGAAAACTGTCCATCATATATGCGCCGTCTACAGATGGATCCTCAAGCATAGCCAGAAGTTCCTGCTTCGTCGCATTGACAACAGCCCCATATCCGTACACCCCATGCTCCCTGACATATGCAAGAGCCGTCTTGTACTTCGCATCATTCAGCAGATTGACCCCGGGCGCCCCCGAATCAAAGATTCTCAAGAAGTCAGGACTGTCAAGCATGTATTGAAGCATCGATTCCACATGACTCGTATAGACTTCTGCCGGAATCTCTCCTTCCTGATACTCTTCAAGCCCAAGATATGGATATTTCGCCTGATCATAACAATCTGTAAGATCCGTACCGATAATCTCCGGACAGAATCCAAAGCCATCCGTCATGATCCCTTCCTGTTTCTCACAGGATATAAATGGAATAGAAAGATATTGGGAATCGTAGGCTTTCATAAATGCGGACAATTCTTCTGCGTTTTTCGGCTTCTTAAAGGAAACTGCCGCGCGGATCTTCAATGCCTCCGGCACATCTTTCAATTTGCTTGCCGTTTCCTCCAGACTGTCCCCGCAGTACATCTCTTCCTCCTCCACACAGTAAGTAAACGCGTTTCCCGGAACATCTGGCTGATTCCAGTTCATATCCAATCGATACAGATGATTTCTCGTCAGTTCCAGAGAATGATGGGTAATCTCTCCATTGACCTGGGTCCGTACATCCAGCGAATATCGTCCATACCCTTCCGGCCGGACTGCTACATCAGCCCTTCCCTTATCTGCACAGAACAATTCCATATAGGTTCTCATTGCTAGCGGAAATACGGAATAGACTACCGCGCTGTTACCATCAGGCGCCTCCACCGTCACTTGTTTTGATGGATTATAGAATACTCTGTCCATCAGGGGCGATAGGCCATAAATGATGAGAGGCACGATGACCAGCACGATAATAATGCTGGCGGCTATCGCATATCTCCTAAGCTTCCGCCCTACCGCCCTGGATACCTGCCGGCTCAGCCCGTCATCTTTGCCTGCCTGGTCTCCTCCTTCTTCCTCCGCGAACAGTTGGGCATCCAGCCTGCTGTCAAGATAGGATGACAATATCCGCATTTTTTCCAGGTCTTCTTCTATCTGGACACTCTCATGTTCATCTGCGTCTCCGTCCAGATATCTTTGAAATCTTTCTTCATACTTCATAGGCCCACCTTCTTTATCAATCCTCTAATAGGTTCCTTAGTCTCTGTTTCGCACGGTGCAGCATGACCCGCACATTTCCATGACTCATTCCCAGCTGCCTTGCGATATCTGCCTGGGAAAGCCCCGCAAAGTAATACAGCACGACCGCCCTTTGCTTCTGTATGATGCCTCTGCCTTCGCCATGCATCGATATACAGATTTTTTGCCACCCTTAAGAGCCAGGGAAGCACTGCATCCTGTGACAGTTCCATTGAACATAAGGCTTTCAGAAATGTCTCCTGTATCAGATCTTCTGCCACCCCCTTTGTACTATTAACGTATCAATATCTATAATGTTACACCCATATTAGAAAAGCAACCCGAAGGGTGCCTTATATATTAAACTCTTACATGGATAACAACGATTCCCAGCACAAATACCGCTAACTGCAATACAAATACGAGATATTGCGCAACCCGCATATGAGCTAAGGAAAAACCATCTATTCCTTCTCTTTGAAGTTCTTCGGGCAACAAATCTATAATCTTCCTTATCGTTTCCGAACTCTTCTTTTGCCTGGCCAGATTTCCTATATTTACAGGGACAAATATCAGTGCCAATATAATGCCGCAAAGTGAAAACATCCAATCCTTAAATGGTAGTTCCTGGCTGATTCCAAAATACGTCTTCAGATAAGGCAGCATAATAATCACAAATGATATAAATGATGTCTTATACAGCGTTGCCAGCATTGTCTGATCCCTATACTTCCATTCTTCCATATAAATACTTAACATAGCGATTCTTTCCGAATTTGATTTCGTTTTTTTTTCATAATTCCTCCATCCCATTCCCCAAGACCAACATTGATAAACTTATTATCATAATATCCCTTATTCCGACATTCTTCAACCGAAAGCCCTCTTATACCTTTTCTAATGGTGTTGGCCGGCCGGTTCTATACTCACGCCATATTTCATAAAGTGGTAATTATATCAATAGATTTTTAGGAGGATGTATTATGAGCAATATTCGATACAATATCCACGCAAATCCCAACTCTATTCCAGTCATTCACTCCAATTGGTATCCTAACGTCGCTGTCTCGGAAAAGAACCTGCGTTATGCGCATATTCTTATGCCTGACTTTGCCTCTGCTGCCAGCGAGATGACGACCGTGCACCAATACCTGTTCCAGTCCTGGACGATCAGCAACGATTATCAAGGCATCCGGCGGCTGATCCAACGGATGGCCGTAGTGGAACAGCATCATTTCTCCATACTCGGCCAACTCATCACCCTGCTTGGGGCCCAGCCGGAATGCCGCTCTTCAGAACCTGAATCGTACTGGTGTGGCGATATGGTAAACTATAGCTGCGACGTTCGGACGCTGCTATCAATAAATGCCGAGTCCGAACGATTTGCCGCTAAGGCGTATGCAGACCAGGCACAAGAAATCAAGGATCCGCTTGTATCGAAGATGCTTGCCAGGCTGTCGCTTGATGAGGAACTGCATTGCAAGATCTTTAGCGATTTCTTGGCACAGATTTAATGCTTATATTATTACATAAAAAAAGCGCCGTAACTACGGCGTTTTTTTAGTGGACCTGGCGGGAGTTGAACCCGCGTCCGAAAGCCCATCCATCAAAGCATCTCCCATCACAGTCATTATATTGACATTCCCTCCATCAGCCGCCTAATGACAGGCTGCCGACTTTAGTAGCTTCATAAGTTCTTCCATTCCCTCAAAGCTTTGGAAACGAAGTGCTCCGCCTGTTTGAAGCCGGTGACCCAGACGGCGGAAGATCCGGGGCCGACTGCCGCCTAATTAGGCAGCGTACGCTAATTCTCTATTGTCTGCGTTTATATTTAATTGGAACTTTTAACGTAGTGTCCCGCTACGGATGGCTTCTCCAACTTCCAGACCCCCGTCGAAACCAGTACAAGCCCTGATCATTCGCTGTACTACTGGCTCGCAGACATCTCTTGTCGTTATCATTATATATAGCATTGCCCCAAATGTCAAATCTTAATCCCAATTTCCTTATATCACCAGCGAAACCGCGCAATATGCAAGAAGCAGCGCAAGAAACACGTTCACCGCACGCCTGTAGCGCACGATGATCTTCTGGAACAAAGAGCCGAACACCGTCCAGCATCCATTCTCCACAAATGCCATCCATGACAAAAAGACAGAAAAGGCGATTAGATACATCGGTTTTTTATAGTAAGGAAGAATAAACGTCGTGAACGCCGTTACGCCATATAAGATGGTGTTTGGATTGACAAACTGGAGTACTATCCCCTTCACAAAAAGGTTCCCGGGCTCCTTTTCTCCCGCTTCCTCTTCTTTTCCTTCATCTTTCAGCGTCTGAAAAGCAAGCCAAAGGATATAAGCCGCGCCTACCCATACCAGGATCTTCTGTATCGGCGGAAACACTTCCAGCACAGCCAGGCCAAATATGCCGCAAAGCAGCATTACCGCAAACACGCCCACCGCAATACCCAAATTAAAGCGGATCGCCTTTCTTAACGGATATCGGCTGGCATTGGATAAGGATAAAATTGCATTGGGCCCCGGCGATATATTGGCAACGACTACATACGTCAAAAATGGAATCGTGTTAAACATTCTATTTCCCTCCGGCAAAGATGATACTGCTTGCATTCTATCATACTCCTCCGCCTTCGCCTAGCCCAATGACGCATATTCTTCTTCCTGCCTGCATGCAGGATCCTATATCGCTTAGAATTCTTTATATTCTTCCGGCAGATTTATGGTATCACATTCGTCGCCCATCTTGATATTCCATATTGTGGTGCCCTTTTTTGGCCGCTGCTTTGCAAAGTCGGATTCAGGATCCTGGGCTGATAGTAGATATAAGGTAAAATTGTCTTCTACGGAACTGTCAAAAAAGACTTTTTTAAGCAGGTGGGACTCCGCGTCAAACCATAAAGTCCATTCCTTTTCTTTTAGTTCCATATATTTATCCAGTTCTTCCTGGTATGTATCCGCGTCCGCCACTTTCGCGTCATCTATCATTTCCTTATAGTCCGCTCGGTCTGTTAGCCTTTCAAAGCCTGGGTCCGTTACTTTTACTTTGATCGCCTTTTGCCCATCCAGGGTCTCTTCTCCCTCCTCTTTGATTTTGGCCTTATCCGAGATTTCCAGTTTTCTGCCGTCTATATATAGATTTGCCAGATCCTCTGAAACAGTTTCTTTATAAAATTGATCCTGTTCTTTATATTTGTAAATCTCAAAAGCCTTTGCGCCTTCCATTCCAAAAAACATAGAATACTCGTCCCTGTTATCTCCTGGTCCCTCCTTCGTTCCAATATTGCTGGCTAAATGATTCTTTTTGTCCATGATGACAGTCTCATCCTTAACCAGTTTTCCTTCTGAAACCGTTGTGTCTTCCTTAATATCTATCTGCCTCATGTCTTCGTTATTGTACCGGTTTATTTCTTCCATGATCCATTCTGGCGCGTCCGACGTTTTTTTCTCCTGAGCCTTTCCTGCACAGCCGCATAAAAGAATTGCGGACCAAAGAAGAATATTGATATATATGCATCGTTTCATTTCCCGTTCCTCCTTTCTTAAAACATCCACTATTTAAAATACTGTAGCAGTATTTTGCTTTTATATTATAATATATTTTCTATTTATTCACAATATTATCTGCTAATTTTTCAATAATATATCTAAATCAATTATTATTGTCAAACTTTTAATGTCTGCAATCAATAAAACCAGAAATTTTTGATTATGATATGCAGACTCTTAATTGTAAAACTATTTGGTACAAATAAATGCGATATAGTTATAACTTGCTTTTACTTCCACTTTACAATACCAGGCTAAATGAAAGCAAAAATGAGATCTATTTAATAATACTGGGAAAAGGTGGAAGCCGGATGATGATATGCCTGAAAAAAATCAAGTATATCCACAGATTGTTTTTATATGGACTCATAGAGCAATAATAAGATGAGCGGCGGATGCAGCACAGGCACACTGTGTGGGCTGCATCCGCCGGCTATGGCTTGTCATCTTCTGCCGCACAAAGCAGAGAGCATGGAATCTTTCTTAAAGTGAATCGAATAGAAAATTTACCAGTATCTCAAGTTTTTCTATATCAATCCATTTTAATGTGTCATTTTCCGTATGGAGCACATGGTCTGTCAATTCAAATATTCCACTGGAGGTAACAGCAATTGCCGGGACTCCAGAAAAGGCAAACAACGTATGATCCCCTTGAGGCCATGGCTCTATCTGTTCAAAACCTCCTGTTTTTTCGGCAAGCGATGATATATTGTCTGCCAGTTTTTCAGGACATTCATAAAAGGAGTATGTGATATTATTTTCCTTGATGCCTACGCCGTCAATATTATAAGCGCAGACGTATTCCTCCGGATTGGAAAGATGAGTGCTCAGATACAGCATCTCTCCTGGATTGGAATAATAATCTTCTCCGTTAAATAAAACAAATTCGATGCGATACGGAAACTCTCTTCCTGACAATTTCTCCGCCAGTGCAAGCAATACGGCTACGCCTGAAGCATTGTCCAGAGCGCCTGGCGTTCCCGGCTTGGTATCAATATGCGCCGAAATGCAGACTTTATGTTCCCCGTTTCCATAGGTGGCAATAACGTTGGCCGCTTTTGCCGGACATCTTTTTGTTTTTAGCGTAAGGGCAGCATAATCACCGCTGCGAAGTTCGGGCAGGCTCTCTGGCAGAACGACCGCGCATGGGACTTCAAAATCTCCATCCTCAATCATCGGCACAAAGCGTTCCGGAAAAAGGCTGACCGTAAGTACTGCCAGCGCCCTTCCATTTTCCAGCAGGGATATTGTTTCTTTATGCTCATCCGGGTTCCAGAACACAAAACTCTTTGGCATAAGCGGCTCCGAAGCCAAGGCATCGCACAGCAAGACGATTTTCCCTTTGATTTCCGCCGTCCGAAGTTCTTCCAGAGAATGGATACGGATCAATTCTCCCTGCAAGTCACAGTTAAGGGAATATGGGGCAGGGGCCATAGGGATATCCTGTCCTTCCACCGTAAGAGTCCCTCCATCTTCTCTCCAATCCATGCAGTCAAATTCCTGTTTTGAGACACTAAGTCCAAATCGCTCGAATTCCCCACAGGCATATTCTACTGCCGCACGATTCGCCTCTGATCCGGTCGGGCGAGCGCCGATTTCTTCACAAAGCATTCGTAAGTGCCCTTCCATTCTTTTTTTCATCTCCATATTCACATCCTCCTGTTTTATTGTTGTCACCATCATAACAAAAGGAATAAAGCAGCGCTTGACTTTCCTTGCGGCGTGATTAAATCTCCCTGACAGGCCTGGCCTCGATATATCCTCTCCATCCTTGGGGATCCAGCTGAAAACGCGGCGCAGCTTCATCAGCCCACTCATAGCCTGACTGTCCCGGGTCATAATGATCTATGGCTTCTGACATCCCGGTGATCACCTCTTGAAAGTGAATGTCATCATAAGGCGCGCTTTGGAATATCATCATCATACATTCTGGCAGATCAATGAGATCAAAGCCCTCCGGTATTTGGCCTTTGTAATCCGCAGGCACTTCAACTCCCTGGGCATAACTTGACGTGCCCGGCAGACGCAAAGACTCCGGGAGCCATAAGCCGATCGGTTCATACAATGCTTCCTTCACGCTGCAAAGCAGCCCCCAGATATCGCAGCCAACTTCTTCGCAGTAGGAAAAATAATCATGACCGCTTACGCTCCGTCTCAACAGTAGTTTTCGTTTTGGGAAGTTGCGGACCTGAATAAAAAGTTCTTTAGCAAGTGGCTTTGCTTCCTCTTGAACATCTCTTAGCCAATAATAATAATCTCGTATAGGCCATGGATGAAAAAGATAAATGGGCGGCGTGGCCTTCTTATATTCGTTGGGAGTCATGCCAAACTGCTTGCGAAATGCTCTGGTAAATCCTTCGTGACTGTCAAAGACGAAATCCATTGCAACATCTACAACTTTCAGATCTTTATCACGCAGTTCCATTGCTGCTTTCGAGAGTCTGTACATGCGGATGTACTCAAACGGAGTCTTGCCCGTAAGTTCCTTAAAAATCTTCGCGCAATGCCATGGCGAGTAGCCTGCGTTTTTGGCAAGCGCATGCAGCGTGATAGGCTCGTCTAGATGTTCTTCAATATAACTTTGCATTTGTTGAACGGCATTGATTTGTTCCCAGTTTTCCATGATTTTCCTCCTGTATTCCACAGCATAATATGTACAGTTTTTATTGAGTTTATCACTTTATGGAAAAAATGTCTTGACTTAGATTGCTATATAAATATGGAAAATAATAGTTACTATCGTGCACATGGAAAGAAATGACTATACATTATACTTATGCTAGAATATAGTTAATAGATAAAAGAGAAAGAAACTGTTGAGGTTAATTTGAAGAGGTGAGAAGATGATAACGGGATACTATTGTACAAATATTTTTTCTGAGCAGGCACAAGAACTTATTGAATTCTATAGGGATATATTAGAAATACCTTTTATCAGGACTGATGTGGACAGTACAAATGGGGTTTATCTTGGCTTTATAGAAAACGCGCCCACTCTTTGTATATGGGATTGTAAAGCATTTAATGCGCCGCCAACTGGATATCAATCATTTGTTTTTCAAGCAGAAAATCTCGATTCCACGATGGTATGCTTAAAAGAAAAAGGAGTTACGCTATCTGATCCCATTAGATATGATTGGGGAACCTATGAAGTCCGCTTAAAGGATCCTGACGAAAACGAAGTAGTAATCGTTGAATTTACGTAACCTACAAATTCCATTTTATTGATAGCAATAAAATGTACAGATTAAAGGCATATGTCAAAACGACATATGCTATTTTTAATTAAAGGAATACAGGATGAATAATATAAATTTATAGAATATCTAAGAGAGATGCGCCTGTCTAATAATTTTAAAATTATTAGCACTCACCTATTGACAGTGCTAATAATTTGTGTTATATAATAACTATAACAAATAAAACAAATCAAAAATAAAGATAAATCAAGGAGGAATGACTTATGTTACTTGCAAACAGAGGTTTTAACAATTTATTCGATGATATGTTCAAGGATCCATTCTTTACCCGTCCATACGACAACTCATCTTCACAGATTATGAAGACGGACATTCATGACAAGGACGGCAATTACATTATTGAAATGGAACTTCCGGGATATGCCAAAGAAGACATCAAGGCAGACTTAAAGGACGGTTATCTTACAATCACCGCTAATAAGAGCGAGTCCAAGGAAGAAAAGGATGCCAAAGGTAATTGCATCCACAAGGAACGCTATACCGGAACTTGCAACAGAAGTTTCTATGTAGGCGATGCCCTGACTCAGGAGGACATTAAAGCAGCATTTAAAGATGGAATCCTCAGGCTTCAGTTCCCAAAAGAGATTCAGAAGCAGGAAGAGCAGCCAAAATTAATTACGATTGAATAACTTTTAATATAGAGGGACCAGGTCCCACGCTCTCAGGGGAATTTCCCCTTTTTCATATAAACATCCTGAATATTAATATAAAAAGGCAGCCGCGCATCATCTGATTGATGGCGGCTGCCTTGATTTTCAAGCCTTAATTCTTTAATATTTTTATCTGGCCGATCACCGGCAATTCTTTTCTTTCCCCTTTGCATGCATACACGATCCCGACGATCATAAACACAAACAGCACCAGGCTGCAGATATCAAAGATCCATGAGAACCAGCTGCCTCCAAAATTAATCATAGAATGGAAGCCCCAGAGCCATCTGCCGTCCAGCAGATCTACGAGTATGGATGCTATAAAAAGCACCAGCCCTTGATTGGTATGGAACTTTACATAGGGAGACTGCTTGTTTCCCGCAATAAGTGGTACGAATACCAGAATCCCTAGATATGACAAGACCCCCATTACCTTATTCTGGCTTACATCGTCCTGCTGGAAGAATTCTCCTGCCCTTCCGTTCTGCTGCTGGCCCGAATAACCTTGCTGATTGTTCTGCTGGTATGTATAGCCCTGCTGGCTATTCTGCTGGTATGTATAATCCTGCTGGCCGTTCTGCTGGTATGTATAGCCTTGCTGGCTGTCCTGCTGCTGGCCTGCCCCCGGCATCACCGGAATCTTTGCGCCGCACTGCGGGCAGTATTGCACACCGTCGTTCACTTTCGCTCCACATTTTACACAATAAGCCATTTCTATTTCTCCTTTTTCTTCTAGTATATTTATTGTGAATCTTCCAATCCCAATATCTCAGCAAGAACTTCGATTATGATTTCATTGGTGCATGACTTTATATATCCCATCATGTGCAGGGATATCTCGTCCTGCTTCTGGGCCTCCGTCAATGATTCATCATGCTTGGTCTGGTCGATCAATTGTATCAGCTGGGGAGTCAGTTCTTCGTAAGTCTCTATTGTCGTCTGAGAAACCATATTTCTTAATTCTTCCTTGCTTCTTGGTACCATCTTCTTCCTCCTAACCCAGATTCCGGACCTTGAAGTCTCTCTGTGCTTCCCTTTGCTGGTCCTTCCTGGCAATATCTTGTCTCTTGTCATATAATTTCTTGCCTTTTGCAAGCCCGATCTCGACTTTTACCAGGCTTCCTTTAAAGTACACCTTAAGAGGCACAATTGCAATACCCTTCTCCTTAGTCTTGCCAAGAAGTTTATTGATCTCAGACTTATGTAAGAGAAGCTTGCGTACCCGCAAAGGATCTTTATTGAATATATTTCCCTTTTCATAAGGGCTGATATGCATTCCATAGATATATACCTCGCCATTCTCAACGCGGATAAATGCCTCTTTGATGCTGCATTTGCCCATGCGGAGGGACTTTACTTCAGTCCCATGCAGGGCAATGCCGGCCTCATAGTTCTCCAGAATGAAATAATCATGGTATGCCTTCTTATTATTGGCTATCATCTTACCATTCGTCTTCGCCATCTTCCAACTCTCCTTCATCTGCAATCTCAAAATCAATGGTCCTAAGAAGCCTGTCCGCATCCATTACGCGGACGGATATCTTCTGGCCCAGCTTATATACCTTATGCCTGCGGGTTCCCACCATCTCGTACCGTTCCTGCTGATACTCGTAATGGTCATCCACCATGTTGATGACATGAACCAGGCCTTCGACCGTATTAGGGAGTTCTACATACATTCCCCATTTCGTAATGCTGGATATCACGCCTTCAAACACTTCTCCGATATGCGCCTGCATATACTCTACCTTTTTAAGCTTGATGGTTTCACGCTCGGCCTCGTCTGCCCTGCGCTCCATCTCGCTGGAGTGCTTGGTCACTTCCGGGAGTATCCCCTGGTAATGCTCTATTCTCTTTGCGTCCATCCGCCCCCGCAGATTATCCTTGATGATCCGGTGGATCTGAAGATCCGGATAACGCCTGATGGGCGAGGTGAAATGCGTATAATAATTAGCAGCAAGGCCAAAATGCCCGGTATTCTCCGGCGTATATCTGGCCTGCTTCATAGAACGAAGCGCCAGCCTGCTGATCAGGGCCTCCTCTGGAGTCCCCTCCACCTTGCCCAGCAGTTTCTGCACTTCCTTAGGCTTTACTTCGTTGGCTCCCACATGCATGGAATATCCAAAATTATTGATAAATGTCGCCAGCGTGCGGATCTTATCATCATCCGGCGCCTCATGGGTACGGTAAACGAAAGGAAGTTCCTGCCAGAAATAATCTTCCGCCACCGTCTCGTTGGCAAGAAGCATGAAATCCTCAATCATCTTGGTTGCTACATTACGCTCGTATGGACGGATTTCTACCGGCTTTCCATTCTCATCCAGCACCATCTTCGTCTCCGGGAAGTCGAAATCAATCGATCCCCGCCTTTTCCTCTGTTCCCGCAGGATGCCAGAAAGTTCCTGCATCTGTTCAAACATAGGCACCAGCTTCTCATACCTTTTTATCTCGTTTGCGTCCCGGTCTTCCAGAATCTTCTTGACGCTTGTATAACTCATTCTTTCGTCCACATGAATGACGGTCTCCGCTATCTCATGGGCTATCACCATGCCCTTGGGATTTACCGTCATGATGCAACTGAGGGCCAGCCTGTCCTCTCCTGCGTTCAAAGAGCAGATGCCATTGGAAAGGGCATGGGGCAGCATCGGGATTACCCGGTCTACCAGATACACGCTGGTGCCCCGCTCAAGCGCCTCCCGGTCGATTGCGCTGTTCTCCTGGACATAGTTGGTCACATCTGCGATATGAACCCCCAGGATATAGTTCTCCCCATTCTTAACCACGGATACTGCGTCATCCAGATCCTTGGCATCCTCTCCGTCGATCGTCACCATCTGCCAGTCCCGGATATCCTTTCTCCCTGCCCTGTCGGCATCGGATACGTCTCTGGCCGCACGCTGCGCCTGGTTTAATATCTTTTCCGAGAATTCCACCGGCAGATCATATCCCTTCACGATCGACAGGATGTCTGTGCCAGGATCATTGATATGGCCGATGATTTCTACTACTTTCCCCTCAGGCTTCTTTTGCGGTCCGCCGTAGGAAGTCAATTCCACCACGACTTTATGCCCTTGCACAGCGCCATTGGCCTTTTCCACTGGCACAAAGATATCATGCGGAAACTTCTGGTTATCAGGCTTGACGAATCCAAAACTCTTATTCGGGTTCCCCTGATACAGTCCAACCAGATGGGTGATTCCTCTCGATAGGATTCTTACGATCTTGCCTTCCCGGCTTCTGCCCTGAGGCTCCTTTGTTATGACGAGTTCTACCTGGTCGCCTTCAAAAGCTCCGCCCGCATCTTCTTCCGCCACGAATATATCCGAAGCCTCGCCGGGAACCGTAACGAATCCAAACCCTTTCAGGCTGGCGCGATAAACGCCTTGAATCCTCTTAGCCTCGCCTTTTAAGTACTTTCCTTTCTGCGAAAGATAGATCTTGCCCTCTGCCTCCAGCGCCTCAAGGATCTCCCTGAGTTCATTCCTCTGATCTTTTGGAACCTGCAGAAGCATGGCAAGTTCTTTGAACTTCATTGGCACGTATAAATCATCACAGATCAAGTCATAGATGACCTTTTTTCTTTTTTCAATTGTCTTGTCCATCTCTTACAAGTCCTCCATCTTATACACAAAGAGACACTCCCATACAGGAGTGTCCCACCATTCTCATAAAAATATGCTTTATCTTATGCAAATACTTTTAAATTCAACACTGCTGCCAGTACAATAAACAGAATCGCCAGGAACTTCGTTGACTTCACCAGCGCGCCCTCCATAGAACGGCCTTTGTTCTGCCCCCAGTAAGTATCAGCCATACCGCTGATGGTACCAAGCCCCGCTGACTTACCTTCCTGCATTAACACGATTGCCGTTAACGCGATGCAGTCTATTGCAAATATGATCATTAAAATCGTCTTTAATATCTCCACTTTTTACACCTCCTGCGGATAAACCATATTTATTCTAGCACAGGAGACAAGATATAGCAAGGAAAATCTAGGCTATTTAAGGAAGATTCTGGATGCCCTGGGCGCTCCTTTTTCTGGATGCGATCACCAGGGCTGCTGCCATGAAAGCCCCCAAAAGGGACAGGAGTTTTCCAAAGCCAGCGCCTGGGGCATGATAGACAATCTCAACCTGATGGCGTCCTTCGCTTATGGGAAATCCGAGAAATGCCGTATTGACCTTCCTGGCCCTGGTCTTCTTCCCGTCCACCGTAATATCGAAGTTCTTGTCATATGGAATCGTAGTGATGAAATATCCATCTTCCTTCACCTGGATCGTTCCCGCAATCTGATTCCCTTTCGTCTGTTTCTTGTCAGCCTCGAACACAGACTGATACAGAGTCTCCCCGGCCCCTTCATCCCAGTTTGTTCCATAGCAGGAAATATCTGAGATATCGTAATCCCCTTTTCCTAATTTCAAAGAGGCTTCCTGCTGCCCTTGGGCCAGTTCTACCGTGTAGGTAAAGGTCGTATTTCCATTATAGTAGACATGCTCTCTGGAAGACAACTTATTCCTTACGCCTTCCAGCCAGATCGCCACGTCCTTATTGGGTCGGCCATTGTTTACTTTGAATTGGAGAAAGAGGATGTTATCTCCCCCTTCCAGCCCGGATATGGGAACCTTTATCGTGGCTGCCTGATCCGCCTCTATGTGGTAGCCGCTGGCATTTTTCTTAATCTTTAGATATTCTCTTTTCAGTTCCGGTATGGCAAATTCTTTCTCATTGGCCCCTTCTGCCATCTGTCCCGCCTCCCTGGCTTCCTGCTCTCCTATGCCTTGTTCCACCACTGCATATTCTGCAAGCGCCGTCTGGTTATACGGAAATGCCAGCTTATCATACTCCTTCCTGGATATATAGCGGTTCGTAGCATAGGCAACAGGCGAGACCTTGGTGTTCCGGTAAATCTTCACTCCTTCCGATGACTTCGCCAGTTCATATCCTAACGGCGCCTGATCCCCGATTACATATCTGACGCCCATAAAGGAACGATATAGCGGATTCCGGGAAACAGACTGCATCAGGCTGTTCCTATAGGGCTGCTCCACCTGATACGTCTTCTTACGGAATTCATCATAAGCGGCGTTATATGCCGAAGAATAGATGGAGGAAATGTTCTGCCCCATACTTTGGATCCGGTTAAGGTCCGCCGCATTCTCCTCTTCATCTCCCGCCTGCTCAATCCGGTAAAAGCCCGGATCATCCTTTTGGATCTCCTCGATCTCCCGGGCAATCTTAGAATCCGTAACCTTCTGATAGAAATCCCCATCTTCAATCTGCCTGGATATCTTATGAAATACTCCGTTAAACAGGATCAGGAACGCAAGCGACGGTATCAGGATTAATACTGGCGGCAGCCTCCTGTCCTTGTAATAATAAAAAGCGAACAGGACCGCCATAAGTATTCCATCCGCCATGACAAACTGCCAGTATCCTTCGTATTCTTCCTGTCCTCTTCCCAGATATAAAAGCAGGATTGTGATCAGGTAAGGAGCCATCCCTTTGAGAAAAGAAATCTCTCTATTTCCAAGTTTCTTCAGGTAGACAGCCATCATATAGCAGATCAGCGGAAGAAACGGAATGAATACTTTGTCCCGTATATACAGGCCACCGTTCAGCAGATACGCGAACATTGGTATGGCAAACACCAGGGCGCATCCATAAGAGAGCACTCGCTCGCTGGTTTTCCTATAGGTCAGGCTGGTTATCAGCATGGTTATGGCAATGGTTGTAAGGCCCATGCCATAAGGCGTATATACGAAACGGAATATCGGAGCCTGTGGTATCAGCAGGGATGCCAGACTCATGCTTTCCTTTCCTCCCCTGCCTCCGCCAAGGGCCATCGCCGCCGGAACCAAAAGGAGGCCGCCCAGAAGCACGGCTGACAGCATCGGCATGAGGAACCGGATGCCGTCCGTAAGGAACGTCCGTAATCCAAATCTCTTTGTCTCAAAATATCTATGCATCCCATAGATTGCCAGAGAGAGCATTCCCCCGATGCTAAAGTAGAAACTGTTCATAATCATCAGGAATACCCCTGCAATATAAAGCCCGCATCTTTTCTTCTCAAAATAAGCATCAACCCCCAGAAATGCCATGCATAAAAAGGGCATATAACTGACGAACATTACCTGGCTGTAAGAATGAAATATCATAGGGGAAGCAAGCAGATACAACATCGATACCGTAACACAGACGCTTTTTTGAAATCCTCTTTTATCCAGCCATTCATAGAGAAGGCAGACTGCCGCCATCAGGCTGATAATGCTGGCTGCCATCACATAATCGCCCATCTTCACAAAGGGAAGCGCATAAGATAGAAGTATTACAGGATTGTACAGCCCATAATACGCAAAATTGTATATGTTCTGGCCTCCGCCAAGGTTCATGGCAAATTCCGGAAATAGACTGCCGGTCTCATAAAACTGCTGGCGGAAATAGTCCGGTATTACGCTGTGCTGGCTGATCCAGTCTACTTTCGAGCCGAATATCCCATACTGCCCTACAAACAGCCAGCACAGAAGCAGCGAGATTCCCGCGAACAGCACGTACCATTTCAGCCTGGAGCGGATCATAACTCCCCTCCATCCTTGTCATCGCTGGAATCCTTTAAAATGAATATAGGGCGGCGCTTCGTCTCCAGATACGTCTTGGACAGATACTGCCCTACGATGCCTGTGCAGAATAACTGGATGCCGCCTACCATAAAAATAATGCACACCAAGGACGGCCAGCCTGATACAGGGTCTCCCCAGATCAGCGTCCGGACAACTATTACTACGATCATCAAAAATGATATCAGGCAGAACAGCACTCCCGCGATCGAGGCCAGGGAGAGCGGCGCCACCGAGAACCCGGTAATTCCTTCCAGCGAATACAGGAACAGCTTGCGCACGGACCATTTAGTCTCCCCTGCCGCCCGTTCGACATTCTCATATTCCAGCCACTTGGTACGAAATCCTACCCATTGGAAGATGCCTTTCGAAAAACGGTTGTACTCGCTCATTTCCAACACCGCATCCACCATCTTGCGCTTCATCAGCCGATAATCCCGCGCGCCATTTACAATCTCCGTCTTGGAGATCCGGTTGATAAACTTATAAAAACTTTCGGACAGGAAAGACCGGATCTTTGGCTCTCCTGTCCGAGTGGAACGCTTCGTTGCCACACTGTCATATTCTTCATTTTCCAGAATCCCGTACATCTTGGGCAGCAGCGACGGAGGGTCCTGCAAGTCCACATCCATGATGGCCACATAGTCCCCCTTCGCATTGCCAAGGCCGGCATAGATAGCCGCCTCTTTTCCAAAATTTCTGGAAAAGGACAGATACCTGCACCGTTCATCCCTTTCATTCAAACTCTTTAATATTCCAAGCGTGCGGTCGGTAGAACCGTCATCTACAAATAGCAATTCGAATTCTGCCATATCCATCTGCTCCATAACCTTGGTCATGGCTTCATAATAGACCGGCAGCGCCTCTTCTTCATTAAAACATGGTATGATAACCGAAATCGTATGCATATTACCACCTCCTGGTTCTCATCTTACGCCTTAAATCTTAAGATTCTCTTTATGATAAACAAAATATTTCTTTAGATTTCTAAAGAAAGCTGAAAATCTTACAGCGCATCCAAAGTTCCAAAAGGATCTTCATATACTGCGATATCTCCCAGACGCTCTTCAATCCTGAGCAGCTGGTTGTATTTGGACACCCGCTCCGAACGGCACGGAGCCCCGGTCTTGATCTGTCCGGCATTAAACGCGACCGCGATATCCGCTATGATAGGATCAGCGGTCTCGCCGGAACGGTGGGATATGATCGTTTTGTAGCCTGCCTTCTGAGCCATCTCAATCGCATCGAAAGCTTCTGTGAGCGTTCCAATCTGATTGACCTTGATCAGGATGGCATTGGCCACTTCCCGTTCAATTCCCTTCTTAAGCCTTCTGGTGTTGGTGACAAACAGGTCATCCCCCACCAGCTGCGTATCCAAGCCCATCCTGGTGGTCAGTAGTTCCCATCCTTCCCAGTCCTCTTCATCCAAAGGATCTTCGATGGAGGCAATCGGGAATTCTTCCGCAAGTTCTTCATAATAATCGATCAGTTCTTCCACTGATCGGATAACTTTATGGCCGTGCATCCTGCCTTCGCCTTCAAACACGTATTTCTTGAAACTCTTATCGTATAATTCCGTGGCTGCTACGTCCAGCGCAATGACGATGTCTTCTCCCGGCTTATATCCGGCCTTTGTGATGGCTTCCGTGATGAATCGCAGGGCTTCCTTGGCATCCGGAAGATTCGGCGCGAATCCGCCCTCATCTCCCACCGCCGTGCCGTATCCCTGGTCTTTTAAGAGTTTCTTCAACACGTGGTATATCTCTGCGCACATTCTAAGGCCTTCCTTGAAGCAGCAGGCGCCAGTGGGCATGATCATGAATTCCTGGATATCAATGGTATTATCCGCATGCTTGCCGCCATTCATGATGTTCATCATTGGCACCGGCATCTTCTTGGCATTGGTACCGCCCAGATAAGCATACAGCGGCATATGCAGCGCGCCTGCTGCCGCCCTGGCCGCTGCCATGGACACTCCCAGCATGGCATTGGCACCGAGATGAGACTTATTCTGGGTACCATCCAGCTGCAGCAGGATGGCGTCAAGGGCCGGCTGTTCAAATACGTTCACGCCAATCACTGCCGGTGCGATCTTGGCATTCACATGGTCTACCGCCCTCTCCACTCCAAGGCCGCCATACCGCTCTTCCTTATCCCTGAGTTCTACTGCCTCATACTGTCCGGTAGAGGCGCCGGACGGCACGCTGGCCCTCCCTAGGTATTCGTCCCCTGCCAGCACTTCCACTTCTATAGTCGGATTCCCACGGGAATCTAAGATTTCTCTTGCGTATACATCCGTAATCGGTAAATACTTATACATCGCTTATCTCCTCCTTCATGGAGGATATTATGTGTAATTAATGTTTTTCTAATGCAATAATGGACTAATATAGCCTTCTGTATATTTCTGCCATCTGCTGCCAGGAAAACTTGACATAACTCTGGTTCAGAAGCCTGGTCTGGCTCTTTTCCACGCTTTTCGCGAATTCTTCTATCTCTCCTTCTTTCATTCCATATTCACGGAGCTGCCTGCGGGCGATGATCACATTCAATAATTTTTCCAGTTCCTGGTATGCCAGGCTCTCATCGCAGCCAAGCAGGCCTCCAAGGAAATGGTTTAACTGCCTGATCTTCCCATCCGGATTCAACTGCTGATAGGTCTCGAACACGGCCACCAGGAACTGATAATTGGCCTCCCCATGCGTCACATGGTAGACGCCGCTCAGCGGATAGGACATAGCGTGGACCGCGCCAGTACCCGCATTCCCAAATGCGATTCCCGCCAGGTTGCTGGCCGTCAGGAAATCATCCAGCAGTTCCATGCGGTATTCCTTCCCGTGTTCGGCCATCTTGCGAAAGCCTCCCACGATCATCTCCATGGCCTTCATGCTGAACATCTCCGTATACAGATTCGCCTTCGGAGAAACGTAAGACTCTATCGCATGGATGAAAGCGTCAATCGCGCTTGTGGCAAAGAACGAGTATGGAAGTTCCCGCAAAAGTTCCGGGATCAGCACTGCCTCATCCGCATAGATCTCATCCACTGCCAGCCCAAGCTTGGTATGTAGATTCGTCAGTTCTGCAATGGATACATTGGATACCTCTGATCCAGCGCCGCAGGTAGTTGGAACCGCGATCAGCGGGCGCGCCTTCTTAAGCGGCACTTTCCTAAGAAAAATATCTTCCGTCTTATATGTCCCCTCAAGCACCAGGATCTTTGCCATATCGATGACCGCGCCGCCTCCGATGGCTACAATCCTCTTACACTGTGTCTTCGCGAAATCTTCCATCAGCCCGTCTACCATGGCATCCGTGGGTTCGCCTTTTCCATACTGGCTTTTGTATACTACATGCGCCTCCAGCGAAAGCGGCGCAAAATACCGTTCGTAAATGCTTTTGCTCGCCAGAATGAAATCATCCTTTCCTAACTGATACTCTTCCACAAATTGCCGTACATCTTCAAACTTCTGAATTCTTGATTTCTGCTGAAATATTTTCATCTCTTCGCATCTCCTTGCTTACATTATTCTTCTTCCAATATAGCATGAATCCGTTGACATTTCTACACGGCAGATTTACAATGCAGACAAAGGAGGGAATTATGAAAACGAAATTAAAAAGTTTCTTCTTATTAACCTTCAGTACCATAATAATGGCAGTAGGCATCTACTTCTTTAAATTCGCCAACAACTTTACGTTTGGCGGAATCACAGGACTTGCGGTCCTGGTAGCGAAGACAGGCCGAATCTCCGCCAGCGACTTTACGTTCATTGCCAACATGGTGCTTCTTGCCATCGGCTTCGTGGTCCTTGGCAAGAAATTTGCGGAAAAGACAGCCTACTGCAGCATCCTTTTGTCTGTCACCTTATCCGTATTGGAACGGCTGTATCCACTGAACCAGCCGCTTACCGATCAGCCGGTGCTGGAACTGGCTTTTGCCATCGCGCTTCCTTCCCTTGGCTCTGCCGTGCTCTTTAATATCGGCGCGTCCAGCGGGGGAACGGATATCATTGCCATGATCATGAAAAAATATACCAGCACGGATATTGGAAAGGCGCTTTTGATCACTGACTTTATTATTACCCTTGCAGGCTGCTTCGTATTCGATATCGAGACCGGGCTTTATTCTTTTCTGGGACTAGCCGTCCGCTCCTTTATGATTGACGGCTTTATTGAAAGTTTGAATCTATCCAAGTATTTTAACGTAGTGTGCACAAGTCCCAAGCCGATCTGCGACTTTATCAAGGATGACTTGCATCGAAGCGCCACCATTGTCCTGGCCCAAGGCGCGTTCTCCGGCGAGGACAAATATATCATCTTTACGGCGCTTAATCGGATCGAGGCCGTCAAACTCAGGAATTTTATTAAGGAAAATGCGCCGGACGCGTTCCTTCTTATCTCCAATACCAGCGAGATCATAGGAAAAGGGTTCCACTCTATCTAGAGCGGAACCCTTATTTGTTCACTTATTTGTTCACTTTTTATGCTTTCATATCCTACTCAGCAACAAGGCCTTGCGATTTGATCACATCGACGACCTGGCCCACATATTTGGCGCAAAGTTCATCCGTGGCCGCTTCTACCATTACCCGGATCACCGGCTCGGTTCCGCTCTCCCTTACCAGGATGCGTCCGTCATCTCCCAGTGCCTCTGCCACTGCGTCAACTGCTTTCATGACCTCTGGATTCTCCCGTGCCGTCTTCTTATCTGCCACCCGCACGTTCTGAAGCAATTGCGGATAGATCTTCACATCCTCGGCAAGCTTGGAGAGGCTTAACTTCTTCTCCAGCATGACTTCCATGATCATAAGGGAGGTGAGGATGCCGTCTCCCGTGGTTGCATGCTTGCTGAAAATGATATGTCCAGACTGTTCCCCTCCAAGAGAGAAGTTATGCTGAACCATATTTTCATAGACGTACTTATCGCCCACCGCAGTCTTCTCATATTTCAGGCCTACCTTGTCACAGGCTTTGTATAACCCCAGGTTGGACATGATCGTAGTGACAATGGTATCTCCGTTGAGACGTCCGTTCTCCTTCATATACTTGCCGCATACATATAAGATCAAATCTCCGTCTATCACATTGCCGTTCTCATCCACCGCGATGCAGCGGTCCGCGTCTCCATCAAAGGCGAATCCCACATCCAGATGATTCTCCTTTACATACTCCCTCAGCACCTCGATATGGGTGGAGCCGCAGTTCGTATTAATATTGGTGCCATCCGGCTCGCAGTTGATCACAAAAGTCTTTGCCCCCAATGCATCGTAAACGCTCTTTGCAATGGCAAACGCGCTTCCATTGGAACAGTCCAGGCCCACCTTCTTATCTTCAAATGACCGGGTAGCCAGGGAGATCAGGTAGCCTATGTAACGGTTTCTTCCTGCCGCATAGTCTACGGTACGGCCAATCTCCTCCTTCTTGGCAAGCGGCAGCTCGCCCATCTCGCCATCTATATAGCGTTCTATCTTTTCTTCTACTTCAGCCTCCAGCTTATGTCCTTTTCCGTTGATCACCTTGATCCCATTATCATAGAAAGGATTGTGGCTGGCAGAAATCATGATTCCACAGTCAAAATTCTCCGTCCTTGTCACATAGGATACGCTTGGCGTCGTCGTAACGTGGAGCAGATACGCATTTGCTCCGGATGCCGTAAGTCCCGCAACCAGCGCATACTCGAACATGTAGCTGCTTCTTCTGGTATCCTTTCCGATCACGACCTTGGCCTTATGATCCTGGCCGTAGTACCATCCAAGAAACCTTCCCACTTTGAATGCATGTTCAACCGTCAATACCTCATTGGCTTCCCCGCGGAATCCATCTGTTCCAAAATATTTTCCCATAGCAATACTTCTCCTTCAAATCATTTGCCATATTTACCGATTTTTTTGCACTATCAGCATTCACACCTTTACTATTATATATTTTTTTTACTTTATATACAACCCAAATGTAAAAAAATAACGTCAAAAGGGGCCGTAACATTGTCAAAAGCATTACGTCCCCTTTTATATTCTTACCTGTCTCTACTTTGCTAATATGCTTCTTGCGACACTTATGCCATTGGCGGATGCCTGTTGAAGCCCTCTGGTGATGGAAGCGCCGTCGCCCATTGCCCGAAGGCCTTTTACGCTGGTCTCAAAATCCTGATTCACGACCACTTTATTGGAATAGAACTTCACTTCCACGCCGTACAAAAGCGTCTCATCGGAAGCGATGCCCGGGGTCACTTTGTCAAGCGCCTGGATCATCTCATCGATGGCTACCATGATCCGGTGCGGGAATACCAGCGACAGATCTCCCGGAACCGCGTCTTTCAGCGTCGGTACGATGTTGTTACGGTTCAGCCGTTCCTCGGTAGTACGCCTGCCCCGACGGAAATCCCCGTAGCGCTGCAGAAGTATCTTGCCATCGCACAGCATATTTCCAAGCTGCGCGATCTGCTTGCCGTATTCAATGGGTGATTTGAACGGCTCCGTAAAATTCTTGGAAACCAGCAGCGCAAAATTGGTATTATTCGTCTTCATATCCTTGGATTTATATGCATGGCCATTTACCACCGCCAGGCCGTCATCGTAATACTCCGTTGCCACTTCCCCTGAGGGGTTGGTGCAGAACACGCGGACTTTATCATCAAACGTCGGCGTATAATATACCAGCTTCGCCTCGTAAAGCTTCTCATTAAGTTCCTTCATGATCTCATCCCGGACTTCCACGCGTACGCCTACATCCACCGTGCCGTTGCGCGTCTCGATCTCATGCTCCTTGCAGATATGGGAGAACCACTCAGAGCCTTCTCTTCCGATTCCTGCCACAATCTCCGGCGCATAGAATTCCTCGCCCTTATCCGTCACGACTCCTGTGGCAGCGCCATCTTCCACGATAATATCCTTGACCATGGTCATGAACCTGATCTCAACGCCGCAGGATTTTAGATGCTCCTGCAGCCTGGTATAGATCTTATATCCTTCCTCGGTTCCAAGATGGCGGATTGGACATTCAATCAGCTTCAGGTTCGCGCGGATCGCCTTGGCGCGGATATTCTCGATGGCCTCATAATCCTCGATGCCATAGACTTTCTGATCTGCTCCGAACTTCAGATAGATGTCGTCTGCCTCGTGGATCAGTTCTGTTGCCCTCTCATATCCCAGAATCTCCGGAAGCGTTCCTCCCACATCCGGGGAGAGGGATAATTTCCCATCCGAAAATGCTCCGGCTCCGGCAAATCCTGTAGTAATCGAGCAGGGCTGGCAGCCCACGCAAGTCTTGGTCTTTCTCTTCGGGCACTGTCTCTTTTCAATCGAACGACCCTTTTCAATCATTAAAACCTTCAGATCCGGTTTTTGTCTCATCAATTCATATGCGCAGAAAATCCCGGAGGGACCCGCGCCTATAATAATCACGTCATACTGATTCATGCTATCACTTCTCTTTCCTATTGTTTCAGGGCTTTTTACACCTCGACTATCATACCATTTGAGACATAAAAAAACAAGGCATTAATTAGAAATTATGATCCTAATTAATAACCCTGCCTAATATATCATCATCGATAATCTCCAACAGAGAATGGGACATCAGAAATTCATAAAACTTAAGCGCCGTATCCGCGGATATCTCATCCGTTTCATACAGCAGCCAGTATTTGATCCCATTGACCAAAGTGATAGACTGGAATCTTAAGAATATCTCCTCGCTGATGATGGGCGCGTCCTCTTCCACTTTCAGAGGATGCTTTTCGATCAGTTGCCGAGCCACGTCGTAGATTCTCTGATACAGCATCTCTTCAAAAGAATTCTGTCCTTCTACTTCAAAAACCTTTCTATAATACGCCTTATCCGCTCCAATCTTGCGAAACAGCATCTTCATTGCTTCCAGCGCCATATCCATGGAAATAAGCTCCGTCACGCTTTGAAAGACGTCTTCCCATAACAGCCATTCCATAACCTCGTATTTATCTTGAAAATAATTATAAAAAGTCGGACGGATGACCCCTGCCGCATCCGTAATCATCTTAATTGTTATTTTTTCAAAAGACTTTTCCACCACCAGTTCTTTAAATTCCTCGCCCAGCAAAGCCTTTGTCTTTTCGCTTCTACGTTCCATTCAATCACCCTTTGTCACCATTTGCCTTCCAGTATTTATGGAATATTATAACACAGATGCCGCCAAGCGCACAAGGAACCATATAGGTCGCGAACCGGTAGAGCAGCATGGCGGAAGCCGCCTCGACGCCTCCTGCGATCCTGGAAAACAGCAGGATGAACACCCCTTCCGTGCTGCCAAGCCCGCCAGGCGCGGGAATAATGCCCGCCAGCATCAATATTAGCGAAGTGACGCAGGCCGTCTCAAAAATCCCCGAACCCGCAGGGTGCAGGATCATATACGGAATCACGTACCAGCAGCCCAGTTTTGCCAGTTCCATCAGCATTACCAGGATTATATCCCTCCTGTCTTTTATAAGGTTCACCGTCTCCTGCCTTAGAAGCATGCCTTTGCCTTCCATCTGCATAATCTTATTTTCATATTTGTGCTTTCTGTCTGCTTTTCTTCCCAGCCATGCCAGCGTACGGTGGAACCGTCCGGATACGCAGGCCAGTATCAGGATCAGACAGAAGACGGCAGTCAGGCCATAGCCCAGAATCAGTTCCATGCGGTATTCCCCAAACCAGCGGTTCATATAGGCGCCGCAGAAGAAAAAGCCCAGCCCTCCAAACACAGCCACCGCAATCCTCTGCAATACATATTGGACTGCACAGATGGCAACCCCTTCCGGCACCTGAATCCCTTTCTTAAATAAAAAATATACTGTCGCTGCCGCCGTCCCGCTTCCAAGGGTAACCGTACGGTAAAACGCAGTATAGTACGAGCAGGCGATGCCGTCCCTATAATGAAAATCATTCTGATGCCTTCTGGCAAGCCAGACGTATACCAGTCCCTCCGAAAGGTTATAGAATACGCCGCAAAGGCAGATTCCAAGCAACGTCTGCCCTGTCGTATCCGATATTTCCTTTTGTATAGAAGAGAAGGAATCTCCAAATAACAGACAGAGGATGATGAGGACTATTACAATGAATATGATTTTCCACCAGTTATTTTTCTTCAAGGGGATTCCTTCTTTCCTAGCAGAGCAAAGAATGCGCTCTTCACATTCTCGCGGAGGATTTTGTATCATAGGGAACGGAGTTTCCTATGATACAAGAAAGGTCAGCTTGCCGACTTATGGCTCTGCTTGTAATTTTCATAATTCATCTTATGATGAGGATTCTCTTCCCATATCTTCTCGGCAGTTTCCTTCCAGTTTTCGGCATACTCATGACATTTGCCGCACAGATGCTCCACCGTCTCAGGGGACTTAAGGTCCGTAGACTTTGCGCCTGTCTCCTTTACCATACGCATCAGGATCTCGGGATTCTCAAGCATCGGGCATGGCCGCAAATGATTGCCGTTGAATGGCTGATTATCCCTGTATGCCATAAACAAGGGCTGCCTGAGCGCATCCAGCAGAGAGACTTCCCTGATATTCGCGCTGGAATAATGGATGAATACGCACGGCTCCACATCGCCGTTGGGATTGATATGGCAATAGTTCCGTCCGCCTGCAATGCAGCCGCCTACAAACTCTCCATCATTCTGGAAGTCCATGGCATAGATTGGCTTGCCGCCTTCCATTGCCCGGATTTCCCGTATCCTGTGGTACATGTACTCTCTCTGCTCCTTCGTTGGAAGAAGTTCCGGCGCCGCATCGTTTCCCACCGGCATATAATGGAAATACCAGGTAAACCGGCAGCCTTTTTCTATAATCAGATCCAGGAATTCATCCGAAGTCACCGTATCAATATTCTTGCTCGTATAGCAGATGGATGTCCCGAATATCTGTCCGGACTGCTTTAGCAGATCCATGGCATGCATTACCTTGTCAAATACCCCGTTCCCTCTACGAAAATCATTGACTTCTTCAAAGCCTTCCAGGCTGATAGACAAGGAAAGATTCCCCACTCTTCTCATATCCTCGCAAAACGCCTCGTCTACCAGCGTCCCATTGGTAAATGCGTGGAAGGCACAGTCATTATGCTTCTCACATAGTTTTATAATATCGGCTTTACGTACCAGCGGCTCTCCGCCGGTATACATATAGAAATAGATCCCCAGTTCTTTGCCCTGGGTAATGATCCCATCCAATTCATCGAATGTGAGATTCAGCCTGTTGCCATATTCTGCTGCCCAGCATCCGGTGCAATGCAGGTTGCAGGCGCTGGTGGGGTCCATCAGAATCAGCCATGGGATATTGCAGTCATACTTTTTTCTCATCTCCCGTATGGTCTTGGTGCCATAAAGTCCTGCTTCATAGCCAAGATTCAGGGCTGACTGGCGGATGACGTAGGGATCTACCTCGTCCAGCAGACGGTTGATATACTTCATCCATTTACTCTCAGGATCCTTTATCATACGCCTGGCTGCCTCATAATTCTTGCTGTCAAAATGGCTGCCCATATAGCGTTCTGTCAGATCCACCAGTTGAAGCATTCCTTTTTCCCTGTCCTTATTCATGTGCCTTAAGACCATGTCGATCGCGGTTCCATACGCGCCTCTTGCCGCTTTGTGTGATAATGTGCTCATAATACGCTTCCTCCTTCTTCTTTCGTTCAATCTATATATAATAGTGGATTACTACGTCCGCGCTGGCCAAAAGAAGCATTGCTCCTCCAATCCAGTATGCATGCCTGTTGTGCTTCAGGCCAAGCCTGTACCCTGCATATACGCCCAAAATAACCTGCAGGACTGTCACCGGAAATAGTGTGATCGCCTGGGCAATCACCTCCGTATCCAAAAATCCCATCCCTACGCCTGCCATAAATGCATCTATGCTGGTCACCAGAGCCAGGGCCGTCGTCGTCTTCCATTCGATCGCGTCTTTCCGGCGTTCCAGGACCTGTTCCCTTTTCACGCCCTTGCATATCATATAGATTCCAAGTCCTGCAAAGATTAGTACCGTTATTCCTTCCCAGCCATCAGCCACTTTCTTCGAGTGGTCTGTCGGAACTGCCGGAAGCAAAGTGACCAGATTGCCGATAATCAGGCCTCCAAGCTGCATCCCGCCAAATAAAAGGCTAAGTCCGGCCAAATTTCTCGCACGGATCTTAGAAAAGCCCGCCCCAAGATATGCCACCGCCACAAATACATCAATGGATAGGCCGATGGAGATAACCAGAATCTCTGCTATGGACATCTGCATCACCTTCCTTTAAAAACTATTGTAAGGGAAATTGTCAGAAAATTGAATGTACAAAGAAGGACAAACGTTTAAAGAATACTACATTTTGGGGGATTTGTAGTGAAATTGGCGTACGCGAGGGAGGGGAGGGGACGGATTCTTCGTCCTGTCCGCTTCCCTGCAGAATTCGCCCTCCCCCTCCCTCGCTGTCGCAATTTACCGGCAAAGTCATAAGGTTTGCTGGCGTTAACGTACACCTTCCCCGTAAAGGCCTTTTATGCGCCAGGATTCCCCGCCGCGATAGTTTTTTGAACTTTAGTGAACGCCAGGCGTCTGCAGGGGGCAGGGGCTTTTCTTTTCCGTCGGATGAGCCGTAGGAGTTGTTACTGAAAATGCAGCCAAAATAAGGAATGGGGATTTTGCCACAAGCAAAATCCCCAAGTGTCTCTGAGACGGGAAATCATCCAGATTTCCTGCCGAATAGGCACGGTTTCCTTATTTTGACTGCATTTGAAGTTACAAATCCCTAATGATGGAACAGCCGGATTCCCGTAAAGGACATCACCATTCCATACTTATTACAGGTTGCGATCACATTGTCGTCTCTCACAGAGCCGCCCGGCTGCGCGACATACTTTACGCCGCTCTTATGCGCGCGATCAATGTTGTCGCCAAATGGGAAGAATGCGTCTGAGCCAAGGGCCACATCCGTCATCTTGTCAAGCCATTCTCTCTTTGCTTCCCTAGAGAATACTTCCGGCTTCTCTTTGAAGATTGCCGGCCATGCGTCATCTGCCAGGACATCCATATAATCGTCACCGATATAAAGATCAATCGCATTGTCCCGGTCAGCACGGCGAATGGAATCCACGAATGGAAGGTTCATAACCTGTGGGGACTGTCTCAGCCACCAGTTGTCAGCCTTGGTACCTGCCAGGCGCGTGCAGTGAATTCTGGACTGCTGCCCTGCGCCGATGCCGATCGCCTGTCCGTCTTTTACGAAGCATACGGAATTGGACTGGGTGTATTTTAATGTGATCATAGAGATGGCAAGATCAATCTTAGCCTGCTCTGTCAGTTCCTTGTTATCCGTCACGATATTGGAGAAGAATTCGTCATCGATCTTCAGTTCATTTCTCCCCTGCTCGAACGTAATGCCAAACACATCCTTGTGCTCCAGCGGCTCCGGCACATAATCCGGATCAATCTGGATGACATTGTAATTGCCATTCTTTTTCTGCTTCAGAAGTTCGAGAGCCTTCGGCTCATATCCTGGCGCAATGACGCCATCGGATACCTCGCGCTTGATCAGCCTGGCCGTGTCCACATCGCACACATCGGATAAGGAGATGAAATCTCCGAATGAAGACATGCGGTCTGCTCCCCTTGCTCTTGCATATGCACAGGCAAGCGGGGACAATTCTCCCAGATCATCCACCCAGTAGATCTTTGCCAGCGTATCGCTAAGCGGCAGTCCTACGGCCGCACCCGCCGGGGATACATGCTTGAAGGAGGTTGCTGCCGGAAGTCCCGTGGCTTTCTTAAGCTCGCTTACCAGCTGCCACCCATTAAACGCGTCCAGGAAGTTAATATATCCCGGCCTTCCGCATAATACCTGGATGGGAAGTTCCCCGCCGCCTGCCATATAGATCCTGGATGGCTTCTGATTTGGATTGCAGCCATATTTCAACTCTAATTCTTTCATCTTCTCTTGCTCCTTTGTATTTATTATCCTTGCCTTTTGACTTACTGGTTCTTATTTACAATCCTGGTCGCACATGTACCAGAAGCGATATCAATGTAGCGGACGAACAGAGACACCTTATTGTCTTCATTCAGACTGCTCCACAATGTATCTGTAAATGCATCTATATCATCCGGAACCGCGATCAGTTTCGGCTCACCCTCAAAACTTGGCAGCGGGTCGCCGTCGCACTTGTATGTATGGATAAAATGCCCTTCGCCTGCTGCCGGGTTCTCATAAGCGAACGTATAGCGGTTACAGCTGTCCGGACTGCCATTATTGCTCTTTAAGATGGACATCGCATAGTTGTATGTGCCATTCTCGATATGCATGATTCCCGAAATCCTTGGCGTATAGTTGGGGCCGTCCGGCTCAAACTCCCTGCTTCTTAAGGACTGTTCAAATGTCATCTGCTTGTCCATTCCCTCATAGATGGTATCCGTCTGGTCTCCATTTGTTACAATTGTCTTATTGCCAAGCACGCGCACCGGCGCATAGATGATCAGGCTCGGATCAGTCAGTTTTGACGGATCAAATGCCTGCGTGCGGATGCCTTCCCCATCCTCCACAAAGATTCGGTTGCGGCTGTTAACGCTTCTTCCCATAATAAAATAAGCGGTTACGGCCTTGGTCCCGTCAGCGCTCCTGCCTATGATAATCCCGCGTCCCGGATATGAATTTCCCTGCAGTTCTTTCTCAATTGATAACCTTTCCATGAATACATCTCCTTTTTCATTGGTTTTGACCTGTTATCTTATTATATATAAAATACATAGGTTTTTCCAGTGGTATTTGAAACTTCTTGAACCTCCTGTTGAAGCGTCTGTTTCTTGATGTTACAATAAATACAGTTATCATAATTTTATATAAGAAAGGAATGAGGGTTAGCGTTATGAAAAAGAAAATCATCCTATCTGCCGCCTTCCTGCTGTCCATGCTATGCCTGGCCGGATGCGGCAAGGACTCCGCCGATAAATACGTCGGCGAGGAGATTACTTCTATGAAAAAGGAAAAGGCGGATTGCTTCGCCGCCGTTCTGGATGATGGAATCGCCAAAAGTAATCAGGAGTATGTACTCCAGTTTCCGGAAGAACTAAAGGAGCCCTACCAGAAGTTCCTGCAGGAATGCTTCAAGACCATAGAGTTTGAAGTAGCCTCCGCCAAAAAAGGAGATGACGGAAACTATAAAGTTGACGTCACCTATACCCCGCTCAATGTGGGAGAGACCTTAAAGTCTTCTGACAGCGAGAAGGCCAACGCCTTAAAATCATCTGATCTGGCTGCGGAGACCTCCGCCCTCCTTGAAGCAGACGCGAAAATACTTGCCGATAAGCCAAAGTACCAGGCCGAAGTCATCTCGACTTTGGAGGTTAAGAAGGATGGGGATTCCTTCGCCATAAGCGACGACAGCCTGAAAGCATTTCTTTCCCAGGCTTTGTACGACTGCATGGAGCCATACAATGCAGTCTGCGAGATCCTGGACATCCAGAACTTTTTGCAATCTTATCTGGATGCCAGTTTTAAGGGAGAGGTAACTCAATTTGCCAAACATACCAGCCGCACCGAGGAAGAGGCTCTTGCCTGGTATGAGATGGAGACGTTCGATCCTCCTTCAGAGTTAGGCGAGGCCTATGTGCAGAGATATAAGGATGCCCTTAAGAATATTATGAAGCAGTGCCAGTACTCCACAGGGATTCCCAAAAAGGATGCCGGAGGCTTCAACTACACTATGGATGTCACTGTCGTGCCAAATAACAGCTTGATTGATGCAATGAATGAATTTCAGCAGGGTACTTACTATTCGATTGACGAGGTATCGGCAGGCCTGGTAGCAACCTTGGAAAAATATGCCGCAGCGCCTACTTATGGGGAAGAGACTACGGTGAATGTGCCGGTGAATTTCAATTCCCTGATCTCCGCCGGGGAGGACAATGCGGATCTGACCAACTTGTCTCTTCTGATTCTTCCCACTCCGGAATAGAATCGGGCATAAAAAAACGGTTCCTGATCGGAACCGTTTTTTTATGCCTTTAGGAGCCATCCCTCCATTTTCTTTTTATCTCTTCATACTCTTCCTGCCTTTTATCTGCTTCCCCGCCAGCGCCTTCCCGTCGCTTTTTCTTATTCTTCCAGTCTATCACTTCGGTCGCGATCAGCAAGATGCCATTCAGGGCAATAATAAACGGCGTAATAAAAACAATAAAATCTCCCATACGATCACCTTCCAGAATATGGCTGAAACTGCAATTTGACTATCTGCCGCTTCGTCTACGAGTGCCTTATATCTGTATTATAAACCTAGTTCCCCTCTTTTATCCATTAATATAAAAATGTTACAAATTCATGAAAATATCATTAATTTTTTTATACATTTTACTTCTTGTCCTGATAAGAATCCAGGAGTAGAATGTATTAGGCTAAAAATAGAATTTGATCATAGGAGTTGAAATTATGCCGTCGGGAAATACAAAAAAGCGGGACTATCTATTTGATAATTATAAGGCGCTTCTGATCGCGCTGGTAGTAATCGGACACTTTATCGAACTCAGCTACAAGGATAACGAGTTCCTGTACGCTTTGAAATGGCTGGTAGTGTCTTTCCATATGCCGGCCTTTATCTTCATATCCGGCTATTTTTCAAAACGCGCGCTTTCGCTTGGCATCTTGTTCCAGAAACTTGCCATACCTTATATTATATATGAAATCATCTATTACCTTGTTTACACCTTCATCATCCATAAGCCAACCGGGCTGTACCTGTTATACCCCAAATTCTCCCTGTGGTATATCCAGGCGCTGTTTTTCTGGCGGCTGCTGGCTCCGCATATCCGAAAGATTCCGCATTATATGGCCATTTCCATTCTCGCAGGACTTCTGGCCGGATGCCTTGATATGCCGGACAATTTCTTAAGCATTCCGCGTACCCTGGTATTTTTCCCTTACTTCCTGGCAGGGTCGGCATTTGACCGAAGCCTGCTTGTAAGAATGCGCACTCTGAAAAACCGGATGATCGCATGCGCAGGCGTTGCTGCCTTTGCATGCTTTCTGGCTTTTGACCCTTTCCATAGGAATCTTTCTCCCAAAATCTTCTATGGAAGATATAACTATGATTATCTGGATCAGAGTATTATCGAAGGCGTCATCTGCCGGGTAATCTGCTATGGCATCGGCTTTGCCATGACGCTGGCGGTGGCATTGCTGATGTCTGGCCGCCGGACATTCTATTCCTATATCGGAACCCGGACCATGGCGATCTATCTGTTCCATGGCCTGGCCTACTCCTATCTGAAAGGCTGCACGGACCTGCTAAGGGGGATCGATACGCTAAGCGGCTCTCTTCTGCTGATCCTGTCCTGCCTGCTTATGACCGCTGCTTTTTCCATCCCGCAGCTGACTACTTTTACAAATGCAGTCTCTTCTCTTAGGCTGCCTCGTACTCTGCGCGTCCGCCAGAAGGATGGGACCGGGAAATACGCGCCAAACCTGCGTTCCATCTAGCGTGGACTAGTCCACGCTCTCCCCGGGCCGCACGATACGCTTTACCCATTCCTTCTTAATCTCCCAGATATTGCCGCAGACGTTAAATATGGTCCAGTTGTCGATCTCAAAGACCCGCTTCCAGCTGGCGCGGATGCGCTCTACTTCCTCCGGGAACATGCCCTTGTATCTGCCCTCAAAGAATTCAAACCCATTCTCTACCCCGATCTCTTTCAGGTGCCGCTTATAAGCGGCGGCATCTTCGTCATCCTTCGGAAGATAGATACGGTTCAGTACATAATCCCACTTCACATCATCAAAGTAAATGATCTGATCCTGGGGCACTTCCAGCACATAGACCACGGTATCCGGAATCGGCTTTAAGCAGTTATCCGGGCTTATCGAGCACCAGATCGGGGCCTTTACATCCTCAGGCTTTGCCACTTTCTTAGCCGCCTCCCTGGTAAACCAGTCGTAGCTTTCCATAAATAAGGGGGCGATATCTCCAAAATGCAGTTCTACATAGATCCTTTCATTGATAATCCTGCCATTTCGCTCCAGCTGATACAGGGTCTTATCATTCTGACGGGTATATAGATTCACGGTCTTCTGTTCCATCTGCTCATCCTCCTGCCGGTTATTCCGGTATCCTTATATTGTCCCGCTCTATCTCATTATCTCCATGCGCCGGCACTAGCGCTTCCGGCACCTCAGGCATACTCCTGCGCCGATCATGATGACGGCACCGGCCAGCAGATAGTATTTCTCGTCATAACTGCCTTTCTGCATGGAAAATGGATAGAACATTCTCAAGTATTTATCTCCGCTTCCTATCGCAACGATATAGTAGAAAAACGGGATCATATATCCTATCACAAGATTATCAGAAAGTCCGTAAAAGAACAACCCTAATCCGCCAAGGAACAGCATTTCCGCCAAAGTACCGCAATAATAGCCGGCAACCGGGAAACTGCAATTTCCCCTGGCAAGGATCCAGACGTATATCCCCAGAAGCGCTGCAAGAATCAGCACGCTTGTCATTAGCCGGATGCCATATACGATTCCACAGCCTGTATACTTGGAACGGATCAATTCCCGGATGTCACGGTTCTGCTCCGGCAGAAACACCGACGGGATCATTATGATGCCAATGAGCGCCACGAACATTTCCAGTACCTTTGCGGTATCACGTTCTCCCAGATTGCTGATGCCCAGCACTAGCGGGGAGGCGCACAGAAGCAGGGCGCAGGCCAGCAAATGCCACAGGACATTATGCGTTAGATTGACTTTTCCGATTTGCAGATATCTTTCCACGAATATTCATCCTCCCTTTCCTTTTCTGCGAATAGATCCAGGCTGTCACGGATACGGCGATGACCGCAAGCGATGCATACAAGATTCTGTTAGACAGCAGCTGCGAGAACCCCTCCTGGTATCCGCTGTAATTCAGAATCGTATTATGCCTGGGAATCAGATTCCATCCATACCTTCCTCCGTTCATCGTCTTCGCCCCCATAAAGATGGAGACGAACCACCAGGCTCCCTGTACCAGCACTGCAAGCGCAGTATCCGTCAGTTCCGTCAAGAGCATGCCAAGCGCCGTCACCACCATGACGGTGGGCAGCAGCCATCCTGCGATATACTTTGCAAATGCCAGGTAATCCACCGATATTCCGGCTGTTTTTGCATAGGTGACGCAGCCTGCCAAAGGCTGTATAGATAACGCAAAGACTGGAATCAATATCATCACGACCATAGACAGGTACCTGCTTGCGATGATCATCATGGAAGAGGACCTTCGGACATAGATCAGCTCCTGCATATTCGCCCTTCGATCCCGCAGTTCCCTGGTAACAGCCAGGAATACTGGAAGAATTCCCAGAATGATCACCATGTAGTCGCTGAAAAGGCGGGCATAGCCTCCGGTATAGCCGTCCTTTTGTACCAGTTCTTCGTACTCTTTCACCGCATCTTCATAGGTCTTAGGTTCAGAGCCGTTATCTCCGAGCGAATCCAAAGCATAGGATGATCCGCCTCCCAGCATATCATCTACTTCTTGCATGATCTCTTCAAACCGCCCGTAAGAGAGGCTTTCCAATGGCTCAAGCACTGGCCCGGAGGTAATGATGCCGCCGCTGTTTTCATAGAATTCATCTATCTTCTCTTCTATCTCTTCTTTGTCAAGCCCCGTGGCTTCTTTCAATATCTCTCCTACTTTCGCCTCTTCTTCCTTGCCAAGCGTCACTGACTTGACAAATCCGATGGGATAGGTCGTGTATCTTCCTTCGGCGTATTCGCCGGCAAGCATTCCCAAGGTTGCGCTCATAATGATATTCTTATCCTTGCTCGGCTTGACGCCATAATCCTCCAAGCCTTTTTCCGGCGCCTTCTCCATATCCATCTGTCCCATCTGGGAGGCGAAAAACAGTACCATGATGATCACCATCAGCCAATAAGTCAGGCTTTTTACCGTTTGGGAACATTCTTTCATGAAAAGCTTAAAGAGCATTATCGTCCACCCCGCTTCCCATGCATCAGATACAGATAGGCGTCCTCCACCCCTGCCTCGCAAGGTTTCGCCGACTCAAAGGGCCTGGTTTCAGATATAAAACGCGCCATCACATTATTCCCCAGGGTAAGCATGCTGGTCACCATGTATTTTTCCTTTAACGCTTCCAGTTCTTTCCTGCTGATTTCCGCCATATATACCTTTCCTTCTGCCAGACTGGTCAACTCTGCCACCGTTCCCTGGTAGATCAGGCTCCCCTCGTCCAGCACCGCGATGTCCTCGCAGGTAGCCTCGATATCCCCCACGATGTGCGTAGACAGAATCACAATCCGATCCTTTGCGATCTCGCACAGCAGATTGCGGAACCTGACACGCTCCTCAGGGTCCAGTCCCGCCGTAGGCTCATCCACTATCAGTATCTTGGGATCATGCAGGATAGCCTGGGCTATCCCCAGCCGTCTCTTCATTCCCCCTGATAATGCTTTTACTTTTTTCTTCTGGTCTTCCTGTAGATTTACCTTATATAAAAGTTTTGGAATCTTCTGTTTTCTGCTTTTTTGATCCATGCCGGAAAGCACGCCCAGATAATCCATCGCCTCATATACCGTCATATTCGGATACATGGAGAATTCCTGGGGCAGATACCCTACGATCCGTCTGATTTCCCTGGCATCCTCCACCGGGATGCCACATATTGATACATTTCCCTCGGACTTCTTAAGAAGCGTGGCCAGGACCTTCATAAGGGTCGTCTTTCCTGCCCCATTCCTTCCAAGCAGTCCGAACATGCCCGTCTTGATATAAAGATTCACATCCTTAAGCGCCTGTTTTCTGCCATAATATTGATTCAGGCCTTCTATCTTGATACTTATATCCATTCTGATTCTCCTCTCTTTCTATTCGGATATCTATAGCATAGAATACAAATATCTATATTTTCCCTACGAAATATTAAGATTCTCTTGATTCCTTTTTGCAGGAGAAGGATGCTGTGGCGATGGCACCGCCTTCCACGCTGTTGGCAATGTCCAGCGTTCCGCCGTGCTTGCGGCACAACTGCCTGCAGATATGGAGCCCTATGCCGAAGTGTTCATCCTTTGCATCGTCTTCATACTCTTTATAATAAGGCCTGAGCGCCTTTCGCATCTGTTCTTTGGCAAATCCCGGCCCATCATCTCTGACTGCCAGGATCAGCTCGCTGCTGGCCGCATCATAGTCATCCATTACCTGGATCTTTGTCCTGGCATAGCGAATAGCGTTGGAAAGCAGATTCTCAAGTACTTCCACGATCAGGCTGTCATCCGCGTATATCTCGCATTCCGTATCAGATCTGGCATAATCGATCCAGATATCCCCGATCTGGTTCAAGGCAAATACCACTTCTCCTATCTTGCTCTGTATCCCCTCAAGTGCCATATCCTCAGCCCGCAGCGGTACCTCGTCGATTCCTCTGACTTCTTTCATGGTATAGCTGTAGCGTTCCAGCCTCTTAATATGATCCGACATCAATTCCAGGGTATCCTGCATCTTTTCCTGGCTTACCTTGCCCTCCGGGATATATCTGGCCAAAAAATCCGTATATCCTTTTAATACCGTTAGCGGCGTTCGAAGATCATGGGCAAACGCCGCATTCAACTCTTTCTGCCGATCCACCAGTTTCCACATGTTTTCCTTATTGCATACCAGTTCCTGGCGCATCTCTTCAAATGACTGGCACAGCCTGCCCATCTCATCCCTGCTGTCATAGGCGATCCGAAAGTCCAGATCATTTCCTCTGATGGCAGCCGCGGAGTCTTCCAGAATTCCAAGCGGCGTCCGAAGCCGCCTTCGGTAAAAAAGGCAGATCGCCACAATGATTCCTGTCAGGAAATAGAAGAACGGACACCACACCCGGATCATATCCAATACGATCAGCCTGCCATCTACCTGCTGCCTCCACATCGAATTCATCCACATCAAGCCATTTTCAACTATGACATTGCCTAAGTCATTGATACTGTCATATTGTTTCCACAGACTGTTCTCCCACTGCCAGCACAGACGCATTGTAACAAAAGATAATGCCCATACGATAACGGATGTCAATAGGATATAAGCGATCATTGCCCTGCGGAAAGTAAGATTCCTCACCCAGGAAAACAGTTTTTCAAATTTCTCATTTATCCAATCCATCGATATCCCACTCCCCATACCGTCTCAATATATGCCTTATCTGTGTAACGGCTGATCTTTGCCCTGATTCTTCGGATATGCTCTGTTATGATGCCTGCATCTGCATCCCCTTCATACCCCCGGACTTTTTCATAGAGCTGCTCTTTGCTGAATACCTGTCCTGGATTGAGAGACAGAAGTTCCAGGATTCCATATTCTGTCTTGGTAAGCCCAAGCAAATCTTCCCCGATATATACGCAGCGTTCTTCATAGCGTATTGCCAGCGCTCCACAGATCTTCACCGGCTTTTTGCGCTTAATTCGTTCTTCCCTTCGCAGATGGGCTTCCACTCTTGCTCCCAGTTCTTCGATACTGAAGGGTTTCAATATATAGTCATCGCCTCCCAGCATCAGGCCCTTGATCCTGTCAGCCTCTTCTATCTTTGCCGTCAAAAAAAGGATGGGGCAGGAGACATGCGCGCGGATTCTCTCGCATACTTCAAATCCATCCAATCCTGGCATATTCACATCCAGAAGAATAATATCCGGGTTCTGGGATATCTTCTCCAGTACTTCCATCCCATTTTCGGCCTCTATCACCTGGTAGTCCTGCATTTCAAAATAATCCTTTAACAGATGGATGATTCCCGGCTCATCATCCGCTGCCAGCATCTTTTTCTTTATTTCCATAAAAATATCGCCCTGCCTTTCGGGAAATATTATAGCATGATATTCTCTATAAATTCCCTATGCAGGACGATATTCAAATAATCTTAATCTTTAGAAAGATGGATCGGTCTGACCCCGCCTTGCGAGCCCAAGCATCAGAATAGGCGCTTCGACCATTGAAAGCGTCGCATATCCACATGATCGTCTATAAATCCTACCCCTTCTTTTTTCAGCAATTCCATCTGCCGGTTGCAGATGCCCCCGCTAAAGGCGCAGGATACATTACCATCCTTAGTTACCACCCGGTGGCAGGGAAGTTCGCTGTCTTCTGGCACAGCATGAAGGGCATAGCCTACCACCCGTGCCCACCGGCGGTTTCCCGCAAGTTCTGCTACCTGTCCATAGGAAGCCACCTTTCCTTCGGGAATCTCCCGGATAATATCGTAGATTCTCTCAAATGCGCTTTTTTCCTCTTTCATCTTCTTTCCATCCTTCTTCATCCTAGTCTTTTTAGCCGGGGCCTTTCCCGCTATGTTAACTTCTGCGCCATGCCTCGATTGCTTCCAGCCGTTCCTTTACCCTTTCTTCTTCTCCCTGCGTGGTAGGCCGGTAGTATTTCCTGTCTTCCATTCCTTCAGGCATGCACTGCATATGCGTAAGCTTCTCTTCTGTATCGTGGGCATATTCATAGCCTTTCCCATAGTCCAGTTCCTTCATCAGGCTGGTAGGCGCATTGCGAATCTGTAGCGGAACCGGCTGGGCACGCAGATTCTTCACATCCTTCTTGCATGCCTCGCACGCCATATAGAGGGCATTGGACTTGGGCGCCATGGACAGATAGGTGACTGCATGGGTCAGGTGCACATCGCACTCCGGCATTCCCAGAAAATGACACGCCTGATAGGCCGCAACTGCCACCTGAAGAGCATGGCTGTCCGCCATTCCAATATCCTCGCTTGCAAAACGGATCAGCCTTCTCGCGATATACAGGGGATTCTCCCCTCCCTCCAGCATGCGGCACATCCAGTAGATGGCTGCATCCGGGTCGCTGTTACGCATGGACTTGTGAAGCGCCGAAATCAAGTTATAATGTTCTTCACCATTTTTATCATATAAAAGGGACTTCTTGCTGATGCACTGCTCCAGTCCTTCATTGGTAACCGTCATGCCATCTGCCGTGATCTCGCCGTTAAGCACCGCCATCTCCAGAATATTCAGCGCCGTTCTGGCATCCCCGTTGGCAAACGCCGCAATGGCCTTAAGCTGCTGCTGCGTAATCCGGACATTCTGGTCTTTTAGGCCCGCCGGGCTATTCAGGGCATTGGTCAATAATTTTACCAAATCCGTCTCTTCCAAAGCCTTCAGCACGAATACCCGGCACCTGGAAAGAAGCGCCGCATTCACTTCAAAGGAGGGATTCTCTGTAGTGGCGCCGATCAGGACGATGCTCCCTTTTTCCACAAATGGAAGGAAGGCATCCTGCTGGGCCTTATTGAACCGGTGAATCTCATCGACGAATAGTACGGTTCGAATCCCCATGCAGCGGCTTTCCTCCGCCTGCCTCATGACCTCCTTGATCTCCTTGATTCCGCTGGTGACTGCGCTGAAATTGATAAAATCCGCCTTCGTGCGTCCGGCTATGATACTGGCAAGCGTCGTCTTTCCTACGCCGGGCGGCCCCCAGAATATCATGGAAGATATCTGGTCTCGCTCGATCAGCTGTCTTAACATCCTTCCCTTCCCAAGAAGGTGCTCCTGGCCCACGAAGTCTTCCAAAGAAGAGGGCCTTAATCGGCTTGCCAGCGGCGCGCTGGCCTGCCGGTCGTCAAACAAGGACATCTGTTCCATCTTAATTCCTCCCGCACTTGCTAATAGTATGAGCTGCTAATTCCATATACATGTATCATACCACGCCGAACTTACGTTCGCAATCCATGTTTGAGCAAAATGTCCTAAAAATTATTCGCCCCCAAGATTGCCTATCCGTACTTGCTTCGTAGCCACCTTCTCGCAGAATGCCGCATCGTGCTCCACGAAGATCATAGCAGGCTTATATGCCATCAGCAGCTGCTCGATCTGTATTCTGGAGAGAACGTCAATGTAGTTAAGAGGCTCATCCCAGATGTACAGGTGGGCTCTCTGGCAGAGGCTTCTTGCGAGCAGCACCTTCTTCTTCTGTCCAGCGCTGTACTGCCCGATATCCTTATCAAACTGGCTCCTTTCCAGATCCAACTTCCTCAGCATTGCCTTAAACAGGCTTTCATCCAGATCATATTCCAGCGCCATATCTTCCAGGCTTCCCTGCAAGAATGAAGCATCCTGGGGAACATAAGATATCTTTATTCCTGTTCCGACCTGCGTTTCTCCGGTGTATGGAATCTTTTCTCCCAGAATCATCTTCAGGATGCTGGATTTTCCACATCCATTTCTTCCTCTCAGACAGATCCTTTCCCCGCGTCTTACTTCGAAGTTCACGCCTTCGCATACGTTTCGTCCATCGTAAGAGATTGACACATTCTTAAATTCTGCCAGCCGGTCCGTATGATATTCCAGGGGATAGAGTCTGAGTTCTTCAGCGGTATCAATATTTTTAAGCAGCCGGGACTTCTCCTCAACCGCCTGCTGCCTACGGCCTTCTAATACCTTGGAGCGCTTCATCATCTTCGCAGCCTGATGTCCGATATGCCCCCTATCCGGCCTGAGGCCTGCTACCCGCTGGCCCTTTTTACTATTCTCCACTTTGTCAGACCATTCCCCGGAGCGTCTGGCAGCCTGGCTTAACCGTCGGACTTCTTTTTTCAATTTTTCATTTTGTTCCATCTCCTGCTGGTCTTTTGCCTCTTTATTGGCATACCAGGAACTAAAAGTTCCCTTCTGCACCTCAATATCCATCTTGTTGATGGAAAGGATATGATCCACGCAGGCATCCAGGAACCTGCGGTCATGGGATACCAGGATAAATCCTTTCTTGCTGTTCAAATACCGGGCCACCTTATCCCTTGCTTCCATATCCAGATGGTTGGTCGGCTCATCGATCAGAAGGAATCGATCCTCGCCTGCAAATAACACGGCCAGCATAACTTTTGTCCGTTCGCCGTGGCTTAGCGTTTCAAAAGGGCGGAATAAGACCTCTGCTGCCACCTCCAGCAGATTCAGTTCCCGGTAAATCCGCCATTGTTCAAAGCCGGGGCAGATCTCTTCTAAAATCTCGATCGTCATACGCCTTTTATCCTTTGCTTCATATGGAAAATACGCAAATTCCATATTGGAAGATATCCTCCCCTGATATTCGTAGTTTCCCAAAAGCAGATTCAAAAATGTCGTCTTCCCGCGCCCGTTACGCCCAACAAATCCTAATTTCCAGTCCGTGTCTATCTGGAACGACACATGTTCAAATACGTTATCATAACTTCCCTCATAGGCGAAGCTTAAATCTACTACATCTATCAATGCCATAATGCATGCCCCCATTCAACTATTAAAACTTATCAAAAAAAGACTGCAGGAAAGCCTTCCCTGCAGCCTTGGCAGCACGTTCTTTTAGCATCCCGCAGCATGGATGCGCAAAGTCGGTCACTACGTAATAACGTACGCAAAATATTCTCTATTTAAAGACGAATGAATTGCCTGCCCAGCAGATGGATTTGTTCAACTTTCCTGCTATCCGTGCACAGCAAAACGAATGGGCATGCAATCCCCATGTACATCCTGCTATGCAGTTACGTTTCCATTAGCAAGAAGCTGTCCTCATCCTCTCATCTCCATTTCATCTTAGTTTTCTTTGGATAGGATAGCATAGAAATTCCAGAAAGGCAAGCATCGATTCTTATTCTACAATATTACCCTTCCCGTATTTTCCCAAGTCTCTCCCATATCCGTGCTGATATACTTGTATAATACGCCCGCCATTTCTTCGTATCCATCCTGCCCTACGTAGAATATCCATGTATCATTTTCTTTCTGCGGGGCATAAACCATGGTCCACCCCTCTGCCGGAGGATCCATACGTACTTCCTCCCAGGTATTCCCTCCGTCTTTTGTCCTCTTAAAGTCCAGCATTTCATGGTCCGTGACCGCCGCCATTCCATTCATGCTGTCAAAGAAGGTAAAGCCATTTACTAGGAACGTCATAAAATCATCGATCGGCTTTTTGGCTGTCCATGTGTTTCCCATGTCCTTGCTGACAGAGAGTACGGTCGCTTCGGACCCCATGGTCTTATCCACGCACATCAGCGCATAGATAAAACTGCCATCCCCGCTCATCCCTGCATAACTACGTCTAACGCCGGGGTGATCCAGCACTTCCTTGTTGGTCCATGTCTCACCGGCATCCTCCGACACGGTCATGGTGACCGGCATTTTTTCCCGTCCTCCGTAGACGAAAAAGGTCTTATCTGGCGCAATATAATAACTGCCGCTTAAAAGAGAGGTCCGATCTGTCTGAGGATCTTCCCCGAACAACTGATCCATCATGATAGGAACGCTTTTCCAGGTAACTCCGTTGTCATAGGAAATGGACAGAGTCTCTCCCTCTATCTTATACCGGTCCGGCGAAACAGGAGTCGCCTCTGCCCGGACAGGCTGGAACTTTTCTTCAATAGCGTTTATTACATCCTCCGTCTGCGCGATTCCTTTCAGATTAAAGGTATAATCCTTAGCCTGTTCGCCATATACCGTAAGGTTGCAGTGTATGGCATTGTCATTGCCGATTTCCCCAAATTCCGTATATATGGTATCCTCCGGATTTACATCGTGGATCTTGACTGCGGCAGCAACAGCAAATTCCTCCCTGCTTCCGGCCAGCGGCCTGGACCATTGCACCTCGATATAAGAGTAATACTTCTCCTTTGGAATATTCGGCTCGTCAATAGTTTCTGTATCTTCATAGAGATAGGAGGCAAAATACCGCTCCAGCATGGTAGCAGCAGCGGCTGCATAGTCATCCGGATCCGCAGCCAGAACCTCGTATGGGTTCTTCGGAATCTCCATAGACTGCACATCTTTGCTCTCATAGCGGTCTTCTGTCACAATGACATCCGACTCCTCCAAAGGTGTCAATTTTTTTATTTCGTTAATAACATTTTCGTTAAAAGACTCGGGACGCTTTGCCTTTTTGAGGGCTGCCGGCAGGTCATACTGTCCTGAATCCGTGTAGCCCGGCTTCACATCCTGCCCATCTTTAAACAGTTTTCCAATTACCGGAATCTGCTCAAAAAATTGATACCTGCATCCCGTGCACAGCACCGCGGCACAGACGCATAAGGCTATGACTCCTGCCATTTTTCTGTACTTGCTCATTCTACTCGTTCTCCTTCTTCCTAGTCGTATCCTCTGTTCCTGATTGGCACGTATTACATGGTTTCCGACGGTGCATAGACAAATCGGATGGGCGTCCGTTCTTCCTTCTTATCTGGACAGTAGATGGAGAGGCTTGGCCCCTTCACTTCCACGCTTGAATAATCGGCAGGCAGCGTAACCTTTCCTTTCTGGTCGATATAGCGGATGCCATCCGCCGCTCCCAGATATCCCCAGGATGCAATTCCTTTATAATAGAATCCGTAACGCTCTTCATCCCACTGCCTTACTACATCCTGGACATTAATATTCTCCGCCATTTGAAAGAGTATCTCCATATCATTGTCCGGATCGTATTCTTTCTGCTCGCTCTTATCGACTCCCGTCCAGTCTTGAGTGTGTATCAGCATCCGCTTGTCTGTCTGCGGCTCGTAGGATACCAGATACGTAGTCCTGAGCTTATAGTCCATATCGTATCCATAGATGAAGGCATAGATGCTTTCAATCTCTCCATCTTTCTTAAATATAATATCCACATTCTCGGTCATAAGGTGAGGCATCAGTTCTACTTTCGTTTGCACCCTATCCATAATTCCTGAAAGCCCGGTTTTGTAAAAGTTCTTTTCCTTAAGCCTTACCTTTTTGTCCGTCTTTGCCTCCTGAATCTTCCAGGCAAGCTTTCCATTGAGATTCACCATGCACCTTCCTACGGCAAAGGTGCCGCATGCTGTTACGAATATCCAGAATGCTGCAATCACGATGCGCAGCTTTATGCCCCGGACGCGCCTGGCATGCTTTTTCAGCAGACTCTCCTGGGCCTCTGTCATATCCTGCCTGGGAATTGGCAGAAAACGCCGCCCTTCCAGGATAAGGAAATAATAATGCCTGCTTTCCTTTACCCGCTTTACTTCCCGCCAGTGGATGTCCGCCTTCTTGCGGTAGGACATGTCCACCACGACGATACCCTCTTCCGACAGTTCCAGGGATTCCCCGCCAAGGATCACCCGGCGTCTTGCCGCAATATAGACAGCGGCTGCCCCTTCCAGGATAAACAGCAATATTCCGAAAGAATAGATGGACAGCCATAAAAGATTCCTTTTCAGCATTCCGATATAGGCTAACTGGTACATGGTCTGCCATGTTTCCAGATACAAGAATATCAGCACCGGGTTGGCCAGCCTGATGAATAACCGGTCTTTGATCAGAAGCCACAGATATCTACTGTCTGATACACGGTACACGCTCCTGTCTTCTCTGTCTCTGCCTGCTGCCGCAGGGCGGCCACCCGTCAGTTCTTCAACGGATACCCGAAGAATCTCCGCCAGACGTATGATATTCTCCGTGCTGGGGCTTGACAGATCCTTCTCCCACTTGGAGACTGCCTGCCGGCTTACGCCCACCAGAGTCGCAATGTCTTCCTGCGAAAAATTCTGGCTCTTTCTCCTGGATGCGATATTTTTTCCTAGCGACATCCTGCTCACCTCCATGTAACAAGCATAACAGAATAGGCGGTTGCAATCTACCAACTATTTGTCAACTATTGGTTGCAACCGCCTATTTTCTACTATTATTTTTAATCAGGAACTACTTTTTCTGCTTCAGAATCCTGCTTACGATCAGGCACAGAAGAATGGTGATTACCATATCCGGAAGTGTATTGCCTACCGGCATATCTATGTGCATCAGAATCCTGTATATAGCAAATCCCACAGCCCATACCAGCAGGTTGGGGATATTGGCCCGATCTTTGCTGCTGTCCCTTTTCAAAAGGAAGAAGTCCGCGATCTGGATGGCGATCATCGGCGCGAACACAGAGCCTATCAAATACAGGAAGTCCGTGATATTGTCCATCGGATACACGATAGCCGCAATCGTTCCGATCACCGTCACAATGACAGCCACATGCTTTCCGTTCCACCTGGCGATGATAGATTCGCTGGATATTCCGGCGGAATATGCATCCAGAAAGGTTGTGGTGACCGTGGAGAACACGATGATCAGAAGGCCTGCAATGCCAAGTCCCGCCTTCAGCATAATCTGAGCAATATCATACTCTCCCGTATAGATCGCGGCCCCCATTCCAATCACGTACATCCAGCAGCTGACAAGCCCATATACGATAGCGCTTGCCGCCGTCGCCTTTACAGGCTCCCTGGCCTCCCTGGTGTAATCGCCGATCAGCGGAAGCCAGGATAGGGGCATGGCAACAGACAGTTCCACTGCCGCTCCGAAGGTCATGCTGTCATCGGCGGCCATGCCTATGGCACCACTGTCAAAGAAGATCACCTTGCACAGAATCAGCGTCAGAATAAAGAGCGCTGTCATGGCAAAGGCATTGACTTTCCCAAGATTGGTGATCCCAATCATGATCCAGAGAATGATCAGAATGCCGATGACCAGGCACCATGCCCATCTGCCGGTACGGACCACGCCGTTCGCCGCCAGCGCTCCATCGTAGATCATGATGGCCGTCCAGCCCACCAGCTGCAATACATTCAGAACAGAGAACAGAAGGCTTCCTTTCTGGCCGAAGCTCATCTTCACGGTCTCCATGGCGCTTCGTCTGGCCTTGCCTCCAATCACGCCCGCCAGAAACAGCATGACGCATCCAATGATATGGCCAAGGACGATAGCCGCCAGTCCTCTTTTAAATCCCAGCGGCGCAAGATAGGTACCCGTAAGAATCTCCGCAATTGATACCCCTGCGCCAAACCAGATCAGTCCATTTTCAAATATAGAGGTACGCTTTTCTTCCATTTCCTAGCACGCCTCCCCTTTGTTTGAATCAGGAGCAATTCTCTCTTCCTTCTCCTGGATAAACTCTCCCGTCAGGGCAAATCCGTGATCCATCGGGCCGCTTCCCCGTCCCAGGTCAAGCATCGCGCTCAGCGCGCCGGATATATACGCCTTGGCACGTTCTACAGAGGCGTCAAGGTCAAATCCTTTCGCCAGATTCGAGGCGATGGCGCTTGAAAGCGTGCAGCCCGTGCCGTGGGTATTCGGGTTATCTATGCGCCTGCCATTGAACCATTTATAAGAATCTTCCCGGTACAGAAGGTCATTGGCATCATTGATCTGATGGCCTCCTTTTAGAAGGACCGCGCAGGAATAGGTCCTGCTGATGGCTCCCGCCGCAGCCACCATGTCTTCCTGCGTCTCAATTGCCAGGCCGGACAGCACTTCTGCCTCCGGTATGTTGGGCGTCAGCACGCTTGCCATCGGAAGCAGGCACTCTTTCAACGTCTCAATCGCCTCGTCACTGATCAGCCTGGATCCGCTGGTGGCAACCATGACCGGATCCACGACAATCTTGTCTGCCTTGTAAACTTTTAACTTTTCCGCGATGATGCGGATCAGTGGGCTTGCCGATACCATTCCTATCTTAACCGCATCTGGGTAGATATCCGTAAAAATATCATCTAACTGTTCTGCTAAAAAATCTGGAGTCACCTCCATAATGCCTGTCACGCCGGTAGTATTCTGCGCAGTTAAAGCTGTGATCGCGCTCATGGCATATACGCCATTTGCGATCATCGTCTTGATATCTGCCTGGATGCCGGCGCCTCCGCTGGAATCGCTCCCAGCGATTGTTAATGCTGTTCTCATCTGTACATATCCTCCTCATAAAATCCTGCATTAATTTTATCAAGCGACAGAAGGTGGTGCCCCCAATCTGCCGCCGGTCTAAGCATCACCTGGATGCATATTCCCAAAATGTCTGAAAATCGGTCAAGTCCTCAAGATAAATATCCGAGTGCTTTCGGATCTCCTCCTGCTTCAATTCGCTGAATCTATCGTATACGCCCACCGTCTTGAAGCCGGCTTTATCCGCCGTCTCGATGGCATGAAGCACATCTTCGAACACATAGGTCTCCCGGGGCTCTGTCCCCAGATACCTGCCGGCCGCAAAGTAGATATCCGGTCTGCTCTTGCCTGCGCCCACCTGGGAGCAGGTAAAAATCTTCTGAAAATATTGATTCACATTCAGTCTTTTAAATGCCGCTTCAATATGCTCCAACTCGCTGGATGTTGCCACCGCCATGGGAATATCTTTTCTTGACAATTTCCCCAAAAAATCGGCTGCCCCGTTCTTTAGAGGAGCCTCATAAAAGTAGTAGTCTCTTACCGTATCCCCGACTCCTTCGATAATCTGGCTTACGCTAAGTTTCAGGTCATACCTGTCCTTCATGTAGGCAGCCCCTTCCTGAAGGCTCATGGGAAATAAAAGTTTCCCCAAATCTTCCTGAGCCTGGATGCCAAGCCCTTTCAGATACCTGGCTCCCGCATCTTCCCAGATTGCCATGGAATCAAGAAGCGTCCCGTCTACGTCAAATATCGCGCCTCTTATCATGCGGTTACCATCTTCTCTGTCAGGCCCCTTAATTCCCTGGCCGCTTCTTCTATATCATCCTTTGCAAAAATCGCGCTGATGACGGCAATGCCGCAGACCCCGCTGCCGGAGAGTTCCAGAATATTCTCCTTGCTGATCCCGCCGATAGCTATGACTGGTATCTTTACCGCCTTGCAGATGGCTTTCAGCGTATCGTGGCTAACTTCCAGAGCATCTGCTTTCGAGCCGGTCGGGAACACCGCGCCAACTCCCAGATAATCGGCGCCATTTTGCTCTGCCATCACCGCCTGCTCTACCGTCTGGGCGGAGACGCCGATCATCTTGTCCGGCCCCAGTTTGGCCCGCACATCCCCGGCTTCCATATCGCTCTGCCCAACATGCACGCCATCCGCATCTACTGCCAGGGCAATCTCCACATTGTCATTGATGACGAACGGAACTTGATAGCGTCTGCACAGTTCTTTGATTTCTTTGGCTTCTTCCAGAAAATGCTCCTCATCCAGTTCCTTCTCCCTTAACTGGATGAAGGTGGCGCCTCCTTTTAGCGCTTCCTCCACCTGGCTGTATAGCGTCCTGCCGTTCAGCCAATGCCTGTCCGTCACAGCGTATAATAATAGGTCTTTCTTATCGCACTTCATATTTTGCTCCTTTATCCAAAGTCTCCATATCCATATGGTATATCGCGTCGATGATCCGGTTCCGGTACGTGGAATTGCCGTCTCCTTCCTGCATTAAATTCCATCCGATCTCTCCTGCAAGTCCCATTGCGCAGACCGCGGCAGCCGCAGCCTTTAGCTTCTGGTCGGGATTGGCCACTAGAAAAGCAGTCATCAGCCCCGAGAGCTGGCAGCCGGTGCCGGTAATCTTCCCCATCTCCGGACGGCCATTGCGGATCACATAGCACTCCTGTCCGTCGCTGACCAGATCGATGGCTCCCGTAATTGCTGCGATGGATCCGGATGTCTTCGCAAATTCCTTGGCAAACGCAACGGCTTCGTCCAGATTTTCCTCTGTCACTGCATCCGCCACATCGGCATCCACGCCTTTGGTGGTACCGCTTCCAAGAGCCAGCGTCTTGATCTCCGAGATATTGCCTCGGATGACGTCCAGATGAAGTTCCTCCATCAGTCTTACAGCCGTATTGGTGCGAAGCGCGCTGGCACCTGCCCCCACAGGGTCAAGAAGCACCATATGGCCCAATTCATTGGCCTTATGGCCAGCCACGAACATGCCTTCTATCGTTCTTTTATTCAATGTGCCGATATTAATATTCAATCCGCCGCAGATGGCAGTAATATCCTGAACATCCTCCGGCTCATCGGACATGATCGGGCTTCCCCCGCAGGCAAGCAGCACATTTGCGACATCATTGACCGTCACATAATTGGTAATATTATGTACCAGCGGCATCGTCTTTCTTACATTGTCCAAACACTTTCCCAGCATTTCCTGTTTCCTCCTTTTGCGCATGAAAAACGGATATGCCGCCTTCGGCATATCCGTCTGATTACATACGTTATGTCCCTACGTTGGCATTATCCAAATCAGGTTTATGGGTCAAGGCAATATCAGCCTACTCTCAGCCTGCTCCTATCTGCAAGCTCCCCGTTGTTCTGTTTTATACAACGTTAATTATACTACTTTCCAGTTTCTTTGCAACCTTTTTCCACAATTTTACCTTTCGCAATTTGTTGTATAGCCAATCAGTAAAATATTTTTTAGATGATAGTTTCTGTATGCTCATCGTGGGCTGGGCGTCTCTGCCAGTTAACGCAATCGTTGCCTACAAATTTCCACACACAGGATTGCGCCGGAGATGTACAGCATTTCCGGAGGAATCGCATTTTAGTTCTTCCTTGGCGCCCTTCGCCAGTTAGTATTTTCTTAGGGTGTCATTGGAATCATCCGTGGTCTTCTCAATCTTCTTGACCACCACGTAATAGCCGTTGTCGCCATTGGTCTTAACCTTTACGCGGTCCCCCGCCTTTCGACCTTTGATAGCCTTCCCCAGTGGGGATTCTATACTGATCAGGCCTTGAAGGGAATTGCCGCGCACGCTGGTGACAAGACGGTAGGTCTCTGTCTCATCATCGTCCTCGAAATATACCTCTACCGTATTATTAATCCCCACTTCATCTTCCCCAGAATCATCCGAGATGATTCTGGCGTTCTTGAGCATCCGCTCCAGGTAGCGTATCCTGCTTTCGTTGCGGTTTTTATCCTGCTTCGCTGCCTTGTATTCAAAATTCTCGCTCAAGTCCCCCTGGGCCCGGGCCTCCTTTACCGCTTCCAGTTCCCTCTTGCGGACCACCAGCTTCCGGTATTCAATCTCTTCCTTTATCTTCTTGACGTCGCTTTGCGTTAACTGCTCTCCCATACGATATCCTCCTCCCGATCAATTTTACACACCAGTTGTGTAGGTTTGACACGTAACACTTTTCAACTTTGTTACGTGCAGTTTTCAATTTAACACGTAACACTTTTCAATTCTGTTACGTGCTCACGTGCTCATTTTACCTTCCCAAGCATTCGTTTGTCCAGCATTTTTAGCAGGATGAGTCCCACCAGTGCCAGACAGCATTGGGTAAATGCCGGCGCTGTCCATACTCCGGCAAGGCCCCAGATCTTTGGGAAGAGGAATGCCATACAGAGCGAAAGAAGCAGCGGCTCGCCATAGATGAGCACATATGCTTCCAGGTTCTGTTCCACGGCGTAGAAATATGAGGTAGTAACTCTTAAGAATGCGGCAAAGATCAAGCCTGCCGCAAAATACAGTATCACCGTTCCATACAATTTCTCTACGGATTCCGATACGCCAAATACCCCCGCCATCCTAAATCTGGTCAGATACAGAAGAATGACGCATCCAAGCATCACTCCCCCGCCAAATCGGTATGCCATTCTGCGCACATGCAGCATTTCTTCCTTGTTCGAACTGCCATAGTACCTGCCAATCAGCGGCTGGGCTCCATCTCCGATTCCCTGCATCAGAAGCTGGGCCACGCAGATGACATAGCTGACTACTGCATAGCAGGACACTGCCAGTTCTCCGCCATAGGCAATCGCGCTTTTATTGATAATTATGATGACAATATTCGGAGACAGCGTAAGGCCAAAGGGCGATATCGCTATCAGCGCGAGATATTTTATCGTATTCGCTGCAGGCTTGAATATTGCATAGCGCATCAGGCGCACTTTAACTATCAGATAAACCATGCATGGAACGACTGTTACCATCTGACCTATCAAAGTGGCCGCTGCTGCTCCGGCAATGCCATATCCTTTGATGGATACGAAATACCAGTCAAAGATAATGTTGGTGACAAACCCGGCTACCATAGCGCACATAGCGGTCATCGCCCCATCATAGTTGCGGATCAGCGGGACCATGCCTGTACTGAATACCTGGAGCATAGCCCCTGCGGCAATAATCTTGATGTAAATGCCGGCATAGGACAGGATCTCTCCTGTGGCGCCAAACATCTCCAATATTCTTATATGGGCAAGGCTAAGCCCTGCCATAAGCACGATTCCAGCTACAGCCAGCAGTATGATGGCGTTCCCCAGGTATCGACGCTCTTCTTGCTTATCTTTCTTCCCTTTGTTGATGGCGATCTGAATCGCCCCCGCCATTCCAAGTCCCGATCCTGCTGCCTGAATCAGCGCCACCAGCGGATAAGCCATATTGATGGCTGCCAGTCCTGCATCTCCTACATTTCTGCCCACATAAAAACCATCCACGATCGCATATACTCCTGTAAATGCAAATGCAATCATAGACGGCAGCACGTTTTTCCAAAACTCTCTTCTTACTACCTTCATGATTCCTAATCTATTTCCTCCTGAAAATATTCATAAAACAGTCGGTTTCCCCGGAGAATCTCCTCCATATCCGCCGGACCTATCTTCTGGATGACAGAACTTTCGATACGGTATAGTTCATCCAGCAGACCTCCCGCAAACCGATTCCCCTTCTCTGTCAATATAATCTTCTTATTCCGCCTGTCATCTTCATCTGTAACTAAGAAAATGTAACCCTCTGATTCAAATTTTTTTAAGATGCTGCTGACGGTCTGCTTTGGCATGGACCACTCGTCGCATATCCTTTTGGGACAGCATTTGCCTTCTGAATTGTAGATTGCGTACAGGACAAATACGGAATAGTATGACATTCCCCTTTTTTGGGCCCATTTTGTGTATAATCCATTGATCCCATTCCACAGGGAATAGAGTTCTTTTAATTGGTGTTCCAATATATGTTCCATTCATGCTCCTCGTTTCACAATTTTATAGTTTGTTACATTTTCTTACACAATTCAAGTGCGCTTAATTAGTCCGAATACAGACCATTTTGAATTATATATAATATATATCGATTTGTCAAGACGTAAAAAGAAACTACATTCCGCCGCTTAGTGCCAGAATATAGTTTCTTTAAAAACGTATAAGTATCTAAAACAACAAATAAGGATTATACAGCAAAAAGGTTCCTGCCACCGACAGCAATATATAGATGATCGCCTCTTGCCTTCCTATGGCTTTCGCTTTCAGCCGGGTACCGAACAGCCGCACAAATATCTTCCATATGAAATATCCCAATAAAACTCCAAGCGTGTTGGCTGTCAGGTCGTCGATATCCGTAGCACGATAGTTAAAGAGTTGGGTAATCTCAATCAGCAATGAAAATCCCGCTCCTATCAGCACTGTTTTCCCCAATTTCCTGCAATCTTCCCAGATTAATGGAAGCAAAAATCCCAATGGCATGCACATAATAATGTTTAAGATATAGCCAATCCCAATGGAATCAAAAGGAACAAAATTCACTCCCCCAAGAATAAGATCCGTATCCGTTCTTAGTATATCTCCCAGAAGCCCGATCCCCGTCACCTGGAATACCATCCAGATATATATCAGGAAAATATAGATCCAGATAACATGTACAGCCTGGCATCTCTGCCCGTTCCTGCGCGCCTTGACTATCACAATAAGCTGATAGACCATGCAGGGAAGGAGCATGCTTGCCAGACTATAAAGCGTAAATACATTCAGCATCCTCAACCCTCCTTTATCTAAGAAAATTATAGCCAAGGATTCTTAAAATAAAGAATGGAATTTTATTAAGGAATTCTGATTTTTTATCCGGCGCTTTTATAGGGTTATAGAAACGAATGTTCCATCTACTGCTTCTACATGTATGATTTCCAAGCCTTTGTTCTCTTTCAGCACATCCATGCATTCTTCAAAGATCATGCAAATGATATCCTTTGAGACAAGGCTGTCATATGGCTTAGGTACATCTTCGCCCATCTTATCAAATACAGCCTTGGGAATCAACTTTACAACAACAGAAGCTAGCCCGATTGGCACAGGCATTCTGAAATTCGCATCTTTGGATCTCACGATTACTCTCATAGACTGCTCCTTTATATCCCTACATATACTCTTACAGTAGTACCGTCCGCCGCATTGACGTTGACAAAATCGCCTTCGATCTCTTCATCCAGGCATTCCGAGATGGCCTCCATCATCTGCTCCAGATCCACTCCCTGCAGATCTTTATCCGCAATGGGAAGTTTGCCTGTCACTTTCAGGATCTTCTTGATAGCGCCCACCGGAAACTGGACATTTACTTTATCGCCATCCACACTGTCTACGATGATTCGGAACATCTTCTTATCATAGCCGGCTTGGGACTTTGCCGGAACCTGGCTTTCTTCTTCCACGCCCATTGCCTTCATAAGCTCGGCTGCCTGCTCTGCCGTAATAGTCCCATCTTCCACCATTTTTAATATTCTGAGTCTCTCATCCATAATTCTTCTCCTTTTTCATAGATTATTTTCATTTCTTATTTTAATTGCCTGATTGCTTCTTCCGCTGTAATCTCCCCTTGTTCAAGCGCCTTAAGCACAGCCTCGCGCTTCATCATCTCTTCGTCCTGCCTTGCCTCATCTTCATATCCCAGTTTCTTGATTATGGCATCCAGTTTCGCCCGAACAGTAGGATAGGATATCTTTAGTTCTTTCTCAACTTCCTTGATATTGCCCCTGCACCGGATAAAGGTCTCTGTAAAATAAAGTTCCTCTCCAGACAAGTAATCGAACTTGCTCAGCACAAAGTCATTCTCAATCACCGTTTCGCATTCCTCGCATTTTAAACGGGTTACTTTCAGTTCTCCTCCACACACAGGACACCGGCTGATTACTTTTCTCATACATCCACTTCCCTTCTGATAAGACTAATATAATCCATATGATTAAAAATGTCAATTATTAAATTAATTATTTTAATATAAATCTTAATTTTATTAAGATATAATCTAATTATTTTTTATTATCAGTTTAATATATTATCAAAAAAAGAATGTGCCAAAGCACATTCTCACACCTGATTTTAAGTTTCCCGACGATACTCCAATATGTCTCCCGGCTGGCAGTCCAGCACATCGCAGATAGACTCCAAAGTAGAAAACCGAATTGCTTTTACCTTTCCTGTCTTTAGGTTTGAAAGATTTACATTGGATATTCCCACTTCCTTTGATAATTCATTCAGTGACATCTTGCGGTCCGCCATCACCCGGTCAAGTCTTAGTATAATTGCCATGTCACAACCCCCGCTTTCTACAGAATAGAATCCATCTCTTTTTGATACTCGAATCCATACCGCAGAATTCTTCCGAAGAGGACTAATACCAGACCCGCCATAAACGGAATCATATCGATATAAAATCCTCCTTCAACCCCCGAGAGCATATGCGGCCGCGTATACCCCGGCAAACTTGGAAATATGGCAGATCCGGTGATAAACAGCAGGCCTACTCCGTAAAAAAGCGTTACCAGCGCGCCAGAGAATGGTCTCTTGGAAACGGCAATTTTCACTAAAATAATAAAGCAGAACAGCATAATCACATAGAACATGCAGTTCCAGCAAAAATATGTCATCCCATCCATCTCCCATCCATGATTTCTCAGCGCCCAAGGTATATAATATATTGCACTAAGTCCTGCAAATCCCGTATTTGCTATAGCAAAGTACAGCAATATTCGAAATCCTCTTGAAAATTCCTTTTTTTCTGTCTTTTCGCAATCCATCCGAATCTCTTCCTCTGACATTTGATCCTCTCCTTCCTCTTCTTTTTAACCTATCTGAATTATACCATATACTCTAATTTTATTCAATAATAATTTAATGATTATCATTAAATTATTATTGAATTAGATTAACATGCAGAAAGCAGTTATTTACATGCATGCCAGATTACGGACCGAGCCGCAAAACTCTCGTGGAAAGCAAAACAGGAACCTTCCATCGGGAAGGTTCCTGAAAATTTCTAACACTTCTTTATATTGAAATATTCTCACCTTATAACGCGAACAGATCATTTAACGCCTCGCTCATCGTCGGATGGGTAAAGATGCCATCCCGCAGCACTGTATAGGGTAGGTTCGCATCCATAACCATCTTAATGATATTGATCATCTCCTGAGATTCTGCACAGAATAAATGCGCGCCAAGAATCTTTCCTGTCTCCTCGTCAATAATCGCTTTCAGAAGGCCCTCGGGGCGTCCAATCACCAGAGCCTTGGGAATCGCCTGTGCGGGAAGTACCGATTTCTTTATCGTATATCCTGCTTCCAGCGCCTGCTTTTCTGTAAGCCCTACCCGGGAAAACGGTGGATCTACAAAGATGCTATAGGGAACTTCTCCTCTATTCTGGGTCGTGCGTTCTCCCTCTCCCAGCACTTGGGATTTCACAATCCTGGAGTCATCCAGAGAGATATAGGTAAACTGCAGGCCTCCGACCACATCTCCCATTGCCCAGATATGCGACGCTGTAGTCCTCAGACCTTCATCCGTCTTGATTGCTCCCCTGTCCGTCAGATCCACACCTGCTTTATCAAGATTCAATCCTTCTATATTCGGCCGACGTCCGGTGGCAACGAGCACTGCGTCTGCCCGCAGTATTTCCTGCCTGCCATTCTGGCTTACGCTTACAAGCGCCACATCATCCATATCTCTGACAGACTCTACCTCCGTGCTTTCCATAATCCGTACGCCCTTTTTCTTCAGAAGATCCAGAACGGCCTGGGCCACTTCCTGATCCTCCCTTGGGATAAAATCTTTTCCATTCTGAATCACAGTCACCTGAGAGCCAAAATTGCTGTAGTAGGAAGCAAACTCAACACCAATATATCCTCCTCCAATAATCACTAAGTTCTTCGGAAGACGTTCTTCTTCCATAAGAGTCTCGCTTATGTAGACATGGCTGCTTTCATGAATCCCTTTGATCGGAGGAATAAATGGCCTGGCGCCTGTATTTATGTAGAAGTTATCTCCTTCCAATTCCTCTGTCATTCCATCCTGATTGGCGACCATGATATGATTTGGATCTGTAAAAAATGCTGTGCCTGTTATAACATCGACTCCTGCCGCTTCTGCCAGTTTTTTATAATTCTTATCTCTTAACTTTCCTACCAGTTCTCTCTTTTCCTGGATCACTTGTTTATAGCGCCGTGCCTTATCTTCAAAACTTCCGCCTATCATGCTTGATCTGCGTGCTTCATTCTCCAGAAACTTTGATGGGATGCAGGCCACATTAATACAGGTGCCTCCATACATCTGATCGGATTTTTCAATCAGCGCGACTTCCCGTCCCGCCTTTTTTAGTGCTGTTGCAAGCGTCTTTCCGCCTTTGCCAAAACCAATGATAATATCCTGATACTTTTTCATTTCCATACCTCTTTTCAAACTGTATATTTAAATGTTACATTTATTACTGTAACTTTATCATGTACAGTTAGAAATGTCAAGAACATTTTATAGCAATGTATATCGGAATCTTATTTCATCCAAAAAAGAAGCAAGGAAATCCTTTTTCCTTGCCTCTTGCAACCGAGTCTTCTTAATTTCAAAAGTATAACTGCTATTGATTGCTCCTTAAATATATACTATTTCTATACCTCCAAAACTTACCTTTCCCGTCAGCGTCACTACAGGTACTCCTGAACTCCTGCTGGAATTCTTCTCGTCCACAGATCCAAAAGATGCGCTTACATTATTCACCACGTTCCATTCCTTGGGAACAAACAATTCGACCCCGCCAAATGAAACATCCAGGAATATCCTCGCCGCGCCATTCTGAATCATAGCATTGTCAAAATACACCTTCAGCGAGCCAAACGAACATTTTAAGTCCGCACTCTGGAAATCATCGGAATTAACATATTTGATACTGCCTGCAAATGAAGTACTAAACTCCATCTGGCTTCCATCCACAGTCTCTTCTGTCTCCGTTGAATAATGATTGCCGCGTCCCCAGCATCCATAATTCCTGTAATCCCTTCTGGGATGGTATAAGAAACTGATTCCTATACTTCCTAAGGCAGCCGCCCCAAGCACCGGCCACGGCGTAATCGCCTCGATCCCCAGAGGCTTTGCGTATACAATGCATAAGAACGCCACCGCGAACAGCACGCCGCTAACACTCTTATGGGCAATGCTTTTTACCAGGCATGCGACAAAGAATACCGTAAGCAGCAAACTCCATAAGCCAATGTCCCCCAGGAACCCCAGCCGGCTTACAAGCAGAAAAATTGCCGCAACTATAAAAAATAATCCCCAAAATATCCGTTCCTTCTTCATATCCTTACCTCTTTTCTTCCAATCTATCCCTAAGCGGCTTGTAGTAATACCTGGATACATACGCTTGCTTGTGCGTACCCTGGAATTCTACCGTGCAGGATGAGGGCAGCGTTCTTGTAATCGCATAGATTCTCTTCGTATTCAATATCGTCGACTTGGACACCCTCATAAAATATCCAGGAAGAGCCTCTTCCAGTTCATACAGGCGGTACTTAGCCTGATAGGTCTCTTTCCTCGTATGAGCATATACTTCTCCATCTTCTGTCTCAAAAAACAGAATCTCGGCAAGCTGCAGATAATATTCCGTGTCCCCTTTAAAGAATGACATCTTCTGCTCTTTGTCCACCGCCTCGGCAATAGCCTTCTGGATCATCTGAACCTTCGCATTCAGGCTGCCGCTGCGTATAATAATCTCTTCCTCTGTTAAGTTGTCTTCGATTTCTATGCGTATTTTCATCTTTCCCTCTCCCTGGTGTTATCTAACCATAACTGGGATGGAAAGTAAACAATATTTCAGCAAGTGGTATGGAAACCAGCGGTAAGTGGTAAGGAATCCTCTTCAGGAGAATCAAGCCCGACCCTCCTAGTTTCTGTCGCTCCCCCAGAAAAACAGCGCAACGGTTCCGGGACCCGTATGACTTCCTATGGTCGTGCCTACATTATTAATCTCAACTTTTCCATTCAGCTTTGGAAACCGCTCTTCAATAAGCCGGGCCACTTCCTTGGCATCTTCATAGCAATAGGAGTGGGAGATATAGCATTTGCCCGAATATTCAAGGCCGCCCTGTGCATATTCTTCCATCTTGTCTACTATAGCCTTGATTACCTTCCGCTTCGTTCGTATCTTAAATCTTGGAACCAGATGTCCTTCCTTGTCCATATCAAGCAGCGGGCAGATATTCAATGCTCCACCGATAAATCCCGCCGTCTTGGATATGCGGCCTCCTCGGATATAGAAGGTCAAGTCTGTAGAAAAGAACCAGTGGTGTAGTTTCAGCCTGTTATCCAAGGCCCATTGATAGACTTCTTCAATACTTTTCCCCTCATCACGCAGATCTGCCAGCTGATCCATCAAAAGCCCATATCCCGCAGATGCTCCCAGTGAGTCCACTATATAAATCTTCCTGTCCGGATACTGCTCCTCTAGGTCTCCCTTTGCAATCACGGCCGAATTGATTACGCCAGAGATGCCTGATGACAGGCATACATGCAGGATATCTTTTCCCTCCTTCAGGAATCCCTCAAAATATTCCGTAAACTCTTCTGCGTTTACTTGCGACGTCTTGGTCTGGGCGCCATTCATCATTGCCTGGTAAAACTGGTCAAAGGGAAGTGATTTCCCAAGATCATCGGCATATTCTTTCCCATCCAGTTCATAATGGAAACAGATGTATGATATTTTACGTGTTTTAAAATGCTCTTCTGTAAGGTCTGCTGTTGAACAGCAGCTGATTACAAATTCCCCCATCCTCATCATCCTTTCTTCCTTGCCGCAATCGTCACATTCTTGTGCAGCAATTATATGCTTTCTATTTTATCACAGATTATGCTATTAGCCTATGGAAAAATGGAAAAAGGCCTTACCCGTTACAGAGGGCTGTCCTGTACCCTAATCTCCCGATCATCTCCAGATCCGACTCAATGGTATACCCTGAGGTGGTCAGCATATCCCCCGATATGACTGCATTGGCTCCCGACCGAAAGCATCCTTCCCCTTTATCTGCAAGCAGCCCTCTTCCTCCTGCCAGCCTTATGGCAGCAGACGGAAGGATAAAGCGGTATATGGCGACGATCCTTTTCATTTCTTCTTCCTTAAGCCTTGGGACGTTTTCATATGGCGTTCCCGGAATCGGGTTCAGCATGTTGATCGGCACGCTTTTAATTCCTAACTCTTTCAGGGCAAACGCCATATCAATTCGATCTTCTTCCGTCTCGCCAAGTCCCATAATGCCACCACTGCACACATTCAGCCCCGCATCCTGGGCAGCGCGGATGGCTGCCACTTTATCGTCAAAGGTGTGGGTCGTGCATACACGCGGGAAGTTCTTTCTGGACGTCTCCAGATTGTTATGTACCCGGGATACGCCTGCATCCCGAAGTCTTACAAACTGTTCCTTGTCGAGAAGTCCAAAAGAAACGCAGATCTCGATATCCACTGTTTCCTTAATTTTACGGATAGTCCTGCACATCTGATCAATTTCCTTATCGCCAAGGCGCCTTCCCGATGTCACGATCGAATAGCGCAGCACCCCGCGCCTGGCATTATCGATAGCCTTATCCAAGATCTCTTTGGCATCCATAAGAGGATATTCTACTGCCTCTGTATGATAGAAGGAGGATTGCGCGCAATACTTGCAGTTCTCAGAACACCTGCCGCTTTTTCCATTGACGATCGTACAGATATCAAACCCGTCTTTGCAATAATGCCTCCTGATCTCGTCTGCAGCACGGCTAAGTTCTTCTAATGGTTCCCGGAAAAGAGCACAGGCTTCTTCCCTTGACAGTCTTCCATTACTCATAACCATCTCTTTTAATTCTTCTACTAAAGTCATATACTTTTCCTCCTTTGCAATCTTCTTAGTAACTATAAACAATAACCTTTTTATTGTCAACTCTTCCATTGCAACGGTTTACAATTTTTATTAAAATGAGAGGCTGTCGCTCTAAGTAATGAGTGCGATAGCCCCTTTCCATCTTCAAAATCAATATATACTGAATAATCTTTCTTTAGTACAGCCTGTACAGTTTTTGAAAGCATAATATGATTGATTCTATTCATTGTTCTTCTATTTTATCTTTTTCATCATTATGATATATAGTTTACTTTATATCCGTAAGAAATTTTATATAATAAGGCAAACCACATTTATCGTATTAAAAAAACCCACAAACATCAAGTCTGTGGGTTTTATATACATTAATAATAACAGATTATCTCTTGCTGAACTGTGGTGCACGACGTGCAGCTTTGAGACCGTATTTCTTACGCTCTTTCATACGTGGGTCACGAGTCAGGAATCCTGCTTTCTTAAGCACTGGCCTGTAGTCTGCGTCTGCCTCAAGAAGCGCTCTTGAGATTCCGTGACGGATTGCTCCAGCCTGTCCTGTGTATCCGCCGCCCTTAACGTTAACGATCACATCGAACTTATCATTCGTCTCTGTTGCAACCAACGGCTGGCGAACAACAACCTTTAAAGTCTCAAGTCCGAAATATTCATCAATATTTCTCTTATTTATTGTGATGTTACCTGTTCCTGGTACCAAATATACTCTTGCGATAGATTTCTTTCTTCTTCCTGTTCCGTAGAATCTTGCTTTAGCCACTGTAATGTCCTCCTTTCAACCTCTCCTTAAAATTTCAGTTCTACTGGCTTCTGAGCCTGCTGCTCATGCTCTGGTCCAGCATATACGTGAAGTTTCTTAATCATTGCTCTTCCTAAAGGTCCTTTTGGAAGCATTCCCTTTACAGCAAGCTCGATTACTTTCTCAGGCTTCTTATCCATCATCTCAGACAGCGTGGTCTCTCTCATTCCGCCAACATAGTCAGAGTGGTTGTAATAAATCTTCTGATTCATCTTCTTGCCTGTTACTTTAATCTTCTCAGCATTTACTACTACTACATAATCGCCTGTGTCGACATGCGGAGTAAATTCCGGCTTGTTCTTACCTCTTAAAACCTTAGCTACTTCTGATGCCAAGCGTCCTAATGTATATCCCGTAGCGTCAACTACATACCATTTTCTTTCAATCTTATCTGGATTAGCCATATAAGTCTTCATTGGTTTACCTCCTGTGAATCATTAACATTTTCATGATAATTATATCGAAATCAGCAAGACTCCGGGGCTTTGGCTTCGTGCTGTTTCTCCTTTTGTCATACTGCCTTATTATATTATACGGTGCCACGCGTGTCAACCATTTTTCTGGAATTTTTCTGTGGTTTTTGTCAGAATCTTCCTGTCTTTCCTTGATTTTATATGTTATAATATCTTCGCTTTGATTTTCAAGTATTTTCTCGGGGGATATTATTATGCAGAAAAATGTAGATTTACTAAATGGGCCTGTCCTGCCGTCACTGACCAGGCTGGCCATTCCTATTATGGCAACCTCGCTGATCCAGATGGCCTATAATCTGACGGATATGATCTGGATTGGGCAGATTGGAAGCAACGCGGTTGCTGCAGTGGGCGCCGCAGGCATGTATATGTGGCTGTCCAACGGACTGGCTGCCTTATCCAAGATGGGCGGACAGGTCAATGTCGGGCATGCACTGGGAGCAGGACGCAGGGAAGATGCATCAAGATATGCCTCGAACGCCCTTCAGCTGGCCATCTTATTCGGAATCTTGTATGGCGCTGCCTGTGTTATATTTTCAACGCCCTTCATTGGCTTCTTTCGGCTGAACAGCCCGAAAGTAATTGCAGATGCCCAGGTTTATCTTCAAGTTACCTGCGGATTTGTCATCTTTTCATTTTTAAACCAGACCTTCACCGGCCTTTTTACCGCCATAGGGAACAGCCGGGCTGCATTCCTTGCCACGACGGCCGGACTTGCGGTCAACATCGTATTGGATCCGATGCTGATCTTTGGCATCGGCCCGTTCCCCCGCATGCAAGTACTCGGTGCGGCTGTGGCAACCGTGATCGCGCAGTTTATCGTAACGATGATGTTCTTGTATTACGCGTCCAAGGATGACCTGATCTTTCATAAGGTAGATGTCCGTAAAAAGCCGGATTCAAAAGCGATGGCTTCGATTATAAAGATCGGCGTTCCAACCTCTATACAGAGTATGATTTTTACGGCAATCTCCATGATTATTGCCCGGCTCGTAGCAGGCTATGGAGATGCTGCCGTAGCAGTACAGAAGGTAGGCTCTCAGATAGAGTCCATTTCCTGGATGACATCGGATGGATTTGCCGCCGCTGTAAACTCCTTTATTGCTCAGAACCATGGTGCCGGAAACCGGACCCGTATCAAGAAGGGCTACTCCTCCGCCATGGGTATCGTCCTCATCTGGGGCGTTCTCTGCACTTTGCTGCTAATCCTTTGTCCGGAGCCGATCTTCCGAATCTTTATCCGGGAAGCAGATGTAATCCCGCTGGGTATTGACTACCTGATCATACTGGGCGTTTCCCAGTTATTCATGAGCGTGGAGATTACAACCGCAGGCGCTTTCTCAGGGTATGGAAGGACGATTCCGCCTTCTATCGTAAGCATCCTATTCACCGCTTCAAGGATTCCTCTGGCGCTGGTCCTCACTCAAACGGCTTTAGGCCTAAACGGAATCTGGTGGAGCATTACAATCACCAGCATATTTAAAGGCGTGCTCCTTCTTATATGGTTTTTATTCTTTTTGAAACGCGAAATGAACCGGGAATCTTAACCCGGTTCATTTTTTCTTTCCAAATAATCATACACCATTACTTCGGAGTCGCAGCCATTGTGATATTGTGGACACTCTATACATTTTGCCTGAAATGGCGCATCTTCTCTTTTTACGATCTGAAAGCCAAACTTTTTATAGAATTCCGGCACTTTTGCTGTCAGCCAGATTCTTACAGCCCCCATCTCTTCAGCCTTCTTCATGACCGCGTCAACCAGGCGTATTCCATATCCTCTTCCTCTTTGCGCCTCTTCCACAGCCACGCATCTTAGAATATATTCTTCTGCATCAAAGCAAAGTCCTGCTGCTCCATAGCGTTCCCCCGTGATCTCATCTTCCAGCCTGAAGCAAGTTACCAGCCCATCTGGTACCGGATCGTCTGGATGAATCTCCAGGCCAGATTTCACGAAAAGATCCACCAGGCTTCCATAATCCATTGTCTCTATTATCTTTTCCGCCATAATCCGCTCCTTCCGCCAAGCATGTATTTCTCTTTCCCCATTCTAATACCCTGGGAATCTCTTCCTTTATTATATACTGCCCTTAAAAGCGCTGTCAAACGAAATGCCGGCAGGTATAGTATATTCCTTCTCTTTTTGATATAATATGAACTGGCGGCATATCCTGCCTCCGTCATATATTTTCGTTAGAGGAAAGAGAGGTTTAAACTATGTGGGCTTATAACAGCGTATTTTATCAAATATATCCAATAGGATTCTGCGGAGCGCCTACGCAGAATGACGGGGAATGTGTTCCCCGCATCCGCAAGCTGCTAGACTGGTCAGGATATCTTCAGGAACTGGGCGTGGACTCTATCTTGCTGAATCCGATCTTTGAATCCGACAGCCACGGGTATGATACCCGGGATTTTAAGAAAATCGACTGCCGACTTGGCACAAATGATGATTTTGCCAGTGTATGCAAAGACTTGCACGCACATGGAGTAAAAATCGTCCTGGACGGCGTATTCAACCATGTAGGCCGCGGATTCTGGGCATTTAAGGACGTACAGGAAAAGAAGTGGGATTCCCCGTATAAAGACTGGTTCCATATCAATTTCGACGGCAACAGCAATTATAATGATGGGTTCTGGTATGAAGGCTGGGAAGGACATTTTGAATTGGTAAAACTGAACCTTCAGAATCCGGCCGTCGCAGACTATCTTCTGGAATGTGTTAAATACTGGGTGGATACGTTTGACATCGACGGGCTGCGCCTGGACGTGGCCTATAGTCTGGACCATGGCTTTATGCAAAGACTGCGCTCCTATGTGGAGGAATTAAAGGATGGGTTCGTATTGATCGGCGAAGTATTATTTGGAGACTATAATCTGATCGTAAATGAACGGATGCTTCACAGCTGCACAAACTATGAGTGTTACAAGGGGATTTATTCCAGTTTTAACTCTATGAATCTTTTTGAGATCGCCCATTCCCTGCACCGGCAGTTTGGCCCTGATCCCTGGTGCATTTATCGGGGCAAGCATTTGGTAACTTTCGTAGATAACCATGATGTAACCCGGCTTGCCAGCATACTGACCAACGATAAGCATATCCCACTCGCCTATGGCCTGCTGTTTGGGATGCCAGGCATCCCATGCCTCTATTACGGCAGCGAATGGGGGCAGCCCGGGGAAAAGGCGCCGGACAATGACTATGCCCTGCGCCCCTGCTTCGAAACCCCTATGCCGAATGAACTTACCGAGTATATCAAACAATTAATCCGCATCCGACAGAACAGCGATGCCCTCTGCAATGGCTCATATAAGAATATCATTATACAGAACCACCAGCTGGTATTCGAACGCTGCTCTGATACGGAGCGGATCATCGTTGCTATCAATGCGGCAGATACTCCTTATACAGCCTGCCATCAGGATCTGAACGGCAATGCCAAGGAACTTGTGGCCCAATTGGAGGTAAAGCTAGATGGCCAGATCGATCTGCCGCCTTATAGCGTACAGTATATCAAATTTGAATAACTGTCTGTCTTAATCGGGAACTGCGCTTGATATTCAGGCGCAGTTCTCTTTTTCTATTGGTATTTCTTCTGCCTACTTTGCGGGAATTGTGAACGGCTCTCCATATGGCTTGTAACTGCTTTCCTTGACGCTCTGGTCTTTCGAAGTTCTCTGTGCACTATATACGGATAAAGTCAGGCTCTCAATATCCTGCGTCCTCATCTCGTTCCATAGATCCAGCTGGAACCTTCCATTCCCATAATCAATAAACCACACCGTTTCTTCTCTGTCATTGGTTCCTCTGAACTGTGTCGAATAATTCTTCGGCGTCTTGCCTTCATAGTAAATATAGGTTCCCAGTTCATTCTTTTTATAAGAAGTCAGCCGGATCTCGCTGCCATCGGGCAGCGCTACCTTCTGGTCCAGATCCACCGTCATCGTATTGGCCGCCAGTTCTCTGCCATCAGCCTTAAATGCAAATTCCCATTTTCCATCGCTGATACGATTCACATCCTGGAATTCTATCTTCATCTCCAGTTCTTTTGACAGGTCAAATGCTTCTTTTCTGTCAATATCATACCTGTATATGACGCGCATCTTCCCCTTTTCATAATCCTTTGGCTTAATCATCTGCGTTCCTTTTATCTGCTCCCCATCGAGAGTGACTATAGTACCAAGAAACGGAATCTCGTTATAAATCGGATCCTCCTCCGGTCTTTCTTTTAATTCTTTTCTTATCTCATCAAAGGAGTCAAATTCCAGTCCCCATATTCCCAGCCGTTCCACATCGCCATCCAGCTGCTTCATATGTTTTTTTATGTCTTTTCTCTTAGAGAAATCCTGAATTGTAGATATCAGAAGTTCCCGATCATCTACAACCACGGCTTCAACCTTCACATCAATTTTGTCATCTTTTACGCTTGTATTGATGACGTTCGTATAAGGCGAAATATCCCTATCTGTAATATCCATAGCCAGCCATTCGTTCAAGGAATCTATGGTTGAATTCATAGCCGCTTTTACCTGTTCCCTGAACGGCCCTGCCGCCAGCAGTGCCATACAGATAACTGCGCATGCTGCGATGGATGCATACTTTTTCCTTCTTGGCCGCTTCAGTTCCTTCGACAATTTCTTGTTCCATTTTTTCGCCTCGAATTCAGATAACACTTCTTGCGGATAATCTTCTGTATCCGTCTTGATCTCATTCATCAATTCATATATATTCTTCATTTTTATGCCTCCTTCTCTCCGGGATATTCTTTCTGTATCTTCCTCCTGCCTCTGGATATCCTGTTATAGATTACATTTTTTGATAGCCCTGTCTCCTGGCTCACCTGCTCCATATCCTTTTCTTCCATGTATAACTTCAGGAATATCTCCTTGTCCTGTTCTCCCAGACAGCCTAGCATCTGTTCCAATTCATCGGATATTTCACGCTCTACGATCTCTTCCAATCCTTTATCATCTTGTGGAATGTCCAGATCGTCGATATTCTCATAACTGGCATTCTTATAATACTTTCTGAGATAGTCAACCGCTTTATATCTGGCAATGCCGGCAGCCCAATTGGCAAAACTACTCTTTTTCTCATCGTAGTATCCAATATTCTTCCAAATGCCTAAAAATACGTCATTCAGGCACTCTTCCCGATACTCTTTCATCAGGCGCAGATGTCTGTTGACCACGGAAGAAAGCAGGCCTCCATACTGTTGTATCATGTAAGAGAGCGCCTTTTCATTATGCTCTTTTAATTGTTCTACAAAATTAGTCTCTGTTATCTTCATGTCATTTCTCCCGCGCAGGCAAGCGATAGATTTTGCATCTATTAATTACTTCGTCTGCAGTATCGTATTTTCTATCAAGTTCATAAAAAATCATTACAAAATTTCAAATATGCCTAAGCATTTTTCTTGTACTTTAAGAAAGAATATGCCGGGCAGGACTGCCCGGCAATTTTTTATTATCCGCTATTTCCAACTTGCTATTTACAATCTCGAATCATCCTTAGCGCATCCTCCTGGGATAGGCCATACTTATCCATCAATTTTACGGCGATCTCCTGAGCCGCTATTTTCATATCACGGTATGCCAATATCATTCCCCTGATTTCCAGCCTTTACCCCGAATTCAAGAACGCCTGTACTGCCTGGAATGTCTCTTGATCCAGTCTGCTAAAATACTCTCTGTTCTGGTTTACATACTTCATCAATGCTTCCTTTTGATTTCTATATTTTATCATGCCGATTATCAATTGTAAATCTGTTACGAACGCGCCTGTAACTTTTATTCTGGCTGCATCAACAAGGTTAATATAGTAGTGTAGTAAAACCTCTAATTACTGCTACGCAATCAACCGATCCATTTCCGCTAATGCACTGTCAGAAATGGCATGAGCATAATAGTTCAACGTCATGTTGATGCTAGAATGTCCCATGATATACTGTAATGCTTCCTTATGGCACTTTTCATTGCTTCCGCAATCTCAACTTCAGTCATGTTGAAAAAAAGTACAGCAACACGGCATGCGTCAATCAGTTCATTGCGTAACGTGCGCTTGCAGCACGCATTAAACTCGCACCGGATCTGCCATTCAAGCCGAGCAGGGTTCATGTTCTCACCCCCTCCAATCCGGGGGTTTGTAGTAAAGAAACGACGGCTTTTTTCTTTTGCCGTCGTGCGTCAGTATATGGAATTATTTATTCTTAGATTTTCTTTTCCTCCATATATTTTAGGGTGGAATAATAAAGAGCAACTAATGCTGATGAGAGTAAAATGCCTGCCACGATGTCAGTAAACCAATGAACTCCCGATATAAGTCTTCCTACTACCGTTACCACAATAATCAAAACAGAAACCATATCTATTATCCATAGACAAATTTTCTTGTCGCGTAAATAATAATGAAACTGTAGCATTGCTGTAGCCATAATACAAATTACAATCATTGTATGAGAGGATGGAAAAGATGCTTCTAAATTTTGAGAAAGAATTATCGGTCGATAATTGATGATTACAAATTCAAAGAAAACATAAAATAAAATGACGATAAAATAAAATGCACCAAGCAATAAAATGCGTGGATCAACTTTCCAAATGCTTTTACGTCGTATGAGTTGGATTAGTCCTAAGATTGCAAACCCCAAAGCAATTACTATGGCAACAACCCCCAGCCAGTCAGTAATGCTATACCAAAGTAGGTTCACTCCAAAAAGGTTAAATACAAACTGATTAAGAGTGGCAAGTCCTATTATAGACTGTTCCGGTCCGATGGGCTGTACATCAATGGTCTTAATCATAACAGTAAAAAGCATAAAAATTAGAAACAGAATTCCTGATTTGATGATACATTTCTTTGATTTCTTTTGCATACTATACATTCCTTTCTTTTGGTTGTGATAAATTATTTGCAAGTTCACTTTGATTATCTATCCACATAACTCGAAGTGCAAGAAACCTACCGTCACAATAAAAAAAGTTCCGACACTTACCGTGTCAGAGCCTGTTTTTAAGGAATTTATGACTATTTTTATTTTGTCCTACTTTGCTGTAGCAATAAAAATATCTTAGCAGCAAAAAACAAAAATAGCAGTATAGTTACGTATGGTTCTCTTGCCGCTGCAAATAAACAGATTGCTGCCGCCCCTATTGCGACAGAAATTTTTGAGATAATGCTACACAAGCGTTCTTTATCAAAAGAAATAAAAGCAAGTCTGGCGATTCCTAGCCCAATTATAAGTAAATAGATAGCCCAATGTATTCCAATATCTATATTAGATAACCGAGCAATTGACAGAAGATTTACATGGTAAAAATAGTTACCTTGAGGTTCTCCATAGATGGGTAATACGATAAGCGCAACTGCCAATACATCTATTATTCCGCTGATAATGTTATAAATCCTTTTTACATTAGAATGGTTTTCGGTTTCTGCAAGGGTAATCAGTTCATCACTTGATAACAGTTCATCTATGGTTACAGAAAAAAATTTGGAAATACACTTGAGCGACTCAATGTTAGGGTAGCCTTTGCCGCTTTCCCATTTTGAAATTGCTGTTCGTGATACATATAAATGCTCCGCTAGTTGTTCCTGTGTCAAGCCTTTCCCAGTCCTAAGCTGCTGTAGTTTTTCGTTAAATTCCATGGTTGTCCTCCTGTTTGTTTTTTGCTTTCATACGTCCATCCTCAGGTTTTTTCGCGTCCTTTGGTATCAGCCAGATCCGGCTAAAGCGGACAACTCCCGGTATACGGTTTTCTTTGCAAAGTTTCTGTACCCTCCGTTCAGAGATTCCCCAATTTTCAGTAGCTTCCGGGGCAGATATATAGTCCATACATTGACCGTCCTTTCATACTCATTATTTTTAATTATATACGGTCAACCGAATATATACAATAAAGAAACAATGAACAATGTGCTCTATTACTGTCAATCACATGCTATGTGTAATCATATCCAAAAGAGAAAGATGAACGGAAAATGTAATAAGGTGAAAAATATGAAGCAGGATAAAGCGAAGTATGATTTTAAGGCTTTCGGGCAAGCCATAAAAGAAGCAAGAAAGGCAAAGGGCATATCACGCAATCAGTTAGCGGACAGGCTGAACATTACGCCGCGCTATATCGCGTCCATTGAGAACAGCGGACAGCACCCAAGCCTACAAATCTTTTATGAGCTTGTCACCTTTTTAGATGTGTCGGTAGATCAGTTCTTTTTTCCAAACGCGGAAAAAGATGAATAGCAAGCTCCCATATGGCGGTACGGATAGCGTCAATGACTTCATCACTCCTTTGCTGTGGATTTGTCACGCGGTAGGACGGCATTTTTGAGAGGTTAGGTATATTTCCCTTGCCCAGTCAGAAACGCGCCCGTAAAGCCGCTAAAATCAAGGCTTCCTTTGCCCCTACTTCGTGGCATGAGGGCATAAAAAAAATCAATCAAACAAAGGCTGATGCCATATGGACTCTCAACCCATGTGCATCAGCCTTGCGATCCCTTTTTCCAAAACTTACTTCATTATTCCTTTTTCAATACTTTTACGATCTCCGCCATATACATAACATGATAATCCTTGTCCGGATACCATTTCGTATCGTTCTCAGGTACATCAAAAAATTCCGGCTTCATTTCCTGGTGATATTGCTTCTTGCACACGAATACCAGATCGGCCTCCCTGACGGCGGTGGTGCCATCTACATAAAAAGGATGAAGCCCCGCCATCTCCCACTTATCCTCTACTTCTCTTCCTGATATGGAACCGCATATATTCAATGCTTTTCTCTGACTTTCCGGTAAGAACGATACGGTAAACAGATCATTCGCATCTACAAATTCCTTTGTATAGCGTTGCGGGCGGATGTATACGGTAGCAATATTCTTGCCCCACATTATTCCAAGCCCGCCCCAGCTGGCCGTCATTGTATTACTCTTTTTCTCATCTCCGGCAGTCACGAGCATCCATTCCTTTGAAATTTTATGAAACGGGTTGAATTCCAGACTGTCAAGTGATATTTCCTGAAATGCCATAGCGATCTCCTCCTGTTATTCTGATTTTTTATTCTATCTTCATTATGCATCCACTTTTTCTATTTTGCAAACGCTTCTTATCTTAGTATCTGTTTCTATTTTTTTCACTGGCAATATTTTACTGGCAGTATTTATATCGCATACTATGTATTTTATTTTGTTTTTTAGCGTCTTTCTCTTCTTTTTTATTTCATCCATTTCTAAACGGATACCGCCCATGTCTAAAAGAGAACACGGGCGGTATCTTTATACAATCGCAGCATGGCAAATATTTACTTCATCACAATTCTACGGAAGTTCTTCTTCCCCTTCTTAAGGACAATACCCTCTCCTGCCATATCTTCTCCTGCAAACGTGGCATGGATGTCTTCCACTTTCTCGCCATCCACGGCTACGCCTCCCTGCTGTACGGCACGGCGCGCTTCGGATTTTGACGGAACCAGGCCGCTCTTTACCAGCATGGACAGAATGTCAATATTGCCATCCGTCAGGTCTTCTTCGTTCAGTTCGGTGGTAGGCATGTCTGCTGCCGCTCCTTGGCTAAACAAGGCTCTTGCCGCTTCCTGCGACTTCTGGGCTTCTTCCTCTCCATGAACCAGCTTCGTAAGTTCGAAGGCAAGGATCTCCTTTGCCGTATTTAACTGGGCACCCTCCCAGGAATCCATCTTGTCTATCTCTTCTAACGGAAGGAATGTCAGCATTCGGATGCATTTCAGGACGTCTGCATCTGCCACGTTCCTCCAGTACTGGTAGAACTCAAACGGAGAGGTCTTGTTCGGATCCAGCCACACGGCTCCGCTCTGGGTCTTGCCCATCTTCTTTCCTTCGGAATTCAACAGCAGCGTGATTGTCATCGCGCAGGCATTCTTTCCAAGTTTGCGGCGGATCAGCTCGGTTCCGCCCAGCATGTTGCTCCACTGGTCGTCGCCGCCAAACTGCAGATTACATCCATATTTCTGGAACAGCATGTAGAAGTCGTAGCTCTGCATAATCATGTAATTGAATTCAAGGAAGCTCAATCCCTTTTCCATTCTCTGCTTATAGCACTCTGCTGTCAGCATCCGGTTAACGGAAAAATGCGGCCCTATCTCTCTTAACAGTTCAATATAGTTTAAGTCCAGAAGCCAGTCGGCATTATTGACCATCAGGGCTTTCCCTTCGGAAAAGTCGATGAACCGGCTCATCTGCTTCTTAAAGCAGTCGCAGTTGTGCTGGATGGTCTCCGGCGTCATCATGGAACGCATATCCGATCTTCCGGATGGATCCCCAATGTAGCCAGTGCCTCCGCCGATCAATGCGATTGGCTTGTTTCCTGCTTCCTGCAGACGCTTCATCAGACACAGCGCCATAAAATGTCCTACATGCAGACTATCCGCGGTGGGATCGAACCCGATATAGAAAGTTGCCTTTCCCGTGTTCACCAGTTCTTTGATCTCATCTTCATCCGTCACCTGGGCGATTAAGCCTCTGGCCTGCAATTCTTCATAAATTCCCATGTTTCTTCTCTCCTTTTCTCTCTGAAATCTTCTGATTATTCTTGGTTCAAATACAAAAAAACGTCCCTATCTAATAGTCATTTACTAGATAAGGACGGATATATCCGTGGTACCACCTTCGTTCACCGGCAGTTTGCATTGCCAGCCTCATTAAGCATGCGCGCAACAAATTATAAGTGCCCTAACTTACGCGTGCCGCAGCTTATGCATGTAACGTATGCCTTGCGTCGCAGCCTACTTAACCCTCCCCTGCTATTTCTGTAAGGGAACGCTTTTTGGTGCGCGGCTCCAAGATGTATTCATAATCCCTTCCTTCATGCGCCTCTCATCTGCCGGCAGCTTTCTGTATGGGTGTAACGATTATTACTTCTTCTTTTCACAGCCTTTTACAATATATACTCGCTTGTCTGAAATACTAACTTATTTGTCCTTCTTTGTCAAGACGCATCCGACACAATTTTCAAGAACATGCCAGGCACGCTTCTGCATTATATCTTAATATTGTCATGCCTTCGTTTCCTCCAGCATTCCATCCATTTCCCCGCCACTATCTTCGCGCCCTCCCGGGTAAGGTGGATGCCATCTTCCGTCAAAGCGTCGTACCCTTTTCTGTCCGCTTCTTTAAGCATCTCTTCATGCAGAGGGATAAAGGGCAGTCCGTAGGCAAGCGCTGCTTCCTTCACCATCTGCTCTGCCATGAGAATCCCGGGAATCCACCTGCGGTATTCCTCTGGATGGGGAAATATGAATGGACCCATGCAGATTATGTCCGCCTCTGTCTCTGTGAGGATCTCTTCCAGAAGATTTTGGTAATAGCGGGCAAACCCTTGCTCATTAAGGCTTTTTCCTGTATTCATCATAATGCCTACGTCATTGCAGCCAATCAGTATGCTGACGACATCCGGCTTCCTGAGAATGCAGTCTCTTCCAAGCATTCTCCACAATCCCTGGACAGTAAAACCGTCATGGCCCCGGTTTTCCACCCTCGCTTCTTCGCCGGATTCTTCAAGCTGCCGGGCAATCATCTGCACATATCCGTCGCCCAGTCCTCTGTCATCCACGCCCAGATTATGGTGGGCATCCGTAATACTGTCTCCTAAAAACAATATTTTCTTCATCTTTCCTGTTCCCCTATTGACATTTTGATTTGTTCGTAGTATATTTTTCTCATGCAGATAAAAGGGAGTAGCCTAACACTTACATGTGTATTTGAAAGCGTCACCCGATACCGAGAGGTATCCGTATCAAATGAGATGTGCAAGACTTTTATCGTGGCGGAAGTCATGATAATGGTCTTTTTTTATTATCTGAATCATAAGTTGCTTCTGCCACGGCAAGAGCAGCTGTCTTTTATCACAGAATACAAGAAAGGAGGAGTTCTATATGGGATGTCTGGGGAATATTTTATGGTTTATCTTCGGCGGATGCTTAAGCGGCCTTAGCTGGGCATTTGCGGGCCTGCTGTGGTGCATCACCATCGTTGGCATTCCAGTGGGGATGCAGTGTTTTAAATTCGCCGCCTTAAGCTTCTTCCCCTTTGGGAAAGAGGTAACCTATGGCGGAGGCGCAGGCTCGTTTCTGCTAAACATAATCTGGCTGATCGTCTCCGGTTTCTGGCTGGCTGTGGAATCGGCTGTCATCGGGGCGATTCTTTGTGCCACGATCATCGGCATCCCCTTTGGTCTGCAGCAGTTTAAACTGGCCAAACTGGCACTGATGCCTTTTGGCTCAACCGTATACTAATAAAAAGGAGAAACAATGATGGAAAAACAACAATATGTATGTCCCAAGTGCGGAAACAACCACTATGAAAGCGACCAGTTTCAAGCTACAGGAGGCAATTTTGCCAAGGTATTCGATGTCCAGAACAAGAAGTTCGTGACCATCTCATGCACCCGCTGCGGCTACACTGAACTTTACAAGCGTGCCAATTCCGAAGGATGGGATATCTTCGACTTCCTAATGGGCTAACATGATATTCTATGATATGGGCAGTGCTTCTTCAGGCACTGCTCGTTTTCATTTGAAAAATCACAGGTAATCTTTTCCGGAAGTTCCATCTCCACTCCCAATTCCTCTTTTACCAGTTCTACCGCGGCTATAGCAGCGGTAAAGGAATCCCTCTTGCAGCATCTTGGGCCTCCAAGTTCCGCGATAGACTTAAGCGCCCTGGAAGTCATAAGATTTGACAGTTTCCATGACCGTCCTGTAAGCGGCGTTGCCTTTGTAATAATACTCATGAACATTCCCGTGCTTACCGCTGCTCCGCAGCATCCCCACAGGCCGCAGGCTCCGCCGGGATACTCGCTTCCCCTGGCCTTCATCTCCTGAAGGGCTGCATCCAGATCGATTTTTTCCCCGCTGTTACGGTATGCCGTAAGAAGGGCTGCTCCCACCATCACGTGATGCTCCGGCCCATGCATGTATATATAGGGATTCATCATCAATTCCTGCATAATGGCTACAGGGTTTCTGGATGTGCTCTTGGCGCATCCTTCCATAATCACCTGGATTCCCTTCTTGGCATGGCAGGCATCACATATATAATGCCCATCCTCACAGCTGGCATGGCTTTCAAACCTCTTATGGCACATCACGCACTCCATTTCCTGCGCCTTTTCATAATATACGATTGGCTTGCCGCATACCAGGCAGGCCCCTTCTCCTCTTGCAATCATCTTTTCGCTTCTCCTTATCTATTTTAACCTTTAGAGCAGGTTATTTTCTCTTCTATGCTTCCCATTATATCTCCTGTATCAGGACACATCAATAAGAATTCCTGCAGATTCTCTTTTTTATACTTCTTAATTATGATAGAATGAATTATAAAAATCTTGGAGGACACTATCTATGCTTCAGTATACAGAGCCCATTGACAACAAAAGCTTGTTTGAGATTATCCGGAGAACCTGCAACTGCGTAGACCCCCGGCTAATGGATCACGGACTGCGGGTTGCGTATATCGCAGCACAGATCTTGAAAAAGACCGGAGAAAATGACGTTAATAAACTAAGGGACTTCTGTCTTGTAACCGTGCTCCATGATATCGGGGCATATAAGACAGAGGAGATCTCCAAAATGCTTCTGTTTGAGACCCAGAATATGTGGGAGCATTCTATGTATGGCTATCTGTTCCTAAAGTACTTCTCTCCTCTGGAAAAACTTTCCCCTGTCGTGTTATATCATCACACGCCGTGGGAGGAACTGGCTGGAATAAATGAAATAGATGAGGAAACGAAGAGATATGCGCAGATCGTACATATTGCTGACAGAATCGACGTATTTACGACCAAGAGATCAAATACTTGGGAGGCTTGCGCCCTAAAGCTTAGAGAGGGACGGGACAGGCGTTTTGCATCCTGGCTTGTGGATCTGGTACTGGAGCCAGGATTTTACTACGCTTTACAGAGTATAGATGCTCAAGGCAATAACTTTGACTTTACTACCTGGGGAAGCCCGCTTACCCAGGAGCAGATTACGGACTACTTGAAAATGCTGATCTACATCATCGATTTTCGAAGCCGGCATACGGTCACCCACACCATAACCACGACGAATATCAGTTATGAATTGGGAAGAAGGATGAATCTGGATTCCGACTATCTGGATAAGATCGTGTGCGGCGCATTGCTTCACGATGTTGGAAAAGTAGGGGTTCCGGTGGAAATCCTGGAATACCCGGGCAGGCTGAGCCCCCAGGCAATGAATGTCATGCGAAAACATGTAGATATCACCGGGGAGATATTCGGAGGAGAGATAGATGAAACCATCCAGAACATCGCGCTCCGGCACCATGAAAAACTGGACGGCTCCGGCTATCCGCTTGGCCTGACGGCCAGCGAGCTGACGGTGGGCGAACGCATCGTGGCTGTGGCGGATATCGTTAGCGCCCTTACCGGTACGCGTAGTTATAAGGATGCCTACCCCAAGGAACGGGTTCTGTCTATTGTATCCGAGCAAAAGGATCTGGGAAAAATAGACAGCAACATTGTAGACATCCTTATAAAAGATTATGATGAGATTATGGCTTCCACCCGCCTGGTCTGCCAGCCTGTCCTTGACAAATATGAAAATATCCAGAAGGATTTCCAGAAACTGCTATGATATTCTCTTGCCATCCTTAATTACGGCTTTGAGATTCAGTTCCTGATCAAGCAGCACTACATTCCCTTTCTTACCAGGTGCGATAGAGCCATACTTGTCATACTCTCCCAGGCTTCTGGCTGGGTTCATGGTGGCACATGCGACTGCCGTCTCCAGAGGCAATCCCATCTTCTTAACTGCCGTCCTCATGCAGTCCAGCAGATTGGTAGCAGAGCCTGCCAGGGCTCCATCAGATACCAAAGTTGCCCGGTTGCCTACCACGTTTACATCCAGGCCGCCCAGCGTATACTGCCCATCCGGCATTCCGGTCGCCCGCATGCTGTCACTGATGAGAATCATTCGGTCTTCTCCCATCATCTTAAAGGTTGCCCGAACCACCGATGGATGAATGTGCACGCCGTCGCAGATCAGTTCTGCCATCACATGGCCGCTGTCTGACACGGCGCCTACGACTCCCGGCGCCCTATGCGTAAATGCCGGCATAGCATTATACAGATGGACTGCATGGCTCGCTCCTGCATCAAAGGCTGCCATCGCCGTATCATAATCTGCATTGGTATGCGCCAGGGAAATACGCACCTTGTCTTTCATCTGTTCTATAAATCTGACAGCATCGGCATTATCTTCCGGTGCGATTCCAACAAATTTGACCAGGCCTTCAGAGGCATCCAAAAATCTCTGGCAGATCTCTTCATTGCACTGAATAATGTGTCTCTCATCTTGTGCGCCTTTCTTTACCTTGCTGATAAACGGACCTTCCATATTGATGCCTATCAGATCCGCGCCTTCTCTGTTCTCTTTGTTATAAGATGCGGCAACAGACAAGATTCGTTCCAGTTCCTCCACCGGAAGCGTCATGGTTGCCGGCGAAATGGCGGTTACGCCGATAGAAGCCTCGTATCTGGCAATCTCTTCAATGGCCTCTTTGGTCCCATCGCAGAAATCATATCCTTTGCATCCGTGGAAATGGATGTCGATCAGTCCCGGGATCGCATAGCATCCTTCCCCGTCAATCACTTCATCCGTCTCCTGCCAGCCAGTTACAAACACGCCGTCCTGGATGGCGATCTGTCCATCTATAAAAGCCTTGTCTTCTGTAAATACTTTTACATTTTTTATAATCATATTTCTTCCTCCTGTTGTCTATTCAAACATATCCCGGCGCTTTGTCCTGCCTTCCTCGAGTGCCCGCAATGTATTGTCATGAAGGACCTCTTTCTGATACTTATCCTGCTCCACGTAATAGGAATAGATAATATCCAGCATCACCAGGATCGGAAACTGGGGCGAGATCAGATTTCCATGGTTCAAGTGCTTAAGCGAGGGTAACAGCACCACCTCGCTGCAGAATTCACCGAAGATATCCTTATTCTTCGCCGTGATCAGCACCGTCCTTGCCCCTCTTTTTTTTGCTTCCCTCAAAAGATACAGCACTTCTTCTTTCTCGCCGCTGATACTGATGCCGAACACCATGCTTTTCTTATCCTGGAATACCGCCTGCATCCGGATCAGGTCGCTGTCCTGAAGCGAATCGATATCCACGCCGATTCTCATGAAGCGGATCTCCATCTCGCTTGCCGTCAGGCCGGAACTTCCCTTTCCGCATACGAAGACTCTCTCTGCCTCATTCAGATACTTCGTGATTCTTGCAATCTGCGCTTCATCCACCAGGCTGTATGTCTTATTCAGCAGTTCCTGGTAAGCATTCAGGACCATCCTGGTATTGCCGGTGATCGTCTCCTGCTTCTCTACAAAGGTCTCCTCATACTGATATACGAACTCCCGGTAGCCCCGGTAGCCGCATTTCTTGGCAAATCTGGATAAAGATGCCTCAGACACGAACAGTCTTTCTGCCACAGCCTTTGCCGAAAAGTCCATCTTCTTGTGGTTTTGGATGAAGTAGTCGGCAATATTCTTTTCCACAGTCGTAAAATTGTCATAATTAGATTCTATAATCGGTACTACGGATTTTACATAGTATTCCATTCGTTCTCCCCTTTACCTGGCATGAAGGCTTCTGAAATGATAGAACGCTCCCAGCATGCCCGCGTCATTCCTATGCTGCGCGAACGCGATTCTTGTGCGGGACGCAATGCTTGCCACCAGATACTTGTCCACTGCGCCGCGAATCTTCTTTGCCAGATACTCTTCCTGGGCCATGATTCCACCACCCAGCACCACCACTTCCGGGTTCAGCACATAGCAGATATTCGCAATCCCTTTGCCCAGCACGTCCACCATCTCGTCAATCGCCCGACAGCATAACTCATCGCCTGCTTTTGCCGCTTCGAATATCCGGTATCCATCCCACTGTTCTTCGGGCTCATTCTTCCATGCTGCCACCTTCTTTGACAGGATGCTTGCTGCGCCAAGCGTCTGAAAATCACTGCCGTCCATGAGCATGTACCCGATCTCGCAGGCGCTGCTGCTGCAGCCATGGTAGACTTTCCCGTCTATGATGATGCATCCGCCGATTCCTGTACCCACGGTCAGCATAAGCGAGGCTTTCGTGCCTTTTGACGCGCCTGACATATATTCCGCAAGCCCTGCGCAGTTCACATCATTTTCAACCTCGCATGGCAGGCTGAACTTCTGGATCATCGTATCCTTGAATCCTGTCCCCGCATATTGGGGAATCAGCGGCGCAGCATAGAAAATCTCTCCTTTTTCAGTATCTACCATACCTGCGGTTGAAATACATATTCCGCTGATTTCTTCCAACGCCTGGTAGGCCTCCACGATTCTTACCGCTTTTTCCAGTATGGAGGGTCCTCCTTTGTAGGCCTCTGTCTTCATCTTAGACCGGGTCAGAATCTGCCCCTTTTCATCGATGAGTCCATACTTGATCTCTGTTCCCCCAATGTCGATACTTACATATTTCTTCATAACGATACCTCTGCTTTTTTAAGTATATTCAGAACCTCTCTTGCCCGCTCCATATCCTCTGTCTCAGAAAGCACGGGCCTTCTTTTCTCATTATAGTATATTCCTATATTTTCTGCAATCTCGCTGCCAAGCATATTCAGCGCCTCCATGCAGTAATGTACCTCGTCCTTAAGCAGTCCTTGTTCATAAAATGCAGATGCCATCTTGCTCACAAGAATCAGATTGTCGTGTTCCATGCATGCCAGTTCCTGGGCTGCCCCGATGCGGCGGCAACGGGCCAGATTCTCTTCATCCGGAAGCCATCTTCCTGTCCGGCTTACAAAGGTCTCTTCTATCTTGCATTCCTTTTTCAGTATCCATCCGATTTCTTTCAGGCGCTCTAAATAATAGATGGGGTCTGTCCCATACTTTCCATCGCTTTCTCCCTGTATCCATATGGCGAATCTCCGTCCGATCGGCGCCCTCATTCCCACATATGCTTCTGCATGCCGGAACTTTTCCATGGCTGCGTCAAGGAAATGATTCTTGTCATGGACCCAATTCTTAATCCTGCTGCCATCCACCGCGTAATGAATGATGCATATATCTTCGCCCATAATGTCATAGTAGCGGTTGGCAAATGCCGGGGCGATGGTTCCTCTTCCCTCAGACAGCTGCAGCGTCCTCCCCATAGGAATCATAGCCTGTCCGGTAAAGTTTTCCAAGTATTCCCATGCATGCCCGCAGGGAATCTCGCTTACTTCCGGGTTCCCACAACCTTTCGCATTACTCTGCCCAATCAAAAGTACCAAATCCATATCTTCTCACCTCGTCTATACTGCAAAAAGGCAAATCCAGAGAGTCTCTCTGGTTTGCCTCGCCGCAGATTATATCTTTACTTTAAATATCGCCTTCTTTATCTCTTCCGGTCCATTAACCGCAATTGCAGTCCGGTGCCCGTCGCTTGGATAGCAGACCAGGAAATCGCCATCTCTTAATATTACATGGCCGTTCTTTTCTCCTTCCAGCGGAAGAAAATCATCCTTTTCCACAAAATCTTTCTGCTCCATATTCTGTATGAAGTTCACATCGATCTGCTCTGTGCCCCGGATCATCACATGGACATCCAGATAATTCTTATGGGCTTCCCAGAATCTCTCCTCCGTCGTCGTAGTCGTATATTCCACAACGTTTACGAACAGCCGGTCTCCGTCAATCTCATGGCATCCCTTTTCATAGTCTGCCATATTATGGCTTTTAAAATACGCAAAGCACTCTTGTACCTGTTCTTCCAGATACGGGAATTCTTTTAAATTCCCAACATTTCCAAATATCATTTTCTATTCTCCCTTGGCTTATTTTTTGAAAACCGTAGTGTTCGGAGCCGGTACGGATGTATCGTTCTTTACCTTTCTCCAGATCAGGCTCGCCGGAATGCCTACGACTAAGGATACCGCGATGGAGATCAAAGAGTAGGACCAGATGGATACGGAGCCTGCCGGAGCGAAGTACTTGATTCCAACCATGACCGCTGATGCGGCGATAAATGCAAGCGTTGCTCCAAAGGTGTTTGCTACCTTCGTAAATGCTCCCAGGATAAATGTTCCAACCAGGATTCCAAGTACCAGTCCCATAAATCCGTTGAACCATTCGTATGCGGACTTAACCCCGCCATTTGCCAGAACCATGGCTACCGCGATAGAGAAGATTCCGACGATCAGGGAAACATACTGTCCAATCTTGGTCTGCTTCTCGAAACTTAACTCTTTCTTGCTAAGCCTTGCCTGAATATCCAAGGTCCAGCTGGCCGCCACAGAATTAAGCCCTGTTGACAGCGTAGACTGGGATGCCGCGTAGATGGCCGCCAGCAAAAGTCCCGTGATGCCTACCGGAAGCTCGAACGCGATGTAGGATGCAAATATCTGATCCTGCGCTGCTGCCGGCGGCAGTGCGTTCTGCTGGTAGAATACATACAGTCCTGTACCGATCAGGTAGAATACGGTGGCAATAAAGATGGATAATGCTCCGTTTGTCAGCATCATCTTATTCAGTTTCTTCGTATCTGTCGTTGTCGTAAAACGCTGTACGATGTCCTGGCTGGATACATAAGAGCCCATCGTATTAAAGCCTGCGCCCACGATCATAATGAAAACGCTGTCTTTTAATATATTGATGTCAAAGATCGGCTGGTCGACTGCCAGGAATTTGTGTTCCGCAGTAAATGCCGTGAAGATGGCTCCAAGCCCTCCGTCAATATGTGAAAGAAGGAATACCAGCGCGAAGGTAACGCCGATCAACAATACGGATCCTTGTATGAAGTCTGTCCATAGTACGGACTTTAATCCGCCTGTGTAAGAATAAATGATCGCGATGACTCCCATAATGATAATCAGCAGATTCACGCTGATGCCAGTCAGGCTTCCCAATACCATGCACGGCAGGTACATGATGATAGACATGCGCCCTACCTGGTAGATGATGAACATTACGGCGCCTAATACGCGAAGTCCTTTGCTTCCGAATCTTAATTCCAGATAGTGATACGCCGTATCAATATCCAGTTTGCTGTAGATTGGCAGGAAGAACTTGATGGTAAGCGGGATTGCCAGCAGCATGCCCAGCTGGGCGAACCACATGATCCATGTTCCTGCATAGGAGTTTCCCGCAAGCGACAGGAAAGATATCGGACTAAGCAGGGTTGCAAAGATAGATACGGACGTTACCCACCAGGGCACGGTACCGTCACTCTTGAAATACTCCTTCCCCTTCATCTCCTTCTTCGCGAAGTGAAGGCCGGCGAACAGGACTGCCGCCAGATATACGATCAAAATAACCAAATCAATTACTGTAAAGCCTTGCATGTCTTTTCCTCCTAAAACTCTCTCATTCGTGTCTGGGCTGGCTTATACTATGCCAAATACTTTTCTTTTGCTTCGCAGATCATTCTGGCCGCCTCTTCTACGATCGGCATGTCGCTGTCTATCAATGAAGGCAGCGGCTCCCTGACTCCGCCAAGTTCCAGATTCTCATTCCTCTTAAGAATTTCCTTAATCACTCCATACATATTTCCATGGGCAGAACACATCTTGTAGATGATCGCATTGATCGCGTGCTGAAGTTCTCTTGCCTTTTCAATCTCTCCATTCTTCACATGCTCGTCCAGCTTAAGGAACAGTTCTGGCATCGCCCCGTAAGTGCCTCCGATGGCTCCTTCTGCTCCGATCACGCGGCCGCTCATAAACTGCTCGTCCGGACCGTTGAAGATAATATAGTCTTCTCCCGCAGCCTGCTTGAACATCTGGATATCCTGCACTGGCATAGAAGAATTCTTAACGCCGATTACTCTTGGGTTCTTTCTCATTTCCTCAAACAGGCCCATGGTAAGCGCGACGCCTGCAAGCTGCGGAATATTATAGATTACAAAATCTGTATTTGGCGCAGCAGAACTAATATCATTCCAGTACTGCGCAATGGCATATTCCGGCAGATGGAAGTAGATCGGAGGGATTGCCGCAATCGCGTCGACTCCAAGGCTTTCCGCATGGCGCGCCAGTTCCTGGCTATCCTTCGTGTTATTGCATGCAACATGGGCGATCACCGTCAGTTTTCCTTCTGCCGCCTTCATCACATTCTCAAGAACAATCTTCTTATCTTCCACGCTCTGGTAGATGCACTCTCCGGAAGATCCGTTTACATAGATTCCTTTTACCCCTTTTTCCACAAAATATCTAGTAAGTTCCTGCACGCCTTTGGGGCTAATGTTGCCTTCTTTGTCATAACATGCATAGAATGCAGGAATGACGCCTTTGTACTTGTCCAAGTTTCTCATAATGCTTTTCTCCTTTTCATTTTTTATTTTTATGTGATGTTATAATGTTCTTATTTGTCTAGTTCCTCGGCAAATGACTTGGTGATCAGCTGCGGCCTCGTAATAATGGAGCCTACGACAACGCTGAATGCCCCCAGCTCGATCACGCGTCTGGCCTTCTGCGGCGTATTAATATTGCCTTCTGCAATGACCTTATTCTTTACATTGGCTACAATCTTGCGCAAGATTTCAAAATCGTTTTCTTCTATCCGATCACCCTTGCTTTGATCCGTATACCCTACCATCGTCGTCCCAATAAAGTCAAACCCAAGCTCATCTGCATGAATTGCTTCTTCGATGGTAGAGCAGTCAGCCATAAGAAGCTGGTCAGGATATTTCTCTTTGATCTGTCCGAAGAACTGATCGATCGTTATATTACCCGGGCGAAGGTCAGACGTCGCATCCACTGCGATGATCTCCGGCCCTACTTCCATCAACTCATCAATCTCCTTCATGGTTGGCGTGATATACACTTTGCTTCCTTCGTAATCACGCTTTACGATGCCTATGACCGGAAGATCGACCTGTGACTGTATCTCCTTAATATCTTCCTTTGTATTGGCACGGATGCCTGCCGCTCCGCCTTCTTTGGCCGCAACAGCCATTCTTCCCATGATAAAAGAAGAATGTAGGGGTTCGTGCGGCAGCGCCTGGCAGGATACGATTAATTTCCCCTGTAAATTGCTCACTCTCTCATTCATCTTTGTGCACCTTCCTTGTCTTTTCTGACTTTAGTATAACAGCATTGTTTTTATTTTCAAGCAACTTGAATCCTTCTGAAAGTTCTTTCATCCTTTTCCAACTTCCTTAGTTGCGTAGCTATATTTTTACCTTCTCTTTTTAGTAATATTGCACAAATCATGGTTACTTCTTTCCAAGAAAAAACCACCTTATGCCGCCAGAACTGTCAGATACAGGATATAGCTTCCCAGTAGAAGAAGCCCCTGCAGCCTGCCAGCCTTCTTCCTGCTAATAGATGGAACACACAGAATAAACAGCATGAAAAAGATAACCGGGAGTTCTAATTTCAAGATACTCTCTTGGAACGGGATCGGGCAGATGACAGCCGACAGTCCCCCTACCATCACAAAATTCAGAATATCCGCTCCTATGATGTTTCCCATAGACAGGGATGCATGCTTCTTTCTAAGGGCCATAAGGGAGGTGACCAGTTCCGGAAGAGAGGTTCCTAAGGCCACGAATGTAAGAGAAATGATCATTTCCGGGACGCCAAAGGCCCTGGCAAGCTTCGGCCCTACTTCCACCAGCATGCTGGCACCGATATAGATCACTACCGCTTCCAGCACAAGCCGGATAATGTCGCTGATTCCAAAGGCCTGTTCCTGGGCATGCATCTCCTTCTCCTCCTGCTGCTGGCTGTAAGCATTGCGTACATTATAAGCAAGAAACAGAATACAGATGACGAGAAGCATGCCGCCCGTCGTCCTGGATAGTCCCTGCCCCATGACGCCGCCCGCCACATACACCGCAAATGACAAGCCCAGGAACACCGTCCCGGATACGACGTTTGCCACTGCCTTGCCGCTCAGATAAATCGGACGCAAAACCAGCATCATTCCTGCAATGAATCCGGTATTGCACAGAATGGAGCCCAGCGCATTGCCAATTGCCATTTCCGGAAGATGCCGCACGGATGCCATGGTTGAAAACAGCACCTCCGGAAGCGTCGTCCCCAGGCTTACAATCGTAGCCCCGATCAGTACCTCAGGAAGATGCAGCCTCCCGGCCACAGACACAGCGCTGTCTACAAACAGGCTGCTCCCCCATACCAGGAGCACCAGCCCAAACAAGAAAATCAGAATATAGTACCCTACCGTCATATTTTGCCCACTTTCTGTCTTATGAACAAGAATCTTCTCTGCAAATATATGATTTTCTTCCGCAAAATATATCCCAGGTTATGTCGGAACGACTTTTTCTGAATATAATAGGGAAAAAGGCATGTTATTATGTTTCTTCATATTTTCCTTCTCGTTTCTGCCCTTTGCCTGGACACTTTTGTTGCCAGCGCCGCATATGGCACCAACCAGGTTCGGCTTTCCTGGAAGCAGATCCTTGCGGTCAATGGGATATGCAGCCTATGCCTGGGCATATCCCTGCTGTTCGGCAATCTCCTTGACCGGATCATCCCGGAGACATTCACCCGTGAGATCTGTTTTTTCAGCCTCCTCTTCCTTGGGTGCCTGAAACTGACGGACTCCAGCATCCGGCAGTATCTCAGGCACCATAAGGAAGTCCGAAAAGATATACATTTTACGTTTTCACAGTTACGTTTCATCATTAATATTTACAGCGATCCTATGGAGGCAGATGCCGACCAGAGTCACTGCCTGTCCTGGAAGGAGGCCATCTTCTTTTCCCTTGCCATGTCTATTGACAGTCTCATAGCAGGCACAATGGCCGCATTCCTCAAGATCTCCGTTCCTCTGACGGTGGCTGCCACATTCGCCATGGGAGAGGCCTTCACCTATCTCGGCCTGTTCCTCGGGCGTAAGATCAGCAATCGATGCCCAAAGGATCTGTCCTTTATAGGAGGCGCCCTCTTTATCATTCTGGCAATATTGAAACGATAGCATATTCCTATATGAAAATATCCCCTGCAAAGAGTCCTGAGGCACATTGCCTTCGCATTCTTTGCAGGGGATATCTATGATACCCTTTTATTCCTTCTCTACTTTTTTCAATTCAATTCGTTTATAGATAATAAGCGCCAGCGATGCCACCACCAGCACTCCTGCCAGTATCTGGGATACCGGAAGCCCAATCTTCGGAATCAGCAGCTGGTCTGTCCTGAGTCCCTCGATCCAGAATCGTCCCAAGCCATATCCAAACAGATAGACCAGGAATAACTCGCCGTTAAACTTCTTATGCTTTCTGTATATCAGCATGATAATCAAAACCATCAGGCACCATAACGACTCATAGAGAAAGGTAGGATGTACCTGGATATAGGATACGCCTTTTACCGTCTCCATGTTCTTGCGCATCAGTTCAGTAATATCTGAGCCTCTGACTGCATCTACCGGGAGCCGCATAGCCAGAAAACTGTTGGTATACTCGCCAAATGCTTCCCGGTTAAAAAAGTTGCCCCATCGTCCAATCATCTGCCCGGCTACAAGTCCCAGGCCTGCGGTATCCAGTATCAGCGTCGCCGACATCTTCTTGACCCTCGCAAATACAAATACCGTGATTACCGCCGCGATCACGCCTCCATAGATTGCAAGTCCCCCCTGACGGATATTCAGGATGCTCAGCAGATCATCCTTGTACATATCCCAGGAGAAGGCCACATAGTAAAGCCTTGCCCCGATAATGGAAAATATCACCGCATAGATTGCCAGATCAAAATAATCCTCCGGATTCTGCCCGCTTCTTTTTGCCTCTGCCGCGGCAATCAAAAGCCCCGTCAGTATTCCTAGTCCTATAATCATACCATAAAACGCGATGTCAAAGCCAAATATAGTAATATGATCGCCTACTGACGTAAGGTGTATCCCTATATTCGGAAAATCAATAGTTCTGTGCATCTTCGGTCTTCCTTCCTATACGTTGAAGCGGAACAGCATGATATCTCCGTCCTGTACGACGTAGTCTTTGCCTTCCAGCCTGATTAATCCCTTTTCCTTTGCTGCATTGTGGCTTCCGCATTCAATCAGGTCATCGTAGGCAACTACCTCTGCCCGAATAAATCCCCGTTCAAAGTCTGTATGAATCTTTCCTGCCGCCTGGGGAGCCTTCGTGCCCTTGGTAATGGTCCATGCCCGTACCTCCGGCTCTCCGGCAGTCAGATAGCTGATCAGTCCCAGAAGCCGGTAGCTTGCCTTAATCAGTTTCTCAAGCCCGGATTCTTCCAATCCCAGATCTTCCAGAAACATCTTCTTCTCCTCATCATCCAGTTCGGCAATCTCCTGCTCGATCTGCGCGCAGACTACGAACACCTCGCTCTGCTCTTTCCCTGCGTACTCTCTTACAGCCTGTACTCCGGCGTTTCCGGCGCCGTCGTCGGCCAGATCATCCTCTGCTACATTCGCCGCATAGATCACCGGCTTATAGGTCAGAAGATTATACCCCGTAAGCCAGGCCAGTTCTTCCTCATCCTCAGCGCCCTCGAAAGTCTTTGCAAGCCTTCCTTCTTCCAGATGTGCCTTGATCTTTTCAAGCAAAGCCAGTTCCTTTGCAGCCGTCTTGTCATTTCTTGCCACCTTGGTAGTCTTTGCAATTCTACGCTCAAGTATTTCCAAATCTGAAAAAATTAATTCCAGATTGATGGTCTCAATATCCCTCAACGGGTTGATGCTTCCGTCTACGTGCACGATATTGCCATCTTCGAAGCAGCGTACCACGTGGACGATCGCGTCGACTTCACGAATATTTGCAAGGAACTGGTTGCCAAGGCCTTCTCCCTTGGAGGCGCCTTTTACAAGTCCGGCAATATCCACAAACTCGATTGCCGCGGGAATGATCTTCTTGGTGTGATACATCTCGCCCAGTACATTCAGCCTCTCATCCGGCACGGTTACAACGCCTACATTAGGGTCAATGGTACAAAACGGATAATTGGCGGATTCTGCTCCTGCTTTCGTCAATGAATTAAATAATGTACTTTTTCCAACATTGGGTAACCCCACGATTCCTAACTTCATCTATAGATCCTCTCTTCATGCTTCATTATTCTTCAGAACATACAGTAGTGTATCACTTTTGTTCTCTCTTGTCACGGGTCTCCATCAAGATTACGGTGCCGGACGGAAAACTGATTATGACTTCTTCTTCGTCTTCTGCAATCTGGTTGCTGACGCACAGGCTATCGTACGGCGTAAGCGTATGGTTTCTAAGCGGATACCTTGCGCCCTCTATGTTAAATCCAAAGATCTCTTCGCCCAGCGGGAACACGGAAAAATACGGCCCATATGCTTCATCCTTGCGGATATGCGTATCACCGCCCCCGATCAGGCGGATCATATTCTGGCTGTCCATAATCTTTGCATCCACCCCTGCCTTGTATGGAATGGTAAGGGTCTGCACGTTGGCCCACAGGTGGTCGATCCTTCCACCTGTGGCGCCCAGAATAATCAGTTCGCTGCACCCGAGCGTAAGAGACAGCCTGACCGCGATTTCCGTGTCGGACGCGTCTTTTACAGGATTGAATTCCCGGATCGGGACATTGGTCTCATTCCTGTAATAATCGGCAATCTCTTCATTTACGCTGTCAAAGTCACCAACAATATAACTGGGCATGATCTGGTGGGCATACAGAAATTCCATGCCCTTATCTACTCCAATAATACACTGGCTTTTCTCATCCTTAAGAATTGAAAGCGTCAGTTCCTCATCCAGCTGCCCGCCGCTTACAATAACAATCCTTTTACTCATAATCCCTTAATATCTCCATAAACTCTTTGGTATTCTGTTCCGGCTCGCCCTTAAACACTGCTGAGCCCGCAACAACAACATTGACTCCCGCATCCAGCACTTCCCGGACATTCGTAAGGTAGATTCCTCCATCGACTTCCACATCTACGGAAAGTCCTTGTTCTTCTATCATTTCCCGAACCTTGCGGATCTTCTCAAGAGATTCCGGGATAAACTTCTGACCTCCGAATCCTGGATGGACGCTCATCACCAGAATCATGTCAACTTCCTTAAGATAAGGCTTTAGTGCCTCCGCTTCCGTCTCCGGACAGATAGACAGGCCAACCTTCATACCGCATTCCCGAATCTTATCAATGGTCGCTTTCACATCCTCACATGCCTCCAAATGCACTGTAAGGATGTCCGCGCCGGCTTTCTGAAATGCTTCCACATAACGGATGGGCTCCTGCACCATCAGATGTACATCCATCGTCTGGCTTGTCCCATCCTTTATCGATGCGAGCACCGGCATGCCAAAGGATATGCTGGGAACAAACATGCCATCCATCACGTCAAAATGCAGATATCTGGCACCATTTTCTTCTGTTTTCTTCATCTCCTGGCCCAGATTCTTGAAATCCGCAGCCAGAATTGACGGGGCTAATATATACTCCATCATCAATACCTCCTCTTATTCTTTAGTTCTTCATACATCTCTATATAATTCTGATACCGTACTTTATGAATCTTTCCTTCCTCCACAGCTTCCTTTACCGCGCAGCCCGGTTCATGGATATGATCGCATCCATTGAACTTGCACGTTCCTTCATATGCTGCAAACTCGGGGAAGTAGTATTTCAGTTCTTCCTTTTCAAAATCATTAACATACAGCGAGCTAAATCCGGGAGTATCCATAATATAGGAATCCGCATCCACCGGAAATAATTCCGTATGTCTGGTGGTATGCTTTCCCCTCTCGATCTTGCTGCTGATTGCGCCCGTCTCCATATTGGCTTCGGGCTGGAGGATATTGATGATGGATGACTTGCCCACCCCGGATGGACCAGCGATGGCCGTCGTCTTTCCTCTTAGCACTTCCTTCACCTGGTCAATATTCTTATCTTCCAGAGCGCTGGTAAAAATCAATGGATAGCCGCAGTTCTCATAGATGGCTTCTAGTTCCTTCACCTGCGGATCGGTTGCGATATCCTCTTTATTAAAACAGAGAATCACTGGGATCTTCTTGCTTTCCATCATTACAAGAAAACGGTCCAGCAGGTTAAAATGCGGGTTGGGCCTTACGATGGCAAATACGACCAGCGCCTGGTCGATGTTGGCGACCGCGGGACGTACCAGTTCATTCTTTCTTTTCAGTACTTCCTTGATGTTTCCCGTCTTCTGCGCTTCATCCAGCACTTCAATAATTACATTATCCCCCACCAATGGCTTAATCTTCTCCTTGCGGAACGCGCCCTTGGCCTTACATTCATAAACACCGGATTCTACTACATGTACGTAGTAGAATCCGGCAATACCCTTTACTATCTTTCCTTGCATATATCTATCCTGTCTGCTTCCTTGGCCTCGGTTACTGGGTGCCTTCCTGCTCTCCGCCACCGGATTGCTCCGGTCCCTGGCTTACGACCAGGCTTACAGACGATCCTTCATCCACGCTGCTTCCCACGCCTGGGTTACAGCTGATGACATTGCCTGACTCGACCGTATCGCTATGCTGATAGGTTATATTTCCAGCCTTAAGGCCTGCACTGCTTAAAAGCTGTCTTGCATTATCCAGCGTCGTATTCGTCACTGGAGGCACGCTAATCTTCTCCGGCGGCTTCGGTCCGCTGCTGATCGTCAGTCCTACGCTGGTACCCGGGGCAACCTTCTTGCCGCCTGCCACCGTCTGGGATACTACCTGGCCCTTCGGAACGTCATCATAATACTCATAGGTAACCGTCCCTACCGTCAATCCTGCGGCGGTAATAGCATTCTGGGCATCCCCGTCCTGCTGGCCTACAACGTTCGGAACCGTCTTTTTCTCTGAGCCTTTGCTCACCTTCATGACAATCTCCGTGTCCTTGGTAGCCTTGGCATTCGCCGCAGGCGTTGTGCCAATGACATCCCCCTCAGCTACGGAATCGCTGTATGCAAAATCCGATGTGATCTTCTCAAATCCGGCATCCTCCAGCGCCTTCTGAGCCTCGCTCTCACTCATGTTGCTGACATCCGGTACCGTGATCTCATCTCCTATAAGGCCGGAACTTACCACTACCTGTATGGTCGTATTCTTGGCAACCCGCTTGCCCGCCTCCGTCTTCTGCTTGGATACCGTGCCTTCCTCATACTTCTTGGACTCTTCTCTGGCAACGACTTTGAAGCCCAGTCCCTTTTTGTTCAGGGTCTTCTTCGCCTCGTCTTCCGTCATTCCCACTACATTTGGCACCTTCACCTTTGCCTTCTCGTCGGTATCAACCGTATCAATGCCAAATCCGCCTTTAAATATGCCGGCTGCCTTGCCAATGGCAAATACCAGGATGAACACGATAATAATCGCCACTACGATGGTCAGGATCTTCATAACCTTCTTCATGCGCGGGTTTACATCATCAGAACCCTTGCCCTTCTTCCCTTTTCCGCCGTACTCCTCATCGTCATCATACTCATCGTACTCGTCGTCATCTTCGTCGTACTCGTCAAATTCCTCTTCGTCGCCGTATTCATCTTCGTCATACTCGTCAAAATCGTCTTCTTCATCATAAGAACTGCGGATATCATCCAATTCTTCATCTGTAATAATAACCGTATCCGCATTGCCCAGGGGCGGAATTATGACAAAATCGCCGTCCGGGTCTACCAGCGAGCGTTTTAAGTCCTGAATCAGCTCATCCGTATTCTTGTATCTTCTCTCCCCGTTCTTCTGGGTACATTTCAATATAATCTGCTCCAGGCTGTACGGTATATCCGGCACGATCTCTGACGGAGGGGTAATCTCCTCCTGCAGATGCTTGATTGCTACGGAAACGGTAGAGTCGCCGTCAAAAGGCACTTGCCCCGTTACCATCTCATACAGGGTAATGCCGATTGAGTAGATATCGCTCTTCTGATCGCTGAATCCGCCTCTTGCCTGCTCCGGAGAGGTATAATGCACAGAGCCCATTGCATTGGAACTGATCGTATTGGATGTCGTTGCCTTGGCAATGCCAAAGTCCGTTACCTTTACCTTGCCGTCTTTTGATATGATGATGTTCTGCGGCTTGATATCTCTGTGGATGATATTGGCCGCGTGGGCTACGCCGATCCCCGTACACATCTGGATCGCGATGCTTATAGTTTCCTTATGGGAAAGCCTTCCCTTCTTATCTATATATTCCTTGAGCGTAATTCCTTCCACGAGTTCCATAACCATGTAGTAAAGCCCGCGGTCTTCCCCAACGTCATACACATTTACCACATTAGGGTGTATCAGCCCGGCTGCCGCCTGGGCCTCAGAACGGAATTTGCGCACAAAATTCTCGTCTTCCTTAAATTCCTTTTTCAGGACCTTGATTGCCACGTAACGATTGAGCATATGGTCTTTGCCTTTATAGACATCGGCCATCCCCCCTGCTCCAATCTTACTTAACACTTCATACCTTTTACCAAGAAAAATACCATCTTTTACCATATACTCACCTCATCCGCAAGTGGCTCCGCTATAACAACCCCTATGTTATCTCTCCCGCCATTGCTATTTGCCTTCTCGATCAACATCTGTACTGCCTCTACCACATCCCGGGAACCCTTGACGATATCGAACATATCTTCATCTTCCACCATGTTGCTGAGCCCATCGGTACACATCAAAATGACATCCCCCTTTTTCAAGCGGTATTCATAGATGTCTGCCTCCACATCTTCCTTGACTCCAATGGCACGCGTTATAATATTCTTATCCGGGTGATTCTTGGCCTCTTCGGCCTTGATGCCTCCAAGCCTTACCATTTCCTCTACCAGGGAATGATCCTTGGAGATCTGCCGGATCTTATCGTTGATCAGATAGAGCCTGCTGTCTCCCACATTGGCAAAATAAAGCGTATTGCCTACCACAGTGGCTACTACCAGTGTCGTGCCCATCCCTTCCAGCTTAATGTCTGTGGATGCTGCCTCAATCAGCTTATGATTTGCAATGCCAACGACGTTGCGCAAGATCTCCTCCGGCTTATCCAAAGGCGTATCCTCTAATTCTTCCCGCAATACCTTCACCGTATATTTGGACGCGAAGTCTCCAGCCTTGTGGCCGCCCATTCCATCGGCAACCGCAAGGAGATTCGGGAATGGCCCGATGGGCTTATCCGTCACATATACGTAGTCCTGGTTTATCTCGCGTTTTCTCCCAACATCAGTCATTGCATATATCTTCATCTGGTTCTCCTTCATTCGCGGCCGTATGGCGTCTGCGCAGCTGGCCGCAGGCTCCGTCGATATCCGAGCCTCTTTCCCTTCTTATAGTAACATTAATTCCGTTTTTTTCAAGTTTATTTTTGAATTCAAGGGCATTTTTCCTGTCCGGCTTCTTGAAGTCCCGCTCCTTGATCGGATTCACCGGAATCAGATTCAGATGACAATTCCGCTTCTTCAATATAAAGATCAGTTCTCTGGCATCCTCTATCTGATCGTTCACGCCTTCTACCAGACTATATTCAAAGGTGATCCGCCTCCCCGTCTTTTCAAAATAGTAATCGCAGGCATCCAGGACTTCCGGAAGTTCGTATCGGTTTGCCACCGGCATCAGCTTCTTACGCTTCTCCTGCGTCGATCCATGCAAGGAGAGGGCAAGCGTAATCTGAAGGCCTTCATCCGCAAGCCTCTTCATATTCGGAACAATGCCGCAGGTGGAGGCTGTGATGTTGCGCTGGCTGATATGTAGTCCATGCTCATCGCTCAGCATATGGATGAATTTCACGAAGTTATCATAATTATCCAGCGGCTCCCCAGTGCCCATGACAACTACGTTGGATACCCGCTCTCCCGTCATCTTCTGAATCTGATAGATCTGCCTGAGCATCTCGGAAGGCGCCAGGCTTCTTTCCAGCCCTCCGATGGTGGAGGCGCAGAACCGGCATCCCATGCGGCATCCGGCCTGAGACGAGATGCATACGGAATTGCCATAGTTATACTTCATCAGCACGCTCTCGATCATATTGCCGTCGCACAATTCGAACAGGAACTTTTCTGTAGGATCTACCTTGGAAACCTGATGGTCAATCATCTTGACTTTCGCGATCTCATACTCTTCCTTCAACTTTTCCCGAAGCGCCTTTGAGAGGTTGGTCATCTCATCAAAGCTCTCTGCGAGTTTTACATGCAGCCATTCATAGATCTGAGTGCTGCGGAAAGCCTTCTCTCCAATCCGTGCGATCTCTTCTTTCAATTCTTCAAAACTATAAGAGCATATATCTTTCTTACTCATGATTCTCCCTCTGGAACATGGCGATATAGAATCCATCCCCCGGATCCCTTCCCGGAAGCATCTGCTTCTGGCGGATCAGGCGGAACTTCGGATCTATTTCCGTTAACCATCTTGCATTCTCTTCATTCTCGTCTCTGCTGATCGTGCAAGTGCTGTATAGAAGTTTTCCGCCAGGCTTTACATACTCCTTAACGACTCTTAGCATGCTGCGCTGCAGCAATGCCAATTCCTTCTGCATCTCTTCTGTCATCCGGCTCTTCAGATCCGGCTTTTTCCCCAGCACGCCCAGGCCAGAACATGGCAGATCGGCTATGACGATATCTGCTTTTCTAATGGATGATTCATCTTGAACCGTGGCATCCTTACGGACTGCTTCTATATTATGAAGGCCGCTCCTTAAGATATTCTCCCGGATCAGCCCTACCTTATACTCCGTCAGATCCCTGGCTTCCACATGACCGGTTTCCGCCAGCATCTCCGCCAGATGGATGGCCTTTCCCCCCGGCGCCGCGCACACGTCAATAATATAATCGTCCGTCTCAGGCGCTGCCCACTGGGCTACCTGCATCGAACTGATATCCTGTACTTGGTAGTATCCCTGTCGGAAGCTATTTAATCCTGCCAGATGGTCATATCCCGATAAGTATAGCACATAAGGGACATCTGGCTCCTCTTCCACCGTAACGCCTTCTTCTTTCAGCAGTCTGAGCAGTTCTTCTTTCGTAATCTTTTCCAGATTGCACCTTACCGTTATGGGCTTCTCTTTCAGGAAATCTTCTGCCATCCTCTTCACCGTCTCTTCATCATACGATGCAAGCCACTGCTTTAGGATCCACTGGGGCAGGCTGTAGCGGACCTCCATCCACGCAAGCCGGTCTTCCTCGGGGGGATACGCGACATTTGCCAGATTGCGGCTTATGCTCCTTAACACCCCGTTTACAAATCCTTTCAACGTTGAAAATCCACGTTTTGAAGCAAGTTTTACTGCCTCGTTTAAGACAGCGGAATCCGGCACGCTATCCATATATTTTAACTGGTATACCGCGCTGCGTATGATCGTCCTGATGACAGGCTTCATTTTCTGAACCTTAACTTTGGAAAATTGATTAATGATATAGTCGATTTCTATCATATGTTCAAGCGTGCCATTTACCACTCTCGTGATAAATGCACGCTCTTTCTTATCAAGATACTGATATTTATCAAGAACATTCTTAAGGGCAATATGACTATATTCCCCGTCTCTTGTGATCTGAAGCAGTATATCAAGCACGAGTTCGCGCCCGTTTACAGATGCTGCCATTCTTCTTCCTCCATCTAATCCCTTCTGCTGTTGGCCAGCAGTATGATACGCAGAAGCTGCAGGATTGCAGAGGCTGCGCCTGCCACATACGTCAGAGCCGCCGCAGAGAGCACCTTTTTCGTAGCATCTACTTCATCCTCATATAACATGCCGCTGCTGCCCAATATGCGTATGGCCCTGCTGGACGCATTGAACTCCACCGGCAGGGTGACGATCTGGAATAATACTGCCAAAGAAAAGGCTATGATTCCCAGATTCAAAAACAGCATGGATGACTGGCTGCTAAAAAGCAGGCCGATCAGGATCAACGGCCATGCTATCGTGCTTCCAAAGTTCGCCACTGGCACCAGCGCCCCGCGGATCTTAAGCGGCGCGTACCCTGTGGCGTGCTGGATCGCATGCCCGCACTCATGTGCCGCAACTCCCACCGCTGCCACGGATGTAGAATTATAGGTAGCATCCGACAGCCGCAGCACCTTGGTCCTCGGATCATAGTGGTCTGTCAGATCTCCGGAAATATGCTCGACTCTTACATCATAGATGCCGGCCCCTCTTAAGACCTGTTCTGCTGCTTCTCTTCCCGTCATGCCGGAATGGTTCCTGACACGGGAGTATTTATTAAATGTCGACTTCATCCTGGAAGAAGCCAACAGACAGATGATCACGCCTATAATGACCAGCATATATGTTGGTTCAAAAAACATAGGATAATACATACTTTATACGCCTCCTGCTTTTAAAAATATATTTGTTATTATATATGAAAACCCGACAAAAAAACGTCTTTTCATACAAATTTAACAATTATTAATGATTTCCTCAGATATTGGAGGCCAGCATCGTCCCTTCTTCCACCTGATAGCCTCTCAGAAACGCGTCTGCCTTCATCCGCTTCTTGCCTGGGATCTGCAGTTCCAGGATTTTCAGTAGTCCCGCTCCTGCCTGCACCAGGAATCCGTCTTTTTCTATCTTGACGATGGTTCCGGGAGCCTTGCCTGTCTCGCCTTCCATGTCTTTTGCCTCCCAGATCTTCATGACTTTTCCATTCCAGTCCGTATAAGCGCTGGGCCACGGATTCAAGCCTCTGACCAGACGTTCGATGGAGGCGGCGTCTTTAGTCCAGTCGATGCAGCCCAGTTCCTTAGTCAGCATTCTGGCATATTCTGTGGGGCTTTCTCCCTGCTTCTCTCTCACGGCGCTTCCATCTTCCAGCGCTTTTAAGGTGCGCACGCAGAGTTTGGCGCCTGCCTCAGCCAGTTTATCATGCAGGCTTCCTCCGGTCTCTTTTTCGTCCAGCATCACTTCTTCTTTTAAAAGCATATCTCCGGTATCCAGTCCTTCATCCATCTGCATCGTAGTCACCCCGGAGACCTTCTCCCCATTGATGACTGCCCATTGGATCGGCGCGGCCCCTCTGTACTTGGGCAGGAGGGACGCATGAACGTTGACGCAGCCATAAGGCGTCATCTCAAGAATCTCTTTCGGAAGAATCTGTCCAAAGGCAATGACTACCATGATATCCGCCTCATATTTCCGAAGTTCTTCTACGCACTCCGGCGCACGGATCTTTTTAGGCTGGAATACTGGAATCCCATACTCCAGCGCCATCTCCTTCACCGGCGGATACTGCATCCTGCCGCCTCTTCCTTTTGGCTTATCCGGCTGCGTGACTGCCAGCACCACCTCATGTCCGGCCTCTATCAGGGCTTTTAACGTCCCGACAGAAAACTCCGGCGTACCCATGAATATGACCTTCATCTATGCTTCCTCCTCATAATTCACGTCGTGCAATTCTCCTTCTACCAGATCGACATACATCTTTCCATCCAGATGGTCGATCTCATGACAGAATGCTCTCGCAAGAAGTCCTTCGCCCTCTAATTCAATCTCTTCCATGTCTTCATTCAGTGCCCGCACCTTCACATAATCCGGGCGCGTCACCAGGCCTGACTTGCCAGGCACGCTCAGGCACCCTTCTTCCCCGGACTGCTCGCCGGAGGTCTCTATAATCTCTGGATTAATGAGCACAATGGGGCCTTCCCCCACATCGATTACCACGATTCTTTTAAGCACGCCCACCTGCGGCGCTGCCAATCCTACGCCAAGCGCCTCATACATAGTATCCAGCATGTCATTGATGAGTACTTTGGTCCTTAATGTGATCTTCGTTACTTCCTTGCATGGTTTTGTCAAAACCTCGTCTCCGATTTCTCTGATCTTTCTCGTTGCCATACGCTTCTCTCCTCTAAAATACATTCATGGGATTAAAGTCGAACTGAATTCTCAGCGACTGAAATCCTTTATTGATTTCTATATACTGCTCCATCCGGTTCTTCGCCTCTACCAGCCTTTTATAGTTCCCGCCTTTTAAGTAGAGCACTCTCCGGTAGACATCGCTCACCTTTGCCACATAGGGGCTGGCCGGGCCGATTATCTGAAGTTCCTTATCCTTATCCGCAAGCTGCGCGAATTCCTTTAAATATCTGGCAGCCGTCTCAAGCATGCCTTCATCCGGCCCTGTCATCAGCACCGCAAGCAGCTGTTCCACCGGCGGATACCCCATTAATTCCCGGTAATCCATCTCTTCTTTATAGAATCCTTCGTAATCCTGGGCTGCTGCCATCTGGATGCTGTAGTGCTGCGGGCTGTAGGTCTGGATTATGACTTCCCCTTTGCTGCTTCCTCTTCCGGCCCTTCCGGCCGCCTGGGTCAGAAGCTGGAATGTCCGCTCGCCTGCCCGGTAATCATTGGAATACAAAGACATATCCGCTGCCAGGATTCCAACCAAAGTAACATTGGGAAAGTCATGGCCCTTGACGATCATCTGGGTACCAATCAGAATATCAGCCTCTTCATTAGCGAAAGTCTCCAGGATCTTTTCATGGCCATCCTTGGCCTTTGTGGTATCCATGTCCATCCGGAGGACCCTGGCACTTGGAAATTGCCGCTTCACCAGTTCTTCAATCTGCTGGGTGCCGGCCTTGAAGCCCCCGATATATGGTGAGCCGCAGGAAGGACACAGATTGACTTGGGGTTCTTCGTATCCGCAGTAGTGGCAGACCATCTTCCCATTCTTATGCGCCGATAAGGATACGTCGCAATGAGGACATTTTACTACATATCCGCAGGCTCTGCAAGAAACAAAGCCCGCATATCCTCTTCGGTTCAAAAAAAGCATGATCTGCTCCTTTTTCTCCAGCCGCTCCTCCATCAGTTCTTTCAGATGGTCGCTTAAAATCGAACGATTGCCTGCCTTCATCTCCTTGCGCATGTCTTCTACATATACCTCAGGCAATTCCTGGAGCGTAGCCCTGTTTTTAAGTTCCAGCATCTTGATGCGTCCCCTCTTGCAGCCATAGAAGGCTTCCAGCGACGGAGTGGCCGAGCCCAGCACCACGCTTGCGCCTTCCATCTTTCCCCGCATCATGGCAGTCTCCCTGGCATGATATCTGGGAACCTGCTCGCTTTTATAGGTCGTCTCATGTTCTTCATCAATGACGATCAGTCCCAGATTGGGAAATGGCGTAAATAAGGCAGAGCGCGGGCCAATCATTACGTCAACCTCTCCTGCCTTCACCCGTTCCATCTGGTCAAACCGCTCTCCCTGGGACATCCTGGAATTCAAGATGGACACCCGGTCGCCAAACTTCCCATAGAACCGCATGACCGTCTGATACGTAAGGGCAATCTCCGGGATCAGGACGATGGCCTGCCCGCCTTCCTTCAGCACTCTGTCAATCATCTCCATATAGACTTCCGTCTTCCCGCTTCCGGTAACCCCATATACAAGATAGTTTTCCCGCTTTCCCTGTCTATAGTCATCCCAGAATACGCCGATGGCATGCCGCTGCTCATCCGTAAGCCTGACTTCTTCCCTTTCCCGCACTCTATGCTTTACGGGATTGCGGAATACCTGCTCCGATTCAAGCGCCACGATCTTCTGCTCCTCCAGCGCTCTTACCACTGCCCTGGTGATATTCAGCTTCCTGGTCAAAAGTTCGTACTCCTGCTCCGGCTCATCCAATAATGCCGCCAAAAGCCTGGCTCTGGCCTTCTGATTCTTATGAAGGCAGACATCCAGCATCTTTTTCCCAGCCTCTTCATCAAGCAGCAGGCGGATCCTCCTCTTTTCTTTGACACGCTCCGTACGCTTGATGGGAATCACCGTCTTAAGCGCCTGTATCATGGTCCCCCCATAATACTCCTTCATCCAGGCAGCCAAAGCCACCAGTTTAGACTCGATCGCCACGCTGTCCTTGGCAATTCCGGCAACCGGCTTGATCTTTGATACATCATACCCGGCTTCCCTGGAGAATCCGGTCACGTAACCCTTCGTCTCTTTATTGCCTCTTCCAAAAGGCACCACGACTTCCGTGCCAACCTTAAGCATCCCCTCAAGATGGGAGGGGATGCTGTATTGGAATACTTTATCCAGTTTTTCATGTGTTATGTCAATAATGATATCAGCGTACATCTAACTCCTCTAATATTTCCCGGATCAGGACGCGCTCATCCATATCATGCTTGACGCCCTTGATCTCCTGATAGGTCTCATGGCCTTTTCCGGCCAGAATGATGACGTCGCCCGGCTGTCCGTTCTCGATGACATACTTGATGGCCTCTTTCCTGTCACAGATGGATATATATTTTCCATCCGTCTTCTTCATCCCTACAATAATATCGTCAATGATGGCCTGGGGTTCTTCAAACCTCGGATTATCTGATGTGATAACCGTAAAGTCGGAAAGCCGTCCTGCCACTTCTCCCATCTCATACCTGCGGGTCTTCGAGCGGTTGCCGCCGCAGCCGAATACCGTAACAATGCGCTGCGGATGGTAATCCCTCAAGGTCAGCAGCAGGCTTTCCAGACTCATGGCATTGTGGGCATAGTCGATCATCAGCGTAAAGTCATCCGACACCTTTACCATCTCGATGCGCCCTTTTACCTTTGCCACTTTAAGCGCTGTCTTAATATTCTCCACAGGCACATCAAAATGCCTGCACACCGCGATAGCGGTTAAGGAATTGTAGACGCTGAAATCGCCCGGAATATCAATCTCCACATCAAAGTCCATCAGGCCATTTACCTGGTACTTGACTCCCAGATATCCAGGCCTTGAAATATGCTGCACGTCTGTAGCACGAAGGTCTGCCTTCTCCGAGAATCCAAAAGTCTCCACTTTGCACGTGGCATTCTTAAATACGTCTTCATACCATCTGTCATCCACATTGGCAATTCCCAGATTGCACTGTGTAAACAGGATCCCTTTGCAGCGTTTGTAATCTTCGAAGTCCTTATGCTCGTTCGGGCCGATATGATCCTCCCCCAGGTTCGTAAAGATTCCAATCTCAAACTGGATGCCGGCTGTCCTGTGAAGCATCAGGCCCTGGGAGGAAACCTCCATAACCACGCTGTCGCATCCGGCTTCCACCATCTGCGCAAAATACTGATGGATCGTATAAGACTCCGGCGTCGTATTGTTCGCCGGGATGGCCTTATCCCCGATAATTGCCTCAATGGTGCCGATCAGGCCTACTTTGTGGCCCACTCCCTCCAGGATAGACTTGACCATGTATGTGGTCGTAGTCTTGCCCTTCGTCCCGGTAATCCCGATGACCTTTAACTTCTCTGCGGGATATCCGAAGTAGGCGGCGGACATAAGCGCCAGTGCGTAACGGGTATCATCCACGTGAATCACCGTAAGCCCTTTTGGCGCTTCTACCGGGCGTTCCACGATCACTGCCACGGCCCCCTTAGCTGCTACATCGTCAATATATTTATGTCCGTCTGATACGGCTCCGCTGATGCATACGAAGACGCTCCCTTCTGTAACCTTGCGGGAATCATTGATCAATTCTGTCACTTCAACCTCATCGCTGCCCTGACGGATCTCATATTCCAAACGCTCCAATAACTGTGTCAGTTTCATAAAAATAAGCCTCCTAAAAATTTATACTTCCTGTGTCCATTTTGCCATATGGCATTATTATACCATTATTTCAACACACAGCAAAGATTAAATTGTGCTCTGGCAATTGCAATTACTGCCTAAAAAAGAGGCTGGATTCCCAGCCCCTTAATCGATCGGCGACAATACCGACAGCATCCCTCTCATCGAATCGTCGTAAAATTTAAACTGATTTCGTCCGCCCCGTTTGGACGCATACAGCGCCTGATCCGCACAATGGAATAACTGCTCATAATCTTTTCCGTTTTCCGGATAGGTAGCCACACCCATGCTCACGGAGATGCGGAAGTTCTCGTAGTAATCGGTAAGCGTACGGAATATCCGGCTCGCCTGCGGCTCAAAGTTGTCCGTATATTCCGTGAATACCATGAATTCATCCCCGCCGACTCTTGCCGCGATATCTTCCTTACGTATGTTCTTCATCAGCTTGCCTGCAATGTATTTTAATACGCAGTCTCCAAACAGATGGCCATATTGATCGTTGGCATTCTTAAAATAGTCGATATCAAACAGTATCATGCCAAACTTCTTGCCATCTCCTGCCTGGATCCTTTGTTCAATCTGCTTTCTGGCATTCACATGGTTATACAGATTCGTCAGCAAATCCTGGGCCGCCATCTTCTCCAGGCTGTCAATCTTCTCATGCTCCTCATGGATGTCCGTGAACTTGCCTATGGCTCCCGTCATCTCTGTGCTTTCCTCGCCTGACCATAGTGCCCGGACCACCAGCTTGCACCAGCGCTTCTCCTTATTGATGGTCAGCAGATAATTGGAACTGACAATCGGGTTCAGGAAGGTGGTCTTTTTGACCTTGTGGCGGATATCGTCCAGATCATCCTTGTTGACAAGTTCCAGTATCTGCGCATTCTCAAACGGCTTCATAATTAACTCGCCGATCCCAAGATAGTTGGACCCCCATTCTGAAAAAATAAGCATGTCCGCCAAGGCATTGTATTCAAACTGAATCTCCTGAGACATGGAAGCAAAGAACTGGTACTTGATTCTTTCCTGCTCCAGAAGGCGCAAAGTGCGGTCTGACGCGGTCATATCTCCTTTTGCGATCAATTCCGCCGTGATATCCTGCATCTCATTCTGCGTCATTTCTTTTAGGGAATTGATTTCCAATTCTTTCTCTATGTAATCCTTTGCCTCTCTTAAGCACTCCAGAAGTACCGGATTAAATGTCCCGCACTCTCCATTCAGGATCATGGACAGCGCCTGATCCGGGGTAAAAGGCGGCTTGTAGACCCGCTCGCTGATCAGCGCGTCATATACGTCCGCCAAGGCCACTACCTGGGCCGCGATCGGTATCTCTTCCCCCTTCAGGCCGTCCGGATATCCCTTGCCGTCATACCGCTCATGATGCCAGCGGCAGATATCATACCCGATCTTTACCAGTTCCTCATTCTGCCGGAAGGGAACATTCTTCATCATCTCGGCGCCAATCTCGGCATGGGTCTTGATAATCTCAAATTCCTCATCCGTCAGTTTGCCAGGCTTGTTCAGTATCTTCTCATCGATGGATACCTTTCCAATGTCATGCAGCGCCGAGGCGTTGCTGATCATCATGATTCTGGAATGCGTCAGGCCATACTGGCTTGTCTTCCTTGCCAGCTGCTTAAGAAGCGTCTCCGTTATCGTGCGGATATGCAGTACATGCAGGCCGCTCTCCCCATTACGGAATTCGACAATGTTGCTTAGTATCTCGATCATGAGATTGCTGTTCTTTTCCTTTTCAAAGACCTGCTCCATGATCATGCCTTGCAGCATCTTCTGCTTGGCGTACAGCATGATCGTATTCTTGACCCTGCGCCGTACGACCTTGCCATCAAATGGACGGTTGATATAATCCACTGCCCCCAGATCATACGCGTGGTCCACATAGGTGGACGATACTTCCGCAGATATCATGATCACGGGGATATTTTCTATCCAGCCGCCCCTGTTCATAACGGTCAGTACTTCGAAGCCATCCATCTCCGGCATTATGATATCAAGAAGCACAAGACATATCTCATCTTCCTGCTTCTTGATTGCCGTTATTGCCTCGATTCCGTTCCTAGCCTCTATAATCTCATACTCATCTTCCAGCATATCGGCAAGAATCGAGCGGTTCATCTCCGAATCGTCGACCACCAATATCTTCTGCATCTTCATCATAGTAGAATATTTCTTATTCCTTCCGTAATATTCTTATAATCGTCTTCCACCTTGGCAAACAACTCTCTGACCTTCTTCCCGTCAGGATCATCCCTCAGTTCCTCTGTAAGCATGCTGCTGGATTCGCTAAGCGTGGAAAGCCCCAGATTCAGGCAGATTCCTTTGAGGGTATGGGATGCCCGGAATGCTTCGGGAAAGTCTCCTTTCTCGACTGCCTGCCTTAATATATCGTAGTTGCCGTCATCCAGCATCTTCTTTAAATATTTCTCAATAAATTTTTCACTGCCAAGCCTTCTTAATACATCCGTATAGTTTACTCCTATAGACTCGTAGAACTCCTGTACACTCACGATACGCCTCCATTTCCGATTACTTCATGTATCTTTTGCGAAACCAACCTGATTATCTTTAATTCTACTCCTAGGGCAGCAGAATTGTCAATCTAATCCACTTTCTTCCTTGAAGCCCTCTCCCACGACTTCATTGGACTCCATAATAATCGTAAATGCCTGGGGATCGATCTTATGGACCATCTTCTTGATCGCGTACATCTGCTTGTTGTTGCACGCGCACATCACCACATCCTTCTCCTGCTTTGAATAGCCTCCCATTCCTCTTAGAATCGTGGAGCCTCTGCCGGAATAGGCGTCAATATGCTTTGAAACCTCCTCGCCATGCTCCGTCACAATAAATGTCATCTTGCCTTCGTCGATGCCATAAAGGATCCGGTCCATGACGATCGCCATGAGATAAGTAACGATCACGCCATAGATGAACCCGTCCACATCCTTGAATACCAGGACGCTTCCCAGCACGATGGTTGCCACATCCAGCACGAATGTAATCATGCCCAGGGTAACATGCGGCTTTACCTTCTTAATCGCCACGCTGATGAAATCCTGGCCGCCAGTAGATGAGCCTCTCATAAATATCAGCGCATATCCTGCTCCGGACAGCACGCCCATGCACAGCGCCGCCAAAAGCCTGCTGCCCTCGTATACCGGCAGCAGCGGCGCAATATAGTCCATCAGGAAGGATGAGATAACCATAGACTTTACAGATTTGATAAAAAATGTCCTTCCCAGGAACTTATAGCAGAAAATTGCCACCGGAACATTTAAAAGAATCGTCCCGGCTCCCACCGGCAGCCCGATCAAATGATACATGATGATGGCAATTCCCGAGAACCCCGCTACCGGGAAATTAGCATTCAGCGCAAAGTTATAGATTCCTATGGCGATGATCATTCCCGCGAATAGATCCACAAGAATGTCCATCCCCCATTCCTTCCAATTTATCTTTCCCATATCAAATACCTCCTTATCAGCCAAAAAAGAACAACTGCAAACTATAAACTTATAATTCGCAGCTGCTCTTCTAATTATCAGTATATCGTTGAAATATTTTTCTGTCAAGAATGGGGACCCTTTGTGACAATATCCTTGCCATACTTTTTGCGGATCTGTTCCAGGGCAGTGTTGATCTTTTCCTTCTTTTCTTTTTTCGGATCTGCCTCAAAGCGAATATCAAATATGCTAAGCTGCTCCGGCTCTCCCTCCTCTGTTAGTTTCGAACTTCTGATTCCAAGAAGCCTTATGGGCTCCTGATTCCATAACTCCAGAAAGAGGTCCCTCGCCTCCTGGTAAATCTCCTGGTCCTGATTCGTCGGCTTTTCCAGCTGTCTTTGATGGGATACGGATTCAAAGGTGTGGTACTTTATCTCCACGCTTAGCATCCCCGCTTTCTGTCCTGCCTTTCGAAGCCTTCTTCCGACGCTTCCGGCCAGATCCTCAAGCACTGCCTCCGCCTCTTCCTGCGTCCTTGCGTCCCGTGGAAGCGTGGTGGAGTTGCCAATTCCTTTTGCCTCTGCCTTTTCTCTTGCCACCTCCGAGTGATCGATCCCGTTGGCAAATTCCCAGAGTTTCCTGCCATGGCTCTTCAGATGCAGTTCCAGTATCTTTGGATCCGTGCAGGCCAGATCGCCGATGGTGCGTATGTCCAGCTTCTCTAGCGTCTCCACGCTGGAACGCCCTGCCATATACAGTTCCCACACAGGAAGCGGCCACATCTTCGCCTGAATCTCCTCCGGGAACAGCGTATGCACTTTATTAGGCTTCTCAAAATCTGAGGCCATCTTGGCCAGCAGCTTGTTGGTCGATATGCCGATATTGACGGTAAAGCCGAATTTCCGGCATACCTCGTTCTTAATCTCCAGAGCGCCGTCCACCGGAGAGGCAAAGCGGGGCGCGATCTCCGTAAAGTCCATATAGCACTCATCTACGCTTACCTGCTCGATGTAGTCAGTATAGGTTCTTAAGAACTCCATCAGCCTATTGCTGTATCGCCTGTACAGTTTATGGTCCGGCGGCCTCATCACAAGCCCGGGACATTTACGAATGGCATTCGCGACAGGCTCCCCTGTCCGAATGCCACACTGTTTGGCAAGAGGCGACTTGGCCAGCACTACGCCGTGCCTGGACTTCTGATCCCCGCCGATGATGGCCGGGATCGTCCTTAAGTCTACCTCTCCTCCATTCTTTAACTCTTCTATTGTCGTCCAGCTAAGGTAAGCTGAATTCACGTCGATATGAAATATTATTGACACAATGACTGGCTCCTTGCCGTTAATCTGCCGTCCTTAGCGTCAATTACAATGGTCTCCTGCGCGCCTACGTCTCCTTGAAGCATCAGCCTGGCCGCCAGGGTCTCTACATGCTTCTGCAGGTAGCGCTTCAGTGGCCTTGCTCCATAGGTAGGGTCATAGCCGCCTTCTACCACGTAATTTTTCGCCGCTTCAGTGAGGGCAATGGAAATCTCTTTCTCCGCGAGACGCTGATTCACATCTGCTACTAACAAGTCAATAATGTCATAAATATTATCTTTCGTCAATGGCTTGAACATAATCATTTCATCCAGACGGTTTAAGAACTCCGGCCTGAAATGAGCCTTCAGTTCTTCCATGACTGCCTGCTGGCTGTCCTCGCTGATATTGCCATGATCATCAATGCCGTCCAGCAGATAGCCGGAGCCGATGTTGGATGTCATGATCAGGATGGTGTTCTTAAAGTCTACCGTCCGCCCCTGGGAATCGGTAATCCGCCCATCATCCAGCACCTGGAGCAGTACGTTGAATACGTCCGGATGAGCCTTTTCTATCTCATCGAACAAGACCACGGAATATGGCTTCCTGCGGACCGCCTCGGTTAGCTGCCCGCCTTCGTCATATCCGACATATCCCGGAGGCGCTCCAATCAGCCTGGATACAGAGAACTTCTCCATATACTCGCTCATGTCGATACGCACCATATTGCTCTCATCATCGAACAGGCTCTCCGCCAGCGCCTTGGCAAGTTCCGTCTTTCCTACGCCGGTAGGTCCAAGGAACAGAAATGAGCCGATGGGCTTGGTCGGGTCTTTGATGCCTGCCTTTGACCGGATGATTGCTTCGGTCACCAGTTCTACCCCTTCATCCTGTCCGATCACTCTTTTATGAAGTTCATCCGCCAGATGCAGGGTCTTGCTCCGCTCGCTCTCATTGAGCTTGGCGACCGGGATTCCCGTCCAGCGGGAGACGATTCTTCCGATCTCCTCATCTGTGACGCTCTCATGCACCAGGGAACGATCCTCGTCCTTAATCTTCGTCTCTTCCTCCTCCAGCTGCTTCTGCAGTTGAGGAAGCCTGCCATACTGGAGTTCTGCTGCCCGGTTCAGGTCATAGGCCTGTTGCGCTTTTTCAATCTCTTTGTTCACCTGTTCGATCTCCTCGCGCAGCTTCTGTACCCGTTCTATGCCAACCTTCTCATTGTCCCATTGGGCCTTCTTTCCGGCAAATGATTCTCTGAGTTCTGCCAGTTCCTGGTTCAAGTGCTCCAGACGCTCCTTGCTTAGGCGGTCATCCTCCTTCTTAAGGGCCGCCACTTCAATCTCCATCTGCATGATCTTGCGCTGCATCTCATCCAGCTCTGCAGGCATGGAATCCAATTCCGTCTTGATCAGTGCGCAGGCCTCATCCACCAGGTCGATGGCTTTATCCGGAAGGAACCGGTCCGAGATGTATCGGTCAGACAGTGTTGCCGCGGCGACCAGCGCTCCATCGGTGATCTTCACGCCGTGGAATACTTCATAGCGTTCCTTCAGGCCACGCAGGATAGAGATCGCGTCCTCCACCGTAGGCTCATCCACCATGACCGGCTGGAACCGGCGCTCCAGGGCCGCGTCCTTCTCGATATACTGGCGGTACTCATCAAGGGTAGTGGCGCCGATACAGTGAAGTTCTCCTCTGGCCAGCATAGGCTTGAGCATATTGCCGGCATCCATGGCTCCATCCGTCTTTCCTGCGCCCACAATGGTGTGCAGTTCGTCAATGAACAGGATGATTCTGCCGTCACTGTTCTTGACTTCTTCCAGAACCGCCTTCAGACGTTCCTCAAATTCGCCCCTGTACTTGGCTCCGGCTACCAGGGCTCCCATGTCCAGGGAAAATATGGTCTTATCCTTAAGCCCTTCCGGCACGTCCCCGCGCACGATGCGCTGCGCCAGGCCTTCCACCACCGCCGTCTTGCCGACGCCGGGCTCGCCGATAAGCACCGGGTTGTTCTTCGTCTTGCGGGACAGGATGCGGACCAGGTTGCGGATCTCCGCGTCACGCCCGATGACCGGATCTAACTTCTGGTCTCTTGCCCGCTCCACCAGATCCGAGCCGTATTTGTTCAGCGTATCGTAGGTGTCTTCCGGATTATCGCTTGTAACCCGCTGGTTGCCCCTCACCGTGGACAATACCTGCAAGAAGGCGTCCCGCTTGATTCCCATCTCACGAAAGATCGTCTTGATCTCCTTGTTCGGATACTTGATCATAGAAAGGAACAGATGCTCTACGGATACATACTCATCCCCCATCTGCTTAGCCTCATCCTCGGCGTGGATCAAAGCCTTATTCAGATCCTGGCCAACGTACTGCTGGCCTCCCTGCACCTTCGTGCGCTTCCGGATAGCCTCCTCCACCCGATTGACCATGGCATTCTTGTCAATGCCCATCTTTTCCATCAATTTTAAGATCAGGCTGTCATCCTGTACCAGAAGCGCGTACAGCAGATGTTCCTGCTCGATCTCCTGATTGCCATATTCCAGAGCCACCTTCTCGCAGTCCTGGACAGCCTGAAGCGACTTTTGCGTAAATTTATTTATATTCATAGCGATGAACCTCCTTCATCTAGAAAACTGCATTTTATTGTTCTACGAGTACTATAACAGTATTTATTAGCACTGTCAATAGTCGAGTGCTAATTCTTTTAAAAAAATGGACTGTTTCGTTAAATGAGGCGAAAGTCCATCGCTACGCCAATCGTTATCTCAATTCTTCCCAAGCCCCAGTCTTGATTGCTTCTATATTCTCCGCAATCTTTTCTGCAGGCCAGTTCCACCATTCCAATTCCAATAGCGTAGAAATAACTTGATCCGGAAACCGCCTGCGAATGGGTTTTGCCGGCACCCCGCCCACGATCGTATACGGCGGCACATCTTTTGTTACAATCGCGCGCGTACCTATGATCGCTCCATCTCCTATGGTCACGCCTGCCATGATCACGGCTTCATAGCCAATCCAAACATCATTTCCTATTATAATATCGCCTTTATTGTCCCACGCTGTTGCTACATTTTTTATATCCAGTCCCCATTCTTCAAAGAATAAAGGAAACGGATAGGTAGACAGCGAACGCTGCGTATGGTTCGCGCTGTTAAATAGAAATTTCGCGCCACAGGCAATAGAGCAGAACTTACCTATAATAAGTTTATCCTGATTGACAGGATAATGATACAATACGTTATTCTGCTGGAATTTTGCGGGGTCATTCACAAAATCGTTATACATCGTATAATCCCCAACCTGAATATTAGGGTCTGTGATCGCATTTTTCAGATAGATCGTCTGCCTGTCGCCTGTTCTTGGATATAGTTTTGTCGGTGTAGCCATTATAAAATCCTCCTGTTAGTCCTTTGTTTTAATGTCTGTCGTTCCGTATGAATGTATACTTATAGACATCTCCTGTTTCCTATCATACTTGCACGCGCCCACGTCCACAATATACGAAACGATACAGCAATATTCCGTATACAAAAAGAAGGCTGCCTATAAGCAGCCCTCCCATGTATCATTTCTGATATATTATTTTTCTTATGGCATAGACCGAAAGGGAATAACGCTTTGCAAGTTCTTCCATAGAAGCGCCGCTGCGATACTCCGCAATGATCAACGCATTGCGTCTCGCAAGTTCCTTCCGATAGCCGGACAATTCGCCCCAGTTCTTATGCTGCTCGTCTTTTGCAGGAATATATATGTAACCTGCCTGAACATATTTCTGTAGTTCCTCGACCAGCTCGTCCGGGAGAATCGTGCTTGCATTAATATACTTCATGATGCAGGCCTCCTCCTTGATTAAATAGTCAAGCAGCAAAGCCAGCAATATCAAGTTCGCAACCAATTCCTACTCCATGCAAATGTTGCTCCTTATACTGGCTTTGCATGGAGCCAGCCATCGTTGCATTTGGTCTTGCATCTAAGCATAACGATCACCGCCAAAATCATTTTTTTAAATTGTAACATCAATACAGGCACTAATCAAGCAAACCTTCCAGGTTAAAACACTCGTCCAACTGCCAATCACGCATTTCTTCTGGGTCGGGCCTTTCGTACAGTCCTCTTCTGCTGAAGTGCCACCCCGCCTTTTCCCGGAGTTCCAGCAGATATTCCGCCTGCTTCAGGCTGGCGATCATGCAGTCGATCACCGGAACGCCAAATTCCTGCTGAAGTTCCTTGTAAAACCCAAACTGCATGCTGCATCCCAGAATGATCACTTCAGCGCGGTCTTTTTCTATAGCCAGGCGAATTTCCTGCCGGAACCTCTCCATCGTAGCCCTTTCATCCTTGTGGAAATCCAGCACGCCCATGCCCAGGCTTCGGAAGGAAGCAAGCTTCCTTTCCAGGCCATATTTGCATACGTTTTCTCTCATCTGCGGGATCCATTTATCTCTTCCTACTATGATGGAGAAAGAATTTCCAAGTACGGATGCCAGATGCATGCTCGCCTCTCCAGGCGCGGTTACCACCATATTTTTGCTGATCTCCCTTGCCGGATACAGGAATGGATCGTCGAAGCAGCTGATGCAGGCGGCATCGAATCCCTCCTTTTCCGCCCTTAGTAATTCTTTCAGTATCTGTGCCCCTGCCAATGCCTGGTAGTATTGATATTCCAGATGCTTAGGGCCGATCTGGATATTCCTTACTTCCAGTTCGGTTGTCTCGTCCTTATACTGGTCCAAATAGGTTTTTATCTCCTCATTTAAGTCGCCATAGGCAACTGCCTTAAGAAATAATATCTTTTTTTTACGCTTCATGTTCTCTCCCTGAGGCTATGTATCCGCCTTAATATCCAGCGATCCCTAGTTCTTTGCACAGCTTGCATGCCGTCTCATCCACATACACGCCGTCTTCTTCCAGTTTTTCCCCGTCCAGGATGATGGTCGGATGAAGAACGATGCCATCGGAATGGGACGCCGCGCTCCAGTGCTTGCCGCCAATCTTGATGCCCTGGCTTCCGATTCCGAATTCCATACAGCCAAACACGCGCTCATCTTCTACGATACGGCCGGTCACTTTACGCACTCCCGGGTTAAAGCCCTGGGAATAGTGAGCCAGGCGCAGCATATTCGGATCGTCAAAGGAATGCAGCCATTTTTTGTATATCTCTGCCTCCGGCCCGCCGGTGACATCCACGACTCTGCCTTCTTTGAATTCAATAAAGATCTTCTCTCTTAAGATTCCCAGCGAATCCGGGGGGAATACGGCCCCGTCAAATACCAGCGTTCCTTCGATCGACTCTTCGATGGGGCACCAGCTGGTCTGCCCGGTCAGCATTACCGGATAGCCTTTCTCCGTTGCCTTGATGCCGGAGTGTCGAACCTTGCGTCCTCCCATGTTCCCGCGAAGGTCCATTCCTTCTTTGGTCAGTACATGAATATCCTGGGCATTTTCCAGGCGGTATTTAAAATATTCTCCTAACTCGATGACTTTATCTACATTAATCTTTCCGATGCAGTTTACCAGCATCTCCGTATCCAGGCCCGTAGCGCAGATATACCGCGCGCCATTTTCATCCACTGCTTTGCGATATGCAGGTCCATGCATGATCGAAGCGTAGGTCAGCTCGATCCACACGTCCGCGGCAGCAATCGCGTCGGCCACCGGCTTTGGCGGGTCTGCATAGAAGCCTTCCGCAGTCGGATAATAGATGACCGTTGGAACGCTTTCAATCGTATAGGCTGCCTCTGTCAAAGCATGAACGACTCTTTCATCTACGCAGGTGTCATACGTGATCACCAGGTTCTCGCCCGGCTTGCACAGCATGATATCCCTTACCAGCTTCATTGCCGCACGGGCAAGTTCCATTCTTCTATATTCATTTCTCATTTCAACGCCTATGTTCCATTCCATTTTCATATCTCCTTTCGTTTCATGAACCTGTATTGGTCATACTTTTGATATATCTCCGGAAATTTCAGGCTTTCCCATTCCAGCGCGTTTCTTGCCGCCTGGATCTGGGATTTTTCCAGCACTACTTCCAGGTACGCCTCCTGATCATGATCCAGCATGCTCCGGATACTGCCATCCGGTCCCATAAGGGCAGTTCCGCCGCAGTAAGCCACGTCGCCAGAAGCCCGGTTTAAGGCAATCGTATAGATCTGGTTCTCGGCCGCGCGCATTCTGCCGCATAAGTGAAGCAGTTCTTTCCAGCCCGCAATCCATGCGCTTGGATAAAGGATGACATCTGCCCCCATATTCTTAAGCGGGGTAGATATCTCGAAGAATCTCATATCCGCGCAGATCAGAAGCCCGATCTTCCATCCTTTAAACGGTATCACCAAAAGGCTGTCCCCACGCTCAAAAAATTCACATTCCTTATCCCATAGATGGATTTTCCGATACTCTCCCAGAAGGGTCCCCGTCTCGTCAAAGAGGCAGGCCGCATCGTAATGCCGGCCCTCTTCTTCTACATGAATGCCGGCGGCGATCGCAGTATTGCATTCTCTGGCAAGTTCGGAAAAGAACTCCGCCTCGTTTGCACAATGCTGCGCTTTTTCAAAATCATATCCGCTGACGCACAATTCCGGAAAACAGAGCAGGTCAACATCATCCTTGGCATATTTCTTGGCAAGTTCTTTAATATGAAGCATATTTTCCTGGCATCTGCCTTCCATAACCGCCAGTTGAATCAATCCTATTTTCAGCATCGTCAGACCTCCTGTCCCATCCGGCTTTACATATTCAATAACGCATAAAGCGCCTGCGCATAGATTTTCGCCGTCAATATCAGATCTTCTACGCCGATATACTCGTCCGGCTCGTGCGCCAGTTCCCGCTGTCCCGGAAATACAGGCCCGTATGCGACAAAATTATCTACCGCCCTGCAATAGGTACCTCCGCCAATCACGACTGGCGCTTCCGTTCTTCCCGTGGTTTCCTGATATACTTTCAGAAGTTCCTGCACCAGCGGCGCCTTTACCGGATAATAGATATGCTTTTTATCCTGTATGATCTCTATATCTACCCCGGAATCCTGGCAGGCCACCATCAAGGTCTTCTGGATGACTTCATCTGAAGCATGGATCGGATATCTGATTTCCACCGTGGCCTTTCCATCCTCGCTTCCAATTTTAAGAACTCCCAGAGACAGCGTGAGAATGCCGGATAATTGATCTTCGCATGCCACTCCCAGACGTTCTCCGCGATAGCCGTCGCCAAACAGGCCTGCAATCTTAGACGCGAATAGCATCTGCCCATTTTCACGAAGGGGAAGCGACAGCAAATACCGAAGCAGCGTATTAATCGCGTTGTCCCCATTCCACGGCTGTGAAGAATGTCCGCTCATTCCTTTTGCCTTTACTCTCCATCCACCGTCTTCTGGCTCGAATGATATCTTATCTTTGTCCGCAAAGGCGTCCCGGCATTGTTCCAATACCCCCTGCGCATCCTCGCCTCCGCGTACAAGCGCGGACGCAAACGCCGGCACTACATTTACCTTGGTTCCCCCGCCGACTTCCACCAGGATAAGCCCGTCATCGTCATTCGTATTCTCCCAGCGGTCTGTCACATAGAACCTAAGGATCCCTTTTTCCGCATGGATAACTGGAAATTCCCCATCCGGCGAAAATCCGCCCCAGGGAGCCGGCTCCTTTTCCAGATAATTCTTCAGGCATCTCATGAAACCACTTTCTTCGTCTGTTCCGATAATATGGCACACATGATTTTTTACCGGAAGCCCGCTTTCCTTTATCGCCTTCATCGCAAAAAGCGACGCGGCCATCGGCCCCTTATCGTCCAGAGAGCCTCTTCCATACAGCCTCCCATTTTCTATGGTTCCCTCAAAAGGCGGATATGTCCACCCCTCCCCGGGAGGGACAACGTCAATATGGGTCAGGATGCCGATCTGCTTCCCCTCATTGCCCCATTTGACCGTGCCTACATAGCCGTCATGGCTGCAGGTTTCAAATCCCATTTCTTCGGATATCTCAAGAACCTTTTCCAGCGCTTTTCCGATCGGCTCTCCAAATGGATATGTTTCGTTTCCTTCCTCGTATAGGCTCGGAAGGGCGACTAATTTTTTGGTGGTTTCCACAATCTCATCCCGATATTGCTCCACCAGTTCCTCTAATATTTTTTCCACGCATTAACCTCTTTTTATCTATCTGCCTAATCTGGCAGCATATTTTTTTAACTCTTCGTCTACGATCTCGCCATCCTGCGTAATCGCCACTCCGTCCAGATAAATGGATACTCTGAGGCAGGTAGCGTCTATATGGGACGGAGCCGGGATGCCATTTGGCGGCATCAGGAAGCTACCAATTGCCCCAAAGCCCCACTGGGAGCCTCCATAGATGCGCTCATCTTCTCCCAGCTGTCCCGTAAGTTTTGCATTCGGGTGGAATCCCACGCAAACGTGGGCCGGACGCAGCATCTGGGGATGCTGGAAGTCCCGCATATATTTTTCCCACTGCTCTGCGATTGCTCCGCCTTCCACATGATCGATCACGCCATTCTTCATATAGATCTTTACCGGCTGTTCCAATACGCCAAACTGCGGCACCAGAGAGCCGTCAATTGCAATCACTCCATTTACGGTATCCAGATCCGGGGTCCAGGAGATCATTCCTGCCAGCATGAAGGTTCCCGGCTCATCGGCATAGCCGTCTCTTGCATTGATCGGATAATCGGGATGATTGTCAAACTCGATATCCTCTCCTGCCGTACTGGTAAGCCTTACATGCTTTGCCGAGCGGATCTTATCCCTTACCGCGTGCAATAGATCCCGCAATGCCTCATGGTCTGTATTGGCAAACAGGCGGATGAAAACGTCTACGTGCATGCCCGGAAGGCACAGGAAGCGAAGCTTCTTATTCGTATGCGCAACTTCCTCATAGGTATCCGAATATAAGATGTACATCGTATTGTATTCAATCCAGCAGTCGGCTTCCATCAAGGCTGCCTTGATCGCCCCGGATGGCAGGAAGTCATCCACCTGCTTTCCCGGCCCCGGCGGCGTAGCCGTCCAGATCACCATCGGCTTGGCCCCGGCGGCATAGATTGCCCGCGCGGTGGCGTTTACCACCCGTTCATCGCTTCTGCTGTCCGCGGTAATCACAAAGTTTTCGCCTGGCTTTACTTTGAATAATTCTTTTACAATCACATCGGCTGCTTTTCCTAGTTCAAATTCGTATAAGAACTCTCCCATTTTTATGCTCCCTCCTATCTTAACGCTGTCAATTCACTTTCGAATGATTTCAATTCCTCGTCCACAAGATTCCCGCGAATCCACAATGGCTGATCGTCCAGATAGATATCTGTATTTAACGAAACCGCATCTGAATGCGACGGCGCGTAGACTCCGTCTGGAGGCAGCATTCCTGCGCCGATGCTTCCAAATCCCCACGTGGTGGAGCCCCACACGCGCTGATCCAGGAGAATGTCTCCGATCAGTTTCGCGCCGGGATGGAAGCCAATGCCGGCATGCGAGATGCGCAGCATCTGGGGATGTCCGAAGCTCTTAAGCCACATCTCATACCTTTTGGCCTCTTCTCCACCTGACATCGAGATAATGCAGCCATCTTTTACTTCTATTTTTACCGGACTCTCGATCAATCCAATATCCGGCGCTACCGATCCGTCCAGGCTGATCGTGCCATTTACGCTCTCCAGCATCGGAGTCCATCCGATCTGGCCTACGAACAGATGTGTTCCCGGCACGCTGGCATCGCCCAGTTTGCAGGAAACAGGGCGGTCCGGCACATTGACGAAGGTAATCTCATCTCCATCCTGGGAGACCATCCGCACGTTATGGGCCTCTTTGATCCTTTCACGCAGGATCTCGGAAAATCTTCTCATCGCCGGATAGTTGACTTTTCCGACACAGCGTATCAGTGTATCGGCGTTGGTTCCCGTAAGGCACATATGCCGTAGTTTTGGATTGGCCTTTTTGGCATTGTAAAATGGAGTAGAATACAGCAGCCATTTCACATTCAACTCCACCCAGACATCCGCTTTGGAGATCATACCGCTCAAGCCTTCTACCTGAATATCTGGATCTGCTGCCAGGCTGACCCCTCCTGGCGTGGGAATCAGGGCGACCAGTGGCTTTGCGCCCGCAGCGAAGGCTGCCCGCCCAATTACTTCAATTACCGACGCATCCACAGCCGTATCCGCCGTGATCACGAAGGTTTCTCCTTTTTGAGTCTTCAGCAGAACGTTTACCAGAACCTCTGCCGCTTTCTGCAAATCGCCGCTTATCATACGTCCGTCTCCCCCTCTTTCTTGATTGCCTGCGCCGTATACTTATGGCAGCAGACCATATGCTCCGGCGCTACTTCCACCATTACTGGCGCTGTTGTCTTGCATATTTCCATGCAGTCCTTGCATCTGGTGTGAAAGGTACATCCTTTTGGCGCATTCACCGGAGAGGGGATCTCTCCCTGGGACACGATCTGATCTGGCTTCATCGCCTCCTCTTCCTCCGTAACTACCGGAATGGAGGATAGCAGCATCTTCGTATACGGATGCAGCGGCGCCTGGAAGAACTCCGCTGTCGGCGCCAGCTCGCACAGCCTGCCCAGATACAGGATCGCCACACGGGATGCCACGTTGCGCATCAGGCTCAGATCATGCGTGATAAACAGGTAAGACAGTTCCAGCTTCTTCTGTAATTCTATCAATGTACTGATGACCTTTGCCTGGACTGAAACGTCCAGCGCTGAAGTCGGCTCATCCAGAATGATTAGTTCCGGGTTGGTCGCCAGCGCTCTGGCTACGGAAACCAGCTGCCTCTCGCCTCCGCCGATGTTTCTTGGCATCTTGTTCTTATAGTCTTTTGGAAGGCCCACCATTTCCAGCAATTCTTCGACGCGCTTCTCTTTCTCTTCTTTGCTCATCTTATCGTGGATATCCAGCGGCACTTCCATGCTCTTCTCAATCGTGCGCCGGGAATTCAGGGAAGATCCTGGATCCTGGAACACGATCTGTATATCGCCTTTTTGCTTCAGGGTTCTTCTATATCCCTTCTTTACAATATCCATATTGTCATAGATAACCTGGCCGGAGGTTGCTCCATACATCCCGACTACCGTATAGGCAATCGTACTTTTTCCGCATCCGGATTCTCCGACCAGCCCCAGCGTCTCTCCCTTATACATCTTCATGCTCACGCCGTCTACCGCTTTTACTGTCTTGCCATTGGCCAGAGGGAAATACTTCTTCAAATCTTTGATTTCCAATATTACTTCGCTCATGATCTCCCCTCCTCTGCTTGAAAGCATGCTACCCAGTGATCCCCGTCAACTTCATGGCGGACAGGCCTTTCGTTCTGGCACTTCTTTAGCGCATAAGGACAGCGGGGAGCGAATCTGCACCCCTTTGGCGGGTTGCTGTAGTCCGGAATCCTTCCGGGGATACCTTCAGCGATTCCGTTTCCTGTCAGTTTCGGGAGGCAGTTCATCAGCGCCTCTGTATACGGATGGATCGGATGCTCAAATACCTTTTTGGTGTCCCCGCCTTCTACCATCGTGCCTGCATACATAATATTGACTTCCGTCGTAACCTGGCGTATGACCCCAAGAGAATGCGTCACCATGATAACCGACAGTTCCCCGGAATCCACCAGCTGTTTGATCAGCCTAAGAATCTGATCCTGTATCGTCACGTCCAACGCGGTTCCCGGCTCGTCCGCAAGCAGCAGCTGGCGCTCCGCAGCCAAGGTCATGGCAATGCACACTCGCTGCCTCATTCCTCCGGATAGCTGGAACGGATAACTGTTCAGAATTCGCTCCGGGTCGGCAAGAGATACCGCTTCCAGCGATTTCCCTGCTTTTTCTAAGAGCTGCGCTTTCGTAAGTTTCTTATCCTTGTGGGCGTATTTCAAGGCCTCTAAAAACTGGTTCTTTATGGATATTACCGGATTCAGCGCGCTGGATGGATCCTGAAAGATCATGCCCGCGCCTTTTTGCCGGTATTCCTGCAGTTTGGCATTGGCCATCTTAAGCACGTCTTCGCCGCAGTATAATATCTCGCCCTTTTCTACATTCCCATTGGAAGGAAGAACATTCAGGATGGCGCGCATCGTCGTCGTCTTTCCGCAGCCGGACTCCCCGACGATCCCTACGCTCTTTCCTTTGCTGACGGCAAAGGAAACATCCTCTAATATGTGCGTCTTTACATTTGCGACTGTATAGGATACGGACAAATCTTTGACTTCTAATACTTTTGCCTTTTCTTCCATTATTTGCCCTCCACATTAAATATATTGCCTACGCCATCACCCAGCAGATTGAAGCCCAATACGATAATGATGATCGTCGCCGCCGGGAAGATCGCAAGCCACCACATATCCGGCAGGAATTTCACGCCGTCATTGATCATATTGCCAAGGGCCGGCGTGGGCGGCTGCTCTCCAAGACCTACAAAGCTAAGGGTTGCCCCCATACAGATGACGTAGCCCATATCCAGCGTCATCTTAGTCAGAATCTGGTCGAAGGTATTCGGCAGGAATTCTTTGAAGATAATATGGCTTAGCTTCGCGCCTGTCAGTTCCGCATATACAATATAATTCTCTGTTCGAAGCGAAGACGCGACTCCAAAGGACAGCCTCGCATACCACGGCCACCACATGATCGTGATCGCGATCATGGAATTGCGAAGATTCGGCTCCAATATCGCCGCAATCGCAAGCGCAAGTACCAGTGCCGGTACCGAAAGGAAAATATCCACGATCCGCATCAGCACCGTTTCGATCCAGGTATCCTTGTAATATCCGGCCAAAACGCCAACGACAAATCCCACCGGCACAGCGATCGACAGTACCAGAATCCCCATAAGCAGACTGCTTCGCAGGCTGATCAGCAATCTCGAAAATACATCTCGTCCCATGGTATCGGTTCCCATAATATGCTCCATGCTTGGAGCCAGAGAACTTTCCTCAAAGTTCACCACTGCGCCCACATCCTGCGGATATGGCGCGATCACTGGTGCAAAGATAGCAAGCACTATAATCAGCACTACAATCGCAAGCCCGATCACGGATACCCCGCCAGAAGAAAACTTGTACCAGTTTCTTATCATCGTTTCTTTTCGCTCTGCTTTCATTTACACCACCTCCTACCGCGTACGCTTCTGTCTCATTCTCGGATCCAGAATCATGGCCACGATATCTACCGCTATGCTTGTAAGCGCAAAAGCCAGGCCAATGATCAGAACCACCGCGCAGACCGCGTTCGTGTCCTTATTAAGTATCGCCGTCATTCCATAGCTGGATAGGCCGGGCCAGTTGAAGATCCGTTCCACCAGGAACGCATTGCCGAACATAGCTGCTATATCCATTCCTACCACCGTTACCGTAGGAATTACGGAAGGCTTCAGAAGAAACCGTCTGTTCACCACCGACTTTGGCACGCCCTGGGACGTTACCATCGTGATATAATCCTTATCTGCATTCTGCAGCATGCTGGATCTGGTAATCCTGGCCTCCTGCATCGTCTTCCCCAATGCCAATGAAAGGGCGGGGAACAGAAGATGGAGAAAGGCGTCCCATGCGGCTTTCGGCTGTCCGCCCAGCAGCGCGTCCAGCACATACAGCCCCGTGATATCCGGGATAGTAAAGGACGGGCTGAGCCGTCCTCCTATCGTAGGCAGCACAGGGATCCAGTAGCCGAACACCAGCAGGAAAATCACCGCAAACACGAAGGTGGGGGTGGCTACGAATATGTATCCTAAAAAGCGGCACAAGTAATCCTGCCATTTGTTCTTATGCTGCGCGCTGGTGACTCCCAGGTACAGCGCGACCAGAATGGACGGGAAGCCGGCCCAGAGCACCAGCTCGATCGTCGCCGGCGCAAAATCCTTGATATCCTGAATGACCGCCCGCTTTGTCACGGCGGACATTCCAAAATCGCCCCGGATGGCTCCGGATATCCAATATACGTATTGCATCGGAAGTGAATCATTTAAATGATTGATCTCCCTGTAATTTTCCAGTACTTCTTCCGAAACATTTGCCCCCAAAGCCAGCCTTGCCGGATCCCCTGGTACGATCCGCATCAGGATAAATATAATAATGGTCAATCCAAGCAGCACGACGATGGAACTTGCCAAACGTTTTAATATACTCTTTAGGAGTGACATCCCTGATCCTCCTCTCCTATTTTGACGTTCACTACTTCTTATCCGGATAGATCCTGATGTCAGGCATATAGTTGATATAGCCCATGACTGGCCTTAAATTCTCAGGATCCGCTGAATTGTATTCCACATAGTCGGACTGGTAAGCCAGCCGGAGCGTAACCTCAGCCATCGGGATCATCACGCATTTATCCGCCAGGTAGTCCTGGATCGCCTCATATTTTGCAACTCTTTCATCCGTATCAAGGGTTGTCAGGGCATCATCGATCATTTCGTCCAGCTTGCTGTCATTTATCCAGCAGCAATTCATCCATGTTCCCGCATTCTTAGAACTTAGTGCCGAATCAAATATTGCTCCTGCCTCTGAATAATCTCCCGCAAACCATGTCGTCGTCACATTCGGAGTCGTCTCCGCTGATGCCGACTTCTCTACTACGCTTGCCCATGGCGTCTTTACGACATTTACCTTTACTCCGATCTGGTCTGCCGCAGCCTGGATCAGAAGCGCTAATTTCTCACGGTCCGGAGTCTCGGCAACCCAGCACACCTCGATCGGATAATCCTGAATATTATCCGCATACTTGGATTTTGCGATCTCCTCTTTGGCTTTCTCAATATTAAAGCTATAGTCCGTCATCTTCTTATGTCCCAGAAGATTCTTGGAAATAATACTATCGGCCTTCTTAGAATTCGGATATACCTGATTGCATACCACATCGTAGTCCAGCATATATGCCAATGCTTTTCTGATATGCTCGTCATCCGTCGGCGCCTTGGAATTGTTAAGAAGAAGATAGATGATATCTCCGCTTGTGGTCTCCATGATGTCAATGCCTTTCATCTTATCCAGCGCTTCGATGGTCTCAGAGGTCTGATATTCATCCGACAGTTCCAGCTCGTCTCGTTCCATCATGGTCTTGACGGTTACTGCCTCATTGGAGCCGATTGCCTTGAATCCTTTCGGCGCGTTCTTATCTAGTCCTGCCCAGTAGTCTGTATACTGCTCGCACAGTACATGGGAATTTGCCGCGTATTCTTTTACCTTATACGGTCCGCATCCGGCATCGTTCTCCAGAAGAAACGCTTTTCCATAATCGCCTTTGTCCCCAAAATCTCCGGATGCATAGTTTTCTGCCACCAGCTTGCTGTCTAGTATGTAAAGCCTGACCAGGGATGCAAGAAGCGTTCCCGTAGGCCTTGTACAGACAAACTCTACCGTCGTATCATCAATGACATTGACCGCCTCGATCGTGGAACTGAATAAGTATCCAAATCCCTCTCCCATATCCAGAAGGCGCTGCATGGTATACGCCACGTCATTCGCTGTTAGCGGATTGCCGCTGTGGAATGTCACATCATCCCTCAATTTGAATGTCCAGGTCTTGCCATCTTCGGATACGGACCACTCTTTTGCAATCCAAGGCTCGATATTGCCGTCTTTTTGAGGCATTACCAATGGATCATATACATTGATCAGCACGGTTGCGGCTCCTAGATCTGATCCGACGCCAGGGTCGATCTGAGGCGTGGATGTCAAAGTATATCTGACAACCCCCTCTCCGTCGTCCGAACCCTTGCCCGCGGATGATCCTCCTGATGCGCTTCCAGAATCAGATGATGACCCGCCACATCCGGTCAATAGCATAAGTCCCATGGTTACACACAAAATACCTGCCCAAAATCGTTTCATACATTCTCCTCCTTTATAGTATGTTGTTTGAATCGCCGGAAGTAGTCGCACTATTCGTGTTGTTCTTCCGTTTTTTAGAAGTGCTTTCCGATTATTCTAACTTATGCTTGATTATATCATCTTTTGCCATTACAATAAAATTACAATTCGTAATTCAACTATTACTCAGAATAATATTGGAGGAGTCCTATGCTTGACACACGATTTTTTACATTTCTTGTCCTATGCCAGACAAAGAGTTTTACAAAGACCGCCGAAGAACTGCACATTACACAGCCCGCGGTATCCCACCATATCAAGTACTTGGAAGAATACTACAATGTAAAACTCTATACTTATGTGGGCAAAAAGTTCCATCTGACCACCTCCGGCGAGGTATTGTATCAGTTCGTCAGTTCTTTCTATACCGATTCGGAACGGATCAAAGAACAGCTGCGGCAATCCAATTCCGCTTCCGCCATGCTGCGCCTGGGGGCAGAGCAGTCTGCCGGAGAATCTTTTCTGCCTTATTTGATTATTTCATATTTGGAAAAAAATCCTGATTGCAGGATGAGAATTGTAACAGATAACTATAATACGCTTTCGCAGATGCTCAACGATGGAGAATTGGACTTCTTTCTTATGGATGGCATCGTATCAAAAACGGAACATGATTATTACGAATTATACCATTCCAGCGTGGTCTGCGTATGCTCGTCCATGCATCCGCTGGCAGGAAAAACCGTCCCCATAGAGGAAGTCTATAATAACACCCTGATCCTGGGCGCAGATAAGACTCCCTCCAGGAAACGGCTGGAATCCATCTTCCGGGATAATCATATATCCACCATCCATTTTCATAACCATATCGAGATCAACAACAGCCTTCCGCTGGTCAAGCAATTGCTGCTGCACAATATCGGCATCTCTTTTTTATACAAGAGCGCTGTCGCCTCCGAACTGCGGGAGGGCATCCTGCAGCAGATCTTTATTGAGAATTATTATGAATTTCATGCCTATAATCTGGTATCGCTGCACAACAGTTATTTTCACGCCAACCAGATTGAGTTCATCAAATTCTGCCAGGACTTCCTTCGGCAGTGGGATTCTGACCTGTAATCTTTTGTGCCATTGCCCGCCCCATTCCACGGGCATTTTCACAGTCTATTGGAAAATGCTCTTGCCTGCGCTGTAGTTTCTTTTCTTCGGAAAACCGTTGTGCCATATATCGCTTGTAGTCATCAAACTGGCAAGTATCATAGCAGTACAGAACCGCCGGAGGTGAAAAAACGACTCCGGCGTATTCTTCCATCGGCGACAGTTTTATTTGATAATTCATTTGTTGTGCTTTCTCTTCTGTGGCATTCATCGTATATACAAATGCGACCGGCATCTGCTTAGGAGCAATCGAATAATATTCCTTTCCATACGCCAGGTATGGATAGAGCAGCCTTTCCAGAAAAGCCTGCAGCTGGCCTGTCAGACTATGAAAATATACCGGAGACCCTATGATAAGCCCATCTGCCTGCGAGAGTTCCGGCAGAAGCGAAGAGATCGCATCCTTTTTGGCGCACCGCCCATAATACTTGCCTCCCTTTCGCTTGCAGGCATAGCAGCTGACACAGCCTGTGTAGGAATAATCATATACATGAATTATCTTCGTATCCGCATCCGGGATTACATCTTTAACTCCTTGTAAAGCCTTATCCAGCAAAACTGCCGTATTTCCTCTTTTTCTCGGGCTTCCATTGATCGCATAAAATGTCATACTATTTTCACCTGCTCTTTCCTGGATTCTTTGATATCATGGGCGCTTTTTGCTTGTCCTTATTATAAGGCCGCCTTATCGCAGTTGCAATATCTAATGACCGCCTTATTGATTGCAACCATGAGGCAAAGGCGGTATAATCAGGATAATAGCAAGGAAGGGAGAAACTTATGATCACTACCGTCAGCCGCACTCTCGCCCAGCAGATCGTGAATACCGTGCAGGATATCTGCGGGCATGACATTAATTTCATCAACCGGAAGGGAATAATATTTGCCAGCACGAACGAGGAACGAATCGGCACATTCCATGAGATCGGAAAAAAGGCCGCAGATACCATGACAGCCATCGAAGTGGCTGAGGAAGACAATTATGAAGGCACCAGCAAAGGCGTGAATATCCCCATCTCCCATGACGGCGCCTTCATTGCCGTCATCGGAATCAGCGGAGAGCCCGAGTCCGTACGCAAATACGCTTATCTGGCGGAGCGGATCACCCGCCTGCTGATACGGGAACAGGAAGTCAATGCTGCTGCACGCACGCTGACGGAAAAGAAATCTTATCTGATCCAGATGCTTCTATCTGAAAATCCGGCGGAACTTGGGACCGAAGAACTGTCCCGCATAGAAGAACTGCTCGCAGAACTTCGCATAGACAGGACCGTTAAGAAACGGGTTCTGCTCTACCGCCTCCATCCCGCTGCCAATGCTACCGTGCCATCCTCTGCCGAGATGAAGCTTTGCCAGATGTTCGACCGGCTTAAAATATCCCTTTATTGCTTCCAATATCCCAATGAATACGTCGGCATCCTGGACGAGCCGGTCTTCGAACAGAATCAGGCGCAGCTTAAGGGCTTCGCAGATTCCAACACAGATATATTATCTGCCGGCGTCGGCTGCGCGGACCATCTGCTTCATCTGGCACATTCCTACTCCACAGCACAGATCGCCCTAAAAAGCGCATCATCAGATAAGCCTTTCGTCCTGTTTGATGACATGGATCTGGAGATTCTGCTTGCCTCCTTAAGTACCAGGAGCAAGGAAGCATTTCTGGCTAAAACGCTGTCCCTTCTCTCGGAAGAGGAGAAGGAACTGCTTCGTGTCTATTTTGAGGAAGGGCGGTCCCTGTTACGGACAAGCGAGAAGTTATTTCTCCACAAAAATACGCTGCAGTATAAACTTGACCGCATCCACCGGATCAGCGGATTGAATCCCCGGGACTTTAAGGATTCTGTTCTTTTGTATCTGGCCGTATTGCTAAAGTATACGATACCTGAGTAAATATTCGCGAAATATTGTACTCCGTAACATATTTCCTAACTAATTCGTCTCATTTTTGTCTCGGGGAACATTTTCCATTTGACTCTGATGTGCTATACTCGCCTTAACAAAGTATCGAAATGGATAACAGACACAGGAGGTTCAAAGAAATGAAAGTTGTTGTAGCAATCGATTCCTTAAAAGGAAGCCTGACTTCCATGGAAGCCGGTATTGCAGTCAAGGAGGGAATCCTTGCCGCCAGGCCGGATGCAGAAGTCATTGTAAAGCCCCTGGCTGACGGCGGAGAGGGCACCACGGATGCCTTGATCGAAGGAATGAAAGGCGAGCGCGTCGATCTTACGGTCACCGGGCCTATGGGAACAAAGGTCCAAGCATATTACGGATACTTGGAAGAAACGAAGACCGCCATCATCGAGATGGCTTCTGCCGCCGGAATCACGCTTGTTCCCACGGACAGGCAGGATCCCCTGGCTGCCACCACCTACGGCGTAGGCGAGATGATCAACGATGCCATCAAAAAAGGCTGCCGGAACTTTATAATCGGAATCGGCGGAAGCGTCACCAATGACGGCGGCATCGGCATGCTAAAGGCGCTTGGATTCGTATTTCTCGACAGTCAGGGAAATGATGTGGGAGAAGGCGCGCAGGCGCTCTCCAAAGTTGCCGCCATCAGCAGTACCAGAACAAATCCAAGACTTGCCGAATGCAATTTCCAAGTGGCCTGCGATGTAACAAACCCGCTCTGCGGCAAAAACGGCGCTACCTACATCTATGGGCCGCAAAAGGGCGTGACCGATGCGCAGAAAGAACCACTGGACCAGGCAATGGCGCACTATGCGCAGATAACCGCCGATACCTTCGGCTGCAGTTACGCAGAAACAGAAGGCGCGGGAGCAGCCGGCGGCCTTGGCTTTGCCTTCCTAAGTTTCCTGAATGCAAGACTTACCCCGGGAATCGACCTGATTCTGGACGCCGTGGGGCTGGAAGAAGAGTTAAAAGACGCGGATGTGGCCGTCACCGGAGAGGGCCGTCTGGATCATCAGACCGCCATGGGAAAGGCTCCTGTCGGAGTTGCCCGGCTGGCCAAAAAGTATAACGCGAAAGTCCTTGCCTTTGCCGGAAGCGTAACCAAGGACGCTGCCGCCTGCAACCAGGCCGGTATTGACGCGTTCTTCCCCATCATCCGGGGCGTTACCACGCTTGAGGAAGCCATGAAGCCGGAGAATGCCCGGGAGAATATGCGCGCTTCCGTAGAACAGGTCTTTCGGCTTCTGTAGCTGAAAGACCAAAAAATTTGAAGATTATTTCCAGATAATATCCGCCTTTTTTCTGGGCGCGGTCCTTTTATACGATACAGCGGGATAGCCCAGGAGCATGCAGCAGGAAACTCTCTTCTCCCCTATTCCAAGCCATTCCCGCAGCGCCTGACTGCATCCTATCACCCGCATCATATAGCCGCTATACAGCGCTCCCAGGCCTTCTGCTACAGCCATGTTCTCTATATTGGCTGCCGCCAGTCCTCCATCCAGAGGATTGTCGGAAGCAATGACAAGAAACGCAGGCGTATTAAAGAAAAAGGTATCGTCCTTGGGATTTTTCTTCCATTTTAGGTAAAAGAATTCGAATGCCCTGGCGTAATCCGGGGCGCTTTTCTTAAGTTCCTCCAAGATGGACGGCATTTCCTTCCAGACGAGATCCTTGAACTCTTCCAATTGCTCCTGGATAAATACGTATGTACACGCCTGCCGGTTCTTGGCGGTGGCAGTATAGCGGCCTGCCTGAAGAATTCTTTCCGCCTTCTCGCGCTCAATCTTAACCGGCTTGAAATTGCGGATGCTTCTGCGGAACTTTACTGCATGAAGATAATGTTCCGCCTTCAGCGTAAAGGCATCTTTGTCATATGCTTCTACCTCCTCCATATCGTACTCCGGGATAGAGACTGCCTCCGACGGGCATATGGCGACGCAGTGACCGCAGTGCAGGCAGTCTTTATACACCTCCGCCTTTTCTTCCGTCATCCTGATTGCCGATGCCGGACAGTCCTTTATACATGCGCCACAGCCAATGCACTTTTCTTTTTCTATTCTGATCATTAGTAATCCACCTCCTGTTATGCTTGACTATATCTTAGCACAAAAGACGCTCAATGATACTGTTTTTTTGCGTCCGCTGATAGATAGCCGCCGGAACGGTCATGCACAGGATAAGGATTCCGGCAAACAAAAGGAGATTGCATGGCCACGGCATAGAATAGTCAATCCTGTAGATATTCATCCCCTCAAATACGGCATAACTTAAAGGCAGCCCCAGGATAACGGATATAATGATCGATACCACTGCATATCCAGTTCCTTCCAGGACCAGCATCTTCCTGATCTGCTTCGAGGTCATTCCAATGCTTTCTAACGTGGCAAATTCCCTGGAACGGTTCTGCACGCTGGCAGCCATCATATTAAAGTAGTTAAGCGCGGCCAGCAGCGCCATGATGGCCGCAACGCTGTTTCCCAATACCTTCACCTGCGTCTCTGTTCTTTTCATCTCCGCATAACGTTCCAGTTTTGAGTCATAAGTAATCTGCGTCTCACCTTCGAATACTTTTTTTACTTCTTTCTCCGTTTTCCCGGTAAATGGCTCGTCATAGGTTACCTGAATCAGCTCGCAGAATGGCTCTCCCATGAGGGTATTCATATACTCCTGGCTGACCATCATGACCGGATTATAGCCTCCGGCAAAATAAGCAGGAGATTCTTGACTGATCGCCGCGATCCGCACTTCCTCCTCCTGGCTTGGCCGTAGGCCGTCCGGGAGAGTGAATCCAACCGTCTTTCCGATTACATCGCCCATATCAACCTGCAGAAAGTCATCCAAAACCGTAATCTTTCCTTCCCGGAACGCCTCTTCATCCAGCACATTTCCCAGTTCCTTGTTTATTCTTCGAAATTCCGCCTGGCTAATCCCTACAAGCCGCGTTGTAAACCGGCTGCCCGCAGGATCATTTTGGTAGGCTTCCATATCTTCTTCGTAATCGCCTCCCGGCGTGTACCTGGATTGGTACAGTTCTTTATAAAATTCCCCATATACCTCCTCCTGATATGGGACAGCTGCTTCTGTGGATGTCACGCTTTCTACGCTCTTAACCCCGCTTATCTTCCGGATTGCCTGGATCTTTTCTTCTGTGAGCAAGGGCTTTTGGTCATCCAAGGTAGTCTCATTCTTGAACCGTATGTCATAATTGTAAGTCGCATTCAAGATAGATTTGGCATCATTCTCCCTTACCACGACATTCATAATGAGAAAGACGGTCACTGCCACGATGAAAGAAGCGTAGATGACCACCGCCTGCTTCTTGTCACGGGTAATATTCCGGACAGCCATAGCGCCTATCCCCGCGTCCCTTTCTCCTCCCCTTCTTCTCTTTCCTGATTCCGGAATATAGCGCATGGCCTCCACCGGCGAGCAATCTCCCGCGATCTTTGCAGGCTTCCTGCTGCCTGCCAGGTTCGTAAGGAACGCAAAGGCTGCAGCCAGTAGATAGATCCATGGCTTGATAATGGTAATTTCCGCCGCATTCAAAGTAGGATTCACAATTTGCAGGATCTGCGGTATCACGCCTCTCGAAACGACCAGGCTAAGCAGCAGTCCCAGCGGAATCCCTATAGCACAGTTCCATACGACCTCCTTTGCGATCATCCGCTTCATCTGCCCGGATGTCATGCCAATGGTCTTTAACTGCCCATAGTATCGGATATCCTTTGAGATTGATATATACAGCATATTATAAATAAAAAGATAGCCGCTGAGCAGGATCATCGCCAGCATCCCCAGCAGGATAGCCGCTGTCTTCAGAAAGTTGGAAATCGTGTCATAGTCAGCGATCAAGGACTGCATCCTTCCTAGGGAGATGGCATTCTGCATATCTACAATGTCTTTCTTGGAATACAAGGGACTTTTCAAGGTTATCAGCAATTTTCCCTGGGTCAGGTCTGTCTGGCTCGCCCCGGATCTATCATAGAATTCCCGGGATACGAATCCTCTCGCTTTTCCAGAATAATCCCGGAACCAGCCGGAAAGCACGAATTGCCCGTATTGCGATTCTTGCGTCTCATTCTCCTGTGACAGTTTAAAGTATTCCAGCGGAAGCGCCATGCCCTGCTTTGGATCCTTAATTCCCATGGCGCTTAAAGCGTCGGACGACAGCATGATCTCATTGTCTTTCTGAGGATAGGTTCCTTCCTTTGCCTCAAGGGCGGGGATGCATTGTTCCTTCCACGCAGTCTGATCCAGCCAGTACATCTGGATCTTCTCCAGTTCCTTATCCTGGTACTTTTCTACGATTGCACATTTGACCGATATTCCTGCCGTCTTTACCTTATCCATGGCTCGAATTGCCTGAACCTGTGATTCCTTGGGCTCGGTCAGTTCAATGTCGTAATCCATCCCGTTCATGCGCATCTGGCGAAGGGATATGGTATTCCAGTAACTCATGCCGACAGCGAATACCACGCCGATCAAAAATGTGGTAAGTATGATGGCAAATACCGTGAGCACATTCCTCTTCTTATTTGCCTTATAGGTTGTGGCGGCAATCTGCGATATCACCTTTTTATTATTGATCTTCGTCATAAGCCTTGCCACCTCCACGGATCTTCCCATCTTCCATCCGGATGATTCTGCCCGCCATCTGGGCAATCTCATGATTGTGAGTAATCATTACCACCGTCTGCCCGAAACGTTCGCTGGAAGTCTTGATCAGTCCCAGCACATCCTGGCTGGTCCTGCTGTCCAGATTGCCGGTAGGCTCGTCCGCCAGAATGATGGCCGGCTTGGCTGCCAGAGCCCTCGCTAACGCCACCCTCTGCTGCTGGCCCCCGGAGAGCTGGGAGGGCATAGCCGACTTTTTGTCCTCCAGGCCCAGCATTTTAATAATCTCATTGACATGACTCTTCTGTGGACGGATGCCGTCCAGCTTGATGGGCAGGACGATATTCTCATATACATTCATCAGCGGAAGAAGGTTATAGTTCTGGAATACAAAGCCTATCTTCCTCCGGCGGAATATCGTAAGTTCATCTTTATCCATGGGAGATATATCTTTCTGTCCAATCATCACCTTCCCGCTGGTCGGCCAATCCAATCCTCCCAGCATATGAAGCAGCGTGGATTTGCCGCTTCCGGACTTACCCACGATCGCCAGGAATTCTCCTTGCCGGACCGAAAGACTGACGCCATCCAAAGCCTTTACTACATTTTCTCCCATCCGGTAGTACTTCTTTAAGTTCTCTGTAACCAATATGTCCATATCGTACCTCCATATCTCTATATTCGCGCCATCCGGCGCCTGGAAATAATATAGCAAATGCTTCTTTCTCAAATCTTTCTCAAATGTGACAATTCTGACAGAAAAGGAATGTGCCGAAGCACATTCCTGCGGTGTCCCATCAAAAATTGGGAAGATAGATGCAAAAGCAGGTTCCTTTGGCATACTCGGACCGGACCTCGATATACCCTCCCTGCCTGGCTATAATCTCTCTGGCCAGATATAGGCCGATCCCCATTCCCGGCTCTTTCTTCACATCCCGGGAACGATAGAACCGTTCAAATATCAGCCCCTGTTCTTCTTCCCTTATCCCGATTCCCTCATCCTGAATCCTGATGCAGGTGAAGGCTTCGTTTGGAGCAATCTCTATACGCACTTCCGAACCTTCCGGCGAATACTTTAGCGCATTCTCCAGAATATTCCTCACCGCTTCCAGCGTCCACTCCATATCGAACTTGCAGAAGATCCGCTCCCCTTCTGGCTTCCTGATCAGAATCCTCTTTTTCAGCGCCTCCACTTCTACTGCCTGGCAGGCCCTGTCGATCAGTTCTTCTGCCGAGGCTGTCTGCGGGGTGACAACAATCATATCCGTCTCCATATAGGATGATCTTACCAGTTCTTTCATGAAGAAATCCAGTTTCTCTGCCTGCCCCTGTATCTTATCCGCAAGCAGCCGGGATTGTCCATCCAGATTCTTTTCCTGCAGCAGTCCGGTATATAGCATAATATTAGAAAGGGGCGTGCGAATCTGATGGGAGATATCGGAAATCAGGGATTTTATCCTGTCCCGGTCCTGGTATGCCCTTTCTTTGCCCATACTGGAACTTCTAAGTAGTTTGTCCAGCCGTTCTGTAATTGCCGAATCCAAGGATTCGTCATACGCAGATGCTTCTACTTCTCCATTAAGCGCATCATCCAGACGCTGCAGCAAGACTTCCATCTCTTTCTTCTTATTCCTGCAATCCCTTGCAAGCAAAAAAGCGACTGCACTCAACAGTAATATTATAGTTCCTGCGATTCCTGCCATATGTATCCCTTCCCATATACGGTTCTTATATATTCTGGCTTGGAGGGACTATCCTCCAGCTTGTCCCTCAGACGCCGGATTCCAACGGACAGGGCATTGTCTTCCACGTATTCCGTTCCCTCCGGCCAGACCCACTCCATCAGCCGCTCCCTGGTAAGTATCCTGCCTGCGTTAGTGACAAGAAGATACAGGATCCTCTGTTCCGTGCGGCTAAGTTCCACCGGGATATGATCCTTATAGAATTCCATAGTTTCAAAGCAGAAACGAAACGGCTCCTTTACATACTCCTGCTTTGAGCCGCCTGCACTGCGGCGAAGCAGCGCCCGGATCCTCGCCCTTAACACCATCAGGCTGAAGGGCTTCGTGATATAGTCATCCGCGCCGCACTCCAGGCCCTTTACAATATCCAGTTCCATATCCCTGGCGGTCAGAAGCATGATAGGCACTTTGCTTCCCCGTCTGATCTCTCTGCAAAGTTCCAGCCCGCTTCCATCCGGAAGATTAATATCCAGAATCAGCAAATCGAACCGCTTTTCTCTTTGCATCTTCTTTGCTTCCATAACTGTTCCGCAAAGCGTGAAAGAAAGATCATCGCTTATCAGGGCCATCTCTATTCCCTCTGCCAGTTCCCGGTCATCTTCCAGCACTAAGATCTCCTGCATTCTTTTAACCTCCCTGTTCTATTTTGGCAATCTTCCTGGCATAATCCATTCGTTCCCGTTCTCCTGCCAGTTCGCCCAAATAAGGATATTCGGCGGCAGCGCTTTCAAATTGCTCCCGGAAACGCTTCGCTTCTGCTTCATCCTTCCCCGCCAGCAGTTCATAGGCATATTCCGTACGGAGTACAGGCAGTTTCTTTCTCATGTGTGCCATAAACTTTTCCTGCTTTTCGTCCAGCAGGGCTTCCAGCCGATCCTGCCGATTTTCCCCAACCAGCTCGCAGTATATCAGCTCGACAGTCAGCAGGCCGCGGTGCATCCCGGTTATGCCTGTCTCCATAGAAAGCAGTCTTTCTATCGTCTGCCCAGCCTCTTTGAATCTCATCTGATCGATCAGGCGGGCACAGGCAAGCACTGCTGTTACGGCAATCGTGCCATTCTTTAGGGCTTCTTGCTTCGGCATCTCAAACCATTCCCCGGGCATCTCTTTCATACGGATCCCTTCCGCCTGCTGCCGACTGATCTGCCCCTGAATATAGTAAGCATCCAGGGCTTCCTGATTCTTCCACAGACAGGCCGCATTATATCCATCATTATGAACCAAGCCGCCTGGGACTGGGATTCCATTGCTAAATGCCGATAATGCGCCAAATACTGCGATAATCGCTAGCCAGGCGGACAGGACAAGGTGCTCCTTAAGCCCCAATGCCCCCACTGCAAATACGGCTGCGGATACAAGGTTCAAGAGAACTCCCCCAAGATGATATGGCAGACAGGAACTGCGTCCATCTCTTATTTGCGGCGGGTACATCTGGCACTGTCCCATCGCTTCGAAAAGCGCTGTCCTTTGAAAGCGGATTTTCTCTCCCTCTTTGACCCACGTAAAGCCGCCAATGTCAAAAGAGCGGAACTGGTATCCCGTCAGAAGTCCAAATATCAAGTGTCCCGCCTCATGAATCAATATTTGCAGGAAAAAGGCCACATACATCCCCACAAAAAGCAGAGCCATAAAAAGAAAGGAGACTCCCATTGACTCTCCCGCTGACTCCAGCCGGTTCGATACACGAATTATAAAGGCGATGCAGCCCACGATGGCTGCCACCTCCACAATCAGGCGTATCTGCGCCATCCCCCGCCCATGTTTTATCTTTCTGTCCATATCCCTTTCCTCCTCACAGCCGCTGCCATGCAAAGAAGCGCCCAACGCTTCCGAATCTTTCACCACATGCTATTAATATAGTTCATAATTCCGACATACGCAAGAATTAAGATCTGGCCGGAATGGTGACATAAAATGTTGCGCCCCCACCCTTCGTATCCTTAAAGCCAACCGTGCCGCCCAGCATCTTTGCCAGTTCAGCGGCAATGCTAAGTCCCAGTCCAAAATGAGACTTAGCCGCATGGGACTTATCTGCGCAAAAGAACCTGTCAAAAATATAAGGCCTGTCCTCCTCTGCGATTCCCTGCCCATGATCTATGATATAAAACGTGATTTCCCTGCCAGTTGCCATACATTGTATTTGAATCAGAGTATTTTTTATAGAGTGCTCGAGAGCATTCTCCATAAAAATATTCAGTATTTGAAAAATACGTTCCTTATCCGTATAAAGTTCCGGGTAACTTACATCTGACAAATCCATCTTCAAAGTAATGCGATTCTTCCTGCAGATGGATTCATATGCCTCATATAGCGTGATCAGCAACGTATCTACATCAACGGGTCCCTTATTCAGAGTCCAGGTTCCTGCGTCAGATGCGGCTAGAAGCAGCATATCCCTGACCAGTTTTGACATCCGCATGCATTCAGAATCTATCGTTTTTAATGCGCTGCCGGCCTGGGGATCAATCGTGCTCAAGTCACTGATCCTCTCTACATTTGCCATGATTACGGCAAGTGGTGATTTTAATTCATGAGATGCCGATGCTATAAATTCTTTCTGACTTTTTAATACATTTTCCGTTGGCTTAAAGGCTCTTTTTAACACAAGACTTATCAGGCAGGCAATCCCCAGCAAAGACGCAAGCCAGACTCCAAGATAGAACGGCAGATGTTTTTTCATTATTTCCAGCGGGCTTTTCTGTCTGTAAATAAGAGATAGCTGATAGAAACTGCCTTCTTTGGAATCGATCGATGCAGGTATTCCCCAATACTTTTCATGGAATTCTCCTTGAACTTCATAGATGCCTCCCTGCTGTGTCGAACCGAGTCTTTCTTTATTTGGCGGCGTCTGCACAATCGTCTGCTTCTGCAGATCTGCCAGCTGCTTGTCTGCATTGGCCAAAGAAGCGGCATGGCCCTGATATAATATCCGGCCGCTTTCGTCTTTTAATACGCCTGCAATCTCATACCTGTCCTCATATTCTTCCATAAGTTCTTCATAGTCCCGCGGATGCTCTTCCAGCTGATAGATAAGCAAGGTGGCCATTCTCTGGAAGAAACTGCTTTGGTTCCCTTTTTCCGTGCTGATATAATTGAAGCCTATGATCGCCATCACCATTGTAATGATCAGCATTGTAAAACTTACGGCAATCAGATTTAATTTTTTATATAATTTATCTAACATTTTTCTTCTCCAATTTATATCCGGCACCATAAACTGTTTTTATCTCACAGCTGCTTTTCAGTTCTTTTAATCTTTTCCGCAGGAATGAAATATAGTTATCAACATTTCCTAATTCTACCTCTGAGTCTGCACCCCATATCTTTAAAATCAGCTGCTCTCTTGTGTATAGCGTTTCCGGCTTACGCATCAGCACATACAGTAATTCGGACTCTTTTGCCGTCAGTATTATTGTCCTGTCCGGACTTGATACCTTTCGGCTTGACTTATCAAGTTCCAGATCCGCATAGTTTAAGATATCCGTTGTCTGTATCTTCGCCGGACGTCTTGTCAAAGCCCTTACCCTGGCAAGAAGCTCGCGGATATGGAACGGCTTGACCAGATAGTCATCCGCGCCTCCATCCAGCCCCTCAATCCGTTCATCGATTGCCGACATGCCTGTTGTGATGATGATCGGAATGCGGATTCCTTTTCTACGCATTGCCTTTATGATGGTCAGCCCGTCAATGATCGGAAGCATCCTGTCGACGATCGCCAGGTCATATCCATATTCGGCATTCAGAGCATAGAGCATCGCGGTCTCCCCATCTGTACAGCAGTCCACCACATATCCGCTTTTTTCAAGTTCTGCTCGAATAGACGTGCACAGTTCTAAATCATCCTCTAAAAGAAGTATCTTCATGTCTCATCCTATCCTTTACTTCCTAATTATACTGGTATCAATAAGTATATCAGACAATCCTGTAAAAATCCTCTAAAAAGCCTTCTGAAATGCATCCGGTCATAGAGGATTTTTAGAGCGGATCCGCACTACAATTATGGCACAATCTCATCAAGAAAGGTGGAATGTAACATGAAACGTTCTCAACTAGCAAAAGGTCTATTCATCGCTCTGTGCGCAGTCATGCTCTCAGGATGCCAGACTTCCTCTCCGGGGAAAGACCGCAGGCCTGAAACGGACTCTGCCACTTCACAATCCCAGCAAAGTCCTGATACAGGAAGCGATATCGACAGCCTGGCAGCTTCTGCGCTTGCGCACGGAGATGTCGTGGAATTCACAGAAAGCGGCTGCATTATTTCTCCCGTGCAGGACGATGGCGATACCTCTATAATCGCTGCTCCGGAGCATATGGATGAGACAGAAAAAATCACCATCCAGTACCAAGAGGGCTGCGAGGTTCAAATTGCTGTATCGGATGCCTCTACCGGAGAGACTGCTTTTCGTCCTGCATCCTTATCCGATATCAAAAAGCAGACCTCCATACTTGTCTTTGGCGAGAATCAGGATTCCGGGACTATTACAGCCACAAAGATAGTGATCTGGCAGACGGCTAACGCAACCGGAACAGGAAGTGGTGATTAGAATGACTTTTTATCAACTTGCAATTCGATATTTGATCCGTAAAAAGGGAAAATCCATTCTCCTGTTCTTTGTCCTCTTATTTGTAAGCAGTATGATATTAAGCGCGGCCATCATACTGCGCGCCTTCGGGGATTCCGAACAGACAATTCAGGCAAAGACAGGCTCAAAGGTCATTGTGGAAATAACAGATCAAGACCACCGGATTACAAAAGAAGAACTGCGGCAGATATCTTCCCTTGACGATGTCGCTTTTGTGAACCGTTCAGCCCACGCAAGCGTATTGCCTGACGGATTCGTCCCTATCACGAACAGTCTTTCCGGCAATGAGGACAATCAAAAAGCCGCGGTCATTTCTTACGACCGGCTGGAAAAAGACAGCGCTTTTTCGGAAGGCCAGTATCATCTGACGAAGGGGAAATACATTGGCCCGGATACGGTTAGCGGCGCGGTTGTCAACGCGCTTCTGGCGGATGCTAACGGTCTAGCGGTCGGAGATGCCATAGGATTCATAACCGAAGATGGGACTGGAGTTACCACAAAGATTGTTGGATTATTCCGATCGGGAAATGAGCAGAAGCAAACGTCTCAGACCGATTCCGTTCATCGCATTGAAAATCAGATATTTATTGACAATGCCACTTATGCCAAATTATTTGGCAGCCATGGGTACGACAAAGCGGCGGTCTATACGAGGCATCCCCAAAAACTTGCAAGCCTGCGGATCCGGCTAGAATCAATGCTGCAGGACAAGGCGGCAGTCACGGCTTCAGATCTCCTATATAAACAGTTGAAGGCACCCCTTGACCAGGCTGCCAGGGTAATCCGGCTGATGCTCATCCTTTCCACCGCCACGGGAATAATCGTCGTGTCCCTGCTGCTGTGCATGTGGATGAGATCCAGGCGGAAAGAAGCCGCAATCTATATAAGCATGGGAAGGAGCAAAGGCGGCATCTTCCTGCAGGCGCTTATAGAAGCATTCGCCGTATTGATTCTGGCGGCTGCCGGAGCCTGCGCTCTGGGCAGTTTTCTGGCGAACGCCTTGCAGACGCTATTCATCAGCAACGCTACGCCAGACATTGCTTTGGAAACGGCTTTGCAAGCCAGTGATGTACTCTCCCTGCTCGGGCTGGGCGGCCTGATCATCTTGATCGCGGTCACAATCGCAGCATTTCCAATTCTGAGAGCCAATCCCAAAGATACATTGGCCAAAATGGAGGGATGAATCATGAATAGTATTCAAATGGCTTGGCGCTGTGTTCTGCGAAAGCCTGTAAAAAGCATATTGCTACTTCTTACTGTATTTATCATAAGCCTCTCGCTTACCGCTGGCATGGCCAGCAAGAACGCCAGCATCGCAACCTCGGACACCGCAAGGCAGGCGATTGGCGCAGGCTTCTTGCTGGAAGAAAACGAGGCAAACCGTCATGCGCGGATCGAGGCATTATCAAGAAAAATCGGTGAGAATAAAGAAGGAAGCTTAGGAGGATATTACCAGAAAAAGACCATCATAAACGGAACCGAGAACTGGCAGTCCGGCACCGATAATTCTTTTGAAACATTATTGCTGGAAGATATCCGGAAAATTGCCGCCGTCCCTGGAATATCTGCTTACAACATTACAACGGGCACTATGGCGGTAAATCCTGTGAATTTTGAGCGGATTGAAGACGCTGACGTAGATCAGAATGCAGATATCCAGGGAGTAAGCCTGATCGGCAATCTCGATATGGCTATGGATTCCAATGTCTTGTCTGGCAATCTGTCGTTGAAAGCAGGACGGATGATCACAGGCAGAGATTCCGATGTCTGCATCATCTCGGAAGAACTGGCCGCAAAAAACAGCCTGACGATTGGAGATAATCTTGCATTTAACGACTGCCATGACCGGGAAGGCTCGGCTATTTACGAGGCGGAAATTATAGGCATCTATCAGACACGGCAAAAAATGGCCCCCTATATGTCCGGGGATACCTATCGTTCTGAAAACGTTATTTTTACAGATTTAAGATTTCCTGAAAAAGCGGAAGGAAACGAAAATAATCCTCTGTTTGCAAAAGCATATTTTAAAGTGGCGGATGTAGATGAATACGCTTCCGTAAAGGAGGCCATAAAGCAAGTGGATATTAATTGGGAGCGCTATGATCTGATCGACAATCATGGAAACCTTGACACGATGTCATCTAATTTCCACGATCTGCAAAGCATAAGCAATGTTTTGATCTGGATCATCGCAGGCGCAAGCTTTGTAATCTTATGCCTGATCTTCGTCTTCTGGATGAAAAGCCGCGTGCAGGAGGCAGGCATACTGCTGGCTCTCGGCACGTCCCAAATCCGTATTCTCCGCCAGATGCTGCTGGAGGCCCTCATGATCTCCCTGCTCGCGCTTGTCCTTTCTTATACAGCCGCGCCTGTTCTGTCCTCTTTTATTGCTGACTATCTGGTGGAACAGCAGATAGAGCAGGCAAAGCAACAGGATATGGCGGACGAAGGGAAGGTCGCAAAGCCTTATGAAGAGGCAGAACAGAAAGTTGTCGACGTACAAGCTGATATCACGTGGGAAATCATTCTCCTTGATGCCGTAGGGGTGACACTCCTGATTGCCATATCCATCACAACGGCAGGCATCATAATTCTGAGGAAGCATCCCAGAGACATATTAAGCCAGATGAATTAGGAGGTTAAAAGATGATCTTAGAAGCCAGAAATCTAAGTTATGCGTATAAGTCTCAAAAGTCAAAACAAATATTGGAGCACGTATCCCTGATATTTGAGGAACGAAAATTTTATACGATCGTTGGAGAAAGCGGAGCAGGCAAGACAACTTTTTTGTCGCTTCTGGCCGGACTGGATACGCCCACCGAAGGCGATATCCTGTACAACGGAGAAAATATTCAAAAGCGGGGATTAAATTATCACAGGAAGCATCATGTTTCTCTGGTTTTCCAGAATTACAATCTAATCGACTATCTCACCGCAAAAGAAAACGTGATCCTGGGCGGGCGAAAGAACCCGGAAGAATTGCTGGAAAAAGTAAACATTCCAAAGGAGGACTGGAACCGCAGCATCCTGCAATTATCCGGCGGCCAGCAGCAGCGCGTAGCCATAGCCAGGGCGCTGGCCAGCGAAGCCAAAGTCCTGCTGGCAGATGAGCCTACCGGCAACCTGGATGAGGGCACGGCAGAGGGAATCATCGATCTGCTAAAGCGTACCGCCCACGAAATTGGAAAATACGTGATCGTTGTCACGCATAGCAGGCGGCTGGCAAAAGAGTCCGATCGAATTATCCAGTTAGAGAATGGGACAATTGGGGGCTAGGAGTTACTAAACTCCTGCCCCCTTCCTATAGTTAGGCCTGGAATCTGTCTATAGTTCCAGAAACTGCAAACTATAGATTCTCTTTTAATTCAAACTGACCAAATAAACGTTTCAGCACCAGCGCCTGGCTGGAAAGTTCTTCACTGGCGGCCGCCAATTCTTCAGATGTGGCTGAATTACTCTGTACCACGCCTGATATCTGATGCGCTTCTGATTTAATCTGTACAATGGAATTGCTCTGTTCTTTACAGGAAACAGCAATCTTGTCCACAGTTGATACCACCCGTCTTATACTTTCCACAACTTTTATTAAAGATTCTGCAGTCATGCTTGCGACCTTTTTCCCTTTTTCTACCGCCTGGACCGTCTCTTCTATTAATTCTGCCGTATCTTTCGACGCGGCAGCCACTTGATCGGCTAAGGAACGGACTTCTTTTGCAACGACAACAAAGCCCTGCCCGGCTCTGCCCGCCCTTGCGGCTTCAACTGAAGCGTTTAAAGCCAGTATATTCGTTTGGAATGCAATATCGTTTATGGTTTTTATAATTTTGCCAATCTGGTCAGACCTGTCACTAATCTCCTCCATCGCTCCCATCATCTCCTGCATATGCCTATTGCTCATAGACACCTGCACGCCTGCCTGATCCGTCTGTATCCGGGCGCCATTGGCATTCTCTTCTGTCTCTTGTACATGGGATGCTATGCTGTTTATGGCAATTGCAAGCTCTTCCATCGAACTTGCCTGCTCAGCCGTGCCCATAGCGAGGCTCTGCGCTCCTGAAGATACTTGCTCGCTGCCTAAAGAGACCTGTTCTGACGACTGGCTTATCTGCCACAGAGTATTACTGAGATTCTTGCGCATCTCTCTCAACGAGATTAAAATTCGCTTATACCGGCCTTTATAATACTCTTCTTTCTTTGATCTGACGATAAAGCTTCCTTTGGACATAGATCTTAGAATATGGTCAATATCGTCAATGACAGCCTTCTGATAATCTATCAGTTCGCGAATGCTGCCGGATAGTCCTCCTAGTTCATCTTCCGACTTATAGGTAACGAATGCTGCATCCAATTCTCCCTTTGCCAGTTCCTGGGCAGCATGTTCTATTTCATCTACAGGTTTTCGGATACTGTTGGAGATACGTAGCCCAATCAGGGCTGCCAGTATCGCGCTGAATATAATAATTACAATTACTGCGATCACCGCCGATATCTGCGCCTGCTCGCCTTCCTGCACCATGACAAGCGCATTCTGTCCCGCTACATCCGCTATCTGCTGTAGCGTATCCGCCATTTGATCCAGCAAAGGTATGTAACTGTTTTTCATGACCCGGTAAGCTTCTTCCCCCTGACCGGATTCTATCAATTCAAACACTTGGTCCCGATATACGACTGCCTGCTGCAAAAGTGTCTCCACTCTATCCACCAGCTGAATGTCTCCTTTAAAGGTTTTACGGATAACAGGAAATGCAGCACGCATATCTGCAAGGCTATCGCTGGCCTTTTCTATGTAATTCTTCCTCGTACTCTCATCGGAGTCTAGTATAGCATTTAGAATGTCTCCTCTTGCTGACTGCATTTCCCTTCTTGCAGACCATACATTGACGGTAACCGTATAATTGTTGTTATAAAAAGAGGATAGGTTATTGCCAATCTTATTCAGCATAATCAGCGCGATAATGCTTGCAATGAGGCACATGCCAATTATGATTCCGTATGACAATAGCATTCTGGATTTTATCTTCATGTTTCGTAACATTATATCCTCCTTTTATCTGACGACAAACTATGCTGCTTTTTTATTAGTTCCGATACGGTTCCATAGAGCAAGTTCACATCAATCGGCTTCGCGATATGTCCATTCATTCCAGATGCCAGCGCCTCTTCTTCATCTTCCCGAAAGGCATTAGCTGTCATAGCCAGGATCGGAATATTCAGTGCATCCGCATGATGACTGGATCGAATATGTCTTGTCGCTTCGTAGCCTCCCATAACAGGCATCTGGATGTCCATTAAAATAATATTATAATAGCCACTAGGAGAAGTCGCAAAACGCTCGACTGCTTCTTTTCCGTTTTCTGCACAATCTATCTTTGCACAAGTTTCTTTTAGCAGTTCTACTGCAATTTCCCGATTCAATTCATTATCTTCAGCCAGGAGTATACGCTTTCCTGATAATAGCGGTGTAGAACATATTGACTCTTCCTTCACATCTGAATCCGAAGAAATTACGGATGATAAAGTTTGATACAAAGATGATTCAAACAATGGCTTCGCAACAAATGCATTGACTCCTGCTTTTCTTGCCTCTCCCTTAATGTCGCTCCAATCATATGCAGAGATAATGATTATCAATGTATCCGTCCCCAGTTCTTCCCGAATACGCCTTGTCACTTCAATACCGTCCATATCCGGCATCTTCCAATCGATCAGGCATACATCATAATCGCAGTAAGCTTCATGAGCCTTTCGTACCATCTGTACGGCCTCGCTGCCATGCTGAACCCAGTCCGCGTCAATCCCCATCTTTTTTAGCAGCAGACTGGCGTGCGTGCATGTATTTACATCATCATCCACTACCAGTATTTTGAGATTTTCTAATTTATATTCTTTTGCCTCCATAGCATCCTCCGGAACTTCTAATGGCAATTCCACTGTAAATGTGCTTCCTTCGCCAAGTTTGCTTTTTACATGGATCGATCCTCCCAGCAAGTCGGTTAAATTCTTCGTGATAGCCATCCCCAGGCCAGTTCCGCTATACTTTCTTGATAACGTGCCATCCTCTTGTTCAAACGGCGTGAAAAGACGATGTAAAAATTCTTCGCTCATGCCAATACCCGTGTCTTCCACGATCAAAATTAGTTTCGTGCGTCTGTTTTTCACAGGAGTCTGCCTAGCAGTCAGGCATATGGTTCCGCCGGCAGGCGTAAACTTAATCGCATTTGATAGTAGATTGAGCAGAATCTGATTGATGCGAAGAGAATCTCCAATCACGGTCTCCGATACAACATCCGTCATTTTACATTCAAACACGGTACCTTTGGCAGATGTCTGCGAATATATAGCAGGGATGATTGCCTCAAACATCTGTGGAAGTCGAAACGGTTCGTAATTAACAGATATTTTTCCTTCCTCAATTTTTGACATATCGAGTACATCATTTATCAATGAAAGTAAATGTTTGGAGGAAAATTCTATTTTTGACAGGCAGTCCTTTATTCGGATTTTATCATCCAGATTTGCCCCCGCTATCGTAGTCATGCCCACTATAACATTCATAGGCGTCCGAATTTCATGCGACATGCGCGAAAGAAAATCCTTCTTAGCATTGCCGGCCTGTTGCGCAAGATAAAGAGCATCCTGTAGATCATGTTCCCTGCGGGATAACTCCTCAATACTTTTCCGTTCTTGTTTATTTGACAGAATCGTTAAGCCAATTACTGAAAAAGCAAGAATCAAAGAAAAGACCATTGACGTAATCCCTGATTTCTGAACCTGTTCATTCAGGCTGCATATCTTGCCATCCGCAAAATCAATGATCGTCGTCAGGGAATCGCTTACCCGGTCATACCAGGGATAAACCTTGTTATCCATATATTCCTGTATCTCATACACTGAGTAGTTATCTGCATAATTGCAGGCTTTTGTCTGGGCTTCGATCAAGCCATCCATAGCAGCGCGCAGGTCATCCACATCTTCAACTGGGCCCAGATACCGTTCGTCAATAATCTCTATATCTGCATTTTGCATATCATAACGTTCCTGAAAAAAGGAGTCTTTATCCTCCTTAGAATCAAAAGCATGCGTTATAAGTATACTGGAAAAACTTTTCATATCCCATAGACGCGATCGCATACCACGCGCGCTATTGGACACTGTATACGGATGCTCATACATGCTCTGGGCATTTCTATTCATTACATAAGTAATAAAAATACTGACGGCGGAAAGCAAAAAAGCTACGATACATATAATGGCTGCTATTTTCGATATCTTATGTTTAGATTTTCTTTCTTCGTTCATCGCGTTGCCTCTGTACCTTCTTTCATTTTTAAATTTTTATCCGCTTCTGTCTGCAGGACATGCATGCCAAGCCTGCCATTAGAACGCATGTATGTGCATATTAGAACCAAAATTATGCTCATGTTAGTCACAATTTTATTTATATATTATAGCACACCCATCTATAAAATCAACAAAAAGATCCCAATCTCCCAATTATGAAATCTTCTTCTATTTTCCACGGACTATTTATGATAAACTAATGGCAAGTGTTAGAAAACAGATCGCTCAGACTGTTCCGGCGCAATGATGATTAAAACCATCACATAAAAGTTATGGGAGGCTGATGTATTGGAAAAGAATATCGGGCTTAATGAATTAATTTACGATTATTATGAGTCGCGAATATTATTCGGACATTATAAATACGGAGATCCCCTTCCATCAATTTCGCAGATTTGCGATATCTTCCAAGTTGGACGTAATACGGTTCGTGCTGCGTTTAGCCGTTTAAAAGAAAAAGGATATATCCTATCAGAAGAACGAAAAGCATCCATCGTTGTATATCAGGGAACTCTGGAAGATTTTGAGAAAAACCAGGCAAGTTATTTTGTGCCGCGGGAGGATGGAATCCGAGACTTTTCTTTTGCCGCTAAATTATTGTTTTTGCCTGTTTGGGAGAAAGAACTAAAAAATTCATCCAAATTGAATCAGATAATTCCCTATCGAAAGAAATACGAAAAATTTATGGATGAGGCACCCTCTATGGTCAAATTCTGTGTTGAAAACATTTTCCCAATGAATAATGGCCTGCTATCAAACCTTTACTGGGAGTGCCTGAGATACGTAAATTTTTTACACTCTGATTGGAAGGCCGAGGATCTTGCTCAAGCGTTAGGAACCCCTATGCCTAGCAGTTTGACGTTAAGCCAGATTCTTCAATTAGAGGAGAAATACTATTCCATCAAAAGACAGGAACTAATGGAATTTATTAATGTGACCCGCGAGAAGTATCATTTGGAGTCTATCCAGCCCATTCCTTTTAAATGGAATATTTACCGGCAGCGCCCCCAAGTCCGATATTCCCTGGCGGCAAAAATTATCGGCGAAATCTTCTGGGGCAGATATCCCATTGGCTCATTTCTGCCACCACTAACAGATATGGCGGAACAATATGGCGTGTCGCTGATTACCGTAAGACGTACGCTGTCAGTGCTTAACTCTTTAGGCGTGACTACTTCTTATCGGGGGAGCGGGACAAAAGTCTGCATGGAATCCAAACCAATTGACTTATCTACATCTGACATTCAGGAGGATTTAAGACTTCATCGGGAAAGTCTGCAATTCTTGGCTTTGACTATTCGAGGAGTTCTGCTCTTTACGCTGGAAGCAATGCCAAATGAACGATATCAGAAATTAGCGCAGGATCTGTCCGAGGTTCGTGAAAAAAAGCAAGGCTTTCTTTGCTTTGGCATAATCTTGGACTTTATCTGCGAAGAGTGCCCATCTGCAATGGTACGGGAATGCTATTCAAAATTAGAAGAATTTATTGTCTGGGGATGCATTATGGTATTGCCGCTGCTGAAATCAGAACGATTTACTACTATGCACGATAAAGGCATACAGCAAATGGAGATTCATCTAAGCAGCCATGATATTGAAGCATTTGCCAACGACTGCCAGGCGCTAATGGAAGCACATTTAAAAAACAGCAGCAGCAATATTGAAACCTTCGCAGATGACTGGGATGCGTTTATTCTTGCCGCCAAAGAACCCGAGGTGACAAAGAATGAATCCAGCACATAGACTTAGCGGGGAGTCCTGAACTATAAGGACTCTCCTTTTTTCTATCCTTCTATTACGCTAATACCAAAAAACATTTCTTCATCTCTTTTTATGTACTCGCATATTAATGTCTGACAAAATATATCGTTTCCCAGTAAAAATAGTTAAAATATTAATAATATCGTTAAGATTCAAACTATTATTTAAACTTATTATATTTGGTGCTATGATAAAATTATATTATAGAAAGGAGACATAGCATATGAAGATAAAAGCAGCAGTTGTGCGGGAGAAGGGGAAGCCTTTCCAATTTGAAGAGTTAGACCTGCAGGATCCACGTGCAGGGGAGGTGATGGTAAAGATAGCGGCCAGCGGCGTTTGCCATACGGACGAAGTTGCACAGCAGCAGATGATCCCCGTACCTCTTCCGGCCGTATTAGGACATGAGGGATGCGGAATTGTTGAGAAGGTTGGCGAAGGAGTGACGGAATTCCAGAAGGGGGATCATGTGTTATTTTCTTTCGGATACTGTGGTCACTGTAATAGCTGCCTGGCAGGCAGGCCGTATGCATGTGAGAATTTTAATGCCATTAATTTCGGAGGCGTTATGAGTGACGGTACGAAGCGGCTTTCGAAAGATGGGCAGGAGATCTCTTCCTTCTTCGGGCAGTCTTCCTTCGCGACCTATTCCGTTGTTCACAAAAACAGCATTATTAAAGTAGATAAAGATCTGGATCTGGATATACTGGGGCCTCTGGGGTGCGGAATCCAGACAGGCGCAGGCGCTGTCTTAAACCGGCTGAAACCAACAGCAGGCTCAAGCCTGGTCGTATTCGGCTGTGGTACCGTGGGCATGAGCGCCATTATGGCAGCCCATCTGTGCCCCTGCAAAAATATTATTGCAGTAGGGGGGAATGAGAAGAGCCTTGCCCTGGCGAAAGAACTGGGAGCCACCCACACCATCAACCGGAAAAAGTGCGACTGTATCGTAAGTGAAATCAAGAAGATAACGGGAGGCGGTGCAGACTATGCGATCGACACAAGCGGCGTGCCTGATTTTGTAAAAAAAGCATTAGCCTGCGTGAAATTCCTGGGAACAGCCGTAGTGCTGGGAGTTACTGGAGAACTGACCATACAAGTCCAGGAAGAACTTATGGGAGAAGGAAAGTCTCTTATAGGCATCGTAGAGGGAGACTCTAACCCGAAATTATTTATTCCACAATTAATTTCATACTATAAAGAGGGAAAATTTCCTTTTGATCGATTGATCCGCGTATTTGAATTTGACGAAATCAATGAGGCTTTTGAGGCATCTCACAGCGGGAACGCAATCAAAGCCTTGTTAAAGATGAGATAAAGGAGGTGCCAGGGATGGAGTATCAACTATACATCAATGGAGAATGGAAGAATACCGTAACCGGATATATTTCTCAGGATAAGAATCCGGCGGATGATTCCATATTCGCCCAGGTTCATTTTGCAGGCAGGGAAGAGGTCGACGAGGCTATTGCCTCTGCTCAAAAGGCATGGAAGCCGTGGGCTGATACGGCGGCTGATGAAAAGGAACGGATTCTCCTTAAAGCGGCAGACTGGATGCAGGAGCACATAGATGAAGTGGCAGACGTGCTGATGGGAGAAAGCGGCTCCGCTTTTGGCAAAGCGTATTTTGAAGCAGGATTTGCAGTGGATATCCTTCGGGCAGCAGCGGGCGAATGCCGGCGGGTATTCGGCGAAGTACAGCAGCAGGCGCCAGGAGAGATCTCCATGATCCGCAGACTCCCTCTGGGGGTCGTCGCGGGCATCGCGCCATTTAATTTCCCATTGCTTCTGGCCCTTAAAAAGGTTGCCTTTGCCTTGGCGGCTGGCAACACTTTTGTACTTAAGCCCGCAAGTGCTACGCCGGTCTCCGGCGTCATGATCGCCAAGGCGCTGGACGCGGCAGGCCTTCCAAAAGGCGTGTTTAATCTGGTTCCTGGTTCTGGCGAGGCGGTTGGAAAAATGCTGGTTGAGGATGAAAGAATACGCATGGTTGCCTTTACCGGCTCTACTGCTGTTGGCAAAGGAATTGCGGCAAAGGCGTCACAGCGTCTTAAGAAATACACTCTGGAGATGGGCGGCAAAAATCCACTGATCCTTCTTAAAGATTTTGATGTGGAGCAGGCAGTTAAGATTGCAGGCTTTGGAGCATTTTTCCATCAGGGACAAATATGTATGTGTACTTCCAGGATGATTGTAGAAGAACCAGTATATGATCAGTTCTGTGAAAAATTCACCGCCTATGCAAAGACTATGAAGGTTGGAGACCCGCACCAGCAGGATACGATCATCGGGCCTCTTATCAAGCAGGAGCAATGCCAGATAATTGACAGCCAGATAAAGGACGCTGTCTCTAAAGGGGCGGTGCTGCTGACGGGCGGAACCCATGAAGGGAACTATTTTCAGCCTACCGTACTATCAAATGTAACACCGGATATGAGAATTTTTTATGAGGAAAGTTTTGGGCCGGTGACTTCTATCATTAAGGCTAAGGATGAAAGAGATGCTGTACGGCTTTGCAATGACAATGAGTATGGGCTTTCTTCCTCCCTGCTGACCAACGATTTGTCTAAAGCCATGGCCTTGTCGCTTGATATGGAGGCTGGCATGGTCCATATTAATAACGCGACCGTATCGGATAACTCTACCGTGGCTTTTGGAGGCGTCAAGAACAGCGGCGTGGGACGGGAAGGCGGCTCTTATTCTATTGATGAATTTACCGAATTAAAATGGAGCACGATCCAGTATACGCCAGCGCAGTTTCCATTCTGATAGTCCGCGTAAAAAATGCCGGGGATATGAAGTTACATTCATACCCCGGCATTTTTATTCCTTTGTACATTTACATACTCTCTTGAAAGATTTCCAGTATCTCATCCTTCTTCAGTACTTTATAGCCGCCTTCCATTATCAAGGTTGATGATACAAGGCCGTCCAGCATCTCTTCCGTCACGCCCAGTTCCCGGATGTTCATTGCTACGCCGATTTCCTTCATCCAGGCCTCCATAGCCGCCAGCCCTTCTTCTGCTATTTCTTCCTCGCTCTTGCCTTTGGGATCCACATTCCACACATTTTCCGCAAACCGTTTGAATTTCGCCAGTCCGTAAGGCATGATATGCCGGTAATAGGGAAGCGATACCGCTGAAAGCGTCATGCCGTGGGTGGCATCCGTATGGGCTCCCACTGCCTGGCCAAGCATATGCACCATCCAGTCCGTCTCTTTTCCCATTGCCACCAGCGTATTCAACGCCCAAGTCGCAGTCCACATAATGTTGCTTCTTGCCTCATAGTTTTCAGGATCGCAAACCGCGATTTTTGAACTATGAATCAGGGATCTCATTAATCCCTCCATAATATAGTCGGATGTATTGTCATCCTTCCCGGAAAAATACTGTTCTGTAATATGGTTCAGAATGTCATAGAAGCCTGCTGCCATCTGATACTTTGGCAAGGAATAGGTAAAGGTCGGATTTAATATTGCAAATTTGGGGAATACTCTGTCCCCAAAAACATGACCGATCTTCAACTTGCTTTTAGGGTTGGTGATAACCGCGCCGCCATTCATCTCCGACCCGGTTCCCACCATTGTCAGCACGCATCCTACGGGAATGATCTTCGTATCTGCATCTACATCTTCAAATTTCAAATAATATTTTTCCCACGGATCTTCCTTGCAATGGGCTGAAATAGACACTGCCTTGGCGTAATCGCAGCAGGAGCCGCCTCCTACTGCCAGAATCAGATCCACATTCGCCTCTTTTGCAAGTTTTGCTCCTTCGTATAGTTTCTCCACCGTAGGGTTCGGCATGACACCGCCATCCTCTACAATCACCTTGCCATTCGCCTTTAAGATATCCACAACCTTATCATAGATTCCATTTTTCTTGATAGAGCCGCCTCCGTATACAAGCTGCACAGTTTTTCCGTATCTGGGCAATTCCTCATTGAGATAATTCAAAGAATCCTCCCCAAAATAGAGTTTCGTTGGATTTGAAAACACAAAATTTCCTAACATATTTAATTCTCCTTTTCCTGATACACATCTTCTATATATTTCTTCCTAATTCAAACGCTTTTCTCAGCGACGCATGACCTTCTGCTTCTCCCGCCGCATCAACTCCTCCTGCAAATACAGTTCCAGAAAGGTGGGCTTTCTCAAAGCAGTCAATCCATCCTTGCAGACCATTTATTGCGCCGTCTGCGGCCGTTTCTTCGTTCTCTGCGGCTGCTGTCAGCAGATAAATATCCTGGAATGCGTACTTGGATGAAAACAGGGAATTGGCTCTGTCAAGCAATGTTTTCATCTGCCCACTCATTTCGTAGTAATAAATCGGCGTGGCAAATGCAATCACGTCTGCAGTACGCATTTTCTCCGCGATAGCAATCGCATCATCCTGGATGACACAGCACCCTGTTTTCTGGCACGTCAGACACCCTTTGCAGAATCCAACTCTTTTATCTCTCAGGCTGATTTTTTCTGCCTGATGTCCTGCTTCCTTCGCACCACGCATGAATTCATCTGCCAGCATTTCAGAATTGCTCCCTTTTCTTAAACTTGTAGAAATAATCAAAATGTTTTTACTCATGGCTCTTCCTCCGTACGACTCAATTTATAAACTGGTTAAAACTGGATTTATTAGGTAGTCATATACCCTTTTTACCTCGCTGATCTTTCTGGTATCCAGCATAGACGGGCAATCTTTGTCAAGTTCGCTGATTTTATCCAGATCCTCCGTGTCCAATTCAAAATCCCAGATATCCAGGTTCTCTGCCATACGCTCCTTATGAACAGATTTCGGAATGACGATCACGCCCTGCTGCACATTCCAGCGCAGAATCACCTGTGCCGGCGTCTTACTGTGCCTGGCTGCAATCTCCATCAAAACCGGCTCCGTAAACATCCCTTTTAATCCTTCCGCAAAAGGCGCCCATGCCTGGGGCTGCACTCCAAGTTCTTTCATGATCTGCAGATCTTCCGAGCGCTGGTAATGGGGATGGCGCTCTATCTGATTCACCTGGGGAATAACTTGCGCATTATAGCATAGGTCCAGCAAACGATCCGGCATAAAATTACAGACACCGATGGCTCTGATTCTTCCTGCCTTATATAATTCTTCCATGGCTCTCCAGGAACCGTAGTAATCGCCAAAGGGCATATGGATCAGATATAAATCCAGATAATCCAGTCCCAGCTTCTGAAGGGACTCCTCAAAAGCCTGCATGGTCTTGTCATATCCCATCTGCTGGATATAAGCCTTTGTTGTGATAAAAAGTTCCCCCCGTGGAACCTCAGATTTCTGGATTGCCCTTCCTACCGCTTCCTCGTTCTGGTAGGAACTCGCCGTATCAATCAGGCGATATCCCGTTTCAATGGCATCTAATACCGTCTGCTCACAGACATCAGGATCTGTCACCTGAAATACGCCAAAGCCCTCCATAGGCATTTCGATTCCATTGCTCAATTTCACATTACTTGCCAAAAATCATTTCTCCTTTCGTTTTGCTTCTTCCTTGATCTATTGCCTGTCTTTCCATCTTCATCTTTAATGCAATCGCCGCGAGCCCTATTACAATAAAAGTAAATGTTCCATACAGGGAATATCTTGTACCCATTGCCGTTATAAACAATCCACAGATAAATGTTCCAAAGGTGGTTCCCAGATTTGCTGAGGTAAGGTATAAGCCATTGGAAAACTCAGGCGCCTGGGGCCCGGCCTCTGTGATCAGATACTGATTTACATTGGAGTTGATTCCTGCCAATGCCCCAATCACAATACAAAAGACTGCCGTACCTATGGCCAGCCTGCCTGTCAGGAACAGCCCTGCATATGCCGCAAACAATGCAAACGGCAGAACAAATGTAGACTTTTTCGCATCAACCGTCAGAACCTTGCCTGCGATCATATTCCCCACAATATTTGCCAAACCATAGAACAACAAAAACAGGCTGATGGATTCCGCATTGATGTCGGTAATAGTTCCCATAAAATCGGATATATAGCTGTAAAAGCCAAAGATGGCGCCATTCAGGAAAATGACAATGATGATGGACAAAACCATAGATGGATTTTTTAATACGCCAATCTGCTTTCCATAGGAGATGATTTCTGTGGCCGGCATGGACGGAATAAAGAAGACCGTCAAGGCAAATACCACAATGTTAATCGCTGCAAAAAACAGCATTGCAACCGTAAAAGAAGTCCGGACGGCGATCAGGCTGGTAACCGGAACCCCCAGTACCATTCCCGCGGAAACTCCAATAAATACTTTCGCTACAGCCCTGGCCGATTCCTCCGGCTTTACCGCTTTTCCAGCCTCGGTCAGGGCCATGGATACATAGGCAGGATGGAAAGCCGCCGGGATCACCCTTGCGATGAGCAGTATGATAAAATTCGGAGCAAATGCCGATATGATATTGCTGATCATAAAAATGCCGCCCGCTACCAGCATTAATGCCTTTCGATTCATCTTGGAACAAAGCAGCGGCATCGTCGGTCCGGCAGCTGCCACCACCAGCGCAAAACCACTGACCAGCCACCCCGCGGTGGCAATGCTTACGTTATATTGTTCTGCGATCATGGGAAGAATTCCTACAATTCCCATTTCCGTATTCAGAATCCCGAAAACCCCAAGCGTTAAGATCAGGATCATCCTGCTGCTGTACTTGTTCATTTCCCATTAATCCTCCTATTCCTCATAAATTGAAATCGTAATGGAACCATTCAGTTTATCAATATCCTCTTTACCGGAAAGAATCGTTCCAAGTTCATACAGGTTGCCATTGGGGTCACAGGGAGCATAGAACATCACTACGTCTCCCCACGGTTCATAGTAGGACAGGGAACCGGCCTCGCCGCCGCTTAATGGGGCACCTGATGTATCTAGCTTTTGCGGAGGATAGAAAGTCATCTCATTATTACTGAAAGGCTCCACCTCCATGGTCAGCGGCAGTTGAGCATACAACTCTTTGGCTGCCTGGCTGTTATTCAGTTCATAAATCAGTTCATGATCCGCTGATTTTACAGATATATTCATAGTTTCGTTCTCCTCTCTGTCTACTGGTCCGCTCTCATTCTGTTCCGGCTGTGCCGTACTGCTTTCCTCGGAAGCATCAGAAGGGGTTTGGACGCTGCTTGAATTTCCGCATCCGGTCATGCCCAGCAGGAGGAATATAGCAGAGATGAAAATTACGATTCTTCTCATATTCCATCCTCTTGTTTATTTCAGGTTTTCCTTTAAAAATCCTTCAATCTTATCAAAGGGTATCCTATCTGTTCTGTCATACAGGTCAATATGTTCTGCATCCTCCACGACATAAAGTTCTTTGGGCTCTGCGGCTCTTTCATAGACCTGCTCGCTAAAGAAACGGGAAGCAGCCCTGTCGCCGATAATCAGAAGAATCGGGCGTGGGGAGATTTCATCTATATGGTCAAGGAGTGGGTAATTGATAAATGACAGATCGCTTGTTGTGGTAAAACCGGCTCTTGCATTTGGATGGTGTCCTCTTTTAACGCCATAGAAACGATAAAACTCATCTGAAACAAGATCAAGTCCTTCCGGCACCTTTTCCACAGGCTCCTCCGGATAAGATGGAATCCATTCAGGATAGCCATTTTCAGCATCCACCCAGCGCTGTTCACTGAGCCTCTCCTTGGTTTTTTGCAGACTTTCCTTATCGGCTCCCAGACGGGAGGCTGCACTTATGTCATACATGCTTGCCGTAACCACCGCTTTAATTCTTGTATCGACCTGGGCTGCTGACAAGGAAAAGCCACCGCTGCCGCAGATTCCAATGGCTGCAATTTTTTCCCTGTCAACATAGGGCAGAAGCCCTAAATAGTCCACACCTGCACTGACATTCTCACTGAACAAGTCTGGAGAGGAAACATGGCGGGGTTCCCCCGCAGATTCTCCCATATAGCAGGGATCAAAAGTCAGCACAATAAATCCTCTTTGTGCCAGTTCGTTTGCATAGACGCAAGGCCCCTGTTCCTTGACGCCGCCATATGGCGCCCCTACTATGACTGCCATATGTTTCTGTTTCTGATCCATAGCCTTTGCCGTATATAGATCGCCCGCCAAGGCTATACCGTATCGGTTGTAGTAACGGACATGCTCTCTTTTTACATTTTCATTTAATCTACAGATATAGTTGCTCATGGTTCTCCTCCTTCTTTTGTTCCACAGAACGAATCATAAAATCTATCGTGTCAACTTTTTTCTGTGCGGCATGAAGATCATCCATCAATTTTCTGCGCTGCTGCTTCAAAAGACCCAGCATATCGGATATCTGGCTTGCCTCTTCATAATACATATACCTTGCCGCTGCTTTTTCCTGAAATCCACAGTCCTTGAGACTGCTTTTCAAATATTCATTTTCGGATTTCAAACCGGAACCCTCCTTTCAAGTTCAACCTAATTGTATATTTGGCAACAGATAATTACAAACAGTTATTAATAATAATTTATCATCGTTGACAGGAATGATAAAAAGTATATAATGGTAACAAGGGAATCTACAGGAAGAAATTTGAAAACGGAAGGATACAATGCGATGATTGAGACGAGACTTTTACGATATTTTCTTGCCATAGCAAGAGAACAGAATATAACCAAAGCGGCAGAAACACTATTTGTAACGCAATCCACTTTGTCAAAGCAGATGATGGACTTAGAAAAGCAGCTTGGCAAGCAGCTCTTTATCAGAGGAAAACGAAAAATCACTCTAACCGAGGAGGGGACCTTCCTGCGCAACCGCGCGCAGGAGATTCTGGAACTGCTCGACAATACCGAGTCTGCCCTTCATACAGATGCGGAAGTCTTGAGCGGAGACATTTCCATCGGCTGCGGGGAAACGATCGTTATGGATTGGATTACCGGATTCCTTACAGAATTTCATGAACGATACCCCGATGTCCGGTTTCACACGCACAGCGGTGATGCTGATACGGTATTAGAACGGCTGGATAAGGGGCTTGTAGATATGGGACTCCTGCTGGGGCCGTTACGGCAGGAAAAATATGATTACCTAAATATTCATCAGCAGGATACGTTTGGTCTATTGATTCCGAAAGATTGCGAACTGGCCAAACAGAATTCCGTAAATATCGGCCAGTTGAAATCCTTGCCCCTGATTCTGTCAGAGCAGACATTTTCCGGTCATCAGGAATTAGAATGGTTCGGATTAGATTACTCTTCCCTGAATGTTATCGCAACCTATAATCTGATTTACAATGCTACATTCATGGTGGAGCATGGCATCGGCTATGCACTCTGCCTTGACCGACTAGTCAATACGGAAGGGCGGAACCTGGCCTTCCGCCCTATAACCCCTGAACTATCTGTAGATTTATACATTGTAACGAAAAAATACCAGACTTTTTCGCCTGCGGTAAAAGCCTTTCTAGATCTGATCAGGAAGAATTGCTGACCTTCAATCACATGCCTATCATGGAAGAGAAATCTCTCATCATATCAGAGATTTTGATCTGCTGTGGACATACCTGCTCGCAGCTGTGGCAGCCCACACAGTTTGCCGGGCGTTCTTTCTCCGGCATGCTGCCCACTGCCATCGGCGCCAGAAATCCGCCGCCTGTAATCTTATGCTCGTTATAAAGAGCAATCAATTCAGGAATCGGCAGTTTTTGCGGACAATGGCTGGTACAGTAATGGCAGGATGTACAGGGCAGCCCGCCTTTTCTTGTCTCTTCATCCGCCAGTTCCGTCAGACGGTCAAATTCTTCCTTGGAAAGCGGCTTATCCTCCTGCCAGATGGCAATATTCTCTTTCAGCTGTTCCATATCAGACATTCCGGACAATACCATGGTAACGCCGGGGATTGTCTGCAGGAATCGAAACGCCCATGCGGGAACCGTTTCTTCCGGGCGCATTGTGCTTAGTTCCTTCGTCATATGCTCATCTGCCTTTGCCAGTTTTCCGCCTCGCAGAGGCTCCATCACCCATATTGGCACGCCGGATTTTTGAAGAAGTTCCGCCTTCTCCTTTGCCTTCTGAAAATGCCAGTCCATATAGTTAAGCTGAAGCTGCCCAAATTCCATCTGCTCCCCATAAGCATCCAGGAATCGCCTGATGACTTCTATACTGCCATGGGCAGAGAAGCCAAGGTGCCTGATTCTGCCATTCTTCTTCTGTTCCATCAAGTATTCGAAAATACCGAACTTGGGGTTCAGATAATCGTCGATATTCCCTTCATATACATTGTGAAACAGGTAGAAATCAAAGTATGGAGTCATGCACTTTTTTAACTGTTCTTCGAAGATTTCCTTTACTTTTGGCATATTGGAATTATCATAGCCGGGAAATTTGCTGGCCAGATAGTAGCTTTCCCTTGGATAAGCGCTAAGACACTGCCCTGCTGCAAGTTCAGAATTGCCGTTATGATAGCCCCATGCAGTATCAAAGTAATTAATTCCATTCTGGTAGGCATAATCGATGATTTCAGCAGTACGGGCCATATCGATGCTGGCATCATCTCCTTCAATGACCGGCAGGCGCATCATGCCAAGACCAAGCCCTGATAGTTTTTTCTCTCTAAACTCTCTATAAATCATTGGATTTCCTCCTCCTCTTTTAATCTGTATTCATTATAACAGATTACCGCAGTTTTCCATATTCCTCATCCGATACCGCTTCACACCATTCATTACTTGTATTATCTCCCGGCACTTCCACCGCCAGATGTGAAAACCAGCTGTCTGGCGCTGCGCCATGCCAGTGCTTTACGCCCACCAGAATATTGACTACATCTCCTGGATGAAGTTCCCGTGCCTCTTTTCCTTCTTCCTGGTAATATCCTCGTCCTGCCACGCAGACCAAGATCTGTCCGCCGCCTTTGTCCCCATGGTGGATATGCCAGTTATTCCGACAGCCCGGCTCAAAGGTGACGTTAAAGATCCCCGCCTGATCTGTCGAGACTGGCGCCAGATAACTCTGTCCAACAAAATACTGTGCAAAACCATCATTGGGCTGACCGATCGGGAAAACCATGGAATCTTCATGGGCCTTTCTTGCATGATCAGCCTCATCGCCGTCACGTTCTTCCGTCCACACCTCTTTTGCCATATAAAGTGCTGCCCATGCTTTCGGCCATCCTGCATAGAATGCCGCATGTGTCAGAATCTCTGCAATTTCTGCTTTTGTGATTCCATTCTTTTTCGCTGTAGTCAAATGATACTTGAATGAGGAATCCACTAATCCTTGTGCCATCAATGCCACAACCGTCACCAAAGAACGGTCGCGAAGGGATAATTTATCCTCCCTGCTCCATACTTCTCCAAATAGCACATCATCATTTAATTGCGCGAATTTTGGGGCGAATTCCCCAAGCGCATTTCTCCCTGCCGTCTGTTTTACTGCCATTTTCTTACACCCTCCTTGCTCTCCGCTATTGCCTGCATCAAATCCATCCTTCAATCTCTTTACGCGCGAGACTCGCCTTTGCACCCTGGATAGCCAGGCCAGGCTTTATATCCGCTCCCCTGCAAAGTCGCCGGATATCCACTTCGCTTCGTCCCATGCCGCTGCCCTCATGGGTGCAGAAAGGACGGATCGTCTTCCCACTCCAGTCAAAATGTTCCAAAAAGGTAAATACCGCCATAGGCATTGTCCCCCAATAATTTGGAAATCCCAAGTAAACAGTGTCATAGCCATCCAGATTCTCCGGATAAGATCTCAGTTCCGGCCTGGCATTCCGTCTCTGATCTGCCTGCGCCTCGGCGATACATTCATTATAATTCCTGGAATATTCCTGAATCGGCTCCAGTTTAAACAGGTCTGCCCCCGTCAACTGTTGGATAATGCATGCCGCTACCTCTGTATTGCCTACATCCAGGTTTCGAATCGCTCCGCTGACATAATTTTCATAATTTCTTGAAAAATAAACGATTAAATCCGCCATTTTCATTCCTCCTCTCCGTTATCTATCTTCATTATAAAACCATTTCTCTTGACACGGAATCTCCGGTTCGTTATATTAGTATTAACATATAGTTCATACAAGGAGGCCTGACAATGTTTAATCCTTTGCTAAGCGCCTTTGTCTGCGCCGCTGACTGCGGAAGTTTTACAAAAGCGGCTGAGGCTCTGTTTCTATCACCCACCGCTGTGATGAAGCAGATCAACACACTAGAAAAGCACCTGAATTTAAAACTTCTGGTGAGGACTTCCCATGGAATCCGCCTGACACCGGCAGGCGAAGTAATTTATAAGGATGCGCGTTTTCTATTTGACTATTCCAGGCGTTCTATTGAAAATGCCAGGCAGGCAATGGCTGTTGACGACAATACGTTTTGTGTCGGGACTTCCATGCTCAATCCTGCCAAGCCGTTCATGGATCTATGGTATCTGGCCAGCCGGAGTTTTTCCAACTATAAGCTGCATCTTGTTCCCTTTGAAGATAATCATGAAGACATTCTCTCTGAAATCTCGCGGCTTGGGGAAAAGTTTGACTTTCTGGTAGGCGTATGTGACTCCAAAATGTGGCTGGACAAATGCAATATGCTTCCTTTGGGGCACTATAAAAAAATGTGCGCCGTATCAAGAGAGCACCCTCTGGCTAAAAAAGAGCGCCTGGAAATATCTGATTTGTATGGGGAGATACTAATGATGGTGGCAGAAGGAGATTCTTCCGCAAACGATCGCATCCGAGCGGATTTGAAGCGGGACCATCCCGCAATCCAGATTGAAGACACGCCGCATTTCTATGATATCTCCGTCTTTAACCGCTGTGCGGAAACAGGAAATGTGCTGCTTACCCTGGAATGCTGGAAGGATATCCATCCGGGGCTGGTTACCATCCCGGTAGACTGGGAATACAGCGTCCCTTATGGGCTGCTGTATTCCCTTACGCCGCCGGATGATGTAAAACGTTTTGTATTAGAAATCAAAAGCATTCTAAAAAGCAGAAGCCCCTCTTTCGAATAATATGGCGTGTATTCCCTATGAAACGCACGCCTATTAGGCTGTTAAAAACTGAAAGCCTTTTTCAAAATCCAGGCTCAATCCGGCATAAACTATGCCATAATCTGCTTATCTTATAAAAAGGAAGAGGCGAAGCAGGTGTTGGGACTGCTCTTGCCATGAAACAATTCTGTTAAAATCAAATATACAGAGCCTGTCGTATAATTCCATACAAAAGCGCAAACTCTACGATACAGCGGATTTTTCTTTTTTATTAAGATTGCATTTCAGATATACAAAATTATTACAATCAATTGGAGGAAAACGAAATGACCAAAAAAAAGAAGATTATTATTGGAGCCCTTATCCTCTTGTTGTGTATAGCAGCCGGTGGCTTCCTCTATTATAAAATGGCTGCCCCGCCGGGGGAAGAATGGCTGGCTTATCATAATGAAGAACTGATATCGAATATTGACAGCCAGCTTTCCGGTCTGGATATTGAGAGTATTGTCCAGAAAAAGGAAAAACTTGTAATTGAAAAAGAGATTGCGGATATCCAGAATGCAATAAAAAATGGCAGCCTCACCTATGAGGAACTGACGGCAATCTGTCTCTACAGGATCAAGACTCTGGATCAAAATGAACATGGTCTTAATTCCGTCCTGACGATTAATCCCAACGCGATGGAAGAAGCCCGCCAAAAGGACGCTGAGCGCAAAAGCCGGACAGAAAACCCTTCTGATATATTCGGAATTCCCGTTCTGTTAAAAGATAACATCAATACTGCCGGTATCCCTACCAGCGCCGGCGCTGCTGCGCTGGCAGATTTTATCCCTGCCAAGGATGCTGATCTTGCGGCCAATTTAAAAAACTGCGGCGCGATTATTTTAGGAAAGAATAATCTCTCTGAACTTGCCGGATACATGTCCAGTATAGCTCCCGCCGGATACAGTAACGTGAAAGGGCAAACCATCAGCCCGTTCGGGCCTTTAAAAATCTCAGCATCTGGCTCCAGCAGCGGAAGCGCTGTTTCCGTAACTGCCAATCTGACCCCGGCCTCCATAGGCACAGAGACAGACGGTTCTATCACTGCCCCCGCATCCGCGGGTTCTGTAGTGGGCTTTAAGCCAACCCGTTCCACCGTCTCCGCTACAGGCATCCTACCCCTCATACGGCTGATTGATACCCCTGGCCCGATCGCAAAGAGTGTCCAGGATGCAGCCGTTGTATACAATGCCATGTCTGGCCAGTCTCTCAATCCGGAATGGGATAAAGATTATCTGCAGGGTAAAACGATTGGATTAGCCAGTTATGAATATAATGACAAAACGCAGGTAAGCATCCTGAAAGAGATGCTCCAGAATGCAGGGGCAAAAGTCATTGATATAACACTCAGCCAGGAAGAGGTCATTATCTTCGGCAATATCCACTTGACCTTCAAAAATGATTATAAAGATTTTGCCAGCGCCTATGGCTTGCCCGTCAAGACCCTGGATGACTTAATAGCCTTTAACAATAATGAAAAAGACACAAATGCTAAATACGGTCAGGACTATCTCGAAGAAGCCGCGGAGACTGAAACCGCAGATTATGATGAAATCAGCAAAAGTATAGAAAAGGCCGCATCTGTTCTAGATACAGCCTTTACTAAGCATAATCTGGACGGCATTGCCTTTTTGAACAGCACCGCCTCCACCTTGCCTGCAGCAGCAGGCTTCCCGGAACTTACGATTCCTCTTGGGAAGGATAAGAGCGGGGTACCACAGGGAGCTACCTTAACCCTTCCTGCTGGCGAAGATGAAAGCCTGTTAAAAATGGGCTACAGTTTACAGGAGCATACAAATGGCCGAACGAATCCTCTTACGACGCCCTAAGCCCCCTATGGGCTGTAGTTTTCCCATTTTTCAGAGACATTCCATATAATACAGGCAGCCATTTTATATGTCTCTTACTCTTTCGACAATGGTTCTTCTTCCAGCCAGCATATGGTAGGAAGCCAAAGGCACTGTTACGCATACGGCAAATATGAACAGAATCATAGCCATTACCGGAAGGACCGGCACTGCGAATGGAACGCCGATATAATTCATGGACTGGTAGACCATATAAGTGACTGCCATGCCCGCCGTCGCCGTCAGAAGCAGCGACGCTGCCGCAAAGAGGATGCCTTCTCTTACCAGCATCCTCTTAACCTGCCGGTCCGTCATTCCTACACTCTCCATAATCGCAAATTCTATCTGGCGGCTCTGTATATTCCCTGATACGGTGTTAATATAATTCATAATGCCGATCAGCGCAAGAACCACTATGATGCCAATGCCTACGCCCAGCATATTTCCCTGAGCCTCTTTTACTTCTTTCATAGCCTCCAGTTTGGAATCATAGGAAAAATCTTTGGAGTAAGGACTGGACTTCATCATTTCTTTCATCTCATTTTCCACCGTCTCATCGTATTCTTCCTGATAGTCAATCCCCACCCTGAACACATAGGGATGTTCCACCGTCTCCTTCATATAAGCGTCGCTCACGATAATATTCGGCGTTATGCCGATCATTCCAGCGTAGTAACGCTCCTGAGTCATGCCTGCGATCTTCAGTTCCTGGGGCGTATCCCTCTGGCTATACCTGGAAAAAACAATACTCTTTCCTTTCAGCATCTCCTTGTCAATATCCAGATCATCCTGATACAGGATACAAGATTTCCCTGCCATAAATTCTTCCTTATCTACCGGGTCATCCAGCATGCCATTCAAATAGTCGAACTCTGTCTCATCGATCGCCGTCATATAAGAGTAAAACTTCTCCGGATGCTGCTGATACTCTTCCTTAATCTCCTCGTAATCCTGCTCCATCCAGTATTCATACATTTTCTCCATATATACTTCTGAGAATTCCGGTTCCCAGGGAACCACGATCCTTTCCGTCATCTGCGGATGGACGTCCTTAACGGATGGGTTGCTCTGGATTTCGGATAGGAATTCATTGTCCAAAAGACCCTTCCATTCCCCCTGGTCTTCTTTTCTCACCGTATCGTCCAATATGGTCAGATCATTATCCATAAAGCTGGACACCATAGTACGCGGCCCCTGACTCGCAATCAAAGCAATCAGGCACAGGAACACGGACAGGCTGGCTGCAAGGGACAGTATGACGATGGTCGACTTTTTCTTGTCTTTCTGAAACTGCTCTCTTGCCATACGCCATATTAGATTGCCTTTCCCAGTCTTATGCGATTCCTTGCTTGTCTTATTTGGGCGGTAGTTCAGCGCTTCCACAGGAGAGACTGACGTGGCTATCTTCGCTGGCTTCCTGCCCCCCAGCCATATGGTCAGGCTGATGAGGATCAGGCATAGAAGGAATATGGCAGGGTGGAATGCCACGGCAATATCTTCCTCATGGATGCCAAGGGTCTTTACCACCCAAGGTATCACCAGGAATGACGCGGCGCTTCCCAGCAGGATACCCAGGGTCATTCCCACTGCCCCTATATACAGCATCCGCTTTTTCATCAGCGCGTATACCTGGCGTCCTGTCATCCCTACCGTCTGAAGCAGGCCATAGTATCTGGTATTTCCGGAAACAGACAGGTAAAGAATATTATAAATCAGAAGGTAGGCGCTGATGCACGTTATCAGGATCAGGTCTGCCATGCCTGCCATAATCTTCACGGAACTTGCCGAATCTGACATATAGATCAGGCGCTGCTTCTCACCCAGTTCCAGGCTTTTCTCCAGCACATCCTGCGTCTTTTGCGGAATGATGGAAGATGCATACTTCAGGTAAAGGAAGCCCCTTCCATAGTCTGTGAGTTGAAAGCCAGACTGGTCAAAAAAGGATCGTGACACATTGAATACCTTTTTAGTGCCGAATCCGCCCCACATGCCGGTTATGGTAAATTCTTTCGTATGCTCCCCCGTCCCGTCTCCATAGGTTATGGTAAAGGAGTCTCCTACATCCAGGCCCTCCAGCCCGCAATCTTCCAATGCCTCCTTCGTTGCCATGACTTCATTGTCTTTCTTGGGATATGTGCCTTTTACCCATTCACGCGCCGGTTCCTGTAACTTATCCCACATCACTTCATCCGCCCATACGAATACCGTATGCAGCGTATCATCCTGATCAGTCTTTACTCCCCATCCGGCAATCGCTTCTTGTCCTACCAGGGCTATATCCGGATTCTCCTCGCATACGCTCTTTTGCTTCTCGGTAAATCCCCCATAAATATAGGCATCCATATCTCCGCCATTCATACGGACATCCTGGATACGCTGCATCTTAAAGTATGTGCTCCCTACCGTTAGAATGGTGAACAGCAGGAAGGTGGACAGCAGGATCGCGAATATCATAATCAGATTCTTCCGCCTGCCGCTTACAAGATTGCGCTTCGCCATCCGGCTGATGATCCGTGTATTATTATTCTTAATCATCCGCGCCACTTCCCTTCACGATCCGCCCGTCCTCAATGCGGACAATCCGGTCTGCCAGCTGGGCGATATCCTGATCGTGGGTAATCAGTATGATAGTCTGCCGGTACTGCTTTGCCACCACCCGGAGAAGGCCAAGAACGTCATGGCTGGTGGCCGTATCCAGATTCCCGGTAGGCTCATCCGCCAGAACGATCGCTGGCTTGCTGGCCAACGCCCTTGCTATGGCAACTCTCTGCTGCTGCCCTCCAGAGAGGGTGCAAGGAAGTGCCTCTCTTTTCTCCATAAGTTTCAGCAGATTCAGAATGTTATTGATAAACTCTTCATTAATATGCCCTCCGTCCAGTTCTATGGGCAGTACGATATTCTCATATACGTTCAAATCCTGCACCAGATTGTAACTCTGGAACACGAATCCCACCTTTCTTCTTCGGAATACCGCCAGCTGCTCCTTATTCATCTTGGACAGTTTCCTTCCATCTACGTATACTTCGCCATCCGTAGGGTTATCCAACCCGCCGACCATATGAAGAAGCGTGCTTTTTCCGCTGCCGGACTTTCCTACTATGGCTACAAACTCTCCTTCTCTTACCTTAAAGTCCACGCCGTCCAGAGCCTTCACCGTATTGTTCCCCAACTTGTAATATTTTCTCAATGCCTGTGTCTGTACAATCCATGATTCCATCTGCTGATTCTCCTTTCTTTGATACTTCAAGCATATCTGGCAAATATCACAAACTGCTCACAATCCAGGATTTTCACAATACTGTGATTCTATTCGTATGACTCCTTGCTGTTATTGGGGAGGAAAATGCGAAAGCAGGACCCCTTCCCCGGCTCTGACTGCACATCAATATATCCATCCTGCATGGTAATGATCTTCCTGGCCAGATACAGGCCTACCCCGATTCCCTCCTGGTCATGTATTTCCGGCTCTCTGTAGAATCGCCTGAATATCTCCGCCTGCCGGTCCATGGCAATCCCTTTGCCAGAATCCTTGAAAGAGATCTTCGTAAAAAACTCTTGGACAGTTACGCCGATCTGAATATTTCTACTCTTAGGCGGGCAGTCTTCCTTCGTATACTTCACCGCATTATCCAGAATATTGAAGATCGCCTCTTCCGTCCATTTGCTGTCATGGCATAGCATCAGATTCTCCGGGCATTCCACATAGATGCCAATCTTCTTTTTCTCGGCCTTCGGGACAATGGCTGCCACAGCGCGTCCCAAAGTTTCATGGATGCTGCAGGGCTTCTTATGGATCTCGATGATTCCCGTCTCCAGCCGGGACATCTTCACCATGCTTTTTAGCAGGAAATCCAGTTTTTCCGTCTGCCCTTCTATTTTTTCCAGGTATTCCCTTTGTTTCTCAGTATTTTCTTCCTCGTTATCCAATAGTTCCAGATAGATCTTTATATTGGCTATCGGCGTCTTGGTCTGGTGGGAAATATCGGAGATCAGCTCCTCGATCTGCTTTTTCCCTGCCACGCTTTCTTCCTCCCGCCTGCTCCAGATATTCTCAATCCTCCGCAGCCTCTCATAGACCTTATCCCACAGGGAGTCCTCGCAATTCCCCGGATTCTTAATCTCCTCGCCGGAAGCCATTGCGTCCAGACACTCTTCCAGCCTGTCCGTAAATGTATAGATCTCTTGCTTCATCTTCTCCATCCGCTTCCACATCCATATGAGCGCCAGCGTCAGGCATATGATAATCACCGCTAATCCAGCCATTGATAACCCATCCCATAAATATTTGATATATATCTGTGTTCTTCGTCTTCAATCTTGCCCCTGAGCCGATTGACGTTCACGGCCAGGGCATGCTTATCCACAAACTGGGCGCCCATATCCCACAATGCTTCCAGCAGTACCGAATAGGTCATCAGCTGGCCTGCATGGTCGATGAACAGCCGCAGCATCCTGAATTCCGTAGGAGTAATGCTGCATATCCTATCGCCCGCGCTCACCTGCGCCTTGTCAAAGTCAATCCGCAGGAATCCATCATCATATGACTTCCTTGGATGATTTTCCAGCCTTCTCAGGATCACATCGATCTTCTTTCGCAGGACATGTATGGAAAAAGGCTTTGTAATATAATCATCCGCTCCCAGCTCGTACCCTTTCAGAACATCCTCCTCCAAGTCTCTTGCCGTAAGAAACATTACAGGAGTCTCCGATTTCCCTCTCAGAAAACGGCAGAATTCGAATCCTTCCCCATCCGGCAGATTCACATCAAGGAGCACAAGATCCGCCCCTTCCTTTGTATAGAGTTCTTGTGCTTCTTGGATAGAATAGGCAGGAATTGCCAGGTAGCCGCCCTGCCCGAGGGCATAAGATATTCCCTGATTAAGTTCCCTGTCATCCTCGACGATCAGTATTTTCCGCATAATACACCTCTGCTGCTTATTATTGACTCTATTATATCCATATTGACGCTGGACTTCAATTCAACAATTGTCACAGTGTCGTGATATTTACCGGAAATATATTCCGACAGATCAATACAGGCAAAATCATTTTCAGGCAAAGAAAAGGAAGGCAGTATCTGCCTTCCATCTATTGCTTCAAAGAGTATACCCACATCGCTTTGATCTGGTCCGCGATGTCTTTAAACACCCAGGTTGCCTCGCTGTTTTTCTGGCTGAAGGGATCATTTACCTTGACAACGCCATTCTCATATCCGGTCAATACGATAAAATGTCCATTCTGGGTAAAATCTCCAGGTCCTACGCTGCAGATAATCGGATGTCCTGCCGCCAGTTCTGCGCCTACCTGTTCTTCCGTAAGAACGCCCTCATAGGAGGACAGGTTCCAGTTGCTCCCTGCCTCTCGCATAAACGCCCAATACGTGTTATTATCCTCGTCTACATAATGATTCTCTGTTCCATATGCCGCTACTTTTGCCGGGGTTATGGACGGATCCTTATTAAGCCCTGCCGCTACCATAGCCATGCAGGTTGGCCCGCATCCGCTCACCGCCACGATACTGGTGCCGTAGGAAGCATAGCCCCAGCGCTCGTCCCATTGCAGCAATTGCGGGATCTGTCCCTCCACGTAACTCTCCCCGATATTATCGGCCGCCGGAACATCCTTCTTCGCCTCATAGTCCTCCACGAAATCCACGGTCTCTTTATTTTTTCCCAGCAGTCCGACTACGCTGTCGGGATAGCCTTTTTGCTTCGCTGTAAGTTCCACCCTCTTGAGTTTCTGCTTTGGCGTCTCTACCTTTACCTTGGCTTTCTCCTTCTTCCCCTTCGCAGATTTCTGCTGACCTGTCGTGACAGCTGCTTTTGCCTCTGCCTTGTGCCTTGCCTCCTGTATATGGCAGCTGACTGCCGCGCAGACGACCGCCACAATTAAAACCAGCACGATCAGCAGCTGGCGGCGAACCTGCTGCCTCCTTCTGGACTGTCTTGTCCTCTTCCTTTGTGCCATCTATGTGCTCATCCTCTCATGTTCAAACTAGATTATCTATCATAAATATACAATTATTCATCTCATGGTATAGTAGTTATTATACAATAATGGTATGGCAGTATCAACTTAAGGAATTCTTAAATTCAAGAACGCGCAATGAGATTAGGATGCATATTCGCCATGGAAACCATACTGTTCTCCTGATTTTCTATTACATTTTTAAGAACTCCTTAAATTGTAGTGCCCAAATATTAAAAATACTTATATTCCATATATTTCCTTTCCCAACAGTGCTCTATCTGGTTTATGATAGTAATAGGAGGTGCATTCTATGGATGATATTAAAAAAATTATTAAAACAGCATTTGTCCAGGAGGCAGACAGAACATTAAAAGAGTTGAAAGAGGAAGACACTCTTCGCCTCTCCACAGAGGATAAAGACGCAATGCGTATCAATCTTCAGAAGATGATTGATGATTCAGAACGGAAATAGTAAAATTACTGCTTTTCATCTGCCAGTTTCCATGCTATAATCTCGGTATGGGGTATTAGCGCAGTTGGGAGCGCGCCACACTGGCAGTGTGGAGGTCACGGGTTCAAGTCCCGTATACTCCATTTTTTTATTTCCTATTTCCAAGCCGGTCGAATCTCGACGAGTTCAATATACTTTTGTCATTTCTCCCAATTCCCGGACTTTTCCATATAAAATCTATATGCCGACTATTGGAGGAAAGGAGAAAAAGTATGGAAAAGTACATAAGAAAACTTCTGCTGAATCTGGGAATCCGCTCGACCTATCAAGGTTTCCGGTACTTGCAGTACGCCTTGCTGCTGTGCTTGGAAAATGATGAATATCTTAGATCGATCTGCAAGTTCTTGTATCCAGATATTGCCAAAAAGTTCAGCACTACCGTGGATAATGTTGAACATTGCCTGCGAACTGTCATTTCCTATTGCTGGTATCACGGCAATCGCAGATTCCTAATAGATATCACTGGATATCCGCTCAGCGATAAACCTACTAACAGCGAATTCCTGGACATCTTGTATAATTATCTGAAATTCTTTCCTGAAGGATAACCCGTCACACGGGTATCCTTCACTTCAACTTAGGGCCCCTGCCAAATTCAAAATTAATAAACCGGCCGCTTTCTGCACATACTATAGCGAGGTGATTATATGGCATCCTATGTATCCCCGGCAATCCGGGACAAATTCGAATCACTGTCTATTAATCTTAAAAACTGTATCCTGGAACGGGATGTAAGGCTGGAATCCATCCACGACTTAATTCACGTTCTGGAAGATATCGTGGCAGAGGGAGAGGCAGAATAGGCAAGGAGGATTACGCATGATAGAGATAGTTGAAGCACCTATTCCAACGATTTCAGACAAGCAGAAGGATAAGGAATCCAATGACGAACGTCTGAATCCTACAAAGGCAGTGGAACCGCTGCCAGAATCCGAGCGGCCTAGGAAAGACGGCCCGGGAGGAGAATAAGAGGGAATGCCAGCCATGGGATACTTCATGGCTGGCATTTTTTTAACATTCTTTGCAATTAACTCTTGATATTTGTTTCCAAAAATGGTATTATTTATTTCGTTCACAGCGTGAAACGTTCACAATCAGATAAGTTACTACGGGGTGTGGCTCAGCTTGGCTAGAGCGCCTGGTTTGGGACCAGGAGGTCGCAGGTTCGAATCCTGTCACCCCGATATGCGGGTGTAGTTCAATGGTAGAACACCAGCCTTCCAAGCTGGATACGTGGGTTCGATTCCCATCACCCGCTTTTTTCATACCCGATTCTAAGTATTCTATTTTCCTAATCAGTTTCCTGTGATATAATTTTCCAATATACTGATAAATGAATATGTAAGGGAGGCTTGTTTTATGAAAATCGTGTTCCTGGATGTAAAGACCATTGGCGAAGACATCGACTTGTCCGGCTACGACCAGCTAGGCGAGGTGGTGAAGTATCCTTTCACTACTTCCGAGGAAGTCCCTGGGCGGGTCGAAGATGCCGATGTAATAATTGTAAATAAGATACAGGTAAATAAATCTACTATTGGGAAGGCCCGAAACCTGAAGCTGGTCTGCGTGACTGCCACAGGAACCAATAATCTGGATAAGGACTATTTAAAAAGCCGCAATATTGCATGGAGGAATGTTGCCGGATATTCAACGGAATCCGTCGCGCAGCACACCTTTGCAATGCTGCTCTTCCTGCTTGAGAAACTTCGGTACTATGATGATTATGTAAAAGAAGGCCGCTATACCAATGATACGATCTTTACGCACTTTGAAGAACGGTTTTATGAGTTGCATGGCAAGACCTTTGGGATCATCGGGCTTGGCAATATCGGCAGGCGGGTAGCCTCTATTGCGGAGGCCTTTGGGCTAAATGTCATCTACGCCTCTCCCTCCGGCAGCGCCCCACAGGATGGCTACCATCAGGTAGACCTCGATACTTTGCTTGCCTCTTCCGATATTATCTCCGTACACGCGCCGCTCAATGCGCATACGGAAAATTTGATTGATGCCCGGGCATTTCAGAAGATGAAGAAAACCTGCATCTTTCTGAACCTTGGCAGAGGTCCCATCGTTGTCGAGCAGGATCTTGCTGCCGCCCTGGAGCAAGGCGAGATTGCCGCCGCAGGCTTAGATGTACTTTGTACGGAGCCAATGAGTCCGGACAATCCTCTGCTTCGCATTACAGACAGCAGAAAACTTTTCATCACTCCTCACGTGGGCTGGGCCAGCGTCGAGTCCAGAACCAGGCTTATGGGAATTATACTGGGCCAGGTAAAAGAATTCTTCTGCCTATAGCAGATTATAAAGAAAAGAGGCAATGCCGCCATTGCCTCTTATAATTTAAACTTACGGCTCTTCACCTTCTCGGATATCTCTTTTAATTCATCCTTGGACAATTCATCCAGATGTTCCAATTTGTACATAAAAGCTTCCCCGCTGTCCCCATTTTTGAAATTCACCACTTCCATGTAATAAGTGGCGACAATCCCTGGTATGATCGCAAGCACGATGACCCCATACAGGCCCAGTATGATTGAGGCAGTCCTTCCAATGACAGTCACTGCCGTAAAATCCCCGAATCCAATCGTCGTAATTACGGAAAAGCAGTACCAGATAGACTCTCCATACCGATGGATCCCCGGCTCCGCCAGCATAATGACAAGCGCGCTTATCAAAAAATACATTCCAAATCCCGTTACGATCTTATCAGCATGGGTTCTTTTTAATATCGACCAGAATATCTTTCCCTGTCTCATATGTACGTACGCCCTATTTCCTTCCATTTTTCAGCGCCAGCAAGACTGCCCCCAGAAGGATATAGAAATCCCCCAGATTGGCCGTCAGCCTTGCAAGAAACTGATTTTTACTCCTGATTCCGATATAATCAATGACCTTCCCTCTTGATAGCCGATCAAATATATTACTGGAAGCGCCTGCCCCCAGAATAGCCATGCCCAGTTTCTCAGTGAAATGTCCTTTTCTGGCAAATGTCCACGCGCCGCATGCAAGCACGCCTGCCCCCGCCAGGATGGATACCGTCTTAATCAGCGCAGGATGGCTTTCCAGGGAATTCAGCAGGAATCCCTTGTTATACACCTTGCGTATGACCACTTTTCCTCCCGGCAGTTCTTTTTCTTCCCCGGGCCTGATAGTTTCTTCTACGTGCTGCTTAAGCAGCACATCCAGGCCCAGCAGTATTGTAAATGTGCCGGCAACTATTAATGATAGCATCTATATATCCTCTTTGATTCTTACAATCTCTTCTTCCTGTTTCTCAATCTCTTCCTCGCGCTTCTCAATGTTGCCGCAGAGTTCGATATAATCGGTATCCGGAATCTCTCCTTTTTGGAACTTGTCATATACCATGCGTCCCAGATCCATGAGATCCCTGTCATTCGCACGCTTCAAAGAGCGGATGTCTCCTTTGATCTTCTGGATCTCAATGGTATCTTCCGTCTTCTTTCCCAGATCGCTTGCCACATCTGAGATTCGTTTCCCTAATTCTTCAAAAAAATCTGCCATCTTTTCTTCTCCTTTTATCCTTTGATATTATCATTTATATTCTCCGCAGCGTATCTAGAGCACGATACAGATCCAGTGTTCCATATCCCCATTCCTTGTTCGGATATTCCATTGACGGCCTCTGGTTTACGCCCAGCAGAATGATGCTTCTTATCTGGCTGGAGTTCACGCCGCGCGCTCCCGGCTCATTCAGCAGCCATTCCATCAGAAGCGCCACCGCTCCTGCCGTGATCCCGGCAGATATGCTTGAACCGCTTTTGGTAACGAATCGTCCGTTTAATCCCGCACCTGTAACCATCACCCCAGGCGCTGCGAAATCAGGTTTGACTAATCCATCTCTAGTATAACCTCTCCCTGAATTAATATCAACTCCATTCTCCCGCCCATTATAATAGGCCACCGTCATTGCTGATCTGCTGGTTCCTGGTTCCGTAAGCGTCGTGTCGGGATTGGATTCCAGAAAATAGACTTCGCCGGACAGGAACTCCTGAATTGGAAGCCAGATATGAAAATCTCCCTCTGCAATCTGAACAGGCTCCACATTGATCTGCCAGATGCCTGGCACAGGATTCTGAAACCGCAGAAATATCAGCTGGGAATCGTTATTTTCCAAAAGAAGACGGTACTCGACCGATACCTCCGTCTTCTCAAAGGCAAATCTCAGATTATACCGGTCTCCCTGCCTTATGGATATCTGCCTTGTCCGTTCCCCGGAGGGCGAAGTGATGGAAATCGTCACCACATTGGGAAGCATCGTCCATAATTCGGTAACAAAGCCTTCCACGCCATCTCCTACGCGAATCTCCGCGCTAGTCTCTTCGTTAATTCCATCCAGCATATGGTAAAAATGATGCCGCTTGGCCGCCTCATTTCCAGTGCCAATTACTACGCTGCGGTTTAATATATAGGAATAGGCATCCAGCATGCCAGACAGCAGAGACGTCCCATTATGCCCTCCGAAGTTGGTTCCAAGGGCAATGCACATGACAAGAGGCAGATTCCTTTCCCGCGCCAGATCGTTCAAGTACTTCAGTCCCAGCATAATATCGTTCTCCTGAAAGCAGACCGCATCGCTGCGTATGGCATAAAAATCCTTCAAGTAACTCTTTGCAGGCTTTAATTTTACAACGGCAATCGTGGATTCGGGCGCAGCTCCAAGAAAGCGGTTTGGAACGTCCGCGCTTCCAGCTGCCACGCTTGCAAGAAAGGTCCCATGTCCATTCATATCCATGCTGGGCACAATATCCAGCGGATTCTCGGAGCGGAGAGCCTCATTGATCCTATCCTCCGTGTATTCGCTCCCATAATCAAGTCCTTCCGGAGGCGTACCATCCTGGATCGTCTGATCCCATATCCCTGCGATCCTTGTTGATCCGTCAATATTTGTAAATACCGGGTTCCTATAGTCAATACCTGTATCTAGAAAACCAATCATCACGTTGCTCCCCATCAGCTGAAGCGTCGGATAGTTCTGAACCGCACTGATTCCTGCTATGTTCAAAGTCTCCATATCCAGAAGCGCATAGCAGTTCGGGATAGAATTATACCAGTATTCCCGGATTGTAAGCGGAGGCAGTATGCTGTTATCAATATAAACCGCGCGATAGCCAAAGTCCATCTCTTGGTAGCAGGACCGTTCCGGCGGCACCTGGTCCAAGTCATCCATCCGAAAATTTGGGATCAGAAAATCCCAGTAATCCTCTGACAGAATCTTATCCCGGCATGTTTCTCCATCCATAAAAATACCCCATATACTTTTTAATAAGTATATGAGGCATTCTATTCCATATGTCAGATTATTTGGCTTCTCCGCGAAGGATGGCCGCGTCTTCGTAGTAGCTGGATACCTCCTGTTCCTTCGGGACAGGCAGATCCGGGCCTTTTTTGAATACAATCTTCAGCAATATAGGCGTAATAATCGTTGTAACTACCACCATGATAATGACCGGTCCTAAGAAGGCCGTCCCAAGCAGTCCCAGTGAGGCTCCTTTGCTTGCCACGATCAGAGCCACCTCTCCACGGGAGACCATTCCCACGCCAATCCGCTTATACTGGTAAGGCTTGTACCCGCACGCCTTAGCCCCCAGCCCGCAGCCAATGATCTTCGTAATTACCGCTACGATGATCAGCAGCAGGGAGAATATGACGATGGTAAGCGACATCTTGGGCAATACTACCTTCAGTCCTATGCTGGCAAAAAACACGGGAGAAAGCAGCATATAGGACAGCGTATCAAACTTTGTCTCCACGAATACGGATCTCTGGGTATTGGATATAATAAGGCCTGCCAAAAACGCGCCGGTAATGTCCGCTACGCCAAAGAATTCTTCCGCTGTATATGCCATCAGAAGGCAGAATACGAAAGCAATGATAACATGCCTGTGCAGATTTTTGGGCGCGGACTCTGTCCATTCCTTGTACACCTTATAGAATATAAAGCCGACAACTGCGGAAAAGACAAAGAAGCCCACGATCTTCAGCAGCACGACCCAAAGTTTCACGGAGGAATCTGCCAGGCTTGTAACGATCGTCAGCGCTATGATTCCAAGGATATCATCAATAATCGCCGCTCCAAGGATCGCATTTCCAGATCGCGTCTTTAACTTTCCTAATTCTTTCAGCGTCTCAACCGTAATACTTACGGAAGTAGCCGTCAGCACGATACCAATAAAGATATTCTGGAGGAAGATGCTTCCACCTGCATCCGATGCGATCATGCCCGGCTTGTTGAAGAAATATGCCAGGGCAAATCCGCCGGCAAGCGGCACCAGCACGCCACAGAGCGCAATGATAAAGGATGCCTTTCCACTGGCCTTCAATTCCTTAATATCTGTCTCCAGGCCGGCACAAAACATCAGGACGATTACTCCCAGTTCCGCCACTGCCTTGATAAAGTTTGTCTCCGTCAACACGCCGCACATGGCCGGGCCTAAGATAAGTCCGGCCATAAGCGCCCCCACGACTTGCGGCATCTGTACCTTTCTTGTTGCCAATCCCAATAATTTTGTACACAGCAATATAACTGCCAAATCCAATAGATAACTATAATCACTCATTACTGTATCCTTGCCACGTCCTGGCCCCTCAGCATGATAAGAGGCCCTCCCGTCCCTTCTATGTATTCTCTCGTTATGGTCACCTGGCCAATGCTGTCATCTTTCGGTATCTCATACATAATATCCAGCATGAACTCTTCTATAATTGCCCGAAGCGCCCTCGCCCCGGTGTCTTTCTTCATTGCCTTTTTGGCAATCGCCTCCAGCGCGCCGTCGTCAAAAAGAAGATTCACTTCATCCAGCGCCAGAAGTTTCTGATACTGCTTCAAAATTGCGTTCTTAGGCTCTTTGAGTATCTTGATCAGCATATCCTCATTCATGCCCTGAAGCGTAAATACGATTGGCAGACGCCCCAAAAACTCCGGAATCATTCCGAAATTGCGAAGGTCCTCCGTCGTCACTTTCTCAAGTATCGTCTTGTCATGGTCATATTTATCCTTAAGATCCGCTCCGAATCCAATGGAGGACTGTTTGGTCAGACGTTCCTTGATAATACCTTCCAGATCCGGAAACGCTCCTCCGCAGATGAACAGGATATTCTTCGTATTCACCGTCGTAAGCGGCACCATAGCGTTCTTGCTGTTGGCGCCTACCGGCACTTCGACATCGCTTCCTTCCAGCAGTTTGAGCATTCCCTGCTGTACAGACTCGCCGCTTACATCCCGCTGGCTGGAGTTCTTCTTCTTGGCAATCTTATCAATCTCATCGATAAAGATGATTCCCTGTTCTGCTTTCTCTACATCATTTTCAGCTGCCGCCAAGAGCTTGGATACGACGCTTTCGATATCATCTCCTATATAGCCCGCCTCCGTTAGAGATGTGGCATCCGTAATAGCAAGAGGCACATCCAGAAGCCTTGCCAGCGTCTTGACCAGATAGGTCTTGCCGGAACCGGTAGGCCCGATCATCAGCATGTTGGACTTCTCAATTTCTATATCATCCATCGTATCCGTAGCAACCCGCTTGTAATGATTATAGACCGCGACGGACATAGCCTTCTTGGCATATTCCTGTCCCACCACATAGTCATCCAGCTTTGCCTTGATCTTGTGAGGAGCAGGGATGTCCTTGATATTAATCAAAGGCTTTTTCTCCTCCCCTTCTTTTTTCTTCTTAACTTTCTGCTGCTTGGGGATATTCTGCTCCATATCAGCCATATTCAGTATCTGCACCCCCGGCATATTCATCAGCTGGCTGTAGTCGATCTGCCCATTGCTCATGGCGTCGAAACTTTTCTGCATACAGTCGCTGCACACGCAGATATTATTTGGCAGCTCTATCATCTTGCCTGCAACGCTCTCCGGACGCCTGCATATGAAGCATACCTTCTCATATTCATCGTCATCCTTCTTCGTATCTTCTACTTCTACCTGCGTATCTTCTACTTTCTCAACTTCATTCTCGTTCTTATTGTCCTGATCAGACATCTTCTTCCCTTCTTTCTACTTGTCCCGGCCTTCTTCCACCATCTTAAGGAAGGTCTCTTCCGATATGATCGGAATGCCAAGGTCGTTTGCTTTCTTATTCTTGGACGATGTGCTTGTCACATCATTGTTAATCAGATAATTGGTCTTGGAAGTAACCGAACCTGTCACCTTGCCTCCCAGGCTTTCGATCAATTCCTTTACTTCATTGCGGTTCGCAAAATGCTCCACGCTGCCTGTAATTACAAAGTTGACCCCATTAAATATCTGGGCAGCGCTGTCTGCTTCCTCCTTTGGAATTATGAGTTCCGCAAGAAGATTGCGCAGTCTTTCTCTGTGAACATTGTCGGAAAAATAATCCACGAACGCGGTCGCGATTACCTCCCCAATGCCGGATATGGCGTTCAACTCTTCTACCGTAGCCTTGAGCATTGCCTCCAGATCATACTGGAATTCTTTGCATATCATCTTGGCATTGGCAAGCCCGATGTTCGCGATTCCCAGGCCGTAGATTACCCTTGGAAGGGTTGTGGTCCTGGCTTTCTCAATGCTGTCTATCAGATTCTGGTATGACTTTTCGCCGAATCCTTCCATGGTCTGAATCTCTTCCTGATAGCGGTCCAGATGGAAAATATCCGCATACTCTCTAATATACCCCATTGAAATGAATTTTTCCAGTGTTGCTTCAGATAATCCTTCAATATTTAACGCATCCCGGCTGACGAACAGGGCAAAGGACTTGACATGCTTTGCCTGGCAGTCTGGATTGATGCAGTATAATGCCTTGGCGTTGCTGACCTGCCGGACTTCCGTCTGCCCCTGGCAGACCGGACAGTTCTTTGGAATATCCTTGACTCCGCTTCTCGTTAAGTTCCTGGCAATCTGGGGAATGATCATATTTGCTTTATATACTTCAATGGTATCGCCTACGCCTAGTTCCAGTTCTTCCATAATGCTGATATTGTGGACGCTGGCACGGCTTACGGTGGTTCCTTCTAATTCAACAGGCTCAAATATAGCGACGGGATTAATAAGCCCTGTCCGTGACGGACTCCATTCGATCTCCAAAAGCCTTGTCTCCTTTAACTCGTCCGCCCACTTAAAAGCGAACGAATCCCTTGGAAACTTGGATGTCCTGCCCAGTGACTGCCCATACGCTATATCATCATATACTAGCACAAGTCCATCGGATGGGAAATCATTCTGGGCGATTTTTTCTGAAAATTTAAGAACTTCAGCCTCCACCGTATCCTGGGTTACTTCCTGAAACTCTACCACCTCAAATCCCTGCTCCATCAGCCAGTTCATCTGCCTGGCTCTGGAATTATAAAAGTCTACCCCTTCTGCTTCCACAAGAGAAAAAGCGTAAAACTTCACATTACGCTTTGCCGTTATCTCGTTATTGAGCTGCCGGACGGAGCCGCTGCAAAGATTCCTTGGGTTCTTGTACCTGGCATCCACATCCTCGATTTCCTCATTGATCTTCTCAAAGTCTTTATATCCGATGACTGCCTCGCCTCTTAAGATTAATTGGCCCTGGTAGGCAATCTGCAGAGGAATATTCTTAAATACCCTGGCATTGTTGGTGACTACTTCGCCTACCTCTCCATTTCCCCGGGTAACCGCTTTAAAAAGTCTGCCCTCCCGGTAAGTCAGGACGATGGTCAGCCCATCCATCTTCCAGGACATCAGCGCCTTCTGATCTCCCACGAATCTTTTCAGTTCTTCGACGTCCTTCGTCTTATCCAGGGACAGCATGGGTCTTTCATGCCGCTCTTTTGGCAGCTCGCTTAATACTTCGTAGCCGACATTCGCTGTCGGGCTGTTGGACAGGGTGAGTCCAAGTTCTTCTTCTAGCTTCAGAAGTTCATCGTACAGCCGGTCATACTCATAATTGCTCATGATCTCTTCGGCATCCTGATAATAGGCGCGTCCTGCCTTATTAAGAAGTTCTACTAATTCCTGCATTCTGGCTTTCTTTGACTTGTCCATATAATTCCTTTAACTCCTGCTCTGTCAATTTTCGATAGGCGCCTGGCTTCAGGCTGCCCAGTTCTATATTCATAATCCTTACTCTTACCAGTCTTTCCACTTTGTATCCGAGAGCCTCGCACATCCTTCTTATCTGGCGGTTCAGCCCCTGGGTCAGCGTTATCGAGAAGGTATATTTTCCAAGTTTTTCCGCCTTGCATGGCCGGGTGACCACGTCAAGCTGCTTCTCTTTATCTACGATCCTGACGCCTTCTTTCAACTTGCTGATGAAATCTTCCGTCACCGGCTTGTTCACCGTCACCTTGTATTCCTTCTCATGACCATGCCGGGCGCGCATCATCCCGTTGATCAGGTCCCCGTCATTGGTCATGATCAGCAGTCCCTCCGAATCTTTATCCAGCCGTCCCGCATAAGTGACTCGGACCGGATACTTCAGATACCGGATAATATTCTTCTTTTCCCGGACATCTTCCGTACAAACAATCCCGGCAGGCTTATTCACCGCCAGGACGATTTTTTCCGTATTGCTTTTTATTACTTTTTTTCCGACTTTTACTTCCTGGCCATCCGCAACCTTCATGCCCGGAACAGCCCTTTGTCCATCCACCCTCACCTGGCCGCTCTCGATCAGCCGGTCGGCCTCTCTTCTGGAACAGACGCCAGCGTCGCTTAGATATTTATTCAGTCTCACCATTTTGCAATACTCCACTTATACTGTTATCTTCTACAAAAGTATTTCCATTATACAGAAACAGCACGCTTGTTATCTTATTTTCCTTCATGACTTCCTTGATATCGCCGTAATAGTAGCGGGGATCCAGAACGATTATCTCCCTGTAATAAGGCGTCAGGAATGGGATCAGGCAGTTGGCATAAGAATCCTTGATCACCAGCAGCCGGTCCGTGGTATCCGCCGTAGTCCTGATATCTATCATGGAATAATTGCCACCCAGGAATAACGCGTACTTATCCTTTTCCTGCAACTTCGATCGGTCGTACAATGTGGCGGTCTTTTTCTTTTCGTCTACATAACTGACCACCACCTGCGTCGCCTCTTTTTCTTTCTTAGGAACATAGATATAGATAGGCTCCTCGTAGCCTGTCTCATATCCGCTGGTGGCTGACAGAGTTCCGTTAAACGCATTGGTCACTGCATATGCTTTCAGTTTCGGGCTTTTCCCGGTATCCAGCTTCATCGTTTTGGCCAATTCCTCATATGCATAGTATGCCCCAAGCGTGGTCCAGTGATGATCCGTATGATAATAGATCTCTTCTTTCTTATGGGCTTTCAGAGCCTTGCCTGCATCCACCCAGGTGATCTTATCTCCCAAAGTCTTTTTGATCGCATCAAATGTAGCTTCCTGATTCTCCGTTACCGCAAAATTAGGCAGCCTCTCTGAAAGAATATTGGCGGCATTGGGAACCAGCATCATATACATGGGAATATCTTTATACTCTTTTTCAAATTCCCGGATAGCCTTCAGATTCTGCTTCATCTGCTCCTGATTAGGCTTGGCGATATCTTCCAGAAGATACTTCTTATCTCCCTTAAACACGCCGTTAGACTCCCGTCTTCCGGCTATCAGATCCACCCGCGTCTTAAATGCCACCCAGAAGTTCCTTCCGGCAAACTGGTCCGACTTATAGGATTCATACTGCTTCATATATCTCCCGCTCTCGATTCCCGTCCAGGATAGTTTCGGCTTCTGCTCCAGCATGCGGTTCTCCTTCTCGGAGAATTCCTTATCTCTGACAAGCACGTTCACCAGGCAGAATAACATCAAAAACCCGATGAACAGTATCGCCATGGCCTTCCTATTATACAGTTTTCCCTTCTTTCGCTGTCTCGTCTGTTTCATTGCGTCTCCTAAAATCTAAAATACAGGAATGGGTTGTAAGTCTCTGTCACCAGATATGCCACACACAGCAAAAACATCATGCCATATAGGATGCATCCTACAGCCATTCTTACTTGGCCTTTGCGTTCAAGCAGTCTTTCGTACGTCCGGTGCACCAAAGGGGTAGAGCCAAGAACCAGGACTACCCACAGAATTGCATTCGTAAAGAATAGATACAGGCCTTCCTTGTCGATAAAGCCATGGGCGCCTGCCCCAAACATTACTTTCAGGTACCCGAATGCATTTCCAAGGCCGGGGCTGAAGAAGAATACCCAGCCGATCATCACCAGAAGCAGGCTGTAGATATGGCGCAATACTCCTGGCAGTTTCTCAAGGAATCTCCCAAGAAAATACTTCTCAATAATCAGCAGGATTCCATAATACAGTCCCCACGCCACAAAGTTCCAGGCTGCCCCATGCCATAGTCCTGTGAGGAACCAGACAACCAGCAGATTGCGGATATGCTTCGCCGTGCTTACCCGGTTTCCCCCCAGAGGTATGTATAGATATTCCTTGAACCAGGTGCTCAGGGAAATGTGCCATCTGCGCCAGAATTCCGTAATGCTTTTGGAAATGTACGGATAATCAAAGTTCTTTAGGAATTCGAACCCGAACATCTTGCCAAGTCCGATTGCCATATCCGAATATCCGCTGAAGTCGAAGTATATCTGGAAGGTATACGCAGCGCACCCAAGCCATGCGCTGAGTACGGACATCTTCCCCGGTTCCAGCGAAGTGACTTCTGTAAATACCATGCCAATGGTATTCGCCAGCAGTACCTTCTTTGCCAGACCCCGGATAAAGAACATGGCGCCGTCGCCGAATTTGCGAAAGGACTCTTGTCTGGAATGCAGCTGCCTCTCAATATCCGAGTATCTTACGATCGGGCCTGCGATCAGCTGTGGGAACATGGTCACATACAGGGCAAAGTCCATAAAATTCTTCTGCGCCTTCACATTCTGGCGATATACATCTATAATATAGGAAAGGATCTGGAAGGTATAGAAAGAGATCCCGATGGGCAGCGCTAACTCCCTGTACGGAATATCCACCGGCAGCACGCGGTTCAGGCTGTCCAGCAGAAAGCCTTCGTATTTGAAGAATCCCAGAATTCCAAGGTTCACGACCAGGTTGAAGATCAGGCTTCCCCGGGCCGCGCGCTGGTTCTTAAGATTCCTCGCAATGTCAAGTCCGCTGATATAGTTGAATATAATGGAAAATATCATCAGGAATATATATACTGGCTCTCCCCAGGCATAGAAAACAAGACTGCAAAGAAGAAGCACCACATTCTTCAGCCGTCTTGGTACAAGATAATATAAGATTAATATCACTGGTAAAAATGTAAATAAAAAAACGATACTACTGAATAACATGCCGTCCTAACCCTTCTTCTACATACTTTTCTTAAAAGCCCTATAGATGCTGTCCGCATCCTCCGAAACAGCCATTAAAAGATAATAGCCTCTGCTATCCAGTACCGCCGAATTAATTAGTTTTGTCTGCTTCGCTCCATAGCCCTCGAAACTTGTCTTCTGGGTGTCCAGACGCTTTCTTGCGGCTTCTTCCACGGCCTCGGCCTGGGACTTGTCCTTTAGCTTGACCACCAGAATCTCATTCACGCTCATGACATCATCCGGAATATACAGCATGACCCCGTCATAATCGCTGGCATTCAGCCTATAATATTTCTTTAAATCCTGGGTCGTCCCCTTCTTCATCCCTTCTGTCTTGGCAACAGCCAGGATATTCTTGCTTATCGTCTTTACCGGCACCTCATTACCGCCCTCCCGTGACAGGAGAAATACGATGTAGACGATAAATACGACGACCATTCCATATTTTAATATGTTAAGCAAATCTATCTTCCGCTTCTTCATCACAAACCTGCGACCTCCGCCATATGGTTCACCCATTCCGTATAGTAATCCGGCTGCATATGGATTCCATCTTCCGTATAGTATTCTTCCTTTACCAGGCTTCCGTTGTCAATGAACGTCACATCCTCTTTTTCGCACAGCGCCTCCAGCGCCTTATTATACTCGCCGATGTTGCCATACCATTCGTTCTCATCGATCACTGACTGTTTCACAGGAAGTATGCTGTTGACGTATATCCTCGTATCTGGCAATGATTCCTTCAGCCGGTCAAGCACCGCCTTATATGTTTTGGCAAAAGCCTTGGCATCTCCCCTGGTCGCCTCGATATCATTCATCCCGTATGCCAGGAACAGCACTTGGGGCTTTAATTCTTCTGCTTTGGCAAGATGTTCCTCAATCTTATTATCCGCCGCCTCGCTTACCCCGGTTCCGCGGTCAGCCTGCACATAAGCCGCGTCCAGGATTCCGAATTCAGACAGCCCCTGCGTGACGGAATCCCCCAGTACGAGCGCATTGGCAAACTTCTCGCTTGCCGGACGGCTGGCCCACTCCTCGTCTGCCTGCCGCTCCGCTTCCTCCAGTTTCTGGATCTTCTTATCTACCTTCGCTACATCCGTCTGTTCCATCTGCTTTAGCTTCTGGAGCCCTTTCTGCGTATCTGCCTTTGGATTCAGGACCTTTACTACGACAACAATGATTCCTATGACCAAAAGGATGACGGCTACCGTCACCGCGATACGCAGCACCGCATCTTTCTCTTCAATTTCTTTTACTTTTCTTTTGTCTCTATCTCCCACGGCTGCTGCCTTCTCCCTATTTGCACATATAGGAATATTGTACTGTTTTTCCCTATAAAAGTCAAACCTATGCTATACTATTAATCAGAGTTAGAAAAGGAGTTTTCATATGGACGTTATTACATTATCAGCAAAGACCTGTATGGCCCACCTTCTCCTGAAGGAAACCTTTGACCAGTTTTCCTTTATTGAAGGCGAGATCACCACATTCAATAAATTCACCCTGGATGGCTTCCTTCAGAAGGATTTCTTCGATGACGCCCCAACGCGCTCGCACTCCTACTGGAAGGAGGTGCGCGAGCTTTGCTTTGCCATCATACGAGGCAGGCGCACCCCGCTAAGCTTCAAGATTATCCTGTCGCTGGCCCCGGAAAACTTTGCCGCTTTCCTGGAGAAGCACCAGATTGGCGCCTGCCGGGCCGAAGACATTCAGGGCTTGTACCTGAACTTCCACTATGACGGGACAACGCTGCAATGCATCACCGGCACCTCCATGCACACCTTTACCATGGATAAGACGCTGGAGCGGGAATGGGATGCTTATGTAGGGAAAATGCTGGGGAACTGGCGGGAGTTGTAGGAATTGTGGTGATTGGCGGGCGCCCGGGAGGGGAGGAGGGGATTCTTCCGACGCTTTCTGAGACTCCGACTAATGCACTGATCTGTAAGGCCGCGAAAGAGTCGTCGGCTGACTCCTCTTTTGCGTCCCAACATCTCAGGCATGGATTCTGCGTCTCAAACGCTTACCTACAGAATTCCCTCCTCCCCTCCCGGGCTTGCGTCAATTTGTTGGCAATTCTACGTAGAGTGCGGGCAGAAAGTTATGGGGGTTTGCCGGGATTGTGTGATATTACATAGATTTCATTCGTTAAAAAGGCTTGAAATTCATTGTGTTTAGTATAGATAAAATACAAAGTTAGGGGTGTTCTTATGAATGTTGGATTTATTACTTTGGGGATTTCTTGTTTGCTGTTTTTGTTTTTGGCTTTGCTGTTTACGATTTTGAAGGGAAGGGCCGCGATATTGATCAGCGGCTTTAATACGATTCCCAAATATCAAAGAGAACTGTATGACCAGGACTGGATGAGCAGGGACCAGAGAAATGCCTTTTTAATCTGGTCGGGCATTATGGGAATTGGCGCTATCCTTTCGTACTTTATATCGCAGTATATGGGAGTGATCGCATTTATTGTATGGCTGATCATGTTTTTTAAGGATGTACATCTGGATGAAGAAAAAGCATTTGGCAAATACAAAAAATAAAATGAAATGTAAGAGTCTGAGGCAGAAGGCTTAATTAAGCCGACTGTCTCAGACTCTTATCGTTTAGAAAAATAGCCAAAGACTGTAATTCTATTCTCCTACTTCGTCAGAAGCATCATGATCTCATTGCTTCTCTTTACAAATGCCGTCATCTCTTCCGGGCTTAACGGCTTGTGCGCCAGCATTGCCAGATCATAGAGCTGCTTGCAGATAATGCTGGTATTCTCGCTGTCTTTGTGATCTACCACGTACTGTACCAGCGGATGGTTCGCATTCAGGATCAGGGTGCTCTCTCCGCCCATATTCATTCCGTCCATGCCGTACATCTTCATCATTTCCTGCATACGGCGGTTCTGCTCTGACAGAGTGATCATGGCTGCCATATTGTCATCCTTGAGTTTCTCGATCTTTACATCCAGCTTGTCATTTTCCAGTTCCTTGCGGAAGATTTCAATCAGGCTGTCAGAGGTCTTCTTAAATTCTTCTTTCTCTTCTTCCGCCACTTCTTCCTTAATGGTATCCGTCACGTCAGCGTCGATCCTCTGGAAGCGGATGGCCGGGTTTCGCTGCTCCAGCTGCGTAATAAATGGAGAATCAATATTATGTCCCAGTATTACCGCATCCTGTCCTTGACTCTTGAACAGGTTGATGTACTGGCTCTGCTGCACTTCATCGGTAACATAGTAGATCGTCGTCTTAATCTCTTCTACTTTGTTCTCATCGCTGCCATCAGTATTCTCTTCTTCCTTCTTGTCATTTGGCTCAACTACCTCTCCGCCGTTTTCTTCTATACAATCTTTCAGCGTCAGATATTTGTGATCAATATTCTTAAAGAGGATTGCATCCTTCATCTTATCGCAGAATTTCTCGTCTTTGAGGCATCCGAATTTGATAAACGGGCTGATGCTGTCCCAGTATTTCTCATAATCTTCTCTCTTTGTCTTACACATTCCGGACAGCTTATCCGCCACTTTCTTGGAGATATAGTCCGCTATCTTATTGACAAATCCGTCATTCTGCAGTGCGCTTCTGGATACGTTCAGCGGAAGGTCCGGGCAGTCGATGACTCCCTTTAATACCATCAGGAATTCCGGTATGACTTCCTTGATATTATCGGCGATGAATACCTGGTTGTTATACAGTTTGATGGTTCCTTCTATAGAATCATATTCGGTGTTGATTCTTGGGAAGTATAAGATTCCCTTTAAATTAAATGGATAGTCCATATTCAGGTGGATCCAGAACAGAGGCTCTTTATAGTCCAGGAATACCTTGCGGTAGAATTCCAGATAGTCCTCATCCGTGCATTCATTCGGATGCTTCGTCCACAGAGGCTGAATGTCGCTTAAGGATACCGGACGCTTCTGGATCTTTACCTTTTCCTTAGCCGGCTCTACTTCCACCATTTCCTTTTCGCCGTCTTCATTTTCCTTTTCTTCCATCTTGGCATCTTCGTGAATATGCTCGATGACTACATCATCTTCTTTCAAATACGCCTCATCGATGGTCTCATACTCCGGTTCCGCATTTTCCTTGGAAAGGAAGATCTCAACCGGCATGAAGGAACAGTATTTCTCAATGACTTCTCTTACACGGTACTCATTGGCAAATTCCAGGCTGTCTTCATTCAGGTACAGCGTCATGGTGGATCCTACCTCTGCCTTGGTGCCATCTTCCATCTCATATTCCGTGCCGCCATTGCTTGCCCAGTGAACCGGGGTAGCGCCTTCCTTATAAGACAGCGTGTCAATATGCACTTCATCCGCTACCATGAAGGCTGAATAGAATCCCAATCCGAAATGGCCGATCATATCATCTTCCGTCGTCTTGTCCTTATACTTTTCCAGGAACTCTGTAGCGCCGGAGAACGCGATCTGGGTAATATATTCCTCTACCTCGTCAGCCGTCATTCCGATACCATTGTCTGTGAACTTCAGCGTCTTTTCTTCTGGATTTACCTCAATCTTGATGCTGGGCTTATAGCCATCCGGAAGCTGGTATTCCCCCATCATATCCAGCTTCTTAAGTTTCGTGATCGCGTCGCATCCATTGGATACCATTTCGCGCACGAAAATGTCATGGTCTGAGTACACCCATTTCTTTATAATTGGAAATATGTTTTCACTGCTGATAGATAAACTGCCTTTTTTTGCTGCCATCTTTATCACTCCTAATTCTTTGTAATATTTTTTGCGGCTATCTCCCGCTTGATTATCTATCAGTTATGATAATACGGAGAAATTCAAAAGTCAATAGAAAATTAGCACTCTTTTAAAAAGAGTGCTAACAATTTCCGTGAAAACATAAATTTTCTTTTAAGAGTCCTTTTAAAATATAATCCTATTCAACACTCTTTAATGACTCAACCATATCGATCTTTCGGAGTTTAAAATACATCACTCCATTGACGATAAAGGAAAACGCCACGGTAAACGCCAGGCTGTACAGATAGCTGGGCAGATTGATGTTGCGTCCGAACATGGCAGCGTCCACTTCTACCGTTTGGATCACGAACAAATGGAGAATCCTTCCAAGAACTGCCCCGACAGCCGCTCCCACAAATGTCAGGATGATATTTTCCCTGTACACATAGACTGCCACTTCCGGATTGTAGAATCCCAGCACTTTAAGCGTGGCCAGCTCCCTCTGCCTTTCCGTAATATTAATATTATTCAGATTATAAAGCACGACAAAGGCCAGCATTCCTGCCGAGATGATGAGGACAACGATTACCAGGTTCAAACTCTTTAGCATATCGTCCAGCTGCTTCTCTATGTCATGCATATAGCCAACACTGAGCACCGCATCCTCCGCTACAATCTTTTCTCCGGCCTTCTCCAGCTGCTTCTTCGTATAAGAATCCTTGGCGGCAAAGAATATGCTGTTATAATCCGGCTTCTCATTGTACACTTTCTCATAATATTTTGGCGTCATGTAGAGATAGTGCCCCATATAATTCTCACAGATATGCTCGATCTTTACTTCTTTATTTCCATCCTTCTCATCCTTGATGTAGACGCTGTCCCCCACTTTTACATCCAGCAGTTTGGCGGTCTTCTCGCTTATGATCGCCCCCTCATCCGATAGTTCGTAGGCTTTCTTGGTCTTGCGGTCCCGCAGATGGATGTACTGATCCATTTTTCCCGGATCTTCCAATACGCATTCATAGGTCTCCCGCTCCTTCTTGCCATTGACCAGCGTCACACTCTGCATATTAGCATCAATAAAGCGCTGCACGTCCTTGTCTTTTTTAAGGAATCCCCTTAAATCCTGCTTCTGCTCATCCGTCAGATTCTCCTGAAGATAGATGCTTCCGTCATATACCTGGATATCATCATACTGGATGTCCGCGATATCAAAGATGGAATCCTTAAGCCCAAAACCAACCAGCATCAGGGCCATACAGCCTCCGATCCCGAATATCGTCATGAAGAAACGCTTTTTATATCGCATCAGATTCCTTACGGTAGACTTCCATGTAAAGTTCAGATGCTTCCATATTATCCTTATCCGTTCCAGAAATACCCGCTTTCCATTCTTCGGCGATGGCGGACGCATCAATTCCGCTGGCTGCGCGTCCAGTTCCCTGTAGCAAGCCAGGAATGTAGCCGCCATGGTACAGATGATCGCCGCAAAGGAAGCGATTGCCGCATATTGCCAGTTATATGGCACCAATATCTTCGGGATATGGTGATACATAATCTCGTACGCATAGATAATGATGAAGGGAAGGATCTTTTCACCTACCAGCACGCCGATCACGCTTCCGCCCACCGTCGCCAGAAGGGCGTAGCCCAGATATTTGGACGCAATGGCGAATTTGTCATAGCCCAGCGCCTTCATGGTTCCGATCGCGGTGCGCTGCTCCTCCACCATGCGGGTCATGCTGGTAAGGCTGATCAGCGCGGCTACCAGAAAGAAGATGACCGGGAACACCTTTCCTATGGCCCGCATCCGGTCAGCATTCTCTCCGTATCCGGAGAACTCCGGCAGAGAACTTCTGTCGTAGACGAACCATTTGGGCTTCTCGATATCGGCAATCTCCCTTTCCGCATCGCTGATCTTCTTCTCGCCGTCTTCTATCTCGGCCTCGGCTTTGGCCTTGCCGTCTTCATATTCCTTCTTGGCATCTTCCAGTTCCGCAGCCTTAGCGTTCAGTTCATTCTCGCCATCGGTCAGCGTAGCCTCCTTCGAATGGAGTTCCTGCCATCCGGCATCAATCTGCTCCTGCCCAGACTTTATCTGGGCAGAGGCCTGGCTAAGCTGCTGTTCGCTGCCATCCAGAGCGGCCTTCGTATCCTGAAGTTTCTGCTCGCCATCGCTTAACTGCTTTTTCGCCCCTTCAAGTTTGGCAGACTGCTTGGCATATTCTTCTTCCTGCGCGCTAAGCTGCTGATTTGTCGCATCTGCCTGCTCCTTTAGTCCTCCCAAGGTCTGGAGCCATTCATCATATCCGGGCTCCGATGGATCCATGGGATTGTCCTCCATCCCTTTTATGTTCTCCAGAAGCTGGTTATATCCGCTCCATCCCTGATCCAGCTGCTGGCGGAACACAGCCAGCCCTTCTTCTCCCTGCCGGATCTGTTCCTGCGCCGCCGGCTTGCCTGCGGCAAACTCTGCCGCGCCCTGCTCATAGGCGGCCTTTCCCTCCTGAAACTTTGCCAAGCCAGCCTCATACTCTGCCTTTGCATTGTCCAGTTCCTTCTGCTTGGAATTCAAGGTTGCCTTTGCATCGGCAATCTGGCTCTTGCCGTCCTCTATCTTCGCCCGGGCATCGCCTAACTGCTGCTCGCCATCGGCAATAGCATTGGCCGCATCGCCTAGTTTCTGATCAGATTCTTCTTTTCCTTTCGCAAGTTCATCCTTGGCTTTGTCAAGTTCGGCATTGGCATCATCCAGCAGCTGCTGCCTTCGTATCTTACCCCGGTCCCCGGTAATGTCTTCTATCCCATCCATAACCTCTTCGATCTTTTTATCATAGGCCTGCGTATAGGTCGTCAATTCCTTTGCCCCTGCCACCTGCACATAGGCTTCCGTATAGGCCGGCATGTCAAACGTCTGTTCCGGGACGATCAGGAATCCATCTATGCTTCCGGTCCCGATGGTGGCGCTGCCTCTGCCAAAGGAGATATAGCAAGGACTGCTTCCGGTTCCGACTACCGTAAGCTCCTCTGTCTTTAACGTATCTGAGACCGGATCGCTGGTTCCCGACTTTAGCGTAATCTTATCGCCCACCTTGTATCCCATCTCGTCGTCCGCCAGGCATTCCCCAATCTTCTTTGGAAGCCTGCCATCCGTCACCGCCGCCTCATTCATATCTTTTTGCAGCGCCATCACGTGAAGGACATACTGCTCATCTTCCGTATTGCTTAGGAAATCCGCGCTGTATGAGCCTTCGGCCTTCGCCACATTGTCTACCTCTTGAAGCGCCCGGATATCATCTTTCGTAATACCCAGCGTGCTTACCGTCTTAATATCAAAAAGATTCGCGCCATCGAAATATGCATCTCCGGTTATCCGCATTGACGGCTCGGAGGAGCGTATCCCAGAAAAGAAAGCAACTCCGAGCGCCACAATAAACAGGATTGATATAAAACGCCCTGAACTCTTTCTTATCTCCATATAAAAATCTTTTCGCGTAGACCTTGTTCCCATGCGCCACCTCTACCACTCTATCGTCTCAACCGATACAGGATATTTATTCTCTATAATGTCCGAAACTTTTCCGTTCTTGATCTTTATCACGCGGTCCGCCATCGGCGCTATCGCTGAATTATGCGTAATGAGTATGACCGTCATTCCCTTGTTGCGGCAGGTATCCTGCAGCAGTTTAAGAATAGCCTTTCCTGTATTGTAATCCAGCGCCCCTGTAGGCTCGTCGCACAGCAGAAGCTTCGGATTCTTCGCCAAAGCCCTGGCGATCGATACTCTTTGCTGCTCCCCTCCGGAAAGCTGTGCCGGAAAGTTGTTCAGCCGCTCCCCCAATCCCACTTCTTCCAGTACGTCTGCCGCGTCCATAGGATCCTTGCATATCTGTAGCGCCAGTTCCACATTCTCAAGCGCGGTCAGGTTGGGGATCAGATTGTAGAACTGGAATACAAAGCCAATATCATCCCTTCGGTACGCGGTAAGCTGCTTCTGGGAATAGGTCGCAATATCCTGTCCGTCCACCAGGACCTTTCCTTCCGTCGCCGTGTCCATCCCCCCCAGAATGTTAAGGACCGTGGTCTTGCCCGCGCCGCTTGGCCCTACCACTACCGCGAATTCGCCCTTCTTGATCTGGAAGTCGATTCCCGCGGCGGCCATGATCTTAACCTCGCCCATATTGTATATCTTTTTCACGCCCTCTAATGACACAAACCTGTCCATTGCCTTCCTCCGACCTCTGAATTCATTATTGTATCTTTTTATTATATCACTTATAATAGCAGAAGAGAATTGACTTATTTATAAAACTATTCTAAAGAACAGGAGCCAAGAATATGAACACGACAGAAATACGTCCCGCCAAGTCTGACAGCGAGATACAGGACATCGCCATATTAGCGGAAGAGATATGGCATCAGCATTTTACGCCAATCATCGGCAAGGAGCAGGTGGACTATATGGTAGATAAGTTCCAATCCTATCCTGCCATCAAAGCGCAGATAGAACATGACGGCTATGAATATTTTCAGATCTATCGTTCGCATGCCATGGCAGGCTATACCGGCATTCACCAGGAAGCGGACGCGCTTTTCCTAAGCAAGCTGTATGTCAAAAAGGAATTCCGCGGATGCCATCTGGCAACAGAAGCCTTCCAGTTCCTTGTAAATCTTTGCCGTGAAAGAGGCCTTTCTAAGATCTACCTCACCTGTAATAAGCACAATGACAATACCCTGGCCATCTATGATCATCTGGGATTTAAGATTACGGATGAGCAGGTGGCGGACATCGGAAATGGGTTTGTCATGGATGATTATATATTGACCTATGCCATTAGCAATTAACTGATCACGCGTTAAAAAGGGAGAGCCTTCTATTGCTCTCCCTTAAAATGTTTCTTATTCTTCTATTCTTTTCCATCAAAGCAATAAGTACATAACTTGCACGGCTCGATGCCAATGGATGCGATCAGGTCATCCAGCCTGTGATAGCGCAGCGTCGTAAAGTTCTGCCGCTTGCGGATCTCCTCGATCAGCTTTGCGTAGCGGCAGGAGCAAGGATCCGCATACTCGTCCAATACTTCCTGAGGGCAGTCTTCTCCTTCTTGTTCCTTTATGACACGTCTCGTTATCAGTTCCAATTCTGACTTGGAACGTGAAAAGTTCAGATACTTGCAGCCGTATAGAAGAGGCGGGCACGCCGGACGGACATGCACTTCTTTTGCCCCGCTATTGTACAGGAATTCTGTAGTCTCCCGAAGCTGGGTTCCACGCACGATGGAATCGTCGATCAACAATAGTTTCTTATCCTCGATCAGGGCCGGTACCGGAATCAGCTTCATCCTGGCGATCAGATTACGCTGGCTCTGGTTCTGCGGCATAAATGACCGCGGCCAGGTAGGTGTATACTTAATGAAAGGCCTTGCATATGGAATGCCTGCCTCATTGGCGTATCCGATCGCGTGCGCGATACCAGAATCCGGCACGCCGGCGATCACGTCGGGATGTACGGAATCTCCATCTCTTTTTGCCAGCATGCTCCCGCATTTGTAGCGCATCTCTTCTACATTGACTCCCTCATATGAGGAGGTCGGATATCCATAGTATACCCACAAAAAGGAGCATATCTTCATCTCTTCTTTTGGAGCGCTCAGGGTTTCCACCCCTTCCGGAGTGATAAATGCGATCTCCCCTGGGCCTAGTTCTTTATAGTCCGAATAGCCCAGATTGATATAAGCAAAGCTTTCAAAAGAAACGCAGTACGCGTCTTCTTTATGCCCGATAGCAAGCGGAGTCCTTCCATAGCGGTCCCTCGCGGCGTATAGCCCGTCCTCTGTCATGAGCAGAAGCGTCATGGAGCCGTCTATGATCTCCTGTACATACTGGATTCCCTCCACAATCGTTGGCTTCTTACAGATAAGGGATGCCACCAGTTCCGTGGCATTGACCTGCCCGCCGCTCATCTCCTGGAAATGAGAATGGCCATCCTTATAAACACGCCCCAGCAATTCATCAAAATTGTTGATCTTGCCGACCGTCGTGATGGCAAAACTGCCAAGATGGGATTGTATCAGCAGGGGCTGCGGCTCAAAGTCCGAGATACAGCCGATTCCAAGATTTCCCTCCATCTCTTCCACATCACGCTCGAATTTCGTACGGAACGGCGAGTTCTCAATGTTGTGGATCGCACGGTTGAATCCAGCCTTGCCGTGTGTTGCCATACCTCCTCGTCTGGTTCCAAGATGCGAGTGATAATCTACTCCATAAAAAAGTTCTAATACGCAATCATTCTTTGACGCTACGCCAAAAAAACCTCCCATATGACTTCTCCTTTTCTATTCATCGTATTTTATATTCCATGATATTACTCAAGAATTGTAACACATGGCAGCCGCTTCTGTCTAATACTAACTTAACATCTCTCTTAACTTCTGGCTTGCCAGTCCCGGATCCGCCTTGCCTTTCATGGCCTTCATCGTCTGTCCCACGAGGGCTCCCAGGGCTTTTTCTTTCCCGTTCTTAAAATCAGCGACAGCCTTCGGATTCTCTGCGATCACCTGCGTCAGCACTTCCATAAGCGCGCCTTCGTCATTCACCGTCTTAAGTCCGTGCTTCTCTACGTAGTCTTTTGGATCTACGTCCTCTTCAAATATCTTTTCAAATACTTCTTTTGCCACGGAACTGTTGATGGTTCCCGCGTCGGCAAGTTCGATCAGCGCTGCGAGATTCTCCGGCGAGAACCGGATATCTTCCGGCTGCATATCATGCTCCTTCAGGAGGCGGAGGGTCTCAACCATCAGCCAGTTGGATACTTTCTTTGGCTTTTTGCAGATAGCCGTGGCCTCTTCGAAGATATCCGCCATATGCTTGGAACTTGTGATAATCTCCGCGTCATACTGAGGAATATCAAATTCCTTCCTATATCTTTCTAGTTTCTCTGCCCGCAGTTCCGGCTGTCTTGATCTTACTTCCTCGATCCATTCATCGCTGATGGTCACGGGAACCAGGTCGGGTTCTGGAAAATAGCGGTAATCCTTCGCGTCTTCTTTGGAACGCATGGCATAGGAGGCCTCTTTGTTGTCATCCCACCTGCGTGTTTCCTGGACTACTTCTTTCCCTTCTTCCAGAAGTTCTATCTGGCGCCGGCGTTCGCCTTCGATCGCCCTGGCTATGGCCTTAAAGGAGTTCAGATTCTTCATCTCCGTCCGGGTGCCAAATTCCTCTCTGCCGACTTCCCGGACAGACAGGTTGACGTCCGCTCTCATGGAGCCTTCCTGCAGCTTGCAGTCGGATGCCCCCAGATACTGGATGATGGTGCGCAGTTTCTCCAGGTAAGCGATCACCTCTTCCGCTGAGCGCATATCCGGCTCGGATACGATCTCCACCAGCGGGACGCCGCTTCGGTTATAATCCACCAGCGAGGTGTCATCCCATTCGTCGTGGATCAGTTTTCCTGCGTCTTCTTCCATGTGCATCTCATGGATGCGTACCTTTTTCTTAATGTCCCCTGCTTCGATCTCCACATATCCGTTTCTTGCAATCGGCAGATACAGCTGGGATATCTGGTAGTTCTGCGGATTGTCCGGATAGAAATAATTCTTGCGGTCAAATTTGCATTCCCTGGCTATCTCGCAGTTGGTGGCAAGGCCGATTGCCATAGCATACTCTACCACCTGCCTGTTCAGAACCGGAAGAGACCCCGGCATGCCAGTACACACCGGGCAGGTGTGCGTATTGGGCGCGCCCCCGAACTGCGTGCTGCAGGAGCAGAAGATCTTGGTCTTAGTTGCTAATTCCACATGGACTTCCAGTCCGATCACCGTTTCATACTGTCTGGTCATGATTATCTGCCCCCTTTCTTGCTTTCATCCGCCCGGGCAGCTTCCTGCCCTGCCATGTCCTTTACAAAGCCAGGCCTTTCATAAGGCCTCGTCTGTTCGTATGCGTATGCTGCCCGAAGGATCTTATGCTCCTCAAAGCAGTTGCCAAGCAGCTGCATTCCCACGGGAAGCCCCTTTGAATCCATCCCCACCGGTACGCTGATTCCAGGAAGGCCGGCCAGATTAGCGGAAACAGTATAGACATCCGCCAGATACATTTTCATCGGATCGCTCAGGCTCTTTCCTAATTCCGGCGCTGTTGTAGGCGCAGCTGGAGCCACAATCACATCGTATTTCTCAAAAGCCTTGTCAAACGCTTGTTTAATAAGAGCCTTTGTCTTCAATGCCTTCAGATAATAAGCGTCATAATAGCCGGAACTAAGCGCAAAGGAACCCAGCATGATCCTTCGCTTTACCTCGGAGCCAAATCCCTCCGAGCGGGTTTTTTTGTACATATTATGAAGTCCTTTGTATTCCTCCGTGCGGTATCCATATTTCACTCCGTCAAAGCGGGACAGATTGGAACTTGCCTCCGCTGAAGCGATCACGTAATAGGCAGGGACTGCATACTGTACAAGGCTGAGATCGAATTCTTCCACAACCGCGCCTTTTTCCTCCAATACTTTTACTGCGCTCAGAATCCGTTCCTTGACTTCCTGATCCAGCCCTTTTCCGAAATAATCCTGTGGGATGCCAATTCTCATCCCCTTCACATCATCCACCAGAGCGCCGGTAAAATCATAGCCCTTGATTCCTTCTTCTCTTCCCGGATAGGCATATGTGTTCCGGTCAATCGACGTGCTATCCTTCGGGTCATGAGAAGCGATCGCTTCCAGAATCGTCGCGCAGTCCGTCACATCCTTCGCGATCGGCCCAACCTGGTCCAGAGATGAGCCATAGGCCACCAGACCATAACGGGATACCGTGCCATACGTAGGCTTGATCCCCACAACGCCGCAATAGGAACTAGGCTGGCGAATGCTCCCGCCGGTATCAGTACCAAGCGCAAACGCGCATTCTTCCGCTGCTACCGCTGTGCAGGAGCCGCCGGAGGAGCCGCCCGGTACATGCTTTAGATTCCATGGATTCCTGGTCTCTCCAAAATAAGAGGTCTCTGTCGTACTTCCCATGGCAAATTCATCCATATTGGTCTTGCCAATGATCACTGCCCCCGCCTTTTCCAGATTCCTGACTGCCTCTGCTGTATATGTGGGCTTAAAGTTTTCCAGAATCTTAGAACTGCAGGTAGTAAGCATATCCTCGGTACAAAGATTATCCTTGATCGCCACTGGCACTCCCGCCAGAGGGCCTGTAAGGCTGCCTTCCTCCAGCTGCTTCTGGATCTTTTCCGCACGTTTGAGGGCGCCTTCCCTGTCAACCGTCACAAAACTGTGAATCTTTTCCTCTGCCTTTTCTATCTGGCTCAAAGATGCTTTTACGGCCTCTGCTACCGATATTTCTTTCAATCTGATCTTTTTTCCTATTTCCACTGCTGTCATGCTCATAATATTCATTGTATCCGCACCCTCCTAACCGATTGTCTTTGGTACTTTGAAACTGTTGTTCTTCTGAAGCGGCGCATTGGCCAGCGTATCCTTGCTTCCGTCCTCGTTCGTCACCACATCTTCGCGGAATACGTTTTTAATAGGAAATACATGGGACATCGGTTCTATCCCTTCCGTGTCCAGTTCATTTAACGTATCTATATAATCCAGCATTTTCTCCATATCGGCCTTCGCGTCTTCCTTCTCCTGGCCCGACAATTCGAGTTTTGCCAGAATTCCTACATATTCAATGGTCTCGTCTGATATTTTATGTGCCATAACTGCCTCCTTCTATCATTGATAAAAACTGAAATAATCTGTTGACTTTATCTTTTCGCTTGGCGTCAGTGTCACGGAGAGGTCGTCTTTGCAGAATATGGTTGCCTGTTCCGGAAGCACCAGATATCGGAAGGAACTTCCATCCATTCCATCTTCTTCGAGATCAAGCCCCACATAGTCCCATTCTTGTCCGCCTTCACCATAGATCTGTACTTCTACGATTCCATAGCCGCTTGTCAATTCCACATCGTAGATGCCCGGAGCGAAATCCACCCCTGCGGTCTTGGTTTCGCCGGATGCCAGTTCAACTCCTTCTGTCAGAGGGTTCGCCTCGACTGCCATATCTAAGTCCTGGGCATTCTTGGATTTCAAGGTGATGATATCCTTGCTCGTGATCGTCAGGGTCGCGCCCTCATACAGACGGATATCCTTAATCGTGTCCGTTTCTCCTTGTGTATATTCAAACAAGTAGATCCCGTTTTCATCATCATCTACCCTGACCGCGTCAAAATCATCCTTTGGAAATGCCTCATAGGTTCCTTCCGGAATATGCACCCCTACAATATAATTCCCGGATGTCAGGCTATATTCTACAGATTCGCCTTGCTCGGAGAGTTCTCTCGTCACATAGGCGTAAGGATCATAATTATCTGCCGCATCCGTTCCCGATGGCTCTAATGTCTCGCTGCTTCGGTCTTCCGTTATGCCAATCAAGATTCCCGCAACCGTAAGAATAATCGTAAGGATCGTGAAAATCTTCTTGCCTTTGTTCTGTTTTTTGGCTTCTGCGGCCTGCCGGCTGCTGATCTTCCTCTGCTGCGTCTCCTCCATTCTCTGAGGCTGCCAGCCATATGGTACCTCATGCTGTCCTTGATCCTGCCGTGGATTCCGGCTCTGCGTATTCTGGCTTTGCATCCCTTGAGCCCGCTGTTTTATATTCTCTTGCCGAGGCTTTGCCTTCTGCCTTTTTGGCTCCTCATGGACATGCGTAAGCGGCATATCGTCGCAGCTGCTCTCATTAATCTTATAATTCTTATCCGCCTTATTATTATCCAAGCCGCATTCTGTACAGATCCCTCTTCCGTCAAGCTTCCCCCCGCATAACGTACACTTTCTGCCAAACATATTTTTCCTCTCCTATACCTCTGAAGCCTCTCTTATGGCTCCAGCCTGCTCAAGTCTCTTGGGAAGAGCGTAGTCTCTCTTACATTGTCCTCCCCAATCAGTTTCATGGTCAGACGCTCCAAGCCAATGCCGATTCCTCCGTGCGGCGGCATGCCATGCTTGAAAGTATCCAGGTACTGCTCCATTCCTTCCTGGGACATGCCCCTTGCCTTAATCTTCTCAGCCAGCATCTCATAATCGTGAATGCGCTGCCCGCCTGTCGTAATTTCCATTCCTCTGAACAGCAGATCAAAACTCAGCGTATATCTGGGATCCTTTGGATCATCCATCGCATAGAAGGGGCGCTTCTTGGACGGGTAATGTGTCACGAACACAAAGTCGCTGCCCCATTCTTCCTTGGCATACTGGCTGATCAGCTGCTCTTCTTCCGGCTCCAGGTCAAAAGGATTCCTCATCTTATGACCATACTTCTCAGACACCTTTTCTTTAATATCGCTGAATTTTACCGCTGGAATTTTCTCCACCTCTGGAAGCGTGATGCCAAGGATCTTGAGTTCTTGCGCATAATCTTTTTTCAGCAGTTCCATTGCATATTGCAGATACCCGGTCTCCATCGCCATAATATCCTCGAATCCATCGATATAGCCCATCTCAAAGTCCAGGCTGGTGTATTCATTCAGGTGACGCTTGGTATTGTGCTTCTCTGCCCGGAATACCGGGGCTGTCTCAAATACTCTGTCGAATACGCCAACCATCATCTGCTTATAGAACTGGGGGCTCTGGGCAAGAACCGCAGGCCTGTGGAAATATTCCAGCTTGAAGATATTCGCGCCGCCTTCCGCGCCTTTCGCTCCAATCTTTGGCGTATGAATCTCCGTAAAACCCTGACTGTAAAGGAAGTCCCGGAAAGCACGCGTCAATCCTTCCTGGATTCTGAATTTGGCACGCTCTCTTATGTTTCTAAGAGAAATGGAACGGTAATTTAACTTTGCTTCCAAAGACGTGTTCAGCTTCCACTTAGAAATGGCCAGCGGCATCATCTCAGCCTTGGGCTGGCTTAAGATCTTCAGATTCTCCATCCGTATCTCTATGCCGCCCGGAGCCTTTTCATTTTCTTCAAGCACGCCCTCTACCTCTATTGTGGCAGCCTCCTTGATATCTTTCAAGTCAAACTTTGCGGTGCCCTCTTCGTATACTCCCTGAAGAAGCCCCTCCCGTTTTCTCAGGATGACGAATGCCACTGTCCCCATATTCCGGATGGCATGCACGGCGCCGTTTACTTTGACTGTCTGGCCTGGCTGCGCCTGCTTCCGTAATTCGCTGATTTCTAAAGTGTCCTTGTGTCTTACTCCTGTTAAATATTCCATTTTGTCCTCCTTTTCTTTTCCGGGACGAATTGCAATGTTGGTTTTAGAACGCAGTCCTCATTGCCAACGCGAAAAAAACCGTCCCAAGGAGGGATACTGTTTGTATCTCTCCCGGGACGGATATCTTCTTTGCTATCCGCGGTACCACCCGCTTTGAGCCTTGTGACTTTTTATGTGACTTGGCTCCTCTCTTGCACGTAACGTGTGCCTACGTACCGGCCTACTTAGGTTCAGACGGTCTGCTCCAGAGTGTTCCCTTTTGTTCTTATTCCTCAAGCGGCGCTCTCAGTCGGTGACGCCTCATTCCTGTCAAGTTCCAAAGAACAGAGTCTCTTTCATCGCTTTATTGTTTAAAATTTGTTTTATATGTTAGCACACCGATTTCTCGATTGCAAGGAGAAAATATTATAGAATTGTATTTTTCTATAAACACTCCCCTAGAACATATCGCTGCACAGCCGTTCCATTCGATCATGCACGGTGCTGATGTCTCGTTCGTCCGTCATGGTTACGATCACGTCACCTACCTGCAGCCTGGTCCTGCCTTTGGGAATGATTTCATCTGCTCCCCTCTGGATTGCCACAAGCAGGCAGTTGTTGGGCCATTCAATCTCGCTGATCGTCGTATCTTCCAGCCTGGAGCCCTGGCGCACCACGAAGTTTGTCAGTACTTTCTGGCCATGGTCTTTGGATACTTTCTGGCCTTGCCGCTCCAGCAGGCGTTCCAGCAGGCTTTCATAGATTGGCTTGGACTTTAAAAGCGTAGCCACAATATAGGCCACGATGGATACGATGGACAGGGACAGCATCTGGCTCAAGGAGCCGGTCATCTCAAAGATCAGGATGATCCCGGTAAGGGGCGCGCGCACGATCGCCGCAAAGTATCCGGCCATGGCAAGCAGTACGAAGTTGTTGATATACATTGCATCCAGTCCGAAGAACTGCACCCCTACGGTGGCGAAGGTTCCTCCAATGAATCCTCCCAGCACCAGCAGCGGAAAGAAGATGCCTCCCGGGGCGCCTGAGCCGAAGCTGACGGCTGAGAAGAGGAATCTGCCTATCAGGATAAACAGGACCGTCCCCAGCATCACATCCGTATTGGTAAGATATTCAATCAAGGCATGTCCGCTTCCCAGAAGTTCTGGCGCCGTAAATCCGAGAATTCCGGCACAGACAAACGGAATAATGAGCTTTGTCGTAGTGTTTAAAAATTTGGCATTGTTATAAAGGGACTGGACTTTCAGCGTAAACCAGTTATAGAACGCTCCCGTAGCGCCAAGAACGATCCCAAGCGCCACGATCATCCAGTAGTACTCCTGTGGCAGGGCCTTTACAATGTCAAACTGGAAGACAGAATCTATGCCCAAAACGGTAGAAGACAGGAAATCCGCCGTCAGCGAGGCCGTCATGACCGACAGAAGCACGGACACGGAAAAGTTCTTGTGCACTTCTTCCAGCGAAAACATGACCCCGGCAAGCGGCGCATGGAACGCAGCTGAAAGGCCGGCGCTGGCCCCGCAGGTCAGGAGGAACCTTTCCTCTGTCTTCCCTCTGTCCATCCCCCGGGAGATTCCTTTTCCTACCATAGCGCCCAGCTGGATGGACGGGCCTTCCCTTCCCAGCGCAAGTCCTCCCAGCAGGCATAAGAATCCTCCTGCAAACTTGGCAGGAAGGACCTTCCACCATTTCTGCTCCAGCTTGCCTACCATCTCTCCCTCCAATTGAGGGATGCCGCTCCCGGATATCATCGGCTCATAGTTCACCAGTTTCCCGACAAGCCACGCCATCGCAATCAGGATCAGGAACCATGCGGCAATTCTTATCGGGCTTTGCCTGGCATATTCCAGAATCATATTCAGCCATTTGCCGGCGTATTCCAGGCACATCCGGTACAGAAGCACCACCAGCCCTCCAATGCCGCCTACCAGTATTCCTTCTCCAATTAGTATGATCTGAAAGCGCTCCGCGCGCTTGATGGTGCTGGTTGTATCTTTCCTCAATGTTCTCCCTCCCGTATATTCTCTCTCCTTTATTATACAGGAAGGGATTTTATTATCCAGTATTTTTTATTCTTTTGCGTCCTCCTGGTTCACAGTGATCATGTTGGATACCACATCCTGGCTTACTTTATAGGCCATCTTGGAATCTTTCACCATTACATATCTGCTGGCGCCATCTTCACTCATTTTGCCGATGTAGACGGTAAATGTTTTCTTTTTCCCTGACTGGGCATCTTTATAGGCCGCCTCTGCCGTGACGCGGCTTGCCTCGTCCAGCCCATAGGCGCTTAATTCTTCGTCCGTCACATGATAGTCCGCACATTCGGTCAGGGTCAATGCTCCGAATCCTCCAGCCAGTTCCGCCAGTTCATCCTCTTCTTTGTAGGTCGTCGTCTCCCCATTTTCCGTGATCTTTACTTTCTTCAGACTGCCGCTGCTGATAGCCGGCACCACATCCAGCTGGGCCAGGCCAGACAGGTCAAACTGGAGGGCGGATACCAGGCTGCTAGAAATGGTATATACTTTCTGCGTCCCCTCTGTCATGGCATAGTAATCCTCTCCCGCCGCATCCCCTACATACAAGGTTTCCTTATCGCCGTCTTCTGTCGTCAGGTCAATCGTATAAGAAGGCTTCGTAAGGCCATAATCATCCAGATCATCCGGCTCTTTTAACTCCCGGACTGCCGCAAGGCTCGCGGCGGCCTCCCCGATACTTTCTACAGCACTCTGGTTCAGCCGTATTTCTTTATCATCTTCCAGTTTCCAGGTTCCATCTTCCTTGACAAAACTCATGGTCTCCTGGCCATTCGAATAAGAAAATGAGGACAGATTCTTAAGATCCGTGACCGTGATCTTTTCTGCTGCCGCTCCTGCTTCTTTTTCGGCAGCCTTCTTGCCCCAGGCCTTCAGGCCGCCATATATGGAGGCCAGGACTGCCAGGATCAGGATTAATATTACCATCGTCTTTTTCTGCTTCATAACGCCCCACCTTCTCCCTATGCTTTTCTTCTCTTCCACCATTTTACCAATCCATAGACCAGTATGATAAACGGGATGCCGAATATCAATAGAAGGCTGATGAGGCCGGCATGCTGCATGGTATTATAAGTTACCTCCAGGCTCTTTGGCTCAATTGCCACATTCTGCACGTCATCAAAGTTGGCTGACACTGCGTTCATGAATAGGTCCAGATTCTCCAGCGTCGTAAATGCGTCCGTAATCTGCGCGTCAATCAGGCTTTCCGCGGATATGACGGTCAGCCTTGCCTGCTTTTCCTCCCCGCCGCTGCCGGATGTGCTTTCATCTTCGACGCTTTCATCCTTGTGTGCATCGCTTCCTTCATCAGACGAAATGCTTTCCGTGGCAACCGCCCCCAGCGTATAGGATCCTTCCTTCTGCGCCTCCTGGGTCACCGCATATGCGTTGGAGGAAGTACTCATAAACGGCGTCACGGAAATGGTATCCCTTGCCGGATCCGTCAGATTCATCCCGTGGGCATTGGAAAGAAGCACCATGTCCGTATCCAGTCCTTCCGCCATATCACCGGATGCGCTGATTTCCGGGAAGATATAGTAATAGTTCCCCTGGTAGCACCTCTGCATATCCGCAATGTACCCGTCCGCCTGCTCCATGCCATACTCCGCAAGGAATTTCTTCAGATTCGGCGTATCCTCTTTTGCATCTCCCAGAATCAGAAATACCTTTCCGCCTTTGGACATGTAGTCCGCAAGCATTGCGCTTTCTTCTTCTGTAATATCTTTGACCGGCCCGTAGAGGAACAGAAGGTCGCAGTCATCTGGTACCTTTCCGGCCATCAGAAGATTCACTTCTTCCTCCGACATATTATTCTTATCCAGAAGTTCTGATACCGAGGAGGAAAATGTGCTCTCCCCGTGTCCCGTGGTATAATACATCTTTTTCTGGGTATCGCTGGTCACATAATGAATGGCGCTGGTAAGCTGCCCTTCCCCGTCAAACTCTGACTCGGTAGCGCTTCCAGTCGTATAGTAAGAGTATTCATCCACCACGATGATCTTATCAAAGGCCACCGTCGTGGTCTTTCCGGTATCTTTGCAGGAAATCAGTATCGTATTGGCTTCTACATTGTTGTCCTTGAGTGCAGAAGGATGGAGCACCGGGTCTACCCATTCCACCTTGATCTGATCTGAAAGAGCGGCATACTTCTTAAGAAATGTCCGGATTCTTTCATCCGCGAAATCTTTTTCTGCAAATACTTTGAAAGTGACTTTATGATCCAATTTTTCCAATATCTTTTTGCTCGTCTTGGATATCTCATAAATCTTGTTGTCGCTGATGTCTATCTTGCGGATATTCTCCGGCAGCTGGGCGGCGATCAGATTGATAACCACTACAATGCCTACGACCAGCGCGATCAGTCCTACGCTGTAACTGCCGTTCCTGGAAGTCCGATTCTGAAATGTCTTTTTTATCTTTTCTAACATAAGCCCCTCCTAACTCCAACGTCTTTTCTGTATCATCTGCATAGTTAAAAAGATGAATATGCCAATCAGCGACAAGTACAGGACAATGCCGCTGATGTCCAGCAGACGGTCGGACGCGATACTGGCAAAGGCCTTTGTCAGATCCAGTCTTCCCAGAATCTGTGACAGGGCATTCTCCCACAGGCTTGATTTGACGATATAGGAAATCACGCCCCCTGCGATGACCACAGCCTCCAGCGCGCCGCTGATCATCCAGTTCTTCGTCATCTGCCAGATTCCTGCCGCCACAAGGGTCAGGATCAGGATGGCTCCGATTACATTTGCCAGCGCTGAGGAAGGAAGGAAATCCAGGATCCCATTCCATAAGTACAGAAGAACCAGGATTCCGAAGGTCCCGATCGCCGCGATAATCTGGCTCTCCGTCAAAGACGAGATGAACATGCCGATGGAGATGTAGACGCATCCCAGCAGAAAGAACATCAGGATGGACAAGTAATCAACCAGAATATACGCCGTGCCCTGGGCCTTGATAATCCATGGGAATATCAGATATATTACGCACGGGATTGCCAGAATGGAGGCCATCGCCAGGTATTTGCCCATCACGATCTTAAACAGGCTGACCGGCGACGTCAAAAGCAGCTGGTCTGTCTTGCTCTTTTTGTCCTCCGCGAAACTTCTCATCGTAAGAATGGGAATCACTATCATGAACACAAAAAGAATTCCCGATAAGACATAAGAAAAATATGGATACCCATAATTCAGGTTGTACGCCATAAAGTAAATTCCTGTAAATGCCACCAGAAATGCAATAAATACATAGCCGATCATGGAATGAAAATAGGCGCCTAGTTCTCTTTTATATATCGCTCTCATCCGTCTCTTCCTCCTTGCTGTCTTCTATATTTTCCTGGAAGTCCTGGCTTTCCGCAGAATCGCTGCCTTGCGCTTTATCCCCTTGCGTCAGTTCAAGGAAGATGTCTTCCAGCGTGGACTTGTTCAGCTTCAGAGTCAGAAGCGGAATCCCTTCCTTCGCGAACGCAAAGAATAACTGCTCCCGGATGTCTGACTGCCCTTCTGACTCTATCCGCACGGTAACGCTCTCTTTCGTCTCTTCCTGGTACTCGGCCTTGCTGATTTGGGGAATCTCCTTTAGGATAGCCCTTGCCTTCTCCATGGATGTCTTAGCCTCCAGTTCCACATGGCCTGTGCCGCTCATAAGATTCTCCAGATTCTCTGGCGTGTCGCTGGCTACCAGCTTTCCCTTGGCAATAATCATGATATAGTCACAGACTTCCCGGACTTCCGCCAGAATATGGGAACTCAGGATTACCGTGTGATTCTTGGCCAGCGTACGGATCAGTTCCCGGATTTCTATGATCTGCTTAGGATCCAGACCTACCGTAGGCTCATCCAGAATGATGATCTCCGGGAATCCCAGGATTGCCTGGGCAAGGCCCACTCTCTGCTTGTATCCTTTGGACAGATTATGGATCAGGCGGTTCTGCACCTCCTCAAGCCTTGTAAGCTTTGCAACCTTCTCTATTTGTTTTTTTACTTCATCTTTGGGAATTTTCTTTAATTCAGCCGCAAAGTTCAGATACTCCCATACGGTCATTTCCATATAGAGGGGCGGCTGTTCCGGCAGATAGCCGATGCACTTTTTCGCCTCCTGGGGCTCTCTTAGAATATCATGTCCATTTATCAGGATCTCGCCTGATGTGGCTCCCAGATATCCGGTCATAATGTTCATCGTCGTGGACTTGCCCGCGCCATTTGGCCCCAGGAATCCATAGATCTGGCCTTTTTCCACGGTGAAGCTTAAGTCATCCACGGCCAGGTGCTTTCCATAACGTTTGGTTAGATTCTTTACTTCAATCAATGCGCTTCCTCCTGTCAATCATAATAGTTCTTAACAGTATAAGGGCAGTTTTTGAAAAGTATGTGGTAAATGTATGTTTATTCTGTGAACTCGGCTTTTTGTCATTGACCTCAAAAAACCGGGCTTCTGGCTGCACGCAATGTCACTCCCATACAATCTTGAATATACATTCTTCCAGATGAAAGAACAGCCTAAAGCCGCGCCGCATCCCTTGTGTCACTCCGCGGCAGACGTACTCCACCATGGGAATTCCGCAGTAATTCTGCTTCTGGGAATATAGCACTTCTATGTCTGATATTCCCCGGATCATCCCTTCCTCGTCCTGGTATTTGATATACTTTGGAAGCGTGTTTCCCTGACTGGTGAACCAGCAGCCACAGGCGACTGCCTCCTGCCTTCCCTTAATCTTCCCTCCATCTGCCTTCCCGGTATTTACTCCGACTCCGAATGCCATGCTCTTCGCCCCTTTCCTTTCTAATCAATCTTGATCTTTGTATAGTCTACGCTTCTCTTTTCCCTGGAAATTCCCCCTGAGAGATGGTCAATCCTGGGCTGTCCCAGGAACACCGCCCGCTTTATCGCATCCATCCCATGCCTGTAGCGGATATGGTCGATGGTTCTATCCCATCTCTTTTCCTTCAGATAGTCTCCGGAATCAAACAGGCTCATCTGCCGGCTCCACCCGGCCTCCCCCACCTTGCCGGTATGGATGCCCAGCTTGCGGATCGGCATCTGGTTCCAGGCCTCATCCAGAAGCCTGGCTGCCGCCTGGTAAATTTCCTTCGTAATATCCGTGGGATTCTCAAGCACCCTCTGGTGGGAGATCCGGTTGAATTCACAGTCGCAGATGTCAAGGCTCACCACCTGTATCTCTGCCTCATCCTTCCGGATACGCATCCCCAGCGTTTCCGCCAAGCCAAGCAGCACGATCTTAGCCGTGGCCGCATCCTTTACGTCAAAACTGATGGTCGTGCTGTTGCCGTAGCCTTTGTTCGGCGCTTCCACAGGCTGCACCACGGAAAAATCCCGGCCATTGGCAAAGTTCCAGATGACTTCCCCGTGGGACTTCAGATGCCGCCTTAATAGTTCCGGGTCCGCTTCTGCCAGTTCCCCTATGGTCTCAATCCCAAGTTTTCTTAATTTGCCCGCGCTGGCCTTTCCGACAAAGAAAAGTTCCTCCACCGGCAAAGGCCACATCTTCCTGGGAATCTCCGGCGGGTACAGCGTATGCACCCGGTCCGGCTTCCTAAACTCCGAGGCCATCTTGGCCAGAACCTTGTTGGTTGAGATGCCCACATTCACGGTAAATCCCAGTTCCTTTTTTATCCGGTCCTTGATATCGAATGCCGTCTGGACGGGATCGCCATACAGATGGATGGTCTGCGTCATATCCATATATACTTCATCGATGGAATATTGCTCCACATCCGGGGAGTATTCTTTTAAGATCTTCACAAATGCCCTGGAACACCTTTCATACAGGCCATAATTGGGCGGCGCGATCAGAAGATCGGGACATTTCTGCCTTGCCTGGGGGACGGGTTCTCCTGTATGGATCTTATATCTTTTCGCAGGGATGGACTTTGCCAGGATAATCCCATGCCTCTGGCTGATATCCCCGCCAATGGCAGAAGGAATCCGGCGCAGGTCTGTGCGGGCTCCCAGGAACTTCAGGCGGTAGACCGCCTCCCAGCTTAGGTACGCAGAATTCACGTCAATATGATATACGGTTTTCTCTTCCATTTTTTCACCCCTTCTATATCCCAAAGCATATCAGAACACATGTTCGTTTTCAATGAACAGTTTTTTCCAAAATATGATTGTGATTTTCTCCGGGAACTTTTATAATAAACACTATACAGCAGTAATCGGATACCTTTTTACGACAGGAGTAGATGGAATGGATAATAGCGAAAAAACCAGAAACAAGTTCGTTGCCTCTATGAAAAAACTTATGGAGGCCAAGCCCCTGGATAAGATTACCGTCAAGGAGATCGTGGAAAACAGCGAGATGACGCGCCAGACTTTCTACCGCAATTTTAAGGATAAGTATGACCTGGTGAACTGGCATTTCGAGCAGCTGGCCGACAAGTCTTTCCGCCAGATGGGCGTCAGCCTCACTCTCCGGGAGGGGCTGGTCAAAAAGTTCCATTTTATCCAGAATGAGCGCTGCTTCTTCACCTCCGCGTTCCAGTCCCAGGATTATAACTCTTTGCTCCAGTATGATTATGAATGCATCCTTGAATTTTACACCGGCATCATCAGGCGCAAGACCGGAAAGCCCCTGGATAAAAAGATTCAGTTCCTGTTAGAGATGTACTGCCGCGGATCCATCTACATGACTGTGGAATGGGCCAGAAAAGATATGGACTTAGAGCCCGAAGAGATGGCTGATCTTCTGATCCTGGCTCTACCGGAGCCTTTATAGGAACTGCTGACGGATCTGAATTAAGGGAATGGATGTTACACTTTCTGCAAGTTGTCACTTTTGTGACATCTTGCTTTTTTTGTAACTTTTCTCGGCGCCAATAGATCGTTATAATTATAACAAAGTTAATTTTCACAGAGAAAAGGAGAGATACTTATGTCAAACAGATTCGTCTTGAATGAAACATCCTATCACGGCGCGGGCGCCATCCATGATATCGCCACAGAGGCAAAGGCCAGAGGCTTCCAGAAGGCTTTTGTATGTTCTGATCCGGACCTGGTCAAATTCAACGTTACCCAGAAGGTGCTGGATGTACTGGACGCGAACGGCCTGGAATATGAGCTTTATTCCAATATCAAGCCAAATCCTACCATTGAAAACGTGCAGACCGGCGTACAGGCCTTCAAGAACTCCGGCGCGGACTACTTGATCGCCATCGGTGGCGGCTCTTCTATGGATACCGCCAAGGCCATCGGCATCATCATTGCCAATCCGGAGCATGAGGATGTAAGAAGCCTGGAAGGCGCGGCCGATACTAAGAATAAGTCAGTTCCGATCATCGCGGTTCCTACCACTGCCGGCACTGCTGCCGAGGTTACCATCAACTATGTCATTACCGACGTAGAAAAGAGCCGCAAATTCGTATGCGTAGATCCCCATGACATCCCTGTCGTTGCCATCATTGACCCGGATATGATGTCCAGCATGCCAAAGGGCCTGACAGCCTCCACCGGAATGGATGCCCTGACTCATGCCATCGAAGGATACATTACCGCAGGCGCATGGGAACTTTCCGATATGTTCCACATCAAATCCATTGAAATCATTGCCCGCTCTCTTCGGGCCGCTGTAGAGAACACGCCAGAAGGCCGTGCCGACATGGCGCTTGGACAGTATGTGGCAGGCATGGGATTCTCCAACGTCGGACTTGGAATCGTTCACTCCATGGCTCATACCCTGGGCGCAAAATACGATACGCCTCACGGCATTGCCAACGCGATCCTGCTTCCTGCCGTAATGGAATATAACGCGGATGCCACGGGCACAAAGTATAAGGATATTGCTGCCGCCATGGGCGTAAAAGGCACCGAGGACATGTCCCAGGAGGAATACCGCAAGGCTGCCGTAGACGCTGTAAGGAAGCTGGCAGAGGATGTCGGAATCCCTAAGGACCTAAAAGGCATTGTAAAAGAAGAGGATATTCCGTTCCTGGCTGAATCCGCCTATGCAGACGCATGCCGTCCGGGAAATCCAAAGGAAACTTCTGTGGAGGATATTACAGCATTATTCCAGTCATTGATCTAGGGTAAAAGGATCTCATTAAAGAAGGACACGCGGCATTTTTAATGCCCTGCGTGTCCTTCCTGCTTTTCTATTATTCTTTTCTATCATTCTGCTTATAAGGTATTCACAAACCGCATGAAATCTTCCCGTCCCTGCGGCGTACACTTGTATACTCCGGCATCTTCCAGTACATGGACGAATGTATTGCCCACTTCCTTCTTCAGGATATCCATGACATTTTCCCCGGTAATCCTGTCATAATCCGGAAGGAACCGCTCGACCCACTCTGCATGCTTTTCAATCTTCTCATTGCTTCGGATGTCCTTGCCTTCCACAAGATATCCGGCCAGTATCTCCAGTTCTTCCTTCAGCCTGGAAGGCAGGACCGCAAGTCCCATCACCTCGATAAGGCCGATATTTTCCTTCTTGATATTGTGGTACTGCGCATGCGGGTGATACACGCCTAAGGGGTGCTCCTGGGTGGTAATGTTGTTCCGAAGCGCCAGATCCAGTTCGAACGTATCGCCCACCTTTCTTGCGATTGGCGTAATCGTATTGTGGGGCTCTCCTTCTGTGCAGGCATAGATGAATGCGGCCTCATCCGTGTAGCCTCTCCAGGCTGCCAGTATATGGTCCGCCAGGTCGATGAGCTGTTTTTCGTCGGTACTTCGTATCCGCAGTACGGACAGAGGCCACTTGACGATTCCGGCCTCCACGTCTTCATATCCCGGTATCGTTACCTGCTTCTCGATTGGCGCTTTTGCCATGGCAAATGTATAATTGCCTCCCTGGAAATGGTCATGGCTTAAGATGGAGCCTCCCACGATGGGCAGGTCTGCATTGGAGCCCAGGAAATAATGGGGAAAGAACTTGATGAAGTCAAACAGCTTCACAAATGTAGCCCGCTCGATCTTCATAGGCACATGCTGCCCGTTGAACACGATACAGTGCTCATTGTAATATACATAAGGAGAATACTGGAATCCCCACTTGCTGTCGTTGACCGTAACCGGAATGATCCGGTGATTCTCCCTTGCCGGATGGTTCAGGCGGCCCGCATATCCTTCATTCTCCATGCACAGCAGGCACTTGGGATAACTGCTGGCCTTGGCGTTCTTTGCCGCGGCAATGGCCTTGGGATCCTTCTCCGGCTTAGACAGGTTGATGGTGATGTCGATCTCTCCATAGGGGGAATCCACTTTCCATTTCATATCTTTCTTCACGCGGTAGCGCCGGATATAGTCGCTGTCCTGGCTGAACTTATAATAATAGTCCGTGGCCTCCTGCGGGGATATCTCATATTTCTTCGCAAATGTCTCCTGTACCTGGGCCGGCCTTGGAAGCAGGCAGTTCATAAGCTTCGTGTCAAAGAGGTCCCGGTATCCGATACTGTCCTCGATAATCCCTCTTTTTACTGCCTCATCCAGCAGCTCCTTCAGCACGGACTCTAATTCAATCTCTGTATCTTCCACCGGGCAGTCTTCATAATTATCCTCGCCAAACATTTCCAGCAGAAGGTTGGTGGTATAGATGCGCTCCGATTCCGGCGTCAATCCTGTCTGGACGCCATATTCTACCAGTTTCTTAATATTTTCAAATAGCATAATCCTCTCTCCTTCTATCCACAGCGGGACTATATGATCCTCGCTCCATCGCCGATCTCCACTACATAGAATTCCGCCTCATGGCCCACTTTTTCTTTATAAGTCTTTCCAATCTGGCTGATAAAGCCATCCACCGCATCATTCCTAACGATGCTCACGGTACATCCGCCAAATCCGCCTCCGGTAATACGGGATCCCAGAACTCCCGGCATCGCCTGCGCCAGATCCACCAGAATATCGATCTCCTGGCAGGATACCTGGTAATCTTCCTTCAAAGACTGGTGCGATTCGTTCATCAGCCTTCCGAAGAGTTCCACGTCATTTCCCCGAAGCGCCTCCACTGCCCGGATCGTCCTCTGGTTCTCATATACCGCATGCTTTGCCCGCCTTTGTCTTACCGGGTCCTTGATCGCCCCTTTATGTAATTCAAACTCTTCCTGCGTCAGTTCCCCAAGGCTCTGAATGGGAAGTTTTTCCTGCAATTCCTTAAGCGCCGTCTCGCATTCCTTTCTCCTGTCATTGTAGGCAGAATCTACCAGGCTGTGCTTTACCTTGCTGTTGGTAATCACGATCTTGGCATCCTTAAGCAGCACGGGAGCATACTCGTAGTTCAAGGTATTGGTATCCAGGAAGATGGCATGATCCTTCTTTCCCATGGCGCTTGCGAACTGATCCATGATTCCGCAGTTGCAGCCGTTAAAATTATTCTCAGAATCCTGCCCGATCAGCGCCACTTCCACCATGGTCAGATCCTCAAAGCCGAATGTATCCTTAAGCATCAGCCCTGTCAGGACTTCTAAGGATGCGGAAGATGAAAGTCCCGAACCGCTGGGAATATTGCCGTATATCAGGATGTCCATCCCATGAGTCAGCTTGTAACCCCGCTTTTCAAACGCCCACATCACGCCCTTGGGATAGTTGGTCCAATTGGCCGCCTCGTCCGGGACCAGCTCATCCAGGCTGGTCTCTATGATTCCCAGGCCTTCAAAATTCATGGAATAGAACCGCAGCTTCCGGTCTTTGCGATCCCTTACAATCCCGTAGGTTCCAAGGGTAAGCGCGCAGGGAAATACATGGCCTCCGTTGTAATCCGTATGCTCTCCGATCAGATTCACGCGTCCCGGCGCGAAATAGGCCCGTATCCCGTCTTCTTTCCCATACAATTCCTGAAACTTCTGAATGAAACGCTCTTTCATCTTCTTAACCTCCATTTATCCTTATTCGCTTTTATGTTTTCCTTGCATATCCCTCTTATCTAATTTATGATTATAATGAGATGAATCCCAGCGTACAATAAGAATATTTGATAAAATTATAAGGATATTGAGGAAATGTGATTATGGTGCAGATACATACCGAAAAAAACCAAAAAGAGATCAAACGTCATGGAAATTATGAATTTCCCGTCAACATCAGCCCGGAATCCATCCAGTCCTACGAGCAGGGGTATTTCCTGTGGCACTGGCACCCGGAGATCGAGCTTACCTGGATCATATCCGGGCAGATGGAGTATTATGTCAACGACCAGAAATACCTTCTTTCTGAGGGAGAGGGGCTGTTCGGCAACAGCAACACCCTCCATTCCGGCTACATGAAGGACGGGCAGGACTGCGACTATCTGTCCGTCACCTTTCATCCCCGCTTCATCTACGGATATGAGAACAGCCTGCTTCAAACCAAGTATGTGGACTTCATTACTTCCAATGAACTATGGCATTCCCTGAAATTTGAAAAAGATGTAACCTGGCACCAGGACATCATCCGCCAGATTCAGGACATCTGCCAGATGGCCCAGGAGCCACCTGAGGATTATGAGCTTCAGGTACACATGATCCTGTGTTCCATCTGGCAGAAGCTTTATCTGCATTATGTCTCCCAGCCGTCCGTAAGCCTTCTTCATCCCCAGAAGCATCTAAAGCGCCTGAAAGACATCCTGACTTACGTGCAGGAGCATTATGCCCAGGAGATCACCCTGGATGATGTAGCCAGCCATGTCAATATCTGCAAGAGTGAATGCTGCAGGTTCTTCAAAAAGTATATGAAGATGACCATCTTTGAGTATGTCATGTTCTTACGGATCCAGAACAGCCTTTTGCTTCTGAAAAACGGGGAAAGCGTTACAAAAACAGCCGGCATGGCCGGATTCTCCACGCCGGCCTATTATGGCCAGATCTTCAAGCGATATATGGGCTGCTCGCCCAGCCAGTACCGCAGGCAGCATATGGATGAAAATCTGTAGCCCCATTCCTTCTCCTGGCCGGATTATGCACCGGTTGGAATATATGGCCTTAATGCTCCGGCCACGTTGCTGATTGGCATGGTCTGGAGCCATACTCTTCCCGGCCCTGTGATTACCGTGTTGAAGATTCCCTCTCCGCCGAACAGCATATTCTTTACGCCCGGCACGCTCTTGATCTCCATGCTGCAGGTGGCCGTCATAGCTGCCAGATGGCCCGTATCCACCACGATCTGCTGCCCGGGCTGAAGCTCGTATTCTATCACATGGCCGTCAAACTCCGTAAACACGATCCCATGGCCGCTTACCTTCTGCATAATGAATCCTTCTCCGCCGAACAGGCCGGAACTAAACTTCTTATTAAAGAATACGGACAGTTCGATTCCCATCTCTCCTGCCAGGAACGCGCTCTTCTGAAGAATCATCTCCTGCCCAGGAGCAATTTGGAATGCACGGACAGATCCTGGAAAACTGGACGCAAACGCAATCATTCCCGGCCCTCCTTGCGCAGTATAGATATTCTGGAACATACGCTCACCGGAAAACATCCGCCCAAACGCCTTGCCGATGCCGCCATTGGTGGTGGTCTCCATCAGCATGTTGGGGGACATCCATGCCATGCCTCCGCCTTCGGTGATCATCTTCTCTCCGCCTTCCAGCTCGCAGATTACTACCGGAAGCGTCTCGCCTTGTATCTGATATCTCATTTTCTTAGTACCTCCTGTCTTTTCTTATTTCCAATCATAAAGGGTAAGCGTGCGCCTGTCAATTTGCTCCCTTAATATCCCAGTTTCTGCCGCAGGATCTTTGTCTTGTCTCTCCCGATTGGAAGAATATTCTCCTCGTACCCCTTCATTTTCAGGCTGAAGCTGTTATTTCCCCATGGAAAGACTTCCTTTACCTTGTCCAGATTGATGAGATAACTTTTATGGATCCTGAAAAACCCCATGTCTTCCAGCTTCTTTTCATACTCGCCGATGGGCTTATTCTCCCGGTACTCATTGCCTACTGTATGAATCAGGCAGCCTCTGTTGTACGTCTCGATATAGACGATATCCTTGATATCTTCAAAGACAGTCTTCCCATTGCTGCTGATAGCCAGCCTTTTTACAGCCGCCCGATCCGATGGCGCTTCAGTACGGGCTGCAGCATCCGGCTGGGCCATGCATCTGCGGAGCACTTTCTCCAGGCGCTTCCTGTCAAAGGGTTTCATAATATAGTCTTCCACTCCCAGTTCGAATGCCTGTACCGCATACTCCGAATAGGCAGTCACAAAGACGATCTTCATCTCCGGCTGCATGGTCCGCAGCGCATTGACCAGGACTGTGCCATTGATATCACCCAGATTGATATCCAGGAAGCAGATATCGTACTTCTCTTCCCCGGCAATCTCCAGGGCCTTTGCCCCGCAGTCTCCTTCTTCGATCACCGCATCCGGAAGAAGTTCCAGAAGCTGGTGCCTTAATTCGCTTCTTGCCGGTCTCTCATCATCAATTACCGCGATCCTCATAAATATTCTCCTTCACTCTTTCCTTCCGGAACTGAAGTTCCACGCAGGAGCCTTCCGGCGAACTTTCAATCTTCAGTCCTCCATCCTCGCCATAGGTACTCTTCATCCGCTTGTGCACGTTGCTTAATCCAATACTCTTGCCGATAGGCTCTCCATTTTCTAATTTCTCCAGAACCTCCGGCTTAAAGCCCTGCCCCTGGTCGCAGACCTGCACGATAAACGCGTCTTCTGCTTCTTCTATCCTTATATGTACGATGCGTTTTCCCTTCCGGTCGATTCCATGGCGCACCGCATTTTCCACGATGGGCTGCAGTATAAGGGTCGGAATCTGTATGTCCATACATTCCGGAAGGTCATAGGTCACCAGAAGCTTGTCCTCGAATCTTGCCTTTTCCAGTTCCAGATAGTCCCTTACATGATCCAGTTCCTCTTCCATGGGAACCATGTATGCTTCATAATCCAGATTATAGCGGAAATAGCTGGCCAGCGTGACCAGCAGCTCTCTTGCCCTCTCCGGGTTCTCCCTGCATACGCAGGATATGGTATTCAGCGCATTGAACAGGAAATGCGGATTCACCTGGAACTGCAGCGCTTTGAATTCTGCCTTCTGGCGCATCGTCTTCTGGTGCTCCAGCTCCGCCATGGCAATCTGGAAAGATGCAATGGTTACCAGATGCTGCAGCAGTTCCATCTCGCTTTGGCGCAGCACCCACTTCTTCTTGACCCACACGATCAGGCAGCCGATGGGCTGCTCTTTTATGATAAACGGCGCCGCTATCATGGAATAATTCTTCAGCCATTCATAGTCGGAACTATCCCTGGATGCCTGATATACGGCAGCCACCTGTCCCGTCTTAAGGGCTTCCTTGCCCACCGGCGGAATGGCATCATCTTCGGGCTGGTAATCCACCTCCTTGGCCTTCCACTCCAGAATGGATGTGGCGTCTGTCACCATTACCCCTGCCCAGTCCGTCCCTTCCAGCAGGACAGAAGCCAGTTCCTCCATATTTTCCCCTTTGTGCAGTCCCTCCACCAGCAGGGGCAGACACCGTTTCGACAAATCTGACGCCCGCTGCAGCTGGCGGCTGCTTTCCAAATCCTGCCTGATGAAAATATTGTTGAAGCTGGAGATAAAGATCAGGATTCCGCCGGCATTCAGAAGAATCATCGGCCCTGAGATCTCCAATATGGTCTTGAGCGCCATCTGTACCGGAACCGTAAAGCGAAGAAGGGATACCATATCGCAGACTTCCGCAAAGCAAGCCAGCAAAAACAGATCCTTGTACTTCCATTTCCCTCTCTGGAAATATGGATAGAAGCCTCCGCCCAGAAGGCCGAACAGCACTGTGGAGAAAGCGGATGCCATGGCAAATGCCTGGGGAGCGGAAAAGAGGTAGACATAGACCGCTCCTATCATGGAGGCATACAGGCCTACCAGCGGCCCGCCCAGAAGGCCCGCCGCCATAGCGCCGATCACCCGGGTATTCAGGCTGTAAGAGCCGATATCGATTCCGGTATACGTAGACAGAATAATGATGGCCCCAAACATCACCGACAGAAGCGCCTGGCTCTTCCAATTCCTCTTCTCCTGCAGGATGATATCCTGGACCAGCTGCAGCTTCGACAGCAGGCTTGCCACGAGTACCATAAGCCCAATGTTCATAATTAACTCAAATACCAGCTGATTCGTCTGCATATCCCTTCTCCTTTTTCTCTCGTATCCTTATCTTATCACAGCCTGGGGAAGGTTACAAGAACGGGCATAGGCCCGCTTGCACCTCTTCTCTTGCGCCTCCTGCGAATACGTAGCGTCGCTTATCCCATTGCAATCCATTACAGGATTCAAATGGTTTCCAAATATAGCCTCAAAAACCCCCGGCATATTTAAAATATGCCAGGGGTCCTTGAAAATAATGTATGATTAATAGTTGGGAAATGTCATGTGTAATCTCATTTACTTATTGAACTATGCTTATGCCTAGTATGTAACTGCCTTCTTGTCGTTGTATACATCCCGGTCCAGTTCTCCCAGCTTATTCGCCACAAGCATGCCGACCATAACGTCTACATCCACATTCATCAGCGTACGGAACATGCCGGCGAACCAGTCGATTCCAATCAGGACAGCAATGCTTTCCAGTGGAAGTCCCAAAGATGAAGCAAGGAATGTATATACGATTACGGAGCCTCCCGGTACTGCAATGGTTCCCATGCACATCAGGCAGGACAGCAGGATTGCCATTCCCATCTGATATACCGTCATGTTGATGCCGGTAGACTGGGCCATAAAGAAGATCGCAACTACGTAGCACTGCGCTGCGCCGCAACTATTCATGGACATAGTAATCGGTCCAGTAAAATCTGCTACCTTGCGGCTGATACCGAACTTCGTCACTGCATCTTCCATCTTTGTAGGAAGGCAGATTGCTCCTGAAGTAGTCGTTACGGCCATCATAGACATCTTGGCAAACTTCTTCGGCATCTTGGCCGGATTGACCTTGCAAAGCGCTGCTGTGAGCGGACCATAGATCAAGAACTGTATCAAATCTCCAATCAGAAGCACGCCCAGGAATTTCATCATCGGAATGATTACTTTCAGTCCTGTCGAGCCTGCAACATTTGCAAGCAGGCAGAAGATTCCGATTGGTGCGATGTGCATGACCGTCTTAATGATGTTGGTAATGATCGTATTGAGTCCGGTAACCCATTCCACCATATTGCGGTTGCCGCTCTGTCTGGTATATGCGCCCATCGCGATTCCGAAGAATAACGCGAAGACGATGCATGGCACCATAGCGCTGTCAGCCATAGAGCCGATGATATTCGTCGGCACGAATCCAAGTATTGTCTCCTGGAGCGAGGTTGACTCAACCGTTGCATTTGCCACTTCTTCGGCGCTTGCTATCTCAATGCCTACGCCTGGCTGTATCAGCATGGCCAGTAAAACGCCCAGTCCGGCTGATATTACGGTAAAAAATATGATCCATTTAAACGTATGGAATCCCATCTTTCCAACATCCTGGCTGTCTCCGCTTCCTACTGCTGCCGCTACCGCAGACATTACCAGAAGCACTACGGACATCTGAATCAGTCGGATAAAAATATCCCCAATAAATTTTAAATTTGCAGCCCATGGCCCTACAATCGAGCCAAATATAATTCCGCCAACTGTCGCTATCAGAATCTGGGTCGTAAGCGATATTGACAGTCCCTTCTTCTTCTCCATTCTCTTCACCTTTTCCATTTTAGATTTTCGTTCCGGTTTTGAAATGGCCATTTCAAATGTTTGTCTATATTTTATACTTTTTTAACAATGTTTCAATGGTTTTTGTTCAAAACGTTGGTTTGACTGCGCGAAGTGTTATTTTTTTAACCTGACACGTAACATTTTTCACTTTGACACGTAACACTTTTGCATTTTGTTACGTGCTATCCCTACACAACTGGTGCGTTGAACTAACAAAACCCCCGCGTCAAAATGAAAAAATCCCGTCTCAAAATGAGGCATAGGAACCTAATGCAGCAAAAAAACAACTTATCAAGGCCTTTAGTATATATTTTACCTGATAAGTTGTCTTTTATTAAGGTGATTTTTAATTCTGCACACCAGTTTTTCAATTTTACACATGGCTTTTGCCAGTTTGGCACACCAGTTGTGTAGGTTTGACACGTAACATTTTTGCATTTTGTTACGTGTCAAAGTGAAAAATGTTACGTGTTAGAAGTTGGCTTTTACATACAGATCGTCTGGATTGATTTTATCTACAACTTCTTCATTCCATTTATCTTTTTCAATCTCTTCCACAGAGACGGATATGTACTTTTCTTCCATATTCATTTCCTGGCAGATAAAATCTTTTGTCTTTTCTGCGAGATCCTTCTTTACTTCTTCCGTTCTTCCCGGATACATTTTAATTGAAATATGTGGCATAATGGCTTCCTCCTATTATAAATATAGTTTTAATGAACTTCTAGTTCCACTCTGTGCCGACTCCGGCCTTGACTGCCTTGTCGTAGATTTCTCTTGCTGCCACAAGGTCCTGCGTGGCTACGCCTACGGTCTCGAATACGATGATCTCGTCGTCATTCTCGCGTCCTACCAGCTCGCCCTTGATGACATTGCCCAGGTCTCCTGTAAAATCATCTTTTGTAATGATTCCTTCTTCCAGTGGGATCAGGATGTCTCCTGACTCGGACAATACTGCGTCCTCGGAATCAAAGTAGATCTTGGATGCTCTTGGAAGGATGGCTGGGTCCATCTCCTGCATGTGATGCTGGTAAGCCCCCACGCAGCTGATGGTAGCGCCTTTCTTAATCTTGGTTCCATCGAATACAGGCTTGGATGACGGCGTAACCGTAATCAGAAGGTCTGCATCGTCAATGGCCGCGTCAGAAGTTTCTACTGCGACAATCCTGGTTCCGTAATCCTTTAATTCTTCCTGCATGCGGGCTGCAAAATCTTTTGTCCTTTCAAAGTTGAGATCGTATACTCTGACTTCTTCCAGTTTTCTTGCAGCGATCATTGCCTCAAGCTGGGTTGCTGCCTGTCCGCCAGTTCCGATCAATGCTCCAATCCTGCAGTCCTTCTTCGCCAGCACGTCAAAGGCAGCCCCCGATGCTGCCCCTGTACGAAGCTGGGTAACATAGGTACCGTCCAGAACCGCTATCACGATTCCTGTCTTTCCGTCAATCAGCAGTACCTGTGCAGGAGATGACGGAATCCCGTTATCGATATTGTGCGGGAAAATGTTGATGATCTTTAAGGATGCGGTCTCCATGTCCTCTACGTATGCAGGCATGAACAGGAAGCATCCGTCATGCTTTGGCGCCTGGATGTTCGTCCGAAGCGGCGCGTCGCATTTTCCTTCTACTACCAGTTGAAATGCTTTTTTGTCTGCCTCAATGGCATCTTTGATTGTAAATACTTTTTTAATGTCCTCTCTTGACAATAGTAACATACCATTATCCTCCTCTTTAATATCCTTATATTTTATAATACCTTACTTATATGTACGATTCAACTTGTTCTTGATCATTACTTCTCTTTTTTCAAAGTCAATACAAATGAAATGGACATATAAATCAGCACAGCCGCGACAATCCATGTAAGAAGCGTTATTGGCATGGATTTTACGATATAGTACGCCGCTAATACTCCAAAGATTCCCGTGATCGTCGCAATTGCCGCTGCAGGCCTGTTATATTTCCCGCTTTTAACAAATTCCACGCTGGCGGGCGGCATCAGAAACGCGCAGGAGCCCATCATAATCGGAAATGCAACGGAAATGTTCATTCCAAGGAGCGCGCATAGCGCCATGCATGGTGCATATAGCCCTACTCCGCAGGTCATCAATGCTCCTAATACAAAATTGACTACAATGCCTATAACGAGCTTGCCTCCCGTAAGTCCTATTTCTTCCCCCATCATGCCAAAAGGACCGAATCCGTTTAACTTGCAGATCAGAATCACCGCTACGCAAGGCAGTATGACAGCCAGGATCTTTCTCAAGGTATTCACCGGCAGCCTGCTGACAATCCTCGCCCCTACAATCGCGCCCAGCACGGATGAAACCAGCATGGTTATTAATGTGACTGTATCTACCTCTACAATATCAAGGAATAGCAGGAATTCTACTCCGACTGGAATTGCAAATATAACATTTCCATTCGCGGGAAGGTGATCGTCCGGGCTAAGCTTGGTCAGTTTGAAAAATGCCATTTGTGTTGCATTGCTTCCAACGCCAAGTGTATCCAGAAGATTCAGGACAAATCCCATAATTCCGTACAGTATCATATGAAAAAAGGAGTCTTTTTCTTTGTGCTTAATGATATCGCGATACATATAGATTGCATATGCAATTAAAATAGTAATTGTAACAACCCTGAAAAATAGTACCATGTCATATCCTCCTCTCTCCGATTACACGTAATACTTGGCATCCAGCGGCCACGGCTGCATTGCTCCGCCTTCTTCTGCCGGACGGCACATCTGGGCATAGATGTTGAGACATCCCTTCTGCTGCTTTAACGGAGGGCATACCCAGTTCTTTCTTCTTTCCGCCAGTTCCTCATCGGATACCAGAAGGTCAACCGTTCCTTTTGGAATGTCGATCTCAATCTCATCTCCATTTTCTACCAGCGCGATCACGCCGCCGTCATATGCCTCGGGCGATACATGGCCGATAATGGCTCCATAATTGAATCCTGAGAATCTTGCGTCCGTCACAAGGCCAACGCTCTTGTCAAGCCCTTTGCCGATGAGGGCGTCGATGCTGAGCATCAATTCCTTCATGCCCGGCGCTCCCTTGCATCCTTCGTAGCGGATGACAATAATATCGCCAGGAACGATCTCCCCGTTCTGAATGGCCTCGAAGGCCGGGTAATCTCCTTCAAATACCTTGGCTTTTCCTTTGATATATTTTACTTCCTCGTATACGGCTGTCGGGCGCACGATTGCCCCATTCGGAGTAATATTGCCCCGCATGATCTTCAGGCCCGGAAGGGTAGACACTGGATTTTCAAGAGAGTGAATAACCTTATTCTCTTTCGCCTCTATCTTGGAGAGCATTTCTCCCCAAGTGGTACCATAGATGCTTGGGGCATCCGTAAATAGCTTGCCTTCCAGCTGCTTCATTACATTCATAACGCCGCCTGCGTAGTGGAAGTCTACCACGGTGTAAGGCCCGCTTGGAATAACGGCGTTGATGCATTTTATTTCTTCTGCATATTTATCAAAATCTTCATATGTCAGCTTGATTCCCAATTCATAAGCATATGCCAGAAGATGCAGCACTGCGTTGGTCGATCCTGCAACTGCCATATCAAACATAATCGCATTCAAGAGTACTTCCTTTGTAATCAATTCGGAAGGCTTTCTATTGGTCCTAACCATTTCTACGATATACTTGCCCGCGCTCCTTGCCAGGCGGATCTTTGCGTTATCGCTGGCCGGAGTCGTCGCCGTCCCAGGAAGCACCAGGTTCATCACCTCTCCCAGCATCTGCATCGTATTGGCCGTCCCCATGGAAGGACAAGCACCGTAAGAAGGGCATACGGATTCTTCTAATTCAAAGAGTTCCTTTTCGTCCGCGCCTGTAAAGCGTGCGGCGTCCAGGTCTGCCTCTACCACCGTCTTGCCACAGTGCTGGCCTGCCGTCATGGAGCCTCCTGTTACGACCATGGATGGAATATCCAGCCGCATTGCCGCCATGTAGCACCCGGCAATAATAAGGTCGCAGGATGCGATCATAGCCAGCCCGTCGAAATGATGCACGCGGGAGACGAATTCCACAGACATCGCCACAATGTCTCTTCCAACCTGCTCATATTTCATCTCATCGCTTCCATTGGCCACGTTTCCGCAGGTCGCCGGAATTCCGAATTCCACCGGAACGCCGCCTGCTGCCCAGATTCCTTCCTTCACCGCATCGCAGATGCGTCTAAGATGCGCCGTTCCCGGTGATCCCTCCATAAATGAATTAGGCACGCCAATGTGCGGCTTCCTGCGGATATCCTCATCCGAATACCCGGCTGCCTTCATCATAACCCGCCTGTGCGCTGCTTCTGCTCCGTTCCAATATTCTGTACCCATACTTTTGTTTCCTCCTTTTTCTTGATTTGTCCGGTTCTTCCCTTTATCACCTTGACAAAAATTTATCACTTGTGTTTATAATATAGAATCCGAAGGAATTTCAAAAGAGCGTTTTACTGAAGGAAATGTTCAGTTTTACTTATGTTTTGAGGAAAAGCCCGATTTTGGTCCTTTAATTCAGTTTTACTTAACGAAGGCATTAATTTTTCTAATGTAAAGGAGTTGCCATGAACAAATATGAAATCATCCTAAGCGTCTGCGAGACTCACAGTATATCTAAAACAGCCGAAAAACTATGCTATACCCAATCTGCAATCAGCCAGGCAATCAAAGGATTTGAAAAAGATCTGGGCCTGCAGCTGTTCAAACGCTCCAAGCATGGAATGGAACTGATGCCCAACACGGAAGAAATTATCGAAGCGCTTAAGATTATCTGCCGGGAAGAAAATAGAATCACCCAGATCGCCACAAATCTTACCAGTCTGGACAGCGGCTACATACGAATTGGCACCATACAGAGCATCTCCTACCACTGGCTGCCGGATATCCTGAAAAACTTTTCAAAGGCCTACCCTAATATCCGCTTCGAAATGACGGTTGACGGATTCAGCGCGCTAAGAGAAAAAATACGCGCAGGGAAATTGGACTGCATCTTTGTATCCCGCTACTCGGTGCCGGGGCTTCCTTTTGTCCCCATCGGCAAAGACGAACTGATGCTGGCGACTCCCAAAGACCACCCTTTGTCCGAAAAGGTGGCCGTATCACTGTCCGATATTAATAATGAAGACTTCGTGCTGTCTTCCGACGGACTGGATTATGAAACCGGAAAGATCTTCGAGCTTAACAATATCAAACCCAGGATACGCTATCGCCTGAATGAAGACTTTGCCACATTGAAAATGGTGGAAAAGGGATTCGGCGTCACGATCCTCCCGAGACTTTTATTATATAATGCGCCTTTTGATGTATGCATCCGCTCCTTTACCGAGCATTACTCCCGCGTCCTGGGCGTCGCATACTCCAAGGACGCGCCTCCTTCTCTGGCCATCCTTAAGTTCCTGGATTATGTCAAAGACTGGAGCCATGAATTAGACTAAGCAAAAACTCCACTGTACGCCAAATGAATGTACAGTGGAGTTTATATTCCTGTTTTTTATTTCTCGTTATTTAATCTTTCCAGAATCTTATCTACATCATATTCCGGCCCATACGGAATCGCAGCCTCATAAATCCTTCGAATCACAGGCTCTTCCTCCTCAAGCATCTCGGCAATTGCCTGAACCTCAAGGCCCTTTCCAAGTTTTTTGCACACCTGTGTAGTTAAAACTCGCATTTCTCCTTCCTCTCTCCCGGCTTCTCTTCCCTCTTCTCTAAGAAGCCGATCTCTTTCTTCCATCTTCATATATGTCACTCCCATCTGCTCGCTGGCCTTGATCTCTTCAACCATCATATGCAGACGTTTCAATCGGTCATCACACTCTTCGGGTACATTTTCAGTCGTGCTGTTTTCCACATAATGAAGGAAATCTACCAGCGATGAATCTACTTCTTCATCATTTCTTCCCTTTGTATTCAGGATGATTTTTTTGCATTCATCCCCTAGCACAAGTTCCGGCACTTCTTCGCATCGATTCTCAAATGTATACTTATATTTCCCCAAGCCGAAGAGATCAAAACCGCAGATCACCACTATATATGTGGTATTCAGATTATCAAACTTCTGTTCTCCACTCTTAAGCAGCGGGGCATCAACCAAAGCCTGATAAAAGCGGGTTCGCTTTGGGATATTTCCTACATTGCGTATAGACAATTCCAGAATGATCTTACAAGCCTCAAGGCTTACCGTAGTCACATCAAACAGGAAATCATCCATAAGATTCAGCCTCTTTAATGGTGCTATAATATCCTGTGGCGCTTCCGGCATCTGCATATTCAGTTTTTCCATTTCCCTCATACACTTTCTTCCTTTCATTATAATATTTTCCCAGTGTGCTTTCAATGAATATAAGACTTATTTTGTTGCCATCAACTTGAATTTCCTGGCTGACTCGCCCTGAAAAACGGATAGATAGGACAGTTAAGAATTTTCGATAAGGTTCTGTCCTTGATATGATATAGTGCCAGTATAGCAAACAGACTATGAAAAATCAAGCAGGAGCCTGCGTCGTAATCTTAAGGATTACATTGCCACAGACTCCTGTAGAATTATCACGTTTTCTTGTACTATTTTAGTTTATGACTGCTTCTTTTTTGACCCGGAGCAATACAGCACGAATCCAAGCAGAAGGATCGCGATCGCCATCCACACCAGCAGTACCGTCGTTCCCTGGCTTATGAACTTATCATAATAGCCTTTCAGGTAGATGATAATGATGATCAGCGGTATTCCATAGCCCACATAATTCTTCAGGCCTTTTGGGAAATGGAATCCTTTTCCGGTATTGACTTCCGAAAGGAAATTATCCCATCCCCATCCGTTCTTTCTGGTGCAGAACAGCACGTATCCCAGACTTCCAAGTGGAAGAAGGTTGTTGGAGACGATAAAGTCTTCCAGATCCATGATGTTGGTTCCGCTTCCTAATGGCTCGAATCCCGCAAGGATATTGAATCCCAGGACGCAGGGCATGCTGAGCAGAATGATCAGCACGGCGCTGACCAGGACGCTCTTATTCCTTGACCAGTCAAATAAATCCATATCGAAGGATATGATATTCTCGAACACGGCAACAATCGTTGAAAATGCCGCAAACGTCAGAAACAGGAAGAACAAGGCGCTCCATAGCTGTCCGCCTGTCATCTGGGCAAATATATTCGGAATCGTGATAAATACCAGGCTCGGTCCTGATCCCGGCTCGATCCCGAAGGAAAAGCATGCCGGTATGATAATGAACCCTGCCATCAGCGCGACAAACGTATCCAGGGCCGTGATGCTCACCGCTTCTCCAGTAAGACTTCTTTCCTTATCCATGTAGCTTCCAAAGATCAACATCGCGCCGATACCAATGGACAGCGTAAAGAATGCCTGGCTCAATGCTCCGAAGATCACATTTCCGATTCCCTGATCCAGCATCTTTCCAAAATCCGGAATCAGGTAGAAGCGGATGCCTTCCCCGGCTCCCTCCATAAAGAAGGAATGAATCGCCAAGACTACCATGATGATCAAAAGCGCGGACATCATAATCTTGGATACCCGCTCGATTCCTTTCTGGATTCCAAACAGGCATACCGCAAATCCAATTATGCATATGAGTACCGTCCAGAAAGTCATCACCGGCACATTGCCCAGCATATTCGAAAATCCTGCCGTAACTTCGTCCGTAGTAGCGCCGGCAAATTCTCCCCGTATGCTCCGGTAGCAATAATACATCATCCATCCGCCTACAGTGGTATAGAACATCATCAGCAGATAACTTCCGATCACTCCGATCCACTTTGTCATATGCCAGCGGGTTCCTTCCGGCTCCAATGCCTCGAAGCTCGCCGCCACGCTGTGACGGCTGCCGCGTCCTACCGCGAACTCGCACACCAGCACTGGGATTCCCAGAATAACCAGGAATAATAAGTAAATCAATATGAATGCGGCCCCTCCGAATTCACCGCACATATAAGGGAATTTCCATACGTTCCCGATTCCGATGGCGCATCCGGCAGACACCAGGATGAATCCCAGACGCGAACCAAATTTTTCTCTCTTCATTTTACACCTCTCCTTTGTACCATAACAATTTATTATTATAATTACATCTTATCAGGATTGCAAATTCTTATTTCTCATATTAATATAAGATATAGTTATAATACAAAAAAACAATCAAATAATTTCAGCAGGAGCCCTTTATGAATACCAATCAATTAAAATACTTTGTAGCAGTCGCGGAATACCGAAGTTTTACCAAGGCCGCAAACCAGTATTACATATCCCAGACCGCCATCACCCAGCAGATTCACGCTTTAGAGGAATCGATGAACGTCCAGCTGTTCAACCGTTCCAGCCGCCCGGTAGCGCTTACCCCTGCCGGAAGGATATTCTTCCTGGAGGCAAAAGCCATTCTGGAGCGGATGGAGACTGCGGTCAGCAAAGTCAAGGATGCTTCTACCGGCCTGGTAGGAACCCTTCGCATCGGCTATACCAAAGGCTACGAGCGAAGCGATCTCTCCAATAAGCTGCGGGCCTTTCATCTGGAATATCCCAATATTCTTCTTACTTGCTATCGCTGTGATACCGACCGGCTGGCGGCAGGCCTGTTTAACGATGAATATGACATCATCTTCACCTGGGACAGTACCAATATTCTGCAAGAACATGCCATCAGCCATAAGATCATCGAGCGCGCCCCTCTGGTGGTGGCCCTCTACAGCGGACATCCCTTCGCCCAGCGCTCTGCCCTTAACCGCAGGGAATTAAAAAATGAAGCCATCTTATATATGACTCCATCCAGCACCGGCGACTCCTTCGGAGACAGCCATTTTATGGACCTGTATAAAGAGGCCGGCTACCAGCCTAACATCCTGTTCCGCTCCAACGATGTGGAGAGTATTCTGATGATGGTAGCGGCAGAAGAAGGCATCTCCGTCATGCCTTCCTACATTACTAATAAATTGACCAACGCGGACAACCTGGTCTTCATACCACTAATCGGCGAGGAAGAAGCCGAGGAAATCATCGCCGTTTGGAAACAGGGAGAACTGACGCCGGAACTAAGGCATTTTGTTGAAAGCCTATAGTGCATTAAGCCTCCCGGGTCAGTTTGCGGATCCAGTTTCCATAATGGGATTCCAGGAAGGCTGGCACGCATTTGAATATCTGGTCTGCGTTCAGGCAGCATACTACCACGATTGGCGATGCCTTTACCACGAATGCCATAATAAACGACAATGGCAATACGATCATCCAGATGCTGACAAGGTCCATCTTGACCACGAACATAGCATTGCCGCCACCCCGGATGATCCCGTTGTTGGTCGGCATCTGGTAGGACATGCCGACGCAGACGACGCTTAGAATTATGAGAAAGGCGTTGGCCATCTCTTTGGTGGCAGGCTGGAGATCATACAGCCCCAGGACCGGAATCCGGATAAAGAACAGGAAGATGCCGGATAGCACGCCGATTACGATAAACATCTTCTGAAGACGGCCGGAGTACTCCTTGACCCTTGCGATGTCCCCCGTGCCTATCGTCTTTCCAATGATTACCGATGCTGCCGAGGATGCGCCTACCGCCGTTGACTTCACCATCAAAAACAAAGTGGATGCCACGCTGTTTGCCGCAATGGCTGTTGCCTTCATATGTCCCAGAATCACCGTCTGCAATGCCGTATTGACGCCCCAGAGTCCCTGGACGAACAGCATCGGGGCTGTCACCTTGAAATAATCCTTTGCCAGCACCCGGTCAAACTGAAGGTAATCTTTCAGCTTAAGGTTCAGGTTCTTATCCTTCTTTGCGATATATGCGATCAGCACGGCGCATTCTATCATTCTTGCGATAAGCGTCCCCACGGCCGCCCCGCATACGCCCATTCTCGGCGCTCCGAAATTCCCGAATATGAGTACATAATTAATGCCGCAATTTATAAAAAATGTAAGGATGGAGAACTGGAACGCGATCCTGACGGTCTCGGTGCTTCTTAATGCCGCCAGAAGGAGCTGGGTCACCGCAAAGAACAGGTAGGTAAAACGGATAATCCGAAGATACCTTACCCCTTCCCCAATGATCGGGCCGTCCGTCGTAAAGATTCCAACCGCCTGCCGGGAAAACAGGCTGACCAGGACAAACAGCGCAATGGCAATCAAAAGTCCGGCATGCATAGCCGTCGCGGCAATCTTCTTCACCGGAGCGGTCTGCCTCTTGCCCCAATACTGGCTGCAAAAGATTACAAGCCCGTCTCCTAAGGCCAGCAGGAACTGCTGATAGACGAATTGTATCTGGTTGACCGCCGCAACGCCTGCCAGAGAAGTCTCGCTGTATGCGCCCAGCATCATATTGTCCGCAAGATTGACGCTCAGCGTCACCACATTCTGCAATACCAGGGCTATGTAAATAGAAAAGAAATTCCTGTAAAATGTTTTGTTCTTCAAATTCATGCTCCTTATCCAACAGTGGAATCCTCTGTTTCCCATCCCCTGATTCTAGCAGATTATTTCTGCGTATGCAATGCATTGCGTGACACGCTGTTTTATGATTGATATTTGATCCAGTCCGCCCTATAATGAGGTTACGGTAACTGCAAAGGAGATGGTAAGATCCGGCGCACTTGATGCTGTATAATCGGCAACATGAGTGAACCGTGGATTTCTAACCGTGGAGAAATCCACGGTTTAGTTTTTTTCAAATAATAGAATGCCGCCAAGGCGTATATAAATCAGCCAGTTGCCGTACCCATAACAAATCAAAAGGAGAACACGCATGAAAGATTTAATAAAGATTGCAAGTAAAAAGCCGGAATTATATGAACAAGGCCCCCAAAACATGTGGGATGAACCGTATATTTCCAAAAATATGCTGAAAGCCCATCTGGATGAAGACCTGGAGTCCGCTACAAGAAAACTGGCGACCGTGAAGGAATCTGTCGAATGGATAGCATCCACCCTTCCTCCTCATGACTATCCTCTACTCCTGGATCTTGGATGCGGGCCCGGCATATATGCAGAACGTTTCTACGGCAAAGGATACCGCGTCACCGGCCTTGACCTGTCACGCCGGTCTATCGCATACGCCCGTAATTCGGCAAATGACCTCGGTTTGAAAATCCAATATAAGCAAGGCGATTATACAAAGATGGCTTTTGACTCCCAGTATAACTTAGTCACGCTTATCTATTGTGATTTTGGAGTTCTTCCATATGACGACCGCAAAGAACTTCTGTTAAAAATACACGATTCTTTGCTGCCGCAAGGCGTATTCTTATTTGATGTCTTTACGCCTTTGAGATATGAAGGCGCCAGGGAATTCAGGCATTGGGATGTCTGCGAGAACGGCTTCTGGAAAGAAGAGCCTCACCTGCTGCTCCATTCTTTCTATCGTTATGACGAGGACAGTACCTTTCTGAACCGCTATGTAATTGCCAGCGAAGATACCATTTCTTTCTATAATGTCTGGGAACATGTCTTTACGTTTCCAGAGATAAAAAGAGACTTAGAGGACGCTGGCTTCAGCGAGATTGCCGTATATGGAAATGTCATGGGTAAGCCTTATGATAAAGGGGAGCAGACTTTGTGTATTCTGGCGAAGAAATAGCAAAGATTATTCCTGACAGAATGAAGGGAAGGCGCCCTTCTTAAGGCCCCTTCCCTTCGTCCTGCTGACAAAATCCATCAATCCTGCACGCCAGCTGCATCGGCCAATGTCTTTCCTGTCAGCCTATAGCCCGTCCATCCGCTCATCGGCGTTGCGCCCAGAGACAGATAGAAATCAATGCTTGGCTGATTCCAGTCCAGGCAGGACCATTCCAGCCGCCCGCAGCCCCGCTCCACCGCGATCTGGGCCAGACGCTTCAAGATTGCCTTCCCGTATCCATTTCCCCTGTACTTTGGCTTCACGAACAAGTCTTCCAGATAAATGCCCGCACGGCCAAGGAAGGTGGAAAAATTGTGGAAGAACAGGGCGAATCCTACTTCTTCCCCTTCTGCTATCGCAAATATAACTTCTGCCTTTTCTTTGTCAAACAGCCACTCATCCAGTATCTCTTCCGTGGCGACTACTTCATCCGACATCTTCTCGTATTCCGCCAGTCCTTTGATAAATTCCAAAATAAGCGGCACATCCTCTCTGACCGCCTTTCTAAACGTAACTTCTTCCATAATTCCTCCTTATATCCCTTCTATATCTTTTATAATAATTCCCAGTCTTTTGGACAGCTGCGCGGCCTGGTACAAATCCACCACTGCGCCTTTTAATTCCTGATTGTCATCGGATAGCACAAGTCCCTTGATCTCGCTGTCTGAAAAGTCCATGCCCCGCATCGGAGTCTTGAAGAAACTGGCATTCGTAAGTGCCGCCTGCCTCCACTGTATATCCTTGCATTTGCACTGGGTAAGATTGCTGCTGTTCAGTTCTGTCTTATCAACCAGCAGATTCTCCAGCTTGCATGCATCGAAATTCGCATAATTCAAATTACATTCCCGCAATACCATATTCTTGCATACGCTTCCAGCAAACTTCGTGCCCACTCCCTTGCAGGATAGGTATTCTGCCCTGTTAAAATATGTATTCGACAGATTGCAGCCGGAAAAATCGCAAGATTCGAATATCACATCCGTAAACTCGCAGCGCTCGAATGAGCAGTTCCAGAACCGGCAGTTTACGAACTTCACCGCCGAAAAGACCAGATGGGAATAGTCCTCCTCTTCTGCCGCTATCTCTTCCAGCACGGTTTCCGTCACTCTTTCTTCCCTGTACTTAAACTCCTTGAGTATCCGTCCGGTACTCTCGACTCTTCGAAACTCCTCCGGCAGAACTGGCGGGATCATCTTTTTCTTCTTACTTGCCATCATCATTTCCTTTTTTCTGTATGATACATCATAACCATTTACTCTATCATTCTGTATAATTCTGCCAAAGATGTCAAGGAAATTTTGTATTCTGCCTTTGATTCCATCTCCGCCTCCAGTTCGTCCAGGCGTTCCTCTACCTCCTGCGAATAGTCCTCAGAATCTAAATTTCCCATGAACGCATTGACGAATTCATCGCTTACGTGTACCTTCCACGCTCCCTTTCTTCTGCTTGCGGCAACGGTCACATTCATCGTAATAATGCCGTCTGCCTTCTCCATATACGGAAGGAGGCTCTCGCTTTCATATGCGCTTTCAAGAATATCCGAAATCGTCCCTGAAATGCCTGTGTCATCATTGCCAGCCATATCCTCCATTACCTGGATCATATAATATCCTGTCACATCAGACATATCCGTGTTCGTAACCTTCAGATCTATTTCTGCCTTATCTCCTTTGATGTGTACATCCTCGATGTCCCAAGACAGGTTCTTGACGATTGCTTCGGCAAACTTCCTGTTATCCTCATACCGCTTTCCTTTAATCACTCCTGGCTGCAAAAGTTCGCCAAACACTCGATACTCTCTGCCCTTAGGAAGCCCAAGCCAATTCGAATAGGTTCTGACATAATTAACTAGCTTCCCCTTCATTCTATGAAAGTCATGTATTTTACACAAGAAGGAGAGCACCAACATATGGTGGCCCGGCAAAAAAAGACCAGTATAAACACACGGTTGCCACAGCATGCTCATCTGGCTATAATAGAAAGACAAAGCAAAGTCATCCGCCCAAAGGAGATGCCTATGGATTATATAAAAATCAGCAATGCACGGGAAGGCTGTTTAAAGAACGTATCATTAGAGATTCCAAAGAATCAGCTGGTCGTATTCACCGGCCTGTCCGGCTGCGGAAAATCTACGCTGCTTATTGACGTCCTCTTCAACGAATGCCAGCGGCAATACTTGGAGGCGATGTCTTTCCAGGGAATCCGCAAGCCGAAAGTAGACCGGATCAGAGGGGCCTCTCCGGCCATCGTCATCACCCAGACAGACGCCAATCGAAACCCCCGTTCCACAGTCGGGACTTTGTCGGATATCTATACGGATCTGCGGATGATATACGAAAAACTAGGCATGCGGACATGCCCTTATTGCGGGCATCAGATCTGCGCGGCCGACTGCCGGGAAGAGACCAGGAAAGAAGGAACTGATTTTCATGTATATATGTATTGCAGTGAATGCGGCCAAAGAATGGACAAGATCACCCGCACCTTCTTTTCCTTCAATACCAGGGAAGGAGCCTGCCCGGCCTGCGAGGGGCTTGGACATATCCATGCCATCGACAAGTCGCAGGTGATAGACGAGAACCTCTCTCTAGAAGATGGCGCCGTGCGCTATTGGGAGAAACGATATGGGCAGTATCAGATTTCGCTCCTTTTTAAAGCCTTCCAGTATTACCGGATTCCATACGAGGCCAGTATGCCGGTAAAGGATTTCACGGACCTACAGAAAGCAATCCTATACGAAGGAACACAATGCGCCCAGGCAAGAGAGGCATTTCCAGGCCTAAAACCGCCTGAGACAACGGCTTCCGGAAGATTCGAAGGCGTATTTCCGATTCTTTGGAGAAGACTGTCCGAAAGATTCGGGGATGCCGGTTCGTTGACTCCCTATTTCACTACCGAAGCCTGTCCCAACTGCGGCGGAGAAAGGCTTGGCACATTAAGCCGCAGCGTAACCGTTCATGGCACCCGGCTTCCCGAACTTAATCTTTATTCTCTGGAACATCTCTGGCAATGGATCAAGGAATTACGCGCCTCCCTCTCCCCCAAGCATCTGGATATGACAGAGTCCTATCTGCTTGACATAGAAACGAAGCTTGACCGTTATCAAAAAGTCGGTCTTGGCTATCTCTGCCTGGACCGGCAGATCATCACTTTGTCAGGCGGAGAACTCAAGCGGCTCCGGCTGGCCGCCGCCCTGGACAGCGAACTTACCGGCATCATCTATATTCTGGATGAGCCGACCGCCGGGCTGCACTCCAAAGATACGCCCGGGCTGGTGGCAATTCTTAAGAAACTTAGGGATCTGGGAAATACAGTACTTGTCATAGAGCATGACACGGACATCATGGAATCTGCGGACCACATTATTGACATGGGGCCTGGAGCCGGCAGAGTTGGCGGCGAGATTATTGCCTCCGGCACGTTAAAGGAACTAATGCGAAATCCTGCTTCCGTAACCGGCTTGTATCTTAAGAACCCTGATCCCGGCAAATCCGTTTTCCGGGAGCCTACAGCTATGATTCGCATAGAACATGCAAATGCGTTCAATCTTAAGGACCTTGCCGTCGATATCCCCGTTGGATGCCTTACTTCTGTTACCGGTCCTTCCGGCTCTGGGAAGTCAACCCTGCTTTTCGAGGTTTTGTCTACAGGCGGGTCATCAAAGAATGGCCGTGTGGCCGGCCTTGAGCGATTTGATAAGATTGTCAGGATCGAGCAGGCGGCAATTCCCCGGATGAAACGTTCCAATGTGGCTACCTACGCCGATGTCTACACCGATATCCGGTCTGTCTTCGGCAAAACCGGAACCGCAAAAAAGAATGGCCTTTGTGCGCGGCATTTTTCCTTTAACTCTTCAGGAGGCAGATGCGAAAACTGCGAAGGGCTGGGATACATCGACAACAACATGCTATTCTTTGCCAATACCGAGATCGTCTGCCCTGTCTGCAATGGAAGCCAGTTCCGCCCTGAAGTTCTGGAAGTCACCTATAAAGGAGCTTCCATCAAAGACGTTCTGAACCTCTCCATTGAGGAGGCAGCAGAACTCTTTGCCGACGTCCCCAAGATTTTAAGGATCTTGAACCTTCTTATGGATGTAGGTCTTAGCTACCTTCAGCTGGGGCAGTCCCTTACCACCTTGTCCGGCGGCGAATGCCAGCGGCTTCGGCTGGCCAAGGAATTGATCCAGACCGCTTCCAATAAAGAATGCCTCTACCTGATGGATGAGCCCACAGCGGGCCTTCACCCCAGTGATATCCGGCATTTCCTGGCGCTACTTGACCGTTTGGCTGATGCTGGCAATACCATCGTCGCGGCGGAGCATAACCAGCAGTTCATTTCACATAGCGACTGGATGATCGATCTTGGGCCAGTCGGCGGGGAAAAGGGCGGCTATCTTATGTATGCCGGAACACCAAAACCTTAAGATGATAGAATGGCAGAAAAACTGAACATTCCGTCCTTACACTGAATCACGCTGGTTCCGTTATTTCTTTGGATAACGGAATCAACGTTTTTCAACCCGATTCCATGGGCAGACTTATCCTTCTTCGTGGTAATTACCGTATTTCCCCTTATCTTGACCGGCTCTTCCACAGGATTGCGCACGGATAGAACCAGCTGCCCGTCTTCCAGTACCATTTTAAAGTGGATCATTTTACCAGTCTTTTGTTTCTCACATGCTTCTATGGCGTTATCCAGCAGATTGACCAGAAGCGTGACGGTATCTTCCTCCTTCAGCGCAAGTTTTGACAGATCGCCTATGGTAATGAGCATGGTAATCCCTTTCTCCATGGCTTCCCTGTACTTCTGGTTCAGGACCACGTTCACCACCATATGATTGGCATCTACATAGTCTGCGCTTTTATGGATATTCCCCGTCAATTCAGCCACATATCCTGCTGTTCTTTCTACTTCGCCTTCTGCCAGCATCCCCTGGATGCAGGCCAGCTGGTTCTTGTAATCATGCAGATAGCGCCTCTGCTGTTCATAATTTCTCTGCATATTCTGGTACATCGCCATCTGATTCTGCGTCTGCTCCTGAATCATCCGCAGTTCCTGCAATTCTCTTTCCTTTTGCAGAATGTTCCAGATAAAGTAAAAGATAAACATCATCATGATCCCAAACATGGCAAAGAGCAGAAATCCTGCTTTTCCGTCAGGTTCCTGCTCATTCCAGGGAATACTGCTCAAAACCATAATCATGACCATTACTACGATAGGAACATACCCATAACGAATCCAGTTTGTGCCAGACAGCATATTCTTTTTCCCTTTATAGCAGACAGAAAATAGGAACATCAAGCCAAAGAGCAGGCTGTATGCGATCTCTTCCTCAAGATATACAAGCGTCCTGTATCTGACGGGCAGTGCAAAAATCGCCCAAAGAACAAGCATTTCCATTAGCCACATCAAACTGCATACCAGTATGGACAAAATCAGATTATGCAAAGGCCTGATCTTAAAATAAATCTGTACTACAATGAAGATGACGATAACCACCCTTACCGGCCTGAGCATATAAGGGGGAACCGGGGTCATGCTGATGATCATAAATCCAAGGGCAAACGTCAGAAGAAAGGTATTTTCCATCCAGCCATATCTCATCTTACGCCTTGGTATCAGCGTTTCAAAAAATATCTTACAGGCGATCCCCGTCATAAACGATAGCGCCAGGCATTTTAATATGACACTCATTACAACGCTCCTTTGTACCCTACGTATGCCTCTTTCACTTTCTGAAACCGCAGGCGCGGGACAGAAAGGCATTCTCCGTTATCCAGCATGGCTTCATAATTACTGACTCTTCGCATATGCTTCATATTCACAAGATAACTCTTATGAATCCGAAGGAATCCATGCTCGTATAACTTCTGCTCGATCTCATCCAGCTTGCTATATATCTGATACTCCGTCATGCTGGATTCCATATAGTGAAAGATCGATTTATGCCTGCGGCTCTCCACATAGAGGATATTATCCGTGTAAAGCGTCTTCTCCCCTTCGACAAAGTGAAATGTCACCTGGGCAAGCTTCAGTCTCTTCCACACTGCGTCCATACATTCCGGCACTGCTGTCTTTAACGTATCCTTCATGATATACCGGACTGCATCTACCTTATATCCCTCCAGCACATATTGGATAAAAGCGGTCACGAATACAATCTGGGTCTTGGAATGATAAGAGCGGATCTGCATGGCCGCCTCAATACCATCTATTTCGTTCATATTGATATCCATGAAGATACAATCGTATCTTACCAGATTCTCATTCTGTATCAGGAATTCTTCTCCCGAAGCAAATAAATGGATGGCATATTCCATCCCTTTTTCTTCCAGCCAGTCTTCCACCAGTCTCCGTATCTCTTCCCTGTAATACTTTTCATCATCGCAAATCGCAATCTGCAGCATATGCTTTCAACCTTCCTGCCGTTTCATTGCCTCTAGTGTAGCATAGGGCCTTCTAAAACGCAAAATTTAATACTTCCGGCATATGCCCGTACTAGCGGCGGCGGAATCTAGCCAGAAAAACTACCGTGAGCACAAATACCAGCCCTTCCGCCACGACAAATGACAGCCATACTCCCGTCATCTTAAACAGCCTGCTTAGCAAGAACACGCATGGCACCAGAATCACGCAGCTTCTGCATAAGGCGATGGCCATCGCTTTATTCACATGGGCGGTAGCGCTTAACAGGGCGGTGGTCACAATGCTGATCCCGGCAAAGAAATATCCTGCAAAATAGATTCTCATTCCTTCGACTGCCAGTTCCGACAGCCTCCGGTTCCCCTCGCTGTTGAAGATGGATGCGATCGCTGGTGCAAAGATGCAGATGACGGCATAAATGGCCACTGCGAAAAAAACAGCCGTCTTTACCGCATAGCCGGAAAGCCTGCCTACTCCCTCACGTTCTCCCTGCCCATAGCATCTGCTTGCCAGTGGCTGCAATCCCTGTGCAGTTCCTGTAAATACCGAGGTGGCAACCAGCGCGATGTTGGCAATGATGCCATAGGCTGCTACCCCGATATTGCCTGAGATTCCCAGTATGATCAAATTAAACGTAAGAAGGGAGATGGCAGAAGCCAGTTCCCCAATCAGGGAAGAAAAGCCAAGTGCCATAATTCTTCCAAGCCTTCTGATCTCCAATTTGCACCGCATCAGATGGAAACCCTGATTTCTCCCCTTAAAATGCAGCAGAAGGATCGCAATACTTATCACCGGGGATAGCCCGGTTGCAAAGGCGGCCCCGAAGATTCCCATAGAGAGCGGGAACATGAATATATAATCCAGAATAATATTGGAAAAACTGCTCACCAGCATAGCCGTCATTGATAGCCGGGGTCCATTGTCATTGCGGACAAATGCCAGAAGAATATTATTCAGGAGGAACGCCGGCGCAAAACATAAGATCGTCTGCAAATACACTTTCGTATAGGGCAGCGTCGTCGCATCCGCACCTAAGACCCGTCCCAGCGGCTCTGCCAGGAATATCCCGATCAGCAAGAAGAGGGCTGCTGCAATGCTCCCCAGCATTACGGTATGGACAAAGGAAATATCCCCATTCTTCCCATCTGCCTCCTGCCTGCGAAGCGAAAAGTCCGTAGCGCCGCCAATTCCGATCATCAGCCCACAGCCCTGCATCACGCTGAAAAATGAGATGGAGAAATTCAGGGCTGCCAGTCCCGTAGCCCCCAGAGCTTTGGCTACAAAGAATGTATCCGCCAGAATATAGCAGGATATTCCGATCATCCCGATCACATTCAGGCTTACATATTTCAAAAAGTCTCTCCTTAATTCCATAATAATTGTCTGCTCCTCCTATTGCATAATAAAAAGTGCCATGGCACTCCTTCTAAGACCTAACGGACTGCCAGACACTTTAAAGTTCACCCGGTGGCGAACTGACTGCATTGCTTATTCAAACTCTATCCATTCCTTCACCACGCTGCGGTACTCCGGATTATGATCCAGCCATACCTCCGCATGCTTGCTGTCTTTCACGGTCCATATCTTCTTATTGCCTCCTTCTATCGCGTCATAGATATCCTTCCCCATAAAATACGGCGTCAACTCATCCTTTTTGCTGTTAATGACTAAAATCGGAGTCTCCACATCTGTTACCGCTTTGCTTACATCGGCATCCTTGTACGAAAATCCCAGTTTCAGCTTATTGGCAATATTGCCGCACCAAGTCATATAGGACACCGGAATGCCTGTATCCATGCTCTTCATTTCCTGCTCTATCATATATTCCATACTGCTTACCGGGCAGTCCAGAATCAGAAAGTCAATCATCTTAGCAGTATCCTCATATCCTGCCGCCAGTCCGGCCGTTGCCCCTCCAAAGGACGTGCCCCATACTCCCAGCGTCTGTTCATTGGCCTGCTCTTTGGCATATGCGATCCAATCAATCAGGTCATATTTTTCCCAATATCCAAAGGTCGTATACCGGGCCGTATTTTCATTGGAACTTCTCTGGTCGTAAGTAATTACATTGTATCCCTCTTCCAGGAAGAATTCCGCCAATGGGTAATTGGAGTACCGGTTTCCTCCCAGCCCATGGACCAGTATAACCGTTTGATTCTCTTTGTTTCCCTCCATCCCCGGTGCATAGATATAGTCTGCCGGAATCTTATGGCCGTCGAACGTGGATTTCAACTCCAGATCCTCTATCTTGTATGTGCGCTGAAATGCCTGGTAATCTATTCCGTACTTCTTCCAAAAAGAATCCTTTACCCCCTTAGTGTCCTCATTCGTCACCAGCTGCGTGGATCCTTCGAACACCTGGGTGCCTATAAAGTATGACATTCCCACGATCAGGATAATTAGAAGTATCAGCACCGCTGATAAAATAATTTTCCCTTTCTTTTTCATATCCCCTCTTTGCTCTCCTTTTTATAATCTATGACAACTATATCATATGCAGGCATAAAATGAAACAAGGAACTGCCGGGGCAGTTCCTTGCTAAAATCCTAACAAAACTCTTCTAATATCTCCTGCTTCAGATTTTCTATATCTTCCTTTAATATCTCCAACGATTTTTCCAGATCCCTCATCTCCATAGCCTCGATCAATTTTTTATGCCTCTGAGCCTTTGTATCATGACGGCGGTTCCATGAGACAGAAAAATACTGAATAGCGCCTCTATACGAGAACTTTAATGCCCTCTCCGTTTCAGAATATATTTGGGAATTGCCGCAGAAACTGCACAGCAGCAGATGAAAACTGATATTGCTCTTCCAATGCTTCATCATATTTTTCCCTTCATGGATTTCTGAAGCCCTTGATAGATTTTCCTTTAGCAGCTGTATATGATGATCATCCAAAATTGTAAACGTCTTTCTAAGCGCAGCCAGCTCCAGAATTACCCGCAGTTCTACAATATCTGAAATTTCCTTCATAGATATAGGGCGTATCTGATATCCCATTCTTGGACGGCTTACCAGCACATTTTCATTACAAAGTTCAATGAGCGCCTCTCTGACAGGGGATTTGCTGACTCCATATTTTTCTATCAATTCTCTTTCCGTAATAATTTCATTCTGCAGATAGCGGCCTTCCGTAATTTCATTCAGGACCTTCTCATATATCTGGTCTTTCAGTTTCATCGTTTCAGACATACCTATCCCCCCTGCTCTTTCTTAATTATTAGCCCGTTCCATGCTGTATAAGTATATTGCCAGACAGACCGGGCTTAAGGCACTTTTATTATACCATATTTTACCATACGGCTACATCTTATTTCTGCATGCGGTTCTCTTAAGCATAATTTCTACAATCTTTCGATCCGTCTGCTTCATTCCCTCTTTTCCCAGGATTCCTACGTTTTTAATTGTTTCATCCGCATCACAGGTAACGATTCCATCGCCTCCGACAAATTCTTTCTTATCTATAAACATATCATATCCCAGAAGGCCCGCCTCCACAGACGCAGCAATCTTCGCCGCACAAGAAGGCTTCGCCCCATCACAGATCACGCCAGAAATAGCCGCCAGCGAATTGATTAGAGTATGTGCTACTTCTTCAAAGCCTCCTCCTTCCAGATAAGCAATTCCAGCTGCGCTTGCGCACCCTGCATTTACTGCCCCGCAATAGGCAGACAGCCTGCCAATGAACTGCCTCTGATAAATGGTAAGAAGGTCTGACAGCGCTACCGCACGGAGCATCTTCTCTTCTCCATAGCCCTTTTCCTCTGCATATACGGCAATCGGAACCGAGGCCGTGATACCCTGGTTTCCGCTTCCGGATACAATAATGACAGGAAGCGTGCATCCACTCATGCGGGCATCTGAACCTGCTGCCGCATAGGCTCTGGCCTTGTCAGCGGCAGTTTGCTGTGAATGAGACAGGATGGTTCGTCCCACTGCGCCTCCATATTCTTTGGCAAGTCCGTCCCTGGCAATCGCCATATTATAATCCACCTGCCTGCGGACTGGTCCCCGGATATCTTCAATGGCTGCCAGATCTGCAAATTCCACGATTCTTTGAATCGTCAAAGAGGCCTCCGGCTGCTCCTGCCGGTCCTCTTCATCCTTTTCAAAGATCTCCTTCCCGTTTTTCTCAACGTACACGATATTCAGGTGCTCTTTCACAATCCTCACCAGCGCATACTGCTTTTTACACTTCACCATGATCCTGATATCAAAGACTTCATCGCTTTCGCTGGCAGAGACTTTTATCGGTACCCTCTCTAGATATTCTTTGATCATCGGGATCTGCTCCTTAGATACCCCGGCGATAACTTCCAGTTCCTTTTCCGGGTTTCCTACGACAATCCCTGCCGCCACGGCGGCCTCTATTCCTTTCAGGCCTCCGGTATTCGGTATGGTGACGCTCTTTACATTCTTTATAATATTGCTGCTGACTTTGATATCGACTTCCTCAGGCATTGCATCCAAAATATTCCTCGCATACGCCGCCGCATAGGCGATCGCAATCGGCTCCGTACAGCCAAAAGCCGGAACCAGTTCTTTCTCAAGCAGCTTGATATATTGCTGATAATATCTTTCCATAACTATTCACCCTGCATCTTCTTCAAAAGATTTATTACTGTATCAATCTCTTCCTCTGTATTCCAATAATGTACGGACAGTCTGGCTGTTCCTTCTATTTCGAACAGTTCGCTGACTCCAGGGCAGAAGAAATGATGTGCCATCATCCCGACGCCGTTCTTATTCAGATATCCGGCAATCTCTTCACATCCTTTTCCTTCTACTATGAATCCGGTTGTGCCGCACCGGCAGGCGGCCTCCCCAGGTCCTAATATCCGGATGCCGTCAACGGCTTCCAGCCTGTCAAGCAGATAGCCTGTCAGTTCTCTGATCCTGGCCTCTATCCTGCGCATTCCGCCGATTTCGCTGATATATTCAACAGCCTTAGAAAGGCCGAATATCCCCGGATAGTTTTTCTCTCCGAATTCCAGCCTGCGGATATCATTGTGATACGTAAACTCCTCAGTCCCATAATCCCAGGTACCGCTGTTCCAGGCTGGCATATACCCTTTTAGCATCCCGATCCTTTCTTGTCTGACATAGAGAATGCCTGTGCCTGATGGGCCTCTTAAATACTTTCGGCCGGATGCGCTTAAGAAATCGCAGCCGATTTTCTGTACGTCCAGCGATACTGCGCCCAATGTCCCCGCAGCATCAACAAGATAGGGGATCTTGTACTTCCCTGCCAGACTTCCGATCCGCTCAATATCCTGGAGCACGCCCAGGCTGTTGGCCGCATGCGTCACGCTGATCAGCGCCGTATTCTCATCGATCAGCTCCTCCAGTTTCTCTAAGTCGAGAAAGCCTGGCAGCCTGGCCGGTATATAGCGGATCTCAAGCCCATGTGACTTAGCCGCCTCTATAAAAGGCGCGACATTGCTGATAAAACTCATAGAATCTATTAATATATTCTGGCCTGGCTTCCATGGCATTCCCTGCGCTACCATGCCAATCCCCACCGTACCATTGGGCACGAACATTATCTCCCCGGCATCCGCGTTCAGAAAGGCTGCCATATTTTCCGCAGCCTGCCTGCAGGTACGGATCGTTATCTCTTCCGCTTTCCTGCTTGTGGCTCCATATTGCATGATCATGCGATAATAGTCTTGTGCCGCTTCTATCACCGGCAATGGCGGAACTGAAGTAGAGGCGTGATTCATATAGATGTTTCCACAGGGCGTATCCTCTCTTATTTTCTTTCTGTCCATACTCATACCTCCGCTGGCGCAGGATTCTCTTCCTTATTCCCGGATGCCTCTTTACTGTACAGATGGCAGGATACCTGATGCCCATCCTTAACGTCGCTAAGTATTGGGCGCATTGTCCTGCACCGCTGCGTGGCATATCTGCATCTTGTGTGGAAGGCACATCCTTGTGGGATGTTCACCGGATTTGGCACATCACCCTCCAGCATGATCCGGTTCTTCTCCTGCTCTGGATCCGGCAGCGGAATTGCGGAAAATAAGGCCTTCGTATATGGATGAAGAGGATTTTCATACAGTTCCTCGCATTCCGCCATCTCTACGACCTGCCCCAGGTACATAACGATCACCCTGCTGCAGATATGGCGCACTACAGACAGGCCATGGGAAATGAATAAGTAAGTCAGGCCGAACTCTTTCTGGATATCTTCCAGAAGATTGATGATCTGCGACTGTGTGGAGACATCCAGCGCGGATACCGCCTCATCGCACACGATCAGTTCCGGTCTTAAGATCAGCGCCCTAGCAATCCCCACTCTCTGCCTCTGGCCTCCTGAGCATTCAAAAGGGTACTTGTCATAGAAATCTCTTACCAAACCTACAACGTCCAGCATATTAAGGACTTTTTCCTTTATCTCGTCTTTATTTCCCAGTTTTTGAATCTTCAACGGTTCTCCTATGATCTCTCCTATTGGCATTCTGGGATTCAGCGACGTATACGGATCCTGATAGACGATCTGGGCGTGTTTTCGAAACTGCCTCAGTTCTCTTCGTTCTAGTTTCAGGATGTCCTGTCCCCGAAATATAATTTCTCCCGCTGTCGGCTCGAACAAATGCAGGATTAATTTACCAAGAGTGGTTTTCCCACAGCCTGATTCTCCTACAATGCCGATCGTCTCACCCTTATGTATCTGAAAACTGATATCATCCACGGCCTTGACCATACGCTTGTCCAGGGAAAATGCTCCGGACTTTGCCGAATAATATTTTGAAACATGACGGATATCAAAAAGTGGTTCCATTCTCTCTTTCTCCTCTCCTGATTTGGGGTGCCGCAGATTACTGCCGTGCCTTTGCAGGTCCTTCGCCGTCGTCATATAGCCAGCACGCGGTTTTCTGGCCATTGCCCATGTCTTTCATAGCCGGCCTTTCCTCCCTGCATTTTGGGAGGGCGTGCTCGCATCTGTCGCAGAATTTGCAGCCCTTCATCGCATACTGTTCCTCCGGTCCCGGCACGGTGCCTTTGATCATATACAGCCTTTCATTCTTCATATCGGGTCTTGGAATCGCTTTTAGAAGCCCCTTTGTGTATGGATGAAGGGGATTCTTAAAAAACTGCGTAACTGGCGCTTCCTCTACCACATTTCCCGCATACATTACGATGACCCGGTCAGAGACATCCGCGATCACGCCCATATCATGGGTGATGAACATTACTGCCATATTGCGCTCCTGCCTAAGTCTTTTTAGGATGTCCAGAATCTGCGCCTGAATCGTTACATCCAGGGCTGTCGTAGGCTCGTCCGCAATCAGAAGTTTGGGGTTGCATGCTATGGCCATTGCAATCATGACTCTCTGGCGCATCCCGCCGGACAGCTGATGCGGATATTCCCTGGCCCTCTTTGCAGGCATCGGAATCCCTACCATCTCCAGTAGTTCCTCTGCTTTTGCCCAGGCTTCTTTTTTACTTATCTTTTCATGGTACCGCAAGGTTTCCACAATCTGGTAGCCGCAGGTCAGCAGCGGATTCAGAGAGGAAAGAGGCTCCTGGAAGATCATCGTCAGATCTTTTCCTTCAATCTTCGAGAATTCCTTCTTCTCCATGGACAGCGTATCCCTGCCGTCAAATGTAATTGTGCCGCTGGTAACGCCTCCGGCCTGTTCCGGAATGAGCCGCATAACGGACATGGAGGTCACGCTTTTGCCGCAGCCCGATTCGCCTACGATTCCCAGTATCTCGCCTTCATTCACGTGGAAGGATACTCCGTCCACTGCCTTTGTAGGGTGATCTTCACCCCAGAATTCCGTGACCAGATTCTCCACTCTTAATATTTCCTTTGCCATATCCCCACCTCTTCCTTATTCCGTCGTCAGGATATCATGCGTAAGGCCAGTCAGGCACTCTGCCCCATCTTCCTTCAGATAAAGCACATCCTCAAGTCGGACTCCAAACCGTCCCGGCAAGTAGATCCCCGGCTCATTGGAAAAGACGTTTCCTGCCAAAAGAGGCGCTTCGTTTCCTGCTACGATGTAAGGCTCCTCATGCACGTCAAGTCCAACCCCGTGGCCAAGCCTATGTGTAAAATATGCGCCGTATCCTGCCTCATCTATGATCTTCCGCGCCACTGCATCCAGTTCTTCCCCGGTCATGCCAGGCCTCGCAGCAGCAGCAGCGGCTTCATTTGCTTTTCGTACAATCCGGAAGACATTGGCAAACTCTTCCGATATGTCTCCCACCGCCACGGTTCGGGTAATGTCCGCATAGTATCCCTTGCAGCATCCTCCAAAATCAATGATGACAGGATCTCCTCTCCGAATAACGGTATCATCGGCGCCATGATGTGCAAGCGCGCCGTTCGCCCCGGCTGCCACCAGCGGCGTACCCATACATTCCAGCCCCGCTTCGCGCATATACTCATTGAGCCTTACAGCCGCCTCCAGTTCGGTCCGGCCGGACAGGCCTTCCTTAAGAAGTCTTAAAAGCGCCTCGCCAGACAGCCTCTGGGCCATTTTGAGGCATTGGTATTCTTCTTCCTCTTTTCTTGAGCGGAGTTTTGCCATCAGCGGCCCTGCCGGCTCCCACCGCCAGTTTGTAAATGCCTCCTTCAGGCGGTAGAACATCACCGCCTGCATCTGGTTTCCAAAAACCGCGTGGCAAATATTCTCCTGTTCCAAAGCCTGCGCCGCCTTTGCATAGGGGTCCTCCTGTTCCTTCCACGAAATGCAGGTAACGGCAGCCTTCAATTCCTCTCTCAGGTTGTCCAGCTCAAACTCCGGCAGGACGAAAAACGCCTTTTTCAGCGTTAATATCAGTAAAATCGGGCGTTCCATGGAAATCCCATGAAATCCGCTCAGGTAGCGAAGATCCGTAGAAGGCGCCAGTATCATGCAGTCCTTCCCATAACTTTTCATCACGCTTCTTGCTTCTTCAAATTTTCTGCTGATATCCATAATTGCTCTCCTAACGAACGTTTACAAATTTTTAAGTTCCGGGTTGGTTGCCTCCTGCAGCGAATCGCCAAGCAGGCTGAATCCCAGCACTGCAAGAAAAATAAATATACCCGGAATGATAACATAATATGGCGCATTGAAGATGAATCTGCTGCCCTGGGATATCATCGCCCCCCATTCCGGCGTCGGCATCTGCGCGCCAAGGCCGATAAACGAGAATCCGGATGCCGCGATCAACGCGTTTCCAATTCCCATTGTAATCTGGGGGATTACCATTGACATAGTCTGCGGGATGATGATGGTGAAGATAATACGCAGAGGATGCATTCCTATCGCCTTCGCCGACTCTACATAAAGTTTTTCTTTGATCACGATTACCATCCCCCGCACCATCCTGGCATAATTCGGCCACCACGAGACTGCCAGCGCGAATATCGTCGGTCCGATCCCTGCACCGATGGCTGCAGCGATGATCATAGCCAGGAATACCTGCGGGAAAGACAGGAATACGTCGCATATCCGCATAACCAGGTTATCGAACCAGCCGCCCACATATCCGGCGATTCCGCCCACGATGATTCCCACTATGGCTGCAAGAAGAACCACCGCCAGCGCCGTCCCCATTGAATACCATGAGCCATACGCAAGCCTGGAAAAAATATCCCGCCCCATCTCGTCTGTTCCAAAGATATGTATGCTTCCCGGCTTCACAAGTTTTGCGCCCATATCCACCGTAAGAGGGTCATACTTCGTGGCAAAGGGGCCTATAATCATAAATAGAAGAATTCCCAGAGAGATCACGGTTCCTATGGTGGATGGAATGTCCCGGAAAAAGTATTTTTTTATCGTCTTCATCATGATAACCTCACTCTCGGATCTATGAGTACATAGGAAATATCAACAATCAGGTTAATAAGTATGAAAATGACAGCCATCACCGTCGTGATTCCGGCGATCACTAAAAGGTCCATCGACATGATCGCCTCCAGCGCATAGGAGCCCAGTCCCGGCCAACTAAATATCTTCTCGATCAAAACGGTTCCTCCGATCATGCCGCCGGCCTGCATCCCCAGCATAGTCAATATGGGGGAAATGGCGTTTTTCATTGCATGGCGTCTTATTACCGTATGCTCAGGCAGGCCTTTGGATCTGGCTGTGCGGATATAATCCTGCCGCAGTTCCTGCAAAAGCTGTGTGCGCATCATCCTTGTCGTGATTCCGCAATACCCGATAACCAGGCTCAATACCGGCAGCAGCAAATGTTTCGCGCACAGCGCGAACAAGGCCCAGTCCCCTTGAATAGCGCTGTCCAGCAGATAGAATCCGGTCACGGTATCCGGGCCGGTCACGCCCGCCGGTAGCCGGTAGCCTGACGGCAGCAGCTGCGCTTTATAGAACAGAAAATACTGCAGCAGAAGAGCCAGCCAGTAAGGCGGTACTGCCATGCTTCCCACCGAAAAGAACCGGATGACATGGTCGATGATCTTATTCCTCTTCAGCGCCGCAATGCTTCCCATCAGCAGCGCAATAATGAAAAATACCACAAGAGACAGGACTGTAAGTTCCATCGTGGCTGCCAGCCTTGAAGAAATCTCCTGTGTCACCGGCTGCCTGCTTTTGTAGGATTTTCCCATATCAAAATGCGCAAGCCCCTTCATATAATCCAGATATTGGACATACAGCGGCCGGTCCAGTCCCAGTTCCACCCTTTTTTCTTCGACCTGTTCCTTGGAGGCGGACGGCCCCGCAGCCGCCCGCGCCGGATCAGCCGGAAGACAGTGTGTCGCTATGAACACGACAAGCGTGATCCCTATTACGACGAATATCAAAGATAATATTCTTTTCGCCAAAAATTTAACCATAACCTGCCCCCTTAATCTTCCGGACGATTCTTATTCTCCAATTGTCAACTGATAGAAACGGATGGAATAATAGTAGTCCAACGGATGAATCTTAAATCCCTGATATTTGTTATTGATCGCCTCCACAGAATCCGGGGATGCTATATAAAGTGCCGCACAGTCATCCACGAGAATATTCTGCGCTGTATTGAGATACTCCTTCTTCTCTTTTTCATCTACGGTTGCCGTTGCCTTGTCAATCGCCTCGTCAAATTCCGGGTTCTCATAAAAACTCCAGTTGTATAGCTGCCCGCTGTACATACTGTGGAAATTCTGTTTCAGGAAGAACACGGAGTCGCCTGTAAATGCCCCCATATTAAGCGCTGACATTTCCGGGGCGGTATCTGGTGAAGAATTCTCTTCTACCATGGAGAGCCAAGGCATAACTTTGACTTCAAGCGTGATGCCGATTTCTGCCAGATTAGCCTGAAGGATCTGTGCCATCTGCACTTGGTCGTCACTTCCCTCGCAAAGGTGAACTGAGATTTTGCATTCGCCTACGCCGGACTGTTCCATTAATTTCTTAGCCTTCTCAAGATTCTGTGACTGTTCCGGAATACTGTCATCATGCTCCGCAAATTTTGCCGGCATAAATCCGCTTGGAATCGTAGCCTTTCCGTTATATACATTATCTTTTACTCCTTCATAGCTCATAGCCAGCGTCACCGCCTGCCTTACCTGCAAGTTATCGAACGGAGCCTTCTTAGTATTGAAGGTAAAAATATTTGTCTGCAGAGATTGTTCCGTCAGAACGTCGATATTCTCATTTGCCTCTAGAATATCCAGATTCTCAGTAATTGGAATCTGAAGTTTGTCTACTTCGCCGGAATTGAGCATCTGAATCTGTGTTGCATTGTCTTTTACGATCAGTGTCTGGATCTTATCAATCTGATTATCTTTCCATCCGCCCCAGTAGTCGTCGAATTTTTCCATAGTATAGTACTGGTCTTCTTCAAAGCCGGAGATCTGATAAGCGCCGGTTCCACAGGAATGTCTTGCGCAATATGCCTGTGCCCAATCTCCATCCTCCTCATGCTCCTTGCACCAAGTTGGAGAGATGATTCCAATCTTTGCAACATTGTATAAGAATCCTGAATTATCGCTTTTTAACTTAATCGTTACCGTCATCTCATCTGTAGCTTCCACACTCTCTATTTCCTGTACCAGCGTGGAGATGGAACTTACAAAAGCCATGGCGCGGTTATAGGAATACACCACCGCCTCCGCGTTCAAATCCGTTCCGTCGGCAAATTTCACGCCTTCCCGCAGTTTAAAGATATAGGTCTTCGCATCGGGAACCTCATAACTTTCTGCCAGCCAAGGCTCCAGTTCCGTCGATCCGCGGACCTCTTCCACCAGCGGCTCATAACAGGTTCTGGATGCATTCATGTCTCCGGCCCCTACAAGATTCGTCGGGTCGAAATTAGACGGCATGACGCCCAATGCGGCGGTAAACGTCTTATCCTCGTCACTGGCTGCCTTCTGGGTACCTTCCTTCTTATCCCCGGACTTCCCGCAGGCAGCAAGGCTGATAATCATAGCAAATACGATCAACAGGGAAACTGCTTTCTTTAAATTCTTTTTCATAAATTTTCCTCCTATTACTGATAACAATACAATTTCTGGGCATGTTCCAATGTCAGGTATCCATTCTCAATATCTGACGCGATTGCTTCCCGGCTTCTTTCTTTGGGATCTCCGTATCCACCTCCTCCGCCTGTACTTATCCTTATAATATCTCCCTTCTTCACAGGAAGCATATTGGTCTTCAGATAATGCTTTTCTTCCGGAGTGCCCGGATTGACCACCACATCAGGCGCCTGTGCAGCATGTCCTCCCAAGAGCCCCCAAGCTGTCGTCTTAGACCGTTCCACCCAGAGCATCAGATTACACTGCGCATCCGTCTCTACGCGATAGGTGCGTTCCAGCCCAAGGCCGCCTCTAAACTGTCCCGCGCCTTCGGAATCTTCCCGTACCTTATAAGACAGGATTCTGAGTGGATATTTGCTTTCAATAAACTCAATTCCCCAGTTCTTTAAATCTCCGTTGACTACATTGATCATGCCATTCTGTCCGTCATCCCCGTCATACGCGCCCCAGCCTCCTGCCGTGGCCTCGCAGATCGCAAACTGCTTTTCCCGGATGCTGTCGTAGCCACTGAACAGGATGACATTCGAGTCTCCGTAATGGGCTGCCGCGGCCTGCTTAGGAATGACCGGAGCCAGTGCTTTGATAATCAGGTCGATCAAAAGTCCCAGTCCGGTAAAGTACCAGCCGCACGGCGCCGGCTCTTCTGCCGCCAGAAAACTCCCTTTCTCTACGATTACATTGAGATTGCGGAACGTTCCTCCGGACACTTGGCTATCCGGATTGATCACCTCTTTATAACCTACACGGCATGCGGCGATCGTCTGTGCTTCTCCGCAGTTGATCGGCCCTACGCCCATTCTGGCGCTTCCGCTTAGATCAATCGTCATCTCTTCTCCCCGGATCGTCACTTTTACCTTAAGCGGCCGCTCTTCTGGCGTGATTCCGTCATTGTCCAGACAGCCCTCCGCATAGTATTCTCCGTCTGGTATCTCCGCCACCGCCTGTCTGTCAAGCTGCTCGGACTGCCGGAATATCTCCAGTGCCGCCTGATGGACTGTTTCTGTACCGTAACGCCCAAACAGTTCTCCCATTCTGGTCTCTCCTGTGTAGCAGGCGGATATGCAGGCATTTAAGTCCCCTCTCATCATTGCATGATATCTGCTATTAATCGTGAGAAGGTCCATAACATCTTCACAAATCGTCCCTGCGCTGCATAGCCTGACCGGCGGTATCCTTAATCCCTCCTGATAGACCTCTGTGCTGTCCGCGCATCCCATGGGATTCTTTCCGCCCATATCCTGCATTGCTGCGCGGACCGCGGAGAACCCTTCCAGCCTTCCTTCATAGAATATCGGTGAAAACACGGTAATATCAGCAGCGTGAGTTCCTTGAAGATATGGGTCGTTCATTACGAACACATCGCCTTTCTGATATCCATCCAGTCCGATCTTATCCGTCACGATCTGAATGCAGATCTCCAGATTCCCAAGGAAGATGGGCAGTCCAGAAGACTGTCCCAACAGCCGGGCCTCCCTGTCGAAGATTCCGACGCTGCAGTCTTTCATCTCATAGATGCCCGGGCCAAATGCGCTCTTAATTAGGCAGCTGTTCATTTCCCTTGCGGCAGAATTCACCGCATTTCGAATAATCTCTACCACGATTGGATTCACTCTATCAGTCATTTGCCGCACCTCCGTTCATCCTTTTCATTATCATGCTATCGGCTTCATCTACCGTCAGCCTCCATCCCGGCGGAACGATCGTCGTGGACGTAAGTTCGACCACGATGGCCGGACCTGAGATCTCGCTTCCGGTTACAAGACATTCCCGGGAATAGACATCAATCTCATATTTTCTGCCGTCAAAGTAGCCTTGAATCTTCTCAATAGGCTCAACCTGGCTATCGCTGGCACGGCTCCCCGAAGCCGCCTTGTTCACGGGTACCAGCACTGTCATGCGGTAATTCACCAGTTCTACCACATTATCGGATGAATGGTGTCCGTATAGCCTCTCATAAATGGCGCTGTAAGACTTCTCGATTTCATCCTTATCAAACACGGACTCGTCCGGAATATCCACAGAAATGGTGTACTCCTGGCCAAAGTAACGCATATCCAGAGCACAGATATATTTTCTTTCATCATCTATGATTCCTTCTTTTTCCAGTACTTCGTCCAGTTCCTGCTTCAGTTCGGCAAAGTTCTTGTGGAATTCCTCCTCATTCAGCGAAGACAGCAGGCATACCCTGGTTCGGCCGGTATCATGCCGGATGTCCGCATGCAACATGCCCCACGCGGAAAACACTCCCGGATTAGCCGGTACGATGACTTCCTTAATATCCAGCATCTCCGCGATCAGCGCCGCATGCATTGGGCCTGCTCCGCCAAACGCGAGAATCGAGAAGTTCCTTGGATCGATTCCCCGCTTTACCGTAAGTTCCCGGATGGCATCCGCCATCTTGTGGTTGGCAATCTCGCAGACGCCTTCCGCGGCAGTGACCGCATCCAGGCCGAACTGCCTTCCGTACTCTTCAAATACGTCTAGAGTCTTCTGCGTATCCATCTCCATCCTGCCGCCCAGAAAATGCTTAGCGGACATATGTCCCAGTACCAGGTTGGCATCCGTAAGTGCTGGCTTATCGCCGCCTCTTCCATAACATACCGGGCCTGGCATCGCGCCCGCGCTTTGTGGGCCTACACGCATCCCCCCTGCTTCATTCCATGCGATGCTTCCGCCTCCCGCGCCAATGCTGAATACATTGACGGTTGGCGCCAGTACCGGGAATCCCTCGATCTCAGCCTCTACCGTGGTCTCCATCCGGTTATTCACGATGATGCTCACGTCAAAACTCGTACCGCCTATGTCAAATCCGATCAAATTATCCCGGTTGATCACGCTGGCACCGATTGCTCCGCCGACCGGGCCGGACATCAGCGTATATACGGCGGTAGAGGACGCCATCTCTGCCCGTATAACGCCACCGCTTGACTGCATCATATAAAGCGTGCCGGTAAAGCCTCTTTTTTCAAGTTCTTCCGACAGTGCAAATACATGCCTTCTTGTGCTTGGGGCTACATATGCATTCAGTACGGAAGTGCTCACTCTTTCGTATTCCCTGGATTCTTTCGCAATCTCATGGGACGCAGTGATGATCGTCCCTTCTTCCAGTTCCTCTTCCAGAATCCGGCATACTTCCTTTTCATTCTCCGTATTTGCATAACTGTTGATCAGGCATACGGCTATGGAATCATACTTTCCCTTTAAAGCCTCCGTCACTTCCTGCATCATTTCTTTTGTGACTTTTTTTCAATGGTTCCATCAAAAGCAACCCGCTCATCGATCTCATATATATCTTTTCTCGGAATCAGTGGCTCTGGCTTGTGATAGTGGATATTATAAATCTCCGGACGGTTGGCTCTGGCAATCTCATACACGTCGCGGAATCCTTTTGTCGTCACGAGCGCGCAGTGAGCTCCCCTTCGTTCGATCACGGAATTCAGTCCAGAAGTAGTTCCATGGACAATACTGGCTATCTGATCATATTTATCTCCCGCCAATTCATCAAAGCCTTTTAGTATTCCTTTTTCCAGCGCCTCAGGAGTCGTCAGCACCTTGGTCGTCTCGTAGACGCCGGTATCATCATTTAATAAAACAATATCCGTAAAGGTTCCGCCCACATCCGCTGCTAATCTGTATGACATACACGTTCCTCCTTATTTCCTGGCTGCCTCTGCCGCTGCTCTTACCCTCCAGTATTCAATCTCCGTAGGAATGGTACAGTCTGCTCCTAAGATGAATCCTGTCTTACCATTCTCTTCTATGATCTGCCTTACCCTGTCTTCTATCTCTTCCTTCGTTCCCTCTACCAGCACGCCGCTTCTATTCGCAAGCCCGCCCATGATAGCTGTCCCAGGAAACAATTTCTTTCCTTCTTCAAGAGAGAATGGCGCTTCGTAGATTCCCCAGTTCACAATATCCGCGTAGTCGTTGTAACTTTGATACCGACGCATGTTCAGCCTGTCCTTGCATATATGTAACACGCAGTAGCCGCCGCTCTCTCTTATCGCCGTCATAACCTGCTTGTCCAGCGGCGCTATAAATGTCTCAAATTCTTCATCCGTATAGTAGCGGTATTCTCCGCCTAAAGCCGCGTAGTAAACCGAATCCAATCCAGCCTTTATGTATTCCTCCGCCAGCACGCATAAGATATCCGCGATCCGCTTGTATACATCCGCCACAGCCACCTTATTCTGCCTGAGATGCTCTGGCTGTGCCAGACGCCCTCCGTCATAACCGTATCTTTTCTCAATCAAATGAAGGCTGGATGCCACGACTCCGTGCAGCGTTCCCATGGTAAAATGTCCGGGCTCGCACCGGTCCAGTATTCTCTTGGTAAGATCGATCTGCTTTGTTAGCCACGCATCGTTCCGGGAAAACTTGGGTATCAATTTCCAATCATCCCCGCACCTTACGCCGTCACATGCAGGCATAAGATTCTCGTTCATTATCTTGTAAATATCCGTGCCTGTCTTTTCAAAAAATTCCAGATGCGCTTTCACGCTTTCTTCTCCATTTTCACATCCTTCTGGGAAATGAAGTGAAAAACTTGACGGAATTTCCGTTAATGGTTCTTTCCTAATCGCCGCTATCACGCGTTCTCTGCCATTCATCTCTCTTACTTCCTTTCTTGTCATTATTACTATTATTCCTTTTGATATTATCTCTGATAATATCAGCAATGGTAAAAAAAATAGATGTACATCTGTAGGTTTAATTTGATATTAGCATCATAATTATCGTTTGTCAATTTGATTTTTCGGAATTTTTCTTATCATTTCTGCTTTTATCACTTTTTTTAACCTTATCATTGTTTTTCCATGTCAAAATAGATTCCCTTTATCAATTGCATGAACCCCATACTCCCCGCCATAAAATTATACAAATTCTATTTTATAACGGGAAGTGCTGTAGTTCAAAAATTTTGCTTATCCACTATTCTGCCTTCAGCGCCGCCATCGTAATATAATTATATGGCTGATTAAAATGAGGCAGGAAGAACAAATCCAGAAGTTTTAACTTGTCAATCGTAACCTGTTCCTGTATTGCAAGGGAGAACATATGGATTCCCATGGAAATATCATATTTCGAGCACATCTGGGCGCCCAGGATGATCCGCGTCTTCTTGTCATAGACGATCCGGATCCGCACCTTCTCGTTGCCGCTTTCTATGAACCCTGCCTTCTGCCAGTCTTCATAGTCGGCCGCAGCCGCCTCATAGCCAAGTTCCAGCGCCCTTTTCAAAGATATTCCCGTGCTCACCATATTAAGCCCCCAGATGCAGATCGCGTTGGAGCCCTGCACCCCTGCTGATGCAAGTGGTGTTCCGCACGCATTGTGGGCAGCGATGATGCCGGAGCGCACGGCATTGGTCGCAAGGGCAATGTAGTCCGTTCTCTGGGTTGCATTGTTGAACACCGTCGCGCAGTCTCCGATGGCATATACTTCCGGCCTGCTGGTCTGCTGATGCAGATCTACCAGAAATGCCCCATTACGGAAAAGTTCCAGGCTGCCATCCACATATTGGGTATTGGGACGAAATCCGATGCAAAAAACGGCCATGTCCGTATCATAAGAATTCTTGTCCGTCACTACCCGCTCCACGCGTCCCTGGCCTTGTATTTCCTGGACCATCTCTCCAAATGCTGTTGTTACGCCGTTTTCCCTTAAGTTTTCTTCCATGATCTCACAGAATTGCGGATCGTAATAGGCAGAAAGGCAGGTATCCGCACAGTCCACCAGGGTGGTCTTGCGCCCGTTTCTTGCAAACGCCTCTGCCAGTTCCACGCCGATATAGCCGGCTCCGATAATCGTGACTCTTTGGATGGACGGATCTTCCAGTTTCTCAATTACATCCGCCGCATTCTGGTACAGTTTGACGAACTGGACATTCTTTAGTTCCATTCCCTTCACCTTTGGCTGGATGGGAAGAGAACCGGTGGCAAGGATCAGCTTATCATAATTCGCCTCTATCTCCTTGCCTTCCTTATCCATTGCGTATACCGTCTTTTTCTCAAAATCGATCCGGGACACCTTTGTTTCCAGGTACACTTTCGCCCCTTTTTCCTCCAGTGTCTCCTTGTCCGAGTAGAACAGGCCTTCCGGCCCGCTGATCTGCCGCCCGATCCACAATGCCATGCCGCATCCCAGAAAACTGATATTGGAATTGGCGTCAAACGCAGTCACATCCTTATCCGTATAATTGTCCAGAATGGTGTTCAAAGCTGCCGTACCTGCATGGTTCGCCCCGATTACTATGATTCTATCGCTCACTTTCCTATACCTCCCGCCATGGGCGCAATATGCCGCGTCCACGCATACTATTATTCTTAGTCTGCGCTGCTTTTGGGAAGTCTATACAGAGAAATACCGCTCTTAATGCCTATACATATTGCTTCAGGTCTTCCATAGCCTTGTCGTCAAATTTAGACTTGTCAATTTTGGCGTGCTTCAGATATTTCCGCCAGATTAGGATCAGGACAAATCCTGCCCCGATCACTGCCGTCAGGAAATAGAAGAAGTAACGGAATCCTGTCACGCCCGGATGATGATCGATCATATTCCCGGCAAGGATGGACACAAACGTCTCCGGAATCGCGCCAGCCGTGCAGATCAGTCCTGCCGCAGTGCCGGAATACTCCACAGGTACCGCGCCCTCGCTCATCATAGTCCACGCCATTGCATAATTCATATGGAAAAAAATGAGGATCGTGACAAACAAGACTGCCACAACCACGACGCTGGAATGCTTTGCCGGCATCATAAGCATCATGCCCTGGCCTGCGAACATTACGATAAAAGCCAGCAGCATCAAGCGCGCTGTGCCGAATTTATCTGCCAGATATCCGCCCACAATGTTGCCGCTGATGGAGCCAAACTTACGGAAGACGCCGAGCATCGCTCCGAACGCGACGCTGGCTCCAAGGATATCCGTCACATATGGAATATAGTAATAAATTGACAGGCAGAACACGTGGTTGCAGAACGATACCAGGCAGATAATCCATACGGCAGGATTCTTCAGTACTTTTGCAAGTCCCTTGAACGATACCCGGTCCGCATTTAGTATCATCTTCTCATCCTTTACCGCAAAAAATGCAAATACGCCCATTGCGATATTTACAAATGCATAGAACAGGATGACATACTTCATTGCCAGTACCTCATTCTCCATCCTTCCTGCGCCCCAGTTAAAAAAGGCGACTGCAATCAGCGCGACGACGGCGCCGCCAATATTCTGCGTTCCTTCAAAGAACCCATAGGCTTTCCCCTGGCTGTCCTTGTCGGACATTACCCGCACTGCTTTCACACAGGCTGGCCAGAAAGCAAATGTCGTGGAGACTCCCCAAAGCGCATAGATGCACAGAAGGCCTCCAAATCCCAGCGGCAGAAGGTGTAGGAGGCCTCCGATCCCTGTGCCGAACAGCGATATTACGATTATTTTTCTAACGGACATGCCATCTGCGACGACTCCGCCGAATAGATAAGATACGATGCCAAAGGCTCCGATTACCGTTCCAAATACGCCCATCTGCGTGTTCGTCAGATGGTACGTCGTGATATATGCGTCATAATAGTCGAATCGGAAGAAAGGAAGTCCGAAGATTACGGATCCACTGAGCGCCAGGATAACGATCGCGCCAAAATTTTCAGCAAGCTTGCCTCTGACTCCAATCTTCCCTAATAATTTATTCATGCTATTTTCTCTCTTTCTTTCATTAATTTACAGATACGATATGGAAGGTCTTTCCTTTATCATAGGTTCTGGAAAAAATGGTAAAATCTTTATAGTAGAATTTTCCGGCGTAAACTCCCCGCTCGCATCCATCGCTGCTCATTTCGAACTTCTCCCATTCGCCTACGTTTTTCTTTACCTTTTCCCTTGAAACGGTTTTGTCAATCAGTTTTTTTGCAGCCTTTTTCTCTGAAGAATCGGAGGATGCTTCTTCCTTTTCGCCGCCGTCTGTCTGTGTTTCTCCATTTGCTTGTGTCTGCGCTTCCGCCATCGTTGTTGACGTTACGACTACGGTAATCAGCGCGAACACGCCGATCACCAGAGCCATACAGGCCAGGGCAATTAAAAATCTATTTCTTCGTTTCTTGTCCATCTGTTCTTTCCCACCTTTTTATATCAGCAAATGTGCTCCTGTAAAAACAAGAGCACATTGTCATATTATTCTTCTGTTGCATCGTCAAGAATGTTCGTCCCGTCGCTTACATCCTTTTCATCTTTATCCAGAAGCGCATCCTGATATTTGTCATAGTGTACTTTATTTCCATTATGATCAATAAATTCGTTTCCTTCATTTGACCATGGGATCCAGCCATTGCCCCATTCCTTTACCGTATTAAGATCAGCGGACTGGCACCAGTAGGCTATCTTAGCAGCGCCCCAGCTGTCACCGCAGAAGAACGCCATCGTCTTAGAAACATCAAGGCCATTGCTCTCCAGGTAGGATTTCAGCTCGCTCTGGGTTCTCGGCGTATGGTCTACGTTCTCAAAAAATTCTCCTTCTTTTTCAGAGCCTTGCGCGCACCAGATGGATCCATCGATACGTCCTGCCAGATCATGATAACTATATCCGGTTTCTTTGCCGTTCCATTCCGCTTTTCCGCGGTTGTCTACAACCTGTCCTTCCACCTCTCCATTTAAAATAGCCTTGATGTCATCCATCCAAAGTATCTCATCCGGATTCTGGATCGTATCCGCTCCAAAACTGTCTGCCGGTTCCGGCGTTACCAGAGTACTCTCTTTTGTATCCAGATCATAGCCATTATAACTCCAAACCGTCAGGCTTCCGCTCATAGCATAGACCTTAACCCCCAGCGATCTCAGCATAAATCCAAGACGTCCCTGGGGATCCGTTACTGTTCCTGTTAAGATTACCGTGGAATCCTTCGTGATTCCGTACTGCGTGCAGACTTCGTCGCGGAATTCTTCCAAAGAGATCAGACGCCATTCTTTTGCATATTCAGATCTCTTCTCCGGCACATATACGCGCGGCCTTTCATAGGAGTCCGTATTAATATGGACTGCTCCCGGCACATGGCCAACTGAGAAATATGTAGACTGCTTCGCATTTCCCCAGCTTACGTCAACCAGCACGACATTGCTGACGTCGTCGCCAACTACCGCTTTTGCCTCATCGCTCAGAGTCTCTTCTTTTCCCGTCTTTACATCGGAGATGCTCTTGACGATTTCCGTCGGGATGAATCTGTCATAGTTTTCGTAGGATTCAAGATCCGTTCCTGCATCAATCAGTTCATTTGCCTTGAATACGGATACATTTTCGATTCCCTGCTCCTTTAGATAGCCAGCCACAGCGGGTGCCTGTTCTCCGGTATAATCGTAAACGATCACTTCCTTATCTTCTGTGATATCCTGATCCTTGAGCGCTCTTTCAAGATAAGCCTCGCGGGAGGCAGACTCAGAATACTCGCAGTCAAGCCAGCGGGCTGAAAATAGAGCCGCGTCCTTCAAATGTCCGCCATTTGCCGCTCCCTCCAGCGCCCAGCCTGAATAAGCCTCCTGCGGACGTGCATCGACAAGCATCGTATTTTCATCAGAATCGCTCAAAAATTCCTCTACCTGCGAAGCGGTGGCAGATTCTACATCCACCGTTGTCTCGACGCTGCTCTTTTTCTCAGGCTTTTTTGAGTCCTTGGATTCGGCCTTGCTGCCGCAGCCTGCCATCAATGTGACGGCCATTGCTACGCACAATAAAGACGTTAATAGTGTTTTTTTCATATAATTTCCCTCTTTTCCATAATTTCGTTAATAGAATATCACGCCCCACTTTTTATGCCTAATCAATAATTTCTACAAAAAAACGTACTTATAGACAGCATAAATCAGATCAAACGGGGCTATACTCTTGAGGATAAAAAATAAAATAAAAAAAGTTGAAAAAAGGGGTTGATTTTTGATAAATATTTGGTATAATATAACATGTTCGCTGGAAAAAACATTGCGGATTGGTGTAATGGCAGCACAGCAGACTCTGACTCTGTTAGTAGAGGTTCGAGTCCTCTATCCGTAGTTCCTTGGCAGGGGCGCCGGGTATCTTGCAGGACAAGATGTCCGGTTATATTTCCGGAGTGTGGCTCAGTTTGGTAGAGCGCTACGTTCGGGACGTAGAGGTCGCAAGTTCAAATCTTGTCACTCCGACTTAAAGCCAAGGCTAAAAAAAGGAATTGCATGAAAATGCAGTTCCTTTTTTTGCGTGCTAAAATCTATCCCTTAAATATATTCCTATGTCGGAAGATGTCGATTTGTGGTAGAATATAGACATCATTATAGATCGAGGTTTTGCGCTATGAAAGATAGAATATCCGCCTTTATGCCTTTCTGCTATTTTATGGCATTGGTCCTATATCTGGAACTGGCGTTCCATGTAGTTATGTTCCATTCCCTTAATAAGGATATTGTGTACATTGTATTATTCTCTTTGTCCATCGCCCTTATTCTGGGCTTTGCGTGCAGCCGCTTAAGCCCCGGGACGAATTACATTCTAAGCCTGTCCGCAACAGTCCTTCTGTGTGTATTCTTCTGCGCCCAACTGGTTTACCATGCGGTCTTCCAGAAGTTCCTCGCCCTTTTCAGCATGCTGGGCGTGGCGGATCAGGCCTTTGACTTCATGGAAGTCATATCCAAGAACGTGCTGGGCAGCCTTCTGGGGATTCTGCTCTTATTGGCTCCCATTCCCTTGCTTATCATCGGTTATCGTAAGAGACGCCTTACATTTTCAAAAGTCAGGCTTCGAAGCGGCCTTGCCTGCCTGGGCGCCGCCTGCGAATGCTTCCTGATCGCATTTCTCCTGTTGAATATGGGCAGCCAGGCGCCTTACAGTCCTTATGACATCTATTATCATAACGTGTCTACTGATATGACGGTAGAGCATTTTGGCGTGCTTTCCATGACTCGCCTGGATGGAATCTATGCCATTGCCGGCAAGCCAGAGAAGACGCTCCAGCTGGCGGATATGGCTTCCTCCGGTGCAGCCTCCGTGACAAAGGCTTCCGTGGATACCTCGCCCAATGCCTTGGACATTGATTTTGACGCGATCCTTAATGCCGCCCCGGATGACGACGTTCGCCAGCTGACGCAGTATTTCAAGGAACGTCCCGGCACTTCCAAGAATGAGTATACCGGGATGTTCAAGGGATATAACGTCATCTTTATCACCGCGGAGGGATTCTCCCGGTTCGTGATTGATGAGGAGCGTACGCCCACTTTGTACCGGCTTAAGAATGAGGGATTTGTATTCGAGCATTATTATACGCCCGGCTGGTATGCCAGTACTTCCGACGGGGAGTATGCCAATCTGACGGGCCTGCTTCCTACGGATGGCATCGTATCTATGAAGGTCGCAGGAGAGCATAACAATGATATGCGCTTTACTCTTGGGCAGCAGTTAAAGAGGCTTGGCTACACGGTCAATGGCTACCACAATAACAGTTATACCTACTATGGCCGGGATCTCTCCCATCCGAATATGGGCTATGACTGGCATGGCACCGGAAACTGGTTCCAGCCGGAGAAAACAGACAGCGGAAAGGATTACTGGCCCCAGTCGGATCTTCAGCTTATGGAGCAGAGCATTCCCGATTATATGGACAGCGAGCCATTCCACACCTACTACATGACGGTCAGCGGCCATATGCTGTATGATGTAAGCGGCAACCAGATGGCGTACCGCAACTATGACGCAGTGGCTGATCTTCCTTATTCGGAGACCACCAAAGGCTATCTGGCCTGCCAGCTGGAACTGGAAAAGGGGATGAAATTACTGGTCTCGGAACTGGAAGAGCGTGGAATAGCCGATCATACCGTAATCGTATTGGGAGCAGACCATATCCCCTACAATGACAAGCCAGTTTGTGATGAGTTGGCGGGACATGAACTGGAGCCATCTATAGAATGGTACCAGAATGACTTGATCATCTGGTCCGGCAGCATGGAGGAGCCCGTGAAAGTAGACAAGTACTGTTACGACGTGGATATCCTTCCTACCATCTCCAATCTTTTGGGGCTCGATTATGATTCCCGGCTTATGATTGGACAGGATATCCTCTCAGACGCCCCTTCGCTGGTCTGTTTCCCTGACAGGAGCTTTATATCGGACAAATGCATCTACAATGCTTCCACCGGCTCTGCCACGCCTCTTGCGGACGAATCCGTATCCCAGGAGTACCTGGATTCCATGTCCACCGATATTTATAACCGGTTTACCGTTTCGGAGAAAGTCTTGAGCACAGATTACTACAAATATATCGAAGAGAACCTTCCATAAAAGGGTAAAAAAGGGATGCCCGCATGCGATACATGCTGGCATCCCTTTTTTCATCCTCGCTATATCTTCTTGATCCGCTCAATCGCACGGACTGTATTTTCATAAGATCCAAAGGCAGTGAGACGGAAATATCCCTCGCCGCTTGGCCCGAATCCTGAACCGGGCGTTCCCACCACATTGGCCTTTTCCAGCAGATAGTCAAAGAATTCCCAGGAAGTCATCCCTTTTGGCGTCTCCAGCCAGATATACGGCGCGTTCACGCCTCCCGACACGTTGTAGCCTGCCTCCTTCAGCCCTTCGTAGATGACGGAGGCATTCTTCATATAATAGGCAACCTGCTCTTTTAACTGTGCCTTTCCAGCTTCGGAATACACTGCCTCCCCGGCCTTCTGGACAATATAGGGGGCTCCGTTATACTTGGTCCCGTGCCGCCTCGCCCACAGGGAATGCAGCATCACGTCTCCACATTTCAGATCCTTGGGAATCACGGTGGCGCCAAGCCTTACGCCTGTAAATCCGGCATTCTTGGAGAAACTTCGAAGCTCGATCGCGCAGGTTCTTGCGCCTTCGCACTCATAGATGGTGTGAGGCACGTCCACTTCACTAATGTATGCTTCATAGGCTGCGTCATAGATGATGACCGCGCCCGCCTTATTGGCATAGTCCACCCATTCCTGCAACTGAGACTTGGTAATAGTAGATCCGGTAGGGTTATTCGGGAAACACAGATAGATGATATCCGGCGTTTCTTTCGGCAGCTGGGGCGCGAATCCGGTCTCTTTCGTACAAGGCATGTAGATCACATCGCTCCATGTCTCCGACTTCTGGTCATAGACCCCGGTACGCCCGGCCATTACGTTCGTATCTACATAGACGGGATAGACTGGGTCGCATACGGCAATCTTATTATCCTTCGCGAATATTTCCTGGATATTTCCGGAATCGCACTTTGCTCCATCTGAGATGAATATCTCGTCGGCCTTTATATCACATCCTTTGTCCTGGTAATCATTCTTTGCCATGGCGCTTCTTAGGAACTCGTATCCCAAGTCCGGGGCATATCCATGAAAGGTCTCTGCATGGGCCATTTCATCTACCGCGCCGTGGAGGGCGTCAATGATCGCCGGCGCCAGCGGCTGAGTCACATCGCCGATTCCAAGCCTGATAATGTCCTGTTTTGGATTGGCTTCCTGAAAAGCCGCCACTTTTTTGCCAATCGTGGAAAAGAGGTAACTTCCTGGTAACTTCAAGTAATCTTCATTTACTTTAAACATCTTCCCGTCTCCTTTTTTGTAATGTTTTCTGTTTATATTGCAATCTCCCCATCGTATACAACGGTAGCGGGCCCGGTCATATAGACTCTGTCAGCCTCCTGATCCCACTCGATCAAGAGATCACCGCCCAGCAGCTTCACGGTAACCTGGTCTTCCGTCATCCCGTTTAATATGCTGGCTACCGCCACTGCGCAGGCGCCGGTTCCACAGGCCAGAGTCTCGCCGGAGCCTCTCTCCCACACGCGCATCTCTACGGTCTTGCGGTCCAGAACCTTGGCAAACTCCGTATTGACTCTTTTTGGGAACCTCTCATGATTCTCGAATTTGGGGCCTACATGTTCGATTTTCACTCCTTCAAGATCCTTCACATAGACGACTACATGGGGATTGCCCATGGAAACCCCGGTCATCCGGTATTCCATGCCTCCCACGATGATCGGCTCGTTCACCACGCGCTCTTCATCTGATACGATAGGAATTCTCTCCGGCTTAAGCTCTGGTTTTCCCATATCTACTTTTACAAGAGCGACCTTGCCATCCTTAATGGTAAGATCCAGATATTTGATGCCTCCCAGGGTCTCCACAGATATGCTGGTCTTATCCGTAAGCCCATAATCATACACATACTTCGCCACGCAGCGGATGCCGTTGCCGCACATCTCCCCCCTGGATCCATCCGCATTATACATCTCCATCTCAAAATCCGCTACTTTGGATGGATTGATCATGATCAACCCATCCGAGCCAATCCCAAAGTGTCTGTCGCTTACGAACCTGGCTACCTCGGATGGATGTTCCACCTTCTCTTTGAAACAATTCACATAGACATAATCGTTCCCCAAACCATGCATTTTTGTAAATCTCATACCAATACTCTCCTTTATGACTACTCTTCTTATTCGGCCATGATGCTTAGCACCATTTGGGCCGTCTCTACCATATTCGTCCCGCTGTCCATACTACTCTTTTGCAGATATCTGTGGGCCTCGGCTTCCGACATGTTGTTGCGCGCCATTAGCAGTTCTTTCGCCTGACTGATCACTTCCTGCTGCCTGGAGTCTCTGGTTTTTCGATCCAGCCTTCGCTTTCTTCTCCTTTGCCCCATATTGCGAAGCATCATATCCATCGTATTCATCAGATCATATGCCTTAACAGGCATTGACAGCCCCACGATGCCGTCGATCAGGCCTGTGCTCCATTTATCCGCAGATGCGATCAGAAGCATCTCGAATTGCTCTGGAAGATATTCCCGCAGTTCCGTATACATCATATCTTTTAACTTATAACCGCATACCACGATTCCTTCATCCAAGGCATCCGCATAGTTCAGTGCCTGGGCGCCTGTGGTACATGCTCCTGTCACATCCATGCCGCCGCGAACCAGCAGGTTCCGAATATTGGCTGCATTGCCCTTATTGGGAAATACGACAATAATACCTACCAAGCTGATACCTCCTGTTTTGCTCCTTGTCTACGTGTTCCAGCAGGAATGTCTACAGGCGGTGCAGGTATCTGCTTATCTCCCAATCCGTGACCTGGGCGCGGTAATCTGCATATTCTCTTGTCTTCGCCTCGATATATTTCTTAGACAGATCTTCTCCCAGTACGCTTTGTATAAATGCATCCTTCTCAAATTCCCTGGCCGCTTCCAGAAGGCTTCCCGGAAGCATCTCTATCCCGGAAGCCTTCCTCTCTTCCTCGGACATCTCATAGATGTTGCAGTCAACGCTCTTGGGCGGCATGATCTCATTTTGGATTCCCTCAAGTCCTGCCGCCAGGCAAACTGCCAGTGCCAGATAAGGATTGGCCGATGGGTCAGGGCTTCTGAGTTCGATTCTTACGGCATCTCCCCTGGTATCGGGGATCCGGATCAGCGGCGTCCTGTTCCTGGCTGACCAGGCAATGTATACCGGAGCCTCATAGCCTGGAACCAGACGTTTATAAGAATTGACCACCGGATTGGTGATAAAGCAGATGGCCTTCATATGCTTCATAAGTCCGCCAATGAACCAATAGGCTTCCTTGCTTAATCCTGCAGGATCTTTTGAATCATGAAATATGTTGATGCCGTCTTTTCTCATAGACATATTAATATGCATTCCTGAGCCATTTATACCGGACTTTGGCTTCGGCATAAATGTTGCATGCAGTCCATGGCGCTTGGCAATGGTCTTTACGACCAGCTTAAAAGTCATAATACTGTCCGCTGAAGCCAATGCCTCGTCATAGTGGAGATCGATCTCGTGCTGCGCAGGCGCGGATTCATGATGGGATGCCTCAATCTCATATCCCATATCCTCCAGTGTCAGCACCATATCACGCCGCGCATTCTCTCCTAAGTCCAGAGGCCCGAGATCGAAATAGCCCGCGCTTTCATGGGTCACAGTCGTTGGCAGTCCATCTTCATCCGTATGGAACAGGAAGAATTCACATTCCGGCCCCACATCGAATTCGAGTCCCATTGACTTTGCCTGAGACATTACCTTTTTCAGCACATATCTGGGATCGCTTTGAAAGATGGTTCCATCCGGCTTATATACATCACAGATCAATCGGGCTACCTTCCCTTGCTGAGGCCTCCATGGAAATATTTCAAAGGTATCAAGATCCGGATATAGATACATGTCAGACTCTTCAATCCTCGCAAAGCCTTCGATTGAAGCCCCGTCAAACATAATCTGATGATCCAGCGCCTTTTCCAGCTGGCTGGCAGTGATCGCGACGTTCTTCATGACTCCGAAGATATCGGTAAACTGAAGGCGTATGAAGCCCACATCTTCTTCCTCTACTATTCTTAAAATATCTGCTCTCGTATAATAATTCATTGCCTCAACCTCCTGATATATGTATCTTTTTCAGAACCTGCCTACCCTTATTAGTTACTTTCGCATATAAAAATGGGCGTTCTCATGCCATGATGAAAACGCCATTGTTTTACAATATTAAATTATAGATAGAAAAAGGCACTTTGTCAACGTGACAAAATGCCAAACATTCCTGTAGAATTTGCCTTATTCTTCGTCATCCAGCCAGTACTGATCGTCCAGCTGGTTATAAGTATTTCCGCTATTGTTGCCGCAGCTGATGCCTTTCTTGATGGGGGCCAGTAAGAATCCCTTCACCATGCCAAGCAGTATGCAGCACAGAATTACCAGCACCTTCTCCGTCATCGTCCAGTCCCTTGTAAAGAAATCCTTAATATTTTCCCAGATATCACGCATAATCGCATCCTCCTTATTTGCAATCTATACTCGCCTAATAGTTTCCATGTTCCCATTATATGACTTTTGAGGAAGAAAGGAAAGCCTTTCGATTGAAAAAGCCCGCGCTCTTTGCTAAAATAGGAATACTAGGATCGCGCAATGAAAGGAGTTGTCATATATGGGCGTTGCAATACCAATTGAAACCAGCGCGCGGCATATCCATATGTGCCGCAATGACTTTGAAGCACTGTTCGGTGAGGGCAGCGAACTGACCTACAAAGCCGACTTAAGCCAGCCTGGGCAGTTCGTGGCCAAGGAGCGGCTGAGCGTCCGGGGGCCAAAAGGATCGTTTGAGAATGTTGCCATACTGGGGCCTTTTCGCAAGGAGACCCAGCTAGAGATATCTATGACGGATAGCCGCAAACTTGGGGTTCCGGGAATCATACGCCAGTCCGGAGATACGAAAGACACGCCTGGCTGTACCTTGATCGGCCCGAAGGGCAGCATCGAGCTGGATCACGGCGTCATCGTGGCCAAAAGGCACATCCATATGACGCCTGTACAGGCTGTCCAGATGAATGTAAAAGACAATGACGAGGTGTTCGTGATCATGGAAAGTTATGAGCGCTCCCTCATTTTCGCGGATGTCATCGTCCGCGTCAGTCCCCAATTTGCGCTTGCCATGCATGTGGATACGGACGAAGCCAATGCATTTGCCAATGAGAATCATCCCACCGGCGTTATTCTCAAACTCTTCGGAGGCAGAACCTATAACCTTCAGAAATGGGCTGAGGAACTGCAAAGCGGCATCCATCGGCTATAGTTTCGCAGTCAGCGTCTTTGCGCTTACGCCTTCCAGCATGCCCAGCTTCCCGGACAGGGAACTGGTGGCATCGCCTGGCGCGTCCAGCACGACGCTGATAATGGAGACGCCGCGGTCCCTATAGGGAATTCCCATACGTCCCACGATATACTCACGGAATTCATGGAGCAGTTCATTGACTGCCCCGATGGATTCCTCTTCTTTTATAATAATGCTGATTACCGATACTCTGTTATCCATAGCCATCCTTCTTTCTCTTCTGTCATCTGCCCGCTACATGGCATCTACGATCTGCTGCGCGAATGCTGCCAGTTCCTCCGCCCGTTCCTGTTTCAGAGTAGACTTGATCGACAGCTGCATGTCCAGAATGGTCATATCTTTCATTTCTTCCAGCATCTTAATCATCTGCTTTCCAGCCGAAGGCGCCCAAGTCCCGTTATCCATCACCGCTATCGTACGTTTCTTTACAGACAGGGCCTTCATATCCGCAAGCAGGTTCTCCATTGGAGGATAGATTCCGCCGTTATAGGTAGAGCATGCCAGCACAAGATGGCTGCAGCGGAATATCTCCGCGATCAGGTCGGAGACATGGACAGTGGATACGTCATAAACCGAGATATTCTTAACGCCTTTTTCAGCCAGGCGCATTGCCAGCGCATTGACTGCCTGCTCTGTATTCCCGTAGATTGACCCATAAATGATCGCCACAGCCTGATCTTCCGGCTCATACTTGCTCCACTTGTCATACTTGTCAATAAAGTAGGAAAGATCGGTCCTCCAGATCGGCCCGTGAAGGGAGCAGATCATCCGGATATCCAGCGCAGCCGCTTTCTTAAGCAGCGCCTGAACCTGCATTCCATATTTTCCAACAATATTCGCATAGTATCTTCTGGCATCCAAAAGCCAGTCTTTTTCAAAATCTATCTCGTCATTAAATATATTCCCGTTCAATGCGCCGAACGTTCCAAACGCATCTGCTGAAAATAATACCTTGTCCTTTTCATCATAAGTCACCATGACTTCCGGCCAGTGAACCATAGGCGCCATCAAAAATCGCAGCGTATGGCTTCCGGTATTAAGCTCGTCCCCTTCTTTCACAAGAACCGTTCTTCCCTCCGTGCTGATATCAAAGAACTGGCCGATCATCTGCATTGTCTTCTGGTTTGCAACCACCTGCATATTCGGATATCTGCGCATCAGTTCCTCGATGTTGGCACAGTGGTCCGGCTCCATATGCTGGATCACGAGGTAGTCTATGCTTCTGCCCTCCAGCGCGTAATCCAGATTCTCAATAAATTGATGGGTTACAGATGCGTCAACCGTGTCCATCAGAGTAATCTTCTCATCCATAATCAGATAAGAATTATAGGATACGCCTCTTGGTATCGGGAACAAGTTCTCAAAAAGAGCAAGCCTTCTGTCGTTGCATCCTACCCACCTAATGTCTTCAGTTACCTTTCTTGTACTCTGCATGTCTCTATAATCCTCCTATCATGTAATATTGTACCAATATTTGTCTATCATATACTGTCATGCAGCTACCTTCTATCCAGGCAGCGCAGTTCTATTATAACATAGTTCATTTTCAATAATCAGAGAAATTCAGTCGCTGACCATCAATTTTTTTGCATATAATCCACAATCAGATCCAGGATGCGCTTCCAATCAGATATACGGCCGCGTAATAAAGGATAAGCAGGATGGCTCCGTAAGCATTCTGCCGGATATCCTTCACCGTGCGCCACGCGATCATACAGTCCGATGCCAGGAACAGGCAGGCCCCTGCCGCAAGAAGCATGCCCTCGCTGCCGCCTATGTGCCAGCCCGACGTCACAGCCATCGATACCATGAATCCCAGAACCGCCATGTAGAGGAACGCCGGAACCTTAAGCCCGCCAAGCCCCGCGATCTCATGCCGGAACATTCCTATGGCAGCGACGTATATGGCCAGGAAAAGCAGCAGCGTGCCTGGGGTGGGAGGAGACATGAGCCAGAAAGCGGCGATAAAGCACAGGTGCCCTGCCCCGAATATGCCGATTCCTCCCACCATCCTAATTTCCAGCACCACATCGGCAATCATGCATAGTACAAGCCCAGCCACAATCAGCCATCCAGCGGTATCCTGACTTTGCACTGCGCCGTATAGGCCTGCGGTAACCGCCATGGAAGTAGCAAGAGCCTTTAGGGCCAGTGCCCGTCTCCCTGCCCGTTCCCTAAGGCAGCCATATGCGATACCAAACAGGATCATTGCTATGATAGTCATATACTCCATGTATCGTTTCTCCTTCCCGTATGCCCGGGCATACCGTACACTAGTCTTTGATCTGTCGTCCCGTCACATCCATATGGTAATGATCCTTATAGATCAGTTCGGATACCGGAACGATCTGATAGCCCTTGTCTTCAAGTCCGGTAATCAGCTGCTCTAACGCGTCCGGAGTGTATTTTGCGCCGTTATGGCACAGGATGATAGCCCCGTTCCTTAATTCCTTGTTCTTAAGTACCATATCAAGGATGCTGTCTACACCATAATCCTTCCAGTCCAAACTGTCAACCGACCATTCTACTGGAAAATATCCACAGCCCTTTGCCGTCAGGATCAGATTGTCATTATATTCTCCATAAGGCGGGCGGAACAGCTGCATATCTACTCCGGTCAGCTGCTTTACCTTTTCATGGACTGTCATGATTTCTGTCTTTTGTTCCTCCGTGGATAGCTGCGCCATGTTCTTATGATTCTCGCTATGGTTTCCAAGATCATGGCCTGCTGCCTGAATTGCCTTTACATCCTCCGGATACTTTTCCACCCAGCCTCCGGTCATGAAGAAGGTCACGTGGAGTCCATGCTTTTTCAATATTTCCAGAATTTTCTGCGTATCATCATTGCCCCAGGCCGCATCGAATGAAAGGGCTACCTTCTTCTCCTTTGTCTCCACCGAATAGATGGGCAATTCTCTTCCGTTTACATTGCTGGAGACCGTTACATATCCGGATATATATTTGTACGACCCTGCCAGGGCCACCGTCAGCACCAATGCCAGAACGCTTCGGTTCTTCCATTTTCTTTTTTTCTCTTCCTTCATATGAAAAACTCCAGAACATATGCCTTTATTGACAGTATATGTTCCGGAGTTTCGTCCTACTTCATAAATAAATATTTATTATGGAAGATATCCCTGCAGGACGGCCGCGCTTTTATCCACTACATAGCCGCTTCCGCCCCGGTCCTTTACATCCTCCACCATGCTCATCAGAAGAACTGGCTTCTGTGCGGCAGCATCTTCTGTAAATACGCCGAACCATCCAAGCTCCGTGCCCGTCGTATCGTTCTGGTCTGCCTTGATCTCGGCAGTTCCCGTCTTGCCCGCCAATGCGATATCTTCCCGGTGTGCCCCATACCCGGTTCCTTCCGGGGTATTGACCACTTTTTCAAGCGCAGTCTTCACTCTGGAGGCCGCATCGGATGAAAACGCCTGGGCGATCCATACTTCGCTCTTTGGCGTCTCGCTGTAGGTGAGATAAGGCCGGATCACATTGCCGTCATTGAGGATGGAAGTATATAAGGTGGCAAGATGCAGTGGATTGATAAGAATCTGTCCCTGCCCGTAGCCGCTGTCCGCCAACTGTATCTCTGAATCGATGGTTCCCCCGTCATTGGCATACTGGGATTGGGACATCTTGATCTCAAAGGGCAGTTCCTGACCAAATCCCAGCAGTTTCAGCGACTTCATCAGATTGTCCGCGCCGATATTTAAGGCCGCTTTAGCGAAATAGATGTTGTCTGAATAAATCAGCGCGTTTTCCAGATTCACAGGAGAATACTCATGAAGCGTCGTTACATGGTAATCCCCCCAACTCTCATCCTTCTGCCAGCTAAGCCCCTCGCTTCCATAGTCCTCATCCGGATTGATGGTTCCGGTGGTAAGGCCAATTCCCGCCGTGATCGGCTTGAAGGAAGATCCTGGGCACCATACCTGCCGAAACCGGTTATACAGAGGCTTATTCTCATCATTGTTCAGCTGATCCCAACGCTCGCCTGACATGCCAAGAATAAATTCATTGTCATCATAAGCAGGCGTGCTGACCAGTGCAAGCACTTCTCCGGTAAACGGGTTTATGGCCACCGAGCAGCTCTTATCTTCCCTGAACTGGTCATAGACGAGCCCTTGCAGATCCGAATCAATGGTCAGCCGGATATTCTCTCCATCCTGCTTATCCACGGATGCAACTACGTTCTTTTCCACGCCATCCTCCGTCATAATAGAGATCTTGACGCCGTTCTCGCCTTTGAGTTCCTTCTCATACAGTCCTTCGATCCCGCTCTTGCCAATCACGCTTGAACTGGTATAGCCTTCTCCTTTATGTTCTTCCAGATCCTCTGCCGTCACGCTCTGCACGTAGCCGATCAGATGTGCTGCCTTTTCTCCCAGAGGATAGGTCCTTACTTCCGTATCATTGATCAGAACCCCGGCAATCGTCAGAAGCTGTTCCGTCAATTCCTGGCTTTGCTGGCTGTTCAGGGTTTTTAATGGCACGAAAGAGTCAGGCGTAACCCATGCTGCTGATAACTGGCTGTTAATCTCCTCTTCTGTCATTCCCAGGAGGCCGGCCAGCTGGGCGATATCCGCTTCTTTGTTCTCGGACATCTTTCCTGGCACCAGCCCGACGGACGGCGCTGTACCAGGACCTGCCAGCATATTGCCATTACGATCCAGTATCTGGCCTCTGACCGCCTGGCTGGTGGATACGGACACTTTATCCGTATCCTTCATATCCGGGAAGATCAGGCTGTCATCCCAGGAGAGTTTGAACTCATCAAAATAGGAGTCTCTGGTACACATCGCCTGATTTTCAAACTCGATCTTTCCTGCCACGCTGTCCATGGATGTAAGGTAGGATACCTTCTCACCTCCATCCGTCTTCTTGGCATCCTTTACGCTGATCTTCACATTCTTTGCTTCAATGCCTTCGTATATTTTTTGATTCCGGGTAACAAAATCTTTTTTAGAGATATTGGCCTTGCTCTCTTCATCCAGCATGCCATACATCTTGTCATAAGCGCCTTTTTCAATACATGCAAAATAATCAGCCAGCAACTCATCTGGCTTTCCCGCATCAAAGGGCCTTCTTACCAGCACGACTGCCACGGCTCCTACGATCAGCAGGATCAGTATCGCGGCCATTGTCCCTATAATCTTTTTACGTTTCATGGATACCTCCTTAGAACACTTATACTCAGATACATATTTGTATACATCTTACAACTGTAGGAATTGAAAGTCAATTTATTTTCGCGCTTTTCTTATTTGGTGCTATAATAGCGTTGTGGATCGGCGTATCGATATGCCCGTCCATAAGAAATATATGATAAAAGGAGCAACCGTTATGAAAGTATTTGTGTATAGTTACAGAGAATTTGACGAGGCCGAATGGTTTACCCATTTCAGCAATGAGTACGGCATCGAACTGGGTACCAGCCCCGACGCCCCGACTCTTGAAAATGCCAGCCTTGCAAAAGGCTATGAATATATCAGTATTATCACCACCAAGGTTGACGCCATGCTGGTCCAGAGATTCCATGACTTAGGCGTCCGCATGATCTCTACCCGCACCGTCGGCTATGATCATATCGATCTGGATAAGGCAAGAGAACTTGGAATGCAGGTTGGCAACGCCACCTATTCTCCCAACTGCGTGGCAGACTACACCTTGATGCTTATGCTGATGTCCTTACGGAAAATGAAACGCATCATGCAGAGGGCCGAACTCAATGATTTCTCCCTACAGGGAATCCAGGGCCGGGAATTGCCCAACCTTACGGTAGGCGTAGTTGGCACCGGAAGAATCGGACGTTCTGTCATTCGTAATCTTACGGGATTTGGCTGCCGCATCCTTGCCTATGACTTACATGAAAATGAAGAAGCAAAGGCCTGCGCCACTTATGTGGATCTGGATACTCTGTATGCCCAATCTGACCTGATCACGCTTCATATGCCCCTGACCGATGACAATTTCCATATGATCAATGAATCTTCCATCTCGCAGATGAAAGATCAAGTGGTTCTGATCAACACCGCCCGTGGAGGCCTGATTGATACCAAGGCGCTGATCGAAAATATCGAATCTGGCAAAATAGGCGCTGCAGGCCTGGATGTAATCGAAAACGAATTCGGCATGTACTATTTTGACCGAAAGTCCGACATCCTGGACAAACGCGACCTCTACATCCTCCGGGGATTCCCCAATGTTATCGTGACTCCCCACATGGCCTTCTATACCGATCAGGCGATCAGCGATATGGTAAAGCATTCCCTGGAAAGCTGTCTTTTGGTAGATCAGGGCAAGCCAAATCCTTGGAATGTATTATAATTTCTTATGTATTCTTATAATTCAAGATAAACATGGTGGACAGTACCAGCACGAATCCCACCACATCAATGGCCTGGAAGGTAGTCCCAAGGAAGAGGGCTGCCAGCACCGTCGCGGCTACTGGCTCTACGCTTGATAGCAGGCCCGCGTAGACCGAGCCTATGCTCTTTAGGGCTGCCAGGTAGAAGCAGAATGGGAAGATGGTTCCAAGGATTACGATGGACAGGAATGCTGCCGCTACCTGCCAGTCAATCTGGACCGTCATCCTCCACGGCCTGGTCACGACCATTAAGACCGCACCGCCAATCACCATTGCCCAGGCGCACACCATCTCCGCCGGATGCTTCTTAAGAAGCGGGCCGGGAATCACGCCATAGAAGCAAGTGGTAAGTGCCACCAGAAGCCCTATGATGATTCCCTTCGGCGAGATGGACATCGCGTGGATATTGCCATGAGTCGCCACCAGGAAGATTCCCGATACAGAGCATAAAACCGCGATGATCTCCTTTGCCTTCGGCGCGACTCTGTATATTACCGCGAAATATAAGATCAGCATTGCCGGATTCAGATACTGGAAGATGGTTGCCGTACCTGCGTTTGTCTCCTGAACGGCCGCAAAAAACGTGTACTGCATGCCCATCATTCCCAGAACAGAAAACGCGATCTGGCGGATTGCCTCATTTCTGTCTTTCCATATCTCAACCGGATTCTGCTTCTTAATTATGACTGCATACAAAAGCAGCAGGATGCCTGCCATTACCAGGCGGTAAGGCACCAGCCATTCTGATACGACCCCTTTGCTCTCAAATAAAAACTGGGCGATCGGGCTTGACGCCCCCCACAAAAGCCCCGCCATAAATGCGGCAATAAAGCCTTTTCTTCTTTCCATAGTCTCATTCCCTAACCTTTTTCTAACTATTTTCTCATTCGTCATTGGCATTCAGCCAATCTTTCAACAGCTTGATGTACTGCTCATTTTCTTCTACAAAGCACATATGACGGCAAGTGCGGAACAACTCCCATCTGGATTCAGGGATTCTGTCATACATATACTTGGCAATGTATGGCGTGCAAAGATCATCCCCGCCGCTTACAATCAGCGCTGGCGCCTTGATATCCCTTAACTGTCCCGTCACGTCATAATCTTTCAATGTCCCAAGAGGCGTAAATTCATTGGGCCCCCACCCGGTGATATAAGCCTCTAATCCTTTCCTGACCGGACGCCTCAGACAATCCGGCGCATCCTCCTTGGGCGTTTCCGCCGCATGGCGGCGCATATATTCTGCCTCTGCCTCAACATATGCGGGATCACTATAGTCTCCGGATGCCGTTGCCTTTTCAATAGCGTCCTGCATTTCCTGCGGCAGGTATCTGACCATTCTCATCTGCTCCTGGCCCCACATCCAGGATGCCGGCAGCGTACTGGAAAGAATGATGCTTTTAATTCCTTCCGGCTCATGATTGCATAGATACTCCAGCAGAAGCATCCCACCCCAGGATTGTCCCAGCAGATGCGCCTGGGAAAGGCCCAAATGGCTTCTCAATTCTTCCAGTTCCCGTATCCAGACTTCTGCATTCCACAGATCCGGCCTGTCCTCTACATATGACTCCCCGCATCCGATCTGGTCATACATCACCAGTTGGCGGCCATCTTCCTCTGCCAGCCGATCCAGAACCTCAAAATAATTATGGGTCGAGCCTGGACCTCCATGAAGCAGAATCAGCGGCTTCTTATTCCCCGTCTGCGTTCCTACCATGCGGTAATATGTCCGATACCCCATGAAAGGCATATATCCTTCCCTTATTTCCATCATACTTCCTCCGTGCTTATTATATACAAATTTGAAATGCTTGTACAGATTAGTGTGCCATAAAACCAGAAATTCAAAACATTAAAATTTGTTCATTCAAAGACTCATAAAATCTTGCCATATGCCTGCCGTCCACCAAAGCGTGATTACATAATACGGAAACTGGCATGATAACCTTTTCTTCCTGCCTAAAGTATCCTCCCCAGGATATTCTCGGATTGCTGTCCGCCGGCATGGGGACCGGCTGTAGCAGGGATGTATAGGAGATCCATGGCAGCGTTGTGATGAATATCTTATCCAGCGTCTCTTCTTTTTCCTCCTTAATGCCCATTTGCATTTTTGCGCTTTCCTGCGCCCTGACAGCATAAGGCAGATAATCAGAAAACGGCATAGAACTGTCCAGGGTGCAATAGCAGTAGGTCTCATCCTCTAATGCAACCGTATGAGAAGTCATACAGTCTTTAAATTCAATAATACCGCCGTCCATTATACGCTGCCGGAACTGGACTACACTATTTGCCGCCCTTGATACCAAATAGCAAAATGTAAGAAAAAAGGGCAGCCTTCTCTCCTTAATTTTCTCAAATGCATTGGTAATCTCTACATTTACCGTTGTTCCTACATAAGGGTATGAAAGGCTGCTAAAGTATTCAAAATGACTTTTCCTATTATAGGCTTCCATATCCAGACTCTTGTATTCCATTTTTTCTCCTCCTTAAAATAAAATCTGCCGTAAATAGCCAATTACAATCCTGCTGGGATCATAATCAACTATTTACGGCAGCTGGTAGAAACGCTCAACCTTATTATGAACTTATATAATCATATTTATTGTAATTTATCTTGCCCGATTCTGCAATACAGCAACTGAAATTTTGTTGGATATCTGCTAAGAGCCTTCAATCAAAGGGGCTGGCACTTCGGGCAAAAATAGACGGACCCTCCCAGATATGACGCCTTTACAATTTCTCCCCCGCAATGCGGACAGCCGGACTTATAGGTATTCTTCGACAGCCTCGTCTTATATCCCCCAGGATTGCCGAAGATATCCTTCTCTGTATCTCTTCCTCCCTGGTCGATCATCTCCTGAAGTACGGATAAAGTGCAGGAAAATAGCTTTTCTCTATCCGTATCTTCAAGCGTATTGATCTTGCGCTTCGGATGGATTCCCGCCTCCAGCAGGATATCCTGGAGCACTCCGTTCCCGATTCCGGGGAATCTCTGCTCGGTAGCAAGGAATGCCTTGGCGCTCAGTGTCTGCTTGCTTTGAGCCATCCCTTTATCATAATAGGCACGGAATTCTCCGGAAAATGGCGACAGTGCCTCCCGGCTCTTCTGATAGTATTCATTATCATACTCTCCTCGGTGGAGTATGATTCCGCCATACATAGCCACGGTAAATACAAGAGCCTCCCCATCCTCGAAGGCTATCGCCAGCTGATAGGCTTTTGGCAGCGCCTCGGTTTTGATCAGACGGACATTTACTCCATCATTAAAGCACAATTTACAGCCATTGGAAAATCTGATTTCCACATATATCCCAAAGCCTTCCGCGCCTTCTATAGCCGCCCCTTCTATCATCTCTGCGTATTCTTCCGGAGCGCCGTTATACCAGCAGAACTTATGGTTCTTCGTAGGCGGCAGTACGCGGATGACTTTTTTGCCGGTCACTTGTTCGCCTAACTGTCTGGAAATATGTATCACCTCTGGCAGTTCTAACATCCTGTCACTCCTCCTTGTCTTTTTTGTTCTTCCCATTCTTCTCTGGTTATATAAGTAATATACTCTGTCCGAATGTCATTCATCAGAGGCCAGAGTTTGTCCTTTTCCATATGATGGGAATGAAATCCGCATTTTTCCTGTACCCGCTTCGACTTTTCATTGCCTTCAAAATATCCGCACCAGATCGTCTTAAGCCTTAGATCCTCAAATCCATGCCGCATGATTTCTTTCGTAGCCTCTGGAATCAGTCCCTGTCCCCAGTAGGGTACTCCAATCCAATATCCTATCTCGGCTTCTTCCGGTCCCAGATCCATATTGCTGGCAGCCCCTGCCGTCAGTCCAATACTTCCCACCGGCAGGTTCGTTTCTTTTAATACCACAGCATAGATTCCGGGCGCAGACAGCACCGTTCTGATGATCTCCCGGCTGTCCTCTATGCTGGTATGTATCGGCCACCCTGCGATAGGCCCCACTTCGGGGTCCTTCGCATATTTATATAATTCTTCCGCATCTGACTCCCTCCAAGGCCGCAGGAATAGACGTTCGGTTTCCAGGATGCCTGCCCATTCCCGGCACTGCCTAAGTCTCGGCTTTGGATCATACCCTTTCTCCACTCCCATCGATGAAAGAACTTCGCACGGGAAATCCTCGCACTCGCCGCAATGGTTTAATCCTCTCTCCTCGCAGCATCTCTTCACACTGCATTCGCCGCCCCAGAATGGCTTTTCCATATTCAGGCATCCGTTACAATACACTTCTTCTCTTCCCTCACACTTCTCGCATCTAATCCCGCATCTTGATTCATACATCTTCTTATCCCTTCCTCTCTTTCTTTGTCAGGTCGTAACTCTCCCCGATCATCCTTCTGATCTCTTTTTCCGGAATCGTTCCATCCAGAATGATCGAGTTCCAGTGCGCCTTATTTAAATGGTAAGCCGGAACCACAGAATTGTAGGCCGTCCTCCAGAAGTCTCTCCACTGGGGATCACATTTTACATTGACCCACACATAGCCCTCCCTGTCAAATATCCAGGCAAAGACCTTCCGATTCTCTCTGTGGCGGATCACGCACCAATTCTTATCCCGGAAAGGATAATCCTCATAGACGCTCTTATATGTCAGACAGTGGGAGATAACGTCTTTTCTCTCCGTCAACTTTCAACACCCCCGTTATTTCTTCCCGTTTCCCATAGGCCCTTGCAATCTTGCTATTCAAGGTTCTCTAATATTTCCTGATACCGGTACGTGGCAAGCTTGCTTGGCTTGTTCTTCTTACAAAAAGATAATTTCGCAAGTTTAGGAACTGCCCGCTCCACGACAATCTGCCCGCCCGCTAGTTTGGACTCCAATGCTCCCAGCGCTTCTTTAAATCTGTCATCCTTTCTCGCAGATTCATAAAATGACAGCACATAGACATAGTGGAAGAGGCCATATCCGCGGAACGGATACTCGATCTGCATAAACAGCGTCCCTATGCCATAATGGCAGGGGCTTATGGGCTTTCGGATCTGCCAATGCTTTAACAGAAACTCTACCGCCTGATCAAGCGCGGGACCTGCTTCTTTTCTATCCGTAAAGCGGAATGCGTCCAGTATCTCTAACGTGGTATAGGGAGTAGAATGCTCTGTCTCAGGCCCTCTGCCAAAACTATACTTGTTACACTTCCATCCGCCATCCGGCTGCTGCGTATCAAGAAAATGCCGGAATGTCTTCTGCACCCTCGGGTCGGCGGCATACCCCATATGGCAAAGCGCCACCGCTGCCAGCGCTGTCTGGCAAGGATAGATCCCGCCGTTTGGGGAGATCTTGAATCTTCCATCCTCTTTCCATGTGCTAAAGATCAGGTTCGCCGCATCTTCCAGCACTGGATCATCTGCGGGAACGCCCAGTTCCCGCAGATAAAGCACGCTCTCCAGCGTGGTAAACGGCGCGCCTTTTAAGAGTTTCTTGTCCGGCGTAGTCCAAAGATCCGCGCCATTATCTTTCCTGTGGGACAATATCTCCCGGATATCCGCTTCATAATCAGCCTGTAGATCCTTCACCATAATATATTCCTCTTCGTTCTCTCCTACCACATAAAAGCCCGCTGCCTGATACATCTTTAAGGCATAATTATCCTTTTGTACTGCCAGGGAAGCCCTCTCATAACCGACTTCCCGCAGATGTTGCAGCATCCTGTCCATCAATGCCGTTCCAATGCCGCATCCCCGGTATTCCTTATATAAGGAAATTGCAAACTCGGGCGTCGAATTGTCAATATTTCCATACCCTTTTACATTCCTTACCCAGACGGCGCCGACCACTTTTCCATCCGCTTGTGCCAGGAAGCAGTGATCGTCCTTATCCGAGCCAAAGTCCTTTATATATACTTGAAGTTCCGGCTTTTCTATGATATTCCTTGGAGCTGGCTCTTCTCCTTCTCTTACGAAGATTGCTTCGTATAAAAACTCCGCAAGAAGCGGATACTCCGAAGTTTTCATTTGCCTTATACTATATCTCATGACACCTCCCGTATCGAATCCAGCCTTTATTTCACCGCCTTGATCAGCAGCATCATTGGCCTTCGCATCTCATCCTTCATGCCGGGAATCTCCATCATATCTTCAGAAGGATAGGCCTCTTTGACTGCCTCCAGTTGAAATCCCGCATTCAAAAGTCCCATTAAGATCTGCTCCAGCGTATGGTGCTGCTTCACAACATGCTGCCCCAGGAAGTGGGTCGTACGCTCTCCCGGATAAAAATAATTATCAATGGGCCAGCATGTTGGATTTCCGTTCTTATCATATTCCCAGTCTTCATTGATCCCCGCCGTAAAAGCCGGATGCTCGATGTTCACCAGGAATACGCCGTCTTCTTTCAGGGTTCTATAGACCCTTCCATAGATCTCATCCAGGTCCCTGACATAGTGCAGGACCAGATTAGAGATCACGCAGTCAAAGGAGTCCGCCGGATAGCCATACGTTTCTAATCCGCAGACTTCGTACTGAATCTTAGGGTCTGCATTCTTTCCTTGCGCCTCCTGAATCATCTTTTCGCTCAGGTCAATGCCCAGTACCTGGCTTGCGCCGCATTCTACGGCATACTTGCAGTGCCATCCATATCCGCATCCCAGATCCAGCACCTGCTTTCCCGTCAAATCAGGAAACATATCCTTAAACTGATGCCATTCTCCTGCCCCGGACAGTCCCTGACGGCTGCGCGACATCTGCGCATACTGCTCGAAGAACTGTTCGTTATCATAAATATTGTTCATTTCTTTCTGATTAATCAATGATTTCTCTCCTTCTCCAATTCGTCCAAACGTCTTTGTACCTCCCCGGCCAGGGCCTTGGCTGATGCCGTATTATAGTGGACGCCGTCCACCGTAAGTTTTAGTCCTCGCATCCGTCCAAACCAGTCCTTTGTAAATGGAAGTACTGCCATAAATATACCTTCGGTCAAGCGGGTCAGATTCCTATGCTTCCACGTATACTCCCCTGGCTGCGAAGCTAATTCCATCTGCAAAGCATAAATATCAATAAATGGCACCTCATACTTTTTTGCCAGGCGCCCAATGATCTTATTTCTGATTCTTATCGATTCATGAGGATAACCTTTCAACTCAATATAAGGCATTCCTATCAATATTACCTTTTTCTGCCTCTTAGCCAGAAGTATCAGATACTTTTCATATTCAACGGCAAACTCTTTCATATCCGTCTTGCATTGAAGCCGCCTGCACTTTGGTCCCATCTGTAGTTTCCACAGCCATGATATCCGGGTCAGATATGGCAGCAATACGTCATTCGTCCCAATGCCGACAATATAGGTGTCTGCCGCTTCATACTCTGGATAAGCGACAATCCTCCTTAGCCGCTTCAAAGCACCATAGGTCGTATCCCCATTCACCCCTTTGTTAATTACCTCCAAGGGATGCCTGAGAAAACGTATGTAAGAATATCCTACGCTTCCAAATGTCAGACTGTCTCCGAGACATACGATCTTCTTGTCCATATTATCCGTTTCTCCTGTAATCGTTATTGTATTTCGAAGTCCTCTGAATTAAAGTTGCTATAGTATCTGCCCTTCACTGCTGTGAACTTGAGCACGCAGTAATCTGGATCCGTCACGCCTTCCGGGTAATACATGGTATCCCCATCGCGCCAGATTCTTTCCTTTGCCTCCGGAGTTCCCAGCACTTCTACCGTGCCAGCCAGGCTGGCTCCGCGGAAGTACCGCTTATCTACAAAATAAATACTTGCCTTTGGATTCTTCCGAAAGCATTTGACTTTGTTGGAAGAAGTATTGGTGGTGAACCAGAACTCCTTAATTCCCCGGCGTTCTCTGGGCTTAAGCATTGCCTTTGTGACAGGGTACCCCTCTTCGTCTATATAACTAATCAGGGCAGTGCTGTATTTGTCGGCCATATTGCCAATCGTCTGTTGCGGATCTTTCATCATTGTGCGATCCTCCTGTCTGCATTTTATTCTTGTGTTGCTAATCCTGGCATATAAGTCCCAGCTGCCTGCCGTTCATCCATATACCTTTCGATCTCTTCCGCTGTCATCTTGCGCACCTGCGTGCCCGGGAATTCGTGATACTCCTTCTGTCGGAATACCGGCGCCATGCCGTTGCAGGACTTATCCTTGTTCTTTTTCAAAAAAGCCTGCAATTCTTCCTCCCCTGGAAATATCTTATAAGAGACTCTGCCTTTTGCATTCGTGATCTCATAAATCCCGCAGGGCTTTTTCATAGTATAATCCGCAGTGCGCAGATAAAGTTTTGCAATATCCAGCGTCTTAAAAGGAAAATTCCACCTCCGAAGCCCTCGCTTGCCGTCTTGCTCGATACAGATACAGCGGCCGCAGGATCCACAGATATACTGGGTATGGTTCCTGAGACAATCCTGCGGATTCAATAGAGGCGTGACTCTGTTGTCATCTGCATAACACTCCCTACACATCCCTCTTACCTCCTCTCTACCTTCTACTGATCCAGATAGTCCTGGATTGCTTCTGCCAGCCGTCCCACATGCAGGCCGTCCACAAAAGAATGATGCGCCTGTACAGAGAATGGAAGAAGCACCTTTCCATCCCGTTCAAAATATTTTCCCCAGTCAAACAGGGGCGTCGCATTATCTTTCTTTCCCGAATTCGTATGAGAGATATGCGTATAGGATACCCAAGGCATTGGGGAGAATTGGAATACATCATTCCCAAGCGGTCCGGTAAAATATTCCTTCTGTTCTCTTGCCGTACTGGCTGCCAGTTCTACATAATCCTCCATGGTATCCTGCATAGGCACATTGACTACTTTAAATAATTCCGTATCCTGATCAAGGTAGGTAAACGCCGTATCAATCCGCTCAAACAGCGCTACCTGGCCATCAACAAAACGGTAGCGAAATTCTTCTATCTCATTGGCGCACTTTGACACAACAAAGATCATAGCCATGGTAAATGAATACCCGCTCTCTTTTATCTTCCTTAAAAACTTCGTGATGTCCAATTCGAACGTGACGCAGAATGCCGGTTCAACGCTATCCCTAAATACCATGCAATGCATAGCGCGCTTCCAGTTCTTTTCGTCAATCAGTTCATACTTATTACTCATATCTCAACATCCCTTCCAATTAATATTCGCCTTCCTCGCCTGGCTTCCCAAATCCTTTACCTTAAGCGTATATTGTTTTCCATCTTTTATAAAATGAGTACCGCACTGCCGGAATTCAAATGCGCAGTTCTGACTGATACACTGCTGCCGGATGGATAGTACCCATTCATAGGAAAGGGGCCGGGCATTTTTGTCGGATTCTCCTCCTACCACCGTCAATTCCACTCCGCCCAGATATTTCCTGATATCGATCGCCTCAATCAAAGGCTGGCAGATAATATTTTTATGCTTAATCGGCAGTTCCTGGAAAATCGCAAGCCGGTAGTCTGCCATCTCCTGATTTTCAACGGTACATCCCACCGTTACATTCTCATACCCGTCGCCCCAGTCAGCGGGCATACAGGCGGCAAACCGCTCGATCCGCTTTGTCAGGAAGAGAAATTGCAGATCCTGCCTTTCCCGCATCATCTCCCAGCACTCCTTGCGCCAGGGGTCCGCGTCCTCCACCAGGAAGTCCGAAGAAAAGCACAGATACACCGTCTGCCCAGGTTTCATCTTATAGATGCCGGACTTGGTCTTTTCCACAGGCGCATAGAATTGCTCCGTACGCACCACCTGCCCGGTATCAATCCCTTTCCTCTTATCCCCCTTATGGATATAACAATATCTGCACCCTTCGCTATGCCTGTGGCAGCCCCGCCAGGGATTCCACATGGACATGGAAATCACCTCCGTTCCTGATCATTCTGTCTCTCCCGTCTATATAAACTGGTATCCTGCCTGTTCAAGCACTTCTATGGCTCTGTCATAATTATCTGACTTAGTCAGGATATAGTCCGTATTGGTTCCCTCTATGCGAAAGGCTTTCCAGCCATACTCCCTCTCTACGACATTACAGGGGACGTCCGTCGTTACGCATACGACCGATCTTTCCTCATCCGTCTTTCCAATAAAACAGAATTCGCTATCCAAATTCACCTTTGACAGATTCTCTACCTTGCAGACAGAAAAATTCTGTTCCAACTTCTTTAAATGCATATGCCGCCTCCTTTATTAGCAGATTCCTATTCCGATAAATATAAAAAGACTGCGGAGTCTTGTTATCTTTAATCCCCACAGTCTACTGTTCATTATCCCTCATCATTTCTTTGCACGCTTTTACAAGTCCCAGTATATGTAGAATCTTTTACATATCCCTAGAATACCATAGAACCAGGAACAACTCAATTGTTTTTCGAACATATATTCTTATTCTTCCCATTTTATGCCGCCTTATATTTCGGACGCTTTCTCCTCGCAGATCAGTTCATAGATATCCTCAAACGCAATCTTCGTATTGACAATCTTCAGCACTCTGGCCGTCTCATCTATCCTTGTAACCATTCCCGTCAGTTTCAAATATTCATCCTTGCAAAAATAGACCACCGTCACCCTGTCATTTTTTCGCACCTGGCAGAGCTTAACGTTTAATTCTTCCTGGTATTCTTCGGAAAGTTCTACCTTCTGAACAACCACCTTTTCCTTTTTGCGCAGCGCCTCCGGATATCCCTTTAATGCGGCAAAAGGCATAAACTGTTTTGCCCGATCTTCCCGGCTCATTTTATTCTCCACTTTTATGTCCTCCAATCTGCCTGTTCCGTTCTATCGTGGTTGCACCTTTTTCCAGATTCATTCCCTTAAGGATAGCATTTTTCCCAAACTTCTCTTTGATCTCAAGCATGGTTTTCTGTATCTTATGCTCTCTTTCTATCTCCGCAGGATCGGTAAATAAATCATACTGCTGGTACATCTCATCCACCACGCGGTTGAATGCCAGCGTCACTCTGTGGATTGGCGCATTCCTATCGACGATCTGCTCGAATAGTTCTTGGGTATAGCCCATGATCTTTTTCGCGGAACTTGTAGTTACGGGCATAGTGATAGTCCCATGGGCGGACTTCTTCTGCAGGCGTCTGGAGTATCCTACATATAAAGAAATAGAGTCTGTAACCAGCCCTTTCTCCACCAGTTCCAGGCAGAGCAGATCCGCCATTTCCTTTGCGATCAGCCTTCCGCCCTCAAAGTCATAGTCGCATCCCAGCACCTGGCTGCTTGAGATAGAATTTTCCTTGGGCCTGTAGGCTTTGATGTCGGCTATGGTGGTCGTTTCCCTTCCCCAGGCATGATCGATCAGCAATTCTGCGTCTATGCCGAACATCCGGTACAGCATATTCTCATCCGCTTTCGCAATGCCCTCCATCGTGTAGATTCCCGCCCCCTCCAGGCGTTTGGCAATGCCGGACCCGATTCTCCAAAAATCCGTCAGCGGCTTATGGCTCCACAAGGTTCTTTTGTAGGATTCTTCATCCAGGATTCCGATATGGTCCTCCACATGCTTTGCGGTGATATCCAGCGCGATCTTGGCCAGATACAGGTTGGCTCCTATCCCGCATGCGGCTGTGATTCCGGTTGCTGCATACACATCTTCCATAATCTTCATGCTAAGTTCTTTGGCAGACATCCGGTACATAGGCAGATAGTCCGTGACATCCATGAAGGCTTCGTCAATGGAGTAGACATGGATGTCTTCTTTGGAAATGTATTGCAGGTATATCGCGTAAATGTCGGCAGAATAGTCAATATAAAGCTGCATTCTGGGAGGCGCCATCATATAATCGATGTCCGGCGGTATCTGGAATACTCTGCACCTCCCGGGTACGCCCCTGGCACGCATCGCAGGAGAGACCGCAAGGCAGATGGTCTTCTCCGTGCGTTCAGGGTCGGCGACCACAAGATTCGTCGTCAGCGGATCCAGCCCACGCTCCCGACACTCCACGGAAGCATAGAAAGATTTCAAATCTATGCAGATGTAGGTTCTATCCTGGGACATTTTAGTCTCCTCCTTGCTTTTATCCTGGCGTTAGTCCAGGTAGGTTTTCCAATTCTTTGAATGGTATGCTTCAAAACACATGGCGATCTGCTCTTCCGTATTCTTGTCGATGGCCAGCTCCGGCAGTTCATCCAAGGAAAAGCAGGCGCTGTCTATCGTCTCATTATTCTCCTTAAATGTTCCTCCAATGGAGGTACACAGTACAAATATCTTGCATATCTTGTATGTATATGCCGGAAGATTATGCTTCTCCCGATCCTGTACTGCAATGATCATATCCGCCGTGACATCAAGCCCGGCCTCTTCTTTTGCTTCTTTTATTACATTTTCCTTCACGGATAGCCCCACATCCACCCATCCGCCGGGCAGCGCCCACGTCCCATTCATTTCCTTGACAAGCAGGATTTTATCCTCCTTGAATATCGCTGCGCGCGTATCCAGCTTGGGTGTCTGGTAGCCTGCCTCGCTGCAGAATAAATTCTTTACCTTCTCTATACCCACTTCTGATTTAAAAGAAACCATTTCCGCAGAGATCTCCCGGATTCTCTCATAACGCTCCACATCGAACCGATCCTGCGCATAGTACAGGCCTGCCTGGGCAAGACTTTGCAATTCGACCGCCCATGTAAGCCATCTTTCCTTGCGCTCTTTTTTCATAACCTCATAGACTAGCATAACCCCGCCGCCAACGTCTATACGTTCATGCCTCAGTGTTTTATATCCGCGACTTTCGTACATTGTGCTTGCCGGAAGCGAGGCATCCAGAATAATCTCATCATGATACTTGCCGATCCGCGCCTCCAGCTGCTCCATGATAAAACTGCCGTATCCCTGTCTTTGAAATTCAGGAGCCACATATACCCTTGTGATATGATTTCCATCAAAACTGCCCGTACCCGCCAGCCGTTCCTCGGAATATACGACGCCAACATTGCCCTTTTCCACATCTCGCCTGATGTTTTTCTCACAGTGAAGGCCGCAGAAAAAATCCACCACTTTTTCCGGATAATACTGGGGATAGACCGTCATGATCGTATGATGTACCAGGCTTACGATCCTTCCCGTATCATTTGCCATAGCCTTCTTATATTCCATTTTCATCTTTTTCATAGGATGCATCTCCATTCTAAGATCCCTAACTGCCAATAGTGTTCAGAAAACGATGCAAAATCTATCATTTCTACTTTTATTCTATCATAATTTACGATTCGTATAAAAATAAGTTTTGCTATTAGCCATCTATAACGAAAAGGCATCCGGAATGTCCCTCCGGATGCCTTATAGACACATTAGACCAGCACTTTATAGAGCCCGTGCCTGTTGCAATAAGCATAGACAGCGCCATGCCCCCGTCTGGTAAAGCGGCATTCTGCGTTCTGCTCGGGATACAGTTTTACAAACTGGGCATAGTTGGATGTCACATATGCAAAGAATGAGATGTAGTGCTCCTTGGTCATCTCATGCTCCAGGAATACATGGAATTCACCGTCCATAACTTCCACCTGCGGCATATGGATATCATCCTTTTCTTCCTCTTCAAGCCTGGGAAGCGTGATCCCGCAGCAGCAGAAAGCGCCTTCGCCAACCGACTGTATCACATTCGCGCAGATGGGGCACACGTAAAAACTCATTTTCTTCATGTTCCCTGAAGTGTTCTCGTTTTTCACCACGTCTCCTGTCAGCAGTTCTGCAATAGATACCTGCAGCGCTTCGGCCAATTCCTTGATAATTCCAATATCAGGCAGGCCTTTACCTGTTTCCCATTTTGATACTGTCTTGTCACTGACTGCCAGCATATCTGCCAGCTGCTTCTGGGTAATTCCCTTTTTCTCTCTTAACCTTCTGATGGTATATCCTGTAACGTAGTTCATATATTCGCTCCTTTCTTTCGCTGTCTTTATCTTAATTCAGGAGTTATTTACTTACAACCTACGCTGCGTAGATACGGCAGGATACTACTTCAAATCCCGGATTTTGAATCCATCCGCCTCTTTTCCAATCTGGCAGAGCAGGCGTTTCATATTGCCGTCATGAATATTGCCGTCAAGTGTCATAACAATCGTCTGAATGGCGTCTTTTGACGTAAGATTCATACCGTCTATCTCAACCTTATTCAATCTGATCATATTCATAAACAGGTTAAGATCGCTTGCTTCTTTTTTACAGGTAAATGAAATCTCTACCTGATCATGAGGTTTGGCCCCGTCTAACCCGGACTCTTCAAGCGCGTCCTTAAGGACTCTCTCCTGCATATCCGTAAGTATCCCATATTGATATCTTCTGCTAACGCTCATCATGTGTCTAAGAAATGCTACATATTCATCGTAGATATCAGCGTCAATATCAGATGCGCGTTTTTCGATAATCGCCAACTCGCGTTCTAATACGAATACGTCTCCTCCCGTCTTCGCCTTTGCTGCCGCTACCTGTGCCGCACATTCCATACGATTTACAAATAATGGCTTCATCTGCGTGTCTATTGCATCTATCCGTACACGGATCTCGTCTAACGTCATACTGTTTCCTCCTTACTCCATCTGTCTATATCAATGCATTTTGTTCCATTAGTTCCCGGCGTATCTCTTCGATATCTGCCTGCCCAGTCCTGGCCTGTACTGCCGCTCCAACGCCAGCTGCATGTCCGGTGGCAAAGCAGGTACCCATAACGCGCACTGCCGCAAATGCCGCTTCTTCTGAAGAAACGATCCTCCCTGCTCCATACAGATTTGTCTGCCAGGCGTATCGTAAATGAAGTCGATCAATTGTCGGATCTGATGCAAAAGCACAGCCAGCTTCAGAATGGAACGCTCCGCATCGGGCTTTTATGGGTTGCCAGCTATCTGAATCTTTCTCATATCCTTACGGATTATCACCGTATTTATCCTGGCATCTCCTATTCGCTGACCGTAGACGGCAGCAATATGCTGCTGCAGATGCTGGATTCCCGTTCTATTTGCTGATGTGCGATAAAGAAGTAATAGAAGTGTAAAAAATTTTGCCGTTCCTATCCGGCACTTGCGCATTGTGTCGGATAGGTCGGGCGTTAGGCTTCGGGCAAGTCAATCTTGCCGACAAAGCTGTAATAAATCTCAATGTCCTGCCTGCGGGTGCCGTTCTCGTCATAGCTGCACTCATGCACGACGATTTTCTCAATCATTTCCCGCAAGAGGGTGGGGGTAAGTTCCTCAAAGGCAAGGTGCTTTCGGACAATCCCCATAAACTTTTCCGCGTTGACGGTGGCGGCCTGCGACTTGGAAAGTTCCTCCTGTAAAGCGGCGGCGCGGTCTTTCAGTTCCCGCTGTTCCTGCTCATAGTCTGCCGACAGTTCCATGAAACGCTCGTCGCTGATTTTGCCGTTCACATTGTCCTCATACAGCCGCTTGATAATGCGGCTCACTTCGGAAATGCGCTCCTGTGCCTGTTCAAGCTGCTTCGTAGCTGCGGCGGTCTTTCTCTTGCCGCCGATCTCGTTCTGCTGGATAAGCAGCTTTACAAAGCGGCTCTCATGCTTGGCGGCATACTCGGTCACTTGCCGGAGATTGGAAAGGACACCGGCGGTCAACAGGTCGGTGCGGATAAAGTGCGCCGTACAGTCGCGGGTACGCTTCTTGTAGCTGCCGCAGATGTAACAGTCCTGCTTGCGGGTTTTGTTCTGATACCGCTGCTGGTACATCACATGGCCGCAGTCGGCGCAGAACAGCATACCGGAGAACAGCCCCACTTCGTCATAGCGGTTCGGGCGTTTGCGCTGCTTGCGTAACTCCTGCACGCGCTCCCATGTTTCCGTGTCGATAATCGGCTCATGGTGGTCGGGGAAAATGGCCTGCTTCTCCACGGGGTTCTCTACGCTGTGCTTGGTCTTGTAAGAGGGCTTCTCCGTCTTGAAGTTTACCAGACAGCCGGTGTACTCCCGGTTTTCGAGGATATGAACGACGGTGTTCGTCGCCCATTTGCACTCATAGCCGGGGTGGTAGCGGCGGGTGCTGCCCGTCCTGCGGTATTCCAGCGTCCCCGGCGTGGGGATTTGCTGCTCCGTAAGCATACGGGCAATCTTGGTCGGGCCGTTCCCGGCAAGGCAAAGCTGGTATATCTGCCGGACTACCGGCGCGGTTTCTTCGTCAACGATATAATTCTCGTCCTCGTCCATGAGGTAGCCGTACACCGGCTTGCTGGTAACGGGCTTGCCGCTCATGCCTTTTGCTCTCTTAACTGCCTTGATTTTCTTGCTCGTATCTCTCACCAGCCATTCGTTGAACAGATTTCGCAGAGGGGTAAAATCGTTGTCCATGCCGCCGTTTGCGCTGTCCACATTGTCGTTGACAGCGATAAAACGCACACCCTTTTGAGGGAACAGCATTTCCGTGTAAAACCCTACCTGCAAGTAGTTTCGCCCTAACCGGCTCATGTCCTTGACGATAACTGTACCCACTTTCCCGGCTTCAATGTCTGCAAGCATGGCTTGAAAACCGGGCCTTTGAAAGTTCGCGCCGGAATAGCCGTCGTCGGTGTACCAGCGCAGGTTGGTAAAGCCATTCTGTTTTGCAAAGGCTTCGAGTATCCTTTTTTGGTTCGATATGGAATTACTCTCGCCTTGCAATTCGTCCTCATGGGACAATCTCGGATAAAGGGCGGTAATGAGGTTTTGGGTGGCTTGTCTTAACATAAAATCCTCCGTTTCCGACAGCCAGCCCCACTATTCCGTGGTTTCATTGTACCACGGAACAGGGCTGGTTGTATAGCGGCAAAAGTGTAAAATCCGCTTCTTTATGATTTGTCAAAATGACGATTTTTGTGTAGCGTCTCGTTGTGCCGGTTTCAGTAGAAAAGTTCATCTTCCTGTGATATACTCATATCAGCTTCAAAATCCAAACATAAGGGAGAGGTACTCTTGGATAACAACAACAATAAGCGGGAAAAAATAATCATATTCATTTTGGGGGCTGTTCTAATCATCGCCGTCTTGTCCATAATCGCCATATTCAGCAGTGCAATCATGCGTCTGCTCGGCTTTGAGTATGAGAGTGTCGGCGGCTTTATCCTGTATTTCATAATCGCGTCGATTGTTTCATATCCCATGAATTTAGTCGCAGGCGCATTTCCAAAAGCATTGCTTAACCTTGACAGAATAACAAGGGAAATGGCCGTCTGTATGTATGTGCTGTTAGATACTATCACTACATTTTTCGGCTTTTATATCGTCGATTATTTCATGCCCTCTGTATCTGCAAATACGATTTCGCTGATTGTTTTGGCTCTGGTGTTTGCACTCTTTGGGATTAGTGATGTAAAGAAAAAAGAGTCCTGATTTCAGCTTTTCCAGTTCCAGCGGCCACGCTTCCCGGCATGGCCGCTTTTTCCATTCCCCGGTTCACGCCGGATAGGTCGGCTCCTGTGTAGCAGCGGCTTCCGCTTCCAGTACCCGCGCCATTTTGTCGG